>Ga0209121_10004301_pt1 | contig 13355 bp, 14 predicted proteins | sample Cruoilmetagenom3_FD_187292 | JGI IMG/M metagenome (GOLD analysis project Ga0209121, IMG submission 187292) | Oil polluted marine microbial communities from Coal Oil Point, Santa Barbara, California, USA - Sample 3 (SPAdes) (version 2) | ecosystem: Environmental > Aquatic > Marine > Oil seeps ... | reverse complement strand
GGTGCGCATTATGGATACCAGAAAAACCACCCCGGGCTTGAGGTCGCTGGAAAAGTATGCCGTCAGAGTGGGTGGTGGGGAAAATCACCGTATGAATTTAGGCGATGGCATACTCATTAAGGATAATCATCTGGTGGCACTCCGCAGCCAGGGGTTGAATATCAAGGAGATTGTAGCCAGAGCAAGACAAAATGCTCCGTTGTCATTGCGAGGAGCGAAGCGACGAAGCAATCTCCAAGCAAGGCAGACTCAGGTCGAGGTGGAGGTCAGGATCGTGTCGGAAGCTTTAGAAGCTGTTGAAGCTGGGGCAGATATCGTCATGCTTGACAATATGAATCTTGAGGATATGTGTAAGGCGGTAAAATCTATTCATGGCCGTGCTGTAATTGAAGCCTCGGGTGGAATTACGCTGGATAATGTTCGAGCTGTAGCTGAAACCGGCGTTGATTTTATTTCCATTGGCGCCCTTACCCACTCCACCAGGGCTTTAGATATCAGTTTAGAGTTAGAGATAAGCGCCAAATAAGGTTAAGCCTCTTAATCCTCAAAAGACAAATCCAAAGCCGCTTGTGATAACTTTCGGGTGTAGGCATGTCCCGGCGAAGTGATAATTTTTGTGGCAGGTCCTTGTTCTACGATCTTCCCATCCTTCATTACTGCTATCCTATCACTAATTTTTCTTGCCACCGCAATGTCATGAGTGATGAAAAGCAAGCTTAACCCTCGTTGCTCTTGTAGTTTAAGCAATAACTTCAAAATCTTGGCTTGCAGGCTGGAATCCAAAAAAGCCACAGGCTCATCAGCAATAAGCAACCTTGGTTCTAAAACTAAAGCCCGAGCAATGGTCACTCTTTGCATTTCCCCACCACTGAGGTGGTGGGGGTATTCATTTAAGAAAGCCTCAGAATCAGGCAATTCAACTTCTCTCAAGACTTGCCTGACCAGGCGGTCCCGCTCGTCCCTTGTCCCAATCTCCTGGATGTCCAACGACTCCCTCACTAATTCCAGCACAGAGAGGCGATGGCTCAACGATTCTCCGGGGTTTTGGAAAATCATCTGCACCTGTCGGTAAAAATCCTTTCCTCTATTACTTACCAGGCTATCCTCGAGATAGATTTCGCCTTCGGTAGGCTTGATAAGTCCCATAATTAGCTTTGCCAGAGTAGTTTTGCCCGAGCCACTCTCACCCACTAAAGCCAGTGTTTCACCCCCCTCAATAGTTATGTTGACTGCATCCACGGCTAAAAGGGAGTCGAAACGTTTGCTCAAATTTTTGGCTGACAGCAAAGGAATGATGCCTCCTCTATGACAAGCAATATGTCTTCCCTGAATTAACCTTAAGGGAGGTACTTCCTCGCGACAGATTTCTATAGCTTGAGTGCAACGAGGATGAAATGCACATCCATTTACTGAGCGATTCATAACACCTTTTATTCCCTGTAAATCTTTTCCTGTGGTCATATCGGGATAACATCGAATTAGCCCCCGGGTGTAGGGATGCCGTGGCCGAGAAAGAACCTCACCTGACAAACCAAGTTCTACAATTCTTCCTGCGTATAAAATGGCAAATTTGTCAGCAAGCTTGGCTGCAGTAGAAATGTCGTGAGTCGTTACAATGAAGCTACAGTCTTGATTGGTATGCTTAAGCAATTCAATTACCTCAGCCCGGGCTGGAGCATCTAGGGAAGATATTGGCTCATCAAGAATTAGAAGCTCAGGTTGATTGGCTGAAGCTATGGCAAGTAACACCCTTTGCTGTTCTCCTCCGCTCAATTGGTGAGGGTAGGCAGAAAACCGATTTACTGGTATCCCAAAGCTGCTTAGCAATATTGATGCCTGTTTTCTGGCTTCTCGCCGATTTTTCAATTTGTGCTCTGTTATAGGCTCAGCTACCTGATTCAAAATGGTATGAACTGGGTTTAGCGTGTTATTGGAATTTTGAGGTGCCCAAGCTATCCGATTGCCTCTTAGCTCGTTGATTGCCTCCTCAGGAAGGGAAAGTAAGTCCAGCCCATCAAACAAAATTTTCCCTTTGACGCTGCCATCCACTAACCGCATCAGGCTCAAGGCAAGGGTGGTCTTCCCAGCACCAGACTCACCAATTACAGCCAAAGATTCTCCATCTTTGAGCTCGAGGTCAATTCCATTGAGGATTTTCTTTTCGCCGTAACTCACTTCTAAGGCTTCTAGCTTAAGCATTTGCTTCCCTCCTCAATCTTGGGTCCAGAGCTCCCTCCAGAGTATGACCAATGCCAGTAACCGAAAGGATGGTTAGAGACAAAGCTACCCCAGGAGGAATCAACCACCATCGCCATACATTAAGGTAACAAAAGTCAAGGGCCTCATGCATCATCATCCCCCAACTGACCGTCGTTGGGTCAGCTATGCCAAGAAAAGCCAGCCCAGCTTCCATGAAAATAGCTCTTCTTATGCCGTAAATGAACTCCATCACTAAAATAGGAACAAGGTCAGGCAAAATATGGCGGGATATTATATATAGATTGCTTGCCCCAAAAGACCGAGCCGCTGAAATGTGGCCCATCTCTTTTAGGGAGAGAGCTTGAGCTCGTATTGTTCTAGCTCCTCCCTGCCAGCCTAACAAGGCAAGGAGTAAGATCAGTACCAAGAGATTAGGCTTGAGATATGCTGCTACCAAAATGATGACGATAATGGCGGGAATGACAATGAAGGCATCTACAATCCTCATAACTATCTTGTCGTATAAGCCACCCGCCAGAGCTGCCGAAGTGCCGATAATAGCACTCAAGATGATAGCCAGAAGGGCTGCTAAAAAACCAACCAGCAAAGAGGTCCGGGCGCCATAGATGAGCTGGCTTAAGATGTCCTGCCCCACGTGGTTTGTGCCCAGCCAATGGGTGAAAGAAGGAGGCTCAAAGGCAAAGGGAGTTTGGCTATGCGGCTGGTATGGTGTCAGTAAAGGACCAAATATGGCTATGATTAGCAGAAGCACAAGCATGCCTATCCCAAACATAGCAAAGTTACTACGTTTTACTTCTTGTTTAAGATTAATGTGCATAACGAATCCTCGGGTCGAGTTTAGAATAACTTAAATCCACCAGGAAATTAGCTATAAGGACGGAAACAGCCACAATCAGAAGCACACCTTGAAGAACGGGATAATCTCGGGCCAGCAGCGCTTCGTAGGTCAGGTATCCTAGTCCAGGATAAGCGAAGACGATCTCGACAAAAAGCGCACCTGTAACCATCCGGCCCAGTTGTATCCCTGTTTGAGTAATTACTGGAAGTAAGGCGTTTCTCCCGGCATGTTTGTATCTTACTACCCGATCAGGTAGTCCTTTGGCTTTCGCCATGAGTATATAGGGATTTTTCAGCACAGTGACCATAGTATTTCTGGGCAATAGATAACTTGCTCCAATATGGCACAAAGTCAGGGCAGTTAGTGGTAAGAAGAGGTGATGAAGAACGTCCAGCACCAGGGCAGCTCCGGATAGTCCTGAATAGGGGGTAATTGCCCCTGATAATGGAAAAATCTTCCAAGTCACGCTAAACCCGATGAGAAGCAAAATCCCCAGGAAGAAATCGGGAAAGCCGCTGACTGCCATAAGACTGGTGAGCAGAGATTTATCTCGGCGGCTGCCTCGCCTCCAGCCTGATTCGATGCCGAGAACAATGCCTAAAAGAGTAGAAATTATGAGCGCCGTGCCTACCAGAAGCAATGTCCAGGGTAGCCTTCCGAGGACTACTGATGACACCGACGAATTGTAATAGTAAGAATGGCCCAGGTCTCCTTGAACCAGTGCCAGCAGGTAAGCACCGAACTGTTGCCACAGGGGTTGGTCCAAAGCAAAGCGCTCCACGAGGTGAGCTTTGAGCTCCGGCGTCATGGCAATCAATGCCTCGTTACCGTAGATTGCCATCAGTGGGTCTCCAGGCAGCATTCTCGGCAGTAAAAAGTTCAGCGTTAGAATGAACAGGAAGGCTATGACATAGGTTATAACATTCCGCATATCAAATGTGCCCTGGTCTTATCTAGTATCATCCCTACTGTGTTATCTCACAAAAGCTAGCCTGTTTAGAGGAATGGGTATACCAATTGCAATACCATCCTTGGTATAGAATAAATCTATGCTGCCGTCGTGTGCCCAGTACCAATTAGGATAGTAGAGGGTAAGTGCCGGTAAGTCCTCAGCATAAATCTCCTGAATTTGCCATACCAGTTCCTTTCTCTCTTCGGCATCCATCTCGCTTAACTGGGCCTCGAGTAGCTGGTTTAGCGTTTGGTTTGAATCGTAGCGGGCGCTGTTAAAGCCTTTCCCTACAATTACTTTGTTCAAGATGGAAGGTTCATAAAGCCCTCCATGTCCATAGATAGATAGGTCAAAGTCCCAGGCTTCTACCCTGGCGTCAACCGTCTTCGCTTCCAGGGTGCTGAAGTCTATCTTTATGCCCACTGCCTCCAATTGGTCTTTGACAAACTGTCCCACCTCTTCGAACTCGGCTGCAGCTATAAGCTCCAACTCTAGCTCTTCGCCGTCCTTAGTGAAATAGTCGTTCTCTAAGGTATAATTCAGTCCCTCCAAAAGTTGTTTTGCCCTGGCCGGGTCATACTCATACTGTGGCGTGCCAGGATAATACCAATCACTAGTCGGGGGCATCATGCCTGGGCTACCAGCCAGGGCATGACCCCGCTGGGTAATCTCCACTAAGCTTGTCCTATTTATGGCGTAAGCCAAAGCCTGTCGGAACTGCTTCGAAGATAACGGTTCCTTTTGGTGATTTATCACTAGTTTGGCGTTCCAGGCATGGGGGGCTGTAATTATGGTAAGCTCCGCTTCTTCCATCGCAGAGACGATTTCAGGCGGTACATCACCAGCATTTACCAGGCCTTGCTCTAATGCTGATGGAATCATTGCCTCACTTATCTTCACGAACTTGAGTTCATCCACAGCGGGCTTACCAAGATAATAATCGGAATAGGCCTTGTAGAGATAAGTGCCATGCTCCTGGCTATAGTCGGCTAGCGTATAGGGTCCCGTCCCAATTACTGCCTGTGCGTCAGTGAACTTCTCAGGTTCAGTGACATTTTGCCAGATATGTTTGGGAATTATGGGCTGGGTTCCAGCAACGCTCTGGAAGAAGGGTGCATAAGGCTGACTGAGGTACAGCTTTACCGTGTATTCATCGATTGCCTCAGCCGATTCGACAAGGCTAGAGTCAACCCACTGATATGAGTGCTGTTTAGTGTACTCAAAGGTAAAAACCACATCCCCGGCTGTGAAATTGGTACCATCATGCCATGTAACGTTATCGTGTAGCTCAAAAATATAAGCATTTTCTTCTTCAACATATTCCCAATCCTTGGCCAATGCTGGCACAAAACTGGAATCGTCCTTCCAGACAAGGGTTTCAAAGATAAAGCTCATCCTTACATATCCTGGACCTCTGGAATAGTGAGTATATGGCGAGGGATAGCCCCAATCTCCCGTGGAATCCGCTATAGTATAGGAAATAGACTCCGATGGCTGCTCCCTTCCGCCGTAAAATATAACCAATAAACAGCATACCAAGGCTAAGGGTAACAGGATGAGAAGCGCTTTCCGAAAAGGCATTCGCGTTTTCAACTGTGGCATCTTAATTCTCCTTTCTGGCTAAAGATATGCCATCTCCAGCGAGTTGATTGTATTCTTGTCCAGAACAAGGTATGCACACAGGTTGGCCATCCTGCATCATGGTCCTAGTTTCCATAACATTTTCTCCGCAGACAGCACACTTCACACTGGCAAAGATGCGTGAATAGGCTGGAATCTGAATAGCCACCCGGGTGACGTCGAAAAGCTCATCATTGGGAATGTCTAACATCTTGAAACCAATCCGACGCCAATTCTCTCTCAGTCTTTGTTGGTCTTCATTTGTCCCCTGGCGTTCAATCACCACTTTCTGGAACAAGCGTTGCGCTTCAGGTTCGCGTTCTTCCAACAACCTACTAATGTCCTTAACTGACACCCTGACTGCTTCTCCATTCCTTTTGGCTAGAGTGAAGGCAGTCTTGCCGTAGTCGCGGTAGATAAGCGCATTATTCCCAAAGCTGCAACCAGTAACGAATTGAATGCCATCGCTGAAACAATTGTTAGTCTCTACGATGGCGATTATTTCCTCCATGCCAGTAGAGCTGACACCCAGTTCATTCATTGCCTGAACGGCGGCCTTGACTCCCAGGGCCAGAAAAGGACAAAAGTGCCCGTGTAACTCTCCCGCTTTTGCTAGTAACTTGGGCAAATCTCGCACTTTTATGGCGTCCTCGATGACATATCTTGGATTCTGTATAAATTTATCTTCCAAATTGCTTTTTACCCCCTTTCAATATTCCTTGCATGTGCAACTAATTGCAATATCGAAGTAAAAAATAATATCTACAGGCTGCTAAGGCATAGAATCCCTGCCATAAGATTGTATTTTGCAAGTGTTCAAATCCCTGACGCACCAATTTGGTATGCTTTGGAACATATTACCTCTTGAATATGTCGCAATTAAATGCTGTTGCAATAAATTGCAGCACAAAACAAAAAATTTGTCAATATTTTAAAGGCGCTTCAAGTGCACCACATGTCTTAAGGCAACTGATGGCGCGACCAACTGCAGAAGTAGGCAAATGAGTGACGTCTCTCAGCTTGCTTGAATGATGTCAATGAAGTAAGATAGATATCGTTCTCATAGCAATAGCATAGGAGCACTTTATGACCCGAAGCTCAGCAAAACAACCCCAACTTGGTACAACCCTGGTTACCGAGGAATGGTTATTGCAAACCCTGGAGCGTGTGAAATCGGGTGAATTATCTCCTCTCCAAGCCGTAGAGGAATTGAGCGTCCTTCCCTATAAAGAGTTAGCCTATGCCAAACCTGACCATCACCGTAGCTTGCGCCTCGGCTTTCCCGAGGTAATCTTTGGACAAGGCAAGACTGTGGAACAGATAGTAACTATCGCTGAGGGGCTTGCTGCCCATTCTGAGCGACTGCTGATAACAAGAGTGAGCCAGGAGACTTTTAGTGCAGTCAAGGGAAAAATACCGGATGTAATTTATAACTCGCTATCGAGGAGTATTATTCTTAACCGGAAACAGACCACTCCACGTCCGGGAATTACCGTTGTCACGGGCGGTACCGCTGACATCCCGGTGGCTGAGGAAGCAGCTGTAACCGCCGAGCTGATGGGGAACAAAGTGGGAAGGGTTCATGATGTCGGTGTGGCGGGTATTCACCGGTTATTAGACAAGCTGCCCCAGTTGCGCAAGGCAAGAGTAATAATCGCTGTAGCCGGTATGGAGGGAGCCTTACCCAGTGTTATCGGTGGGCTTGTTCCAATCCCTATAATCGCTGTGCCAACCAGTGTTGGTTACGGGGCCAGCTTTGCTGGTCTGGCGCCGCTTTTAACCATGCTCAATAGCTGTGCTCCTGGTGTGGCTGTGGTTAACATTGACAACGGCTTCGGTGCCGGTTATATCGCCGGACTGATTAATCGTGGCTTGAAAGCCCAAAGTGAAGGCTGAAGAGAAGCTGAAGCACTTGAAAGAGACTCTCACGGAGATGGGGTCGGTGCTTATTGCCTATTCCGGCGGCGTTGACAGCACTTTCCTGGCTTCTGTTGCCAGTGAGGTGCTTGGACAGTGTGCTATGGTTGTCTTTGCTCACTCACCAATTTATCCGCCCTATGAATGCGAGGACGCAGAAGCCCTCGCTAGAAAGCTCGGCTTTCGCTTTACCACGATTGAAACTAACGAACTGGAAAACCCACAGTTTGTTGCTAACTCACCTGACCGCTGCTATTACTGCAAGCAAGAACTATTTCAACAGCTAAGGGGAATTGCTTCCGCTGAGGGTTTAGACTGGATTGCTGATGGCTCCAATTACGATGACCTCGGTGATTACCGCCCCGGCAGAAAGGCCTTAGCCGAATTGGGCATCCGCAGCCCTCTCTGCGAAGTTGAACTGACCAAGGAGGAAATTCGAAGCCTATCTAAGAAGAGGGGACTACCAACCTGGGACAAGCCAGCATCACCTTGCCTGGCGTCGCGCATCCCTTACGGCACTCCTGTTACCCGGGATACTCTCCGCAGGATAGCTGACGGAGAGCGGTATCTGCGAAATCTTGGCATACGTGAGTGCCGCTTACGCCATCATGAAAACATTGCCCGCATCGAGGTTAACGGAGAAGGCATGTCATTACTCCTGAACAGTCAAATGCGCCAGGACTTGGTGAAACAAATAAAAGCCCTGGGTTATACCTATGTAACCCTCGACCTTGGCGGATACAGAAGCGGCAGCTTAAATGAAGAGCTTATCAGGGATGTTGAGGAAAGGAAGTAACATGGCAAAGGTAGCTTATTTTGATTGTTTCTCAGGCTGTAGCGGCGACATGGTCTTGGGCGCTTTGATTGATGCCGGGCTTCCCCTAAAGATGCTGGAAAAGGGATTAGGCAGCCTTGCTATTCATGGCTACAAGCTTTCCGCAGAACAGGTGAAACGCTCCACAATTACTGCAACCAAGTTCACGGTGACAATGAATGAGACCGAAGCCCAGCCGGAGCGTTCGCTTAAGGATATACTTGCGCTCATCAGAGCTAGTAAGCTTCCCGAAAAGGTAAAGAATACAGCAAGCGCTATTTTTCAACGCCTGGGGGAAGCTGAGTCCAGAATTCATGACGTCCCTCTGGAAAAGGTCCATTTTCATGAGATAGGAGCAGTGGATTCCATTATAGATATTGTAGGAGTGGCGTTCGGACTTAATGCTCTCAAAATAGAGCATTTTTACTCGTCTCCACTACCTCTGGGGAGCGGCAGTGTTTCGACAGCACACGGCATCTTGCCTGTGCCGGCTCCTGCAACGCTGCGACTTATAGCGATATCCAATGCCCCAATCGGCGATTTCCCAAAACAATCTCAACCTCAGGGCGAGCTGGTGACGCCTACGGGAGCGGCGATAGTTACCACGCTGGCAAACTTCGGCAGGCCTGGTATGACCGTAGAAAAGGTAGGCTACGGGGCTGGAACCAGGGACTTCGAGGCCTGGCCCAATGTCATGCGCATCTGGATTGGTGAAGAAATAGAATCTGTCGGTAGTGAAAACCTGGTTTTGCTTGAAACGAATATTGATGACATGAGTCCGGAAATCTACGGGTACCTCATGGAGAGACTCTTTACTATGCAAGCTGTTGATGTTTGGTTTACGCCGGTACAGATGAAGAAAAATCGTCCGGCAGTGATGCTGAGTGTTCTCGCCCCCAGACACGCCGAATTCGATTTGACTCAAACCATAATGCGAGAGACTTCAACGCTTGGAATAAGGGTGAGCCCCGCCTTCCGGCACATTGCTGAACGGGAAATAATTGAATTTGACTCCACCATAGGACACACGAAGGCAAAGGTCAAGCGCTTTATGGGCAATATTCTTAGCATCCACCCGGAGTATGAAGAGTGCCGCCGCATCGCATTGGAGCGCGACATCTCCCTACAAGAGGTCTATCGCATTGTAGAGACTGAGGCTAGTAGATACCTGGCAGACTAGCATTTGTAACTGATTGCACTTATCGGACAAAACCCAAAGCAGCCCAAGAAAAATTTGCTAGTGTAACAGCTAAGTTTTTCTAAAGTTACCCCTCTTAAGATAAGAGGGGCAAGGGGAGTTATGAAAGTAACCCCCTGTATCCCCCTTACTTTAAGGGGGATATTGAAGGAAGCCCTCATACATATTAGACGGGAGTATTGAAGGAAATACGAAGCAGCTGAGTAGGTTATGAAGGAGGGAATCCTTATGTTGAAGGGATGTTGAATGAAAGTCCACTTCTCAGGGTTAAATTAATCCTCTTCCAGTTGTATTTGAGACTTTAAGAAGTCTATCTGCCGCACCTTGCCCTGGAAAACCCTCCGTTCTCCAAAGAGGGTTTCTACTTCTACTTGCCGGTCAGCAATTATCAGGCGTGCGATGTCCTCCAGAATCGGCTTGTCACCTTCTTTAGCCTCATAAAGTTTAGCCATACACATCCTAGTGCCTCTCTTTACTCTTTGACAGAGCTTGTTTTGCTTTCATTAGTTCGTCGCTAGCCGCAGCCATCTTGGTGGCTGCTTCTCGTAACTGCTGTGCTATCTCACTGGATAGCGAGCCAACTTTATCAGCCCAATCGCGGAACTCTTGCTCATGCTCGCTGTTGTGTTCAATCCAGTAGTCAAGCAGAACTTTTAGCTTTTCTTGAACGTCATCCATAATAATGCTTCTATTTCCCTCTTTTTCTGCGGCATTGGCTGCACTCTCCTGAAATTGCCAGGTGCCTTAACTCAGCGGCAAAGCCGTATTCCTGAAGCAAGGTATCTTTTAACGGATATAGTGCAGACTCTTCCAAATCTATTACCTTGCCGCAGCTACGGCAAACCAGATGATGGTGATGTCCCTTCTCAGCGACATGGTAACGGACACGTCCTTCGCCAAAGTTAGTTTCCGTAACTAAATCTAGTTTCTTCAGCAGCTCTAGAGTGCGATAGACAGTGGATATATTGGCATAGGGATAACGACTATGTAACTGCTCGTAGATTTCTTCAGCGCTGATGTGCTGGTCTGCATTGTGAAGTGCCTCAAAGACCAGCATACGCTGAGGAGTTAAGCGATACCCTTTTTCTTGAAGAATTTCTTGGCAGCTCATTGCCGGAGGGCATTATAACAAGAAAACAAAATTATTGCAACAAGTTGCTAATGCGATTACTTTCTCATCTTGCTTTCCAGCGATATGGTGACCGGCCCATCATTATGGATTTCCACCAGCATATGCTCCTGGAAAAGCCCTGTTTCAACCTTGAGTTCTGTGGAGCGGACTTGCTCCACAAAAAACTCATATAATTCCTTAGCCAGGTCCGGTGGGGCGGCCTCGGTGAAGCTGGGGCGTCTCCCTTTGCGTGAATCAGCCAGAAGTGTAAATTGGCTTATTATTAAAATATCTCCCTTTGTTTCCAGCGCAGAGAGGGCAAATTTGCTTGATTCGTCGGCAAAAATACGCAGGTTAACCACTTTGTTTGCCAGGTAACTGGCGTCCTCCTTCGAATCACCTTGAGCAACGCCGAGAAAAACCACCAACCCCCGGCCGATCTTGCCTACTATCTTGTCATTCACGCCCACTGAGGCTCTGGAAACCCGCTGCACTAATGCTTTCATCCTGATTTAGCTTATTATAATTATGCCACCTTCCCAAATTTATTTCTGCGTGATTTTTAAGTGTTTCAATTTAGCTTGATCGTTAAAATCAAGAAATACGCAAAAATTAGGTTTTATTAGAGAAAATTGACTATCTTAGCTTTGAGGAAATGCACCGAAATGGGGGTTTATTGGGGTTTATTCAGGGGTTTTGGAGAGGTTGGGACTGCATTTTGAAGCCGACAGGGTGATTTTACCAGTCATTTAGAGCATAATATTTCTATTTACTTCCATGACCTATCCAACCACATCCCTTCAATTTCTTCACTTTCCGCATCAACCGCAAAAGAGCCTATCTTTCCAATAGTGCTGCGGCCAGGAGAATATTCATACGCAAAGCTTACTTTCCATTTTCCCTCAGTCTTTAGTGCGTATATAAGTTGCAACTCGGAATAATCTATAACACCCACGATGTCTAGAACTTTCTGAGCTATTCTTATTAAATCTTCTGCTTGTACACTCATAGTCTCAAACTACCCCCAAGGAAGAGTTTACTTTTTATTCTACCACAAAATTCATTGTTCGTGTATATTTTTATTCCCCATTGAACAGGAAAGATATTCTGGGGACATAATACCTGATTTGCAGTAGGCCTAATTGGCATGGTGTCCCTGGAACTCCGATAGTTTGAGGCGAGTCCCGTAAAATGCTATTGTATTAGGTGGTTTCCTATGGGGGAGTGTCGGAATTGGCAGACGAGCATGACTTAGGATCATGTGCTGAAAGGCGTGGGGGTTCGAGTCCCCCCTTCCCCACCAACCTGGTTACTGAATTACTTCCCTCGAAGGCAAGGAGTCATTTTTTAACAACCAGTTTTTTCACTGCCTGTCCCAGACCATTGAGGGTAAGCTCAAACATGGGGAAGAACTTTTCAACCAGCATAACAGTGGGGTGATTCCAATAATATGGCTCCACTGGATTTATCCAAACGCAGTGAGTAAAATGTTCAGCAATTTGCTTCAGCCTGAGCAGCCCGGGGACCTCGTTACGTTCATAGTAGTAAATAGCCCCATATCTCTCCGTTAACTCTTGCATCGCCATTCTGGCGTCTCCGACTAATACTACCTTATAGTCTGGCTCGAGAATACGTAGCAGATGGGCAGTGCTCACTGCTTCCTGTCTCTCAATATCCTGATAAAGGTTATCGTATATGCAATTGTGGAAATAGAAGTACTGGAAGTCCTTGAAGTGAGTACTGGAATGAGCAGCAGAGAAGAGTCGGCTACACAACCTGGCAAAAGGAACCATAGAGCCGCCAACATCCATCAATAGCAGCAATTTCACTGCATTCTTTCTGCTTCTTGACCATACCAGCTCGATCTCACCGGCATTTTTACAGGTAGAGTCAATTGTTTTTTCTAAATCCAGCTCATCCTCAGGGCCGATTGGGCTCAACTGCCGTAGCCCTCTCAGAGCCATCTTGACCTGGCGAACATCGAGAATCAGGTCACTACGGTAATTTCGGAACCTTCTCTCTTGGGCGATTTGTATGGCGTGCCTACCTCCTGATTCACCACCTATTCTGATGCCAGCGGGATGGTATCCGGAATGTCCAAAGGGAGACGTACCTCCTCTGCCAATCCAGTGACCACCTCCGTCATGCTGCTCTGTTTGCTCTTTGAGCCTCTTTTCAAACTCCCTTAAGAGTTCGTCGAAATCCATACTATCAAATAGAGCTCGCTCTTCTTCAGTGAGGGTCATCTTATTTATAGGGTCTTTGAGCCATTCCATAATTTGCTCTGAAATCTCTGCCGGCGTTTCTATCCCCTTGAAATACTCCTGAAAGGCAACATCATAGTGGTCGTAGTAAGCTTCGCTTTTAACTAATATTGCTCTCGCTAGATAATAAAATTCGTCCAGATTGGAGATGCAACCTTTAGAAAGGGCTTCCATCAGCGTCATCCACTCGACAATCGAGACGGGCACTTTCCTTCTTTTTAAGGTATAAAAGAAATCGGTGAACATATAGGCCTCTTACCTGTTCTCAACAGAGCATTCCCTAGGCATCCATTTTTCAGCGATAATATTTCCTGCCCATGCGTGCTACGAAATAATCATAGTCTGTTTCTTTCTTCAGCAGCGTGCCCACAAAGGGTATCTCGCTTGAGACCTTGTCATGGGGTATGCCTCCAGCAATGAG
>Ga0209121_10004300_pt1 | contig 13355 bp, 15 predicted proteins | sample Cruoilmetagenom3_FD_187292 | JGI IMG/M metagenome (GOLD analysis project Ga0209121, IMG submission 187292) | Oil polluted marine microbial communities from Coal Oil Point, Santa Barbara, California, USA - Sample 3 (SPAdes) (version 2) | ecosystem: Environmental > Aquatic > Marine > Oil seeps ... | reverse complement strand
TGCCTTTAACCCCTATTAAGTTGTGTATTACTCGTTTTGCAACCTCTTTTTGATAAGCCCAATCTACCTCACCCTCTAAATACACATAGCCATCTTCAACTTTTATGCTAATCTTTTCATCTGGCGCAGTACTATTCCATAAAAAGGCATCAATAACTGCATTTGCAATTTCGGTATCGGTTTTATGTTCTTTGGTATCATATCCAACTTCAATATCTTCGGCAACTGCTTTTACACCTTTTACTTTCTTTACCGCTTCTTCAGCTGCAATTTTGTTGGAATAAGTGAATACTTTCCCTGTAAGGGTTACTACCCCATTTTTAACAATGACACCAATTTGTGTTTCGTCAATGTGTGGCTGAAAAACCAGTTCATCTAACACATCCTGTTTTATTTGTGCATCTGTTTTCATAATTTCAAAATTTTTAATTCGTGTTAATCTAAGTTAAATAGAAAATTATATTTCAAGCTACTTTGCTTTTTGATGTGTTTTCATATACTGCTTCAATACTTGTTTCAAGCCTTCTAGATAATCTTTCATTAATTTTTTATCCATATTTGGGTGTTGAAAAGCAGGAATCGTTATAGGCTCTTCATCTAAATATTTATAAAGTTCAGGGTAATCCTTTTCAATAGTATATGTTATATCAGAGATTTCTTTTAATATGGTTTTTAAATTAGACATAGTTGTATGATTATTTTAGTAACTCTTTTATGGTCTTGCTATCCAGCACTTGCTTTGTAATACGAAAAACATCTTCTCGGCTTTTTCTAAAAGATTTCACAAATAAGGCAAGCTCATTTTCAAGTTGTTCGTGCTCATCACGGAACACGTGTGAATCATATTTAAAAGAATCATCTATTAAATTTCCCAGATGGATTAAATGTTTAGCTACTTTCTGTTCTAAGTGTGTACAATCATTAGTTGTTTCTACTAGAATAGTCTCTATTTCTCTAACATCATCAATATCCTTTTTGTTAGCCATCCAAATAAAATATTTATCTATAACGTGCTGCAAAAATTCTAAATCAAGCATATAAAATTCGAGATCGCTTTTCCAATGCTCTGTTAACACAAATAACTGTTCCCAATTTGCTTCGTATATGTAATTGTCTTTAGGTCTAATTCTAAATTCGTTCATAACCAGATGTTTAATAGTAATGCAAAGTTAGATGGAGAAAAAGAGAACCGAAATGATATAAATCATCCAGAACTGGAGTTTAATAAAATCAACTAACCGATGGAATACTATTTTTATGTAATTGGACTGATAGTTATCATAGCAGTTTACAATTATCAAAACTATTTTTATCTCATATTTTTAAATGACTCAGGATGAATAAGCATCACACAATTATTATTGCAGGAGCTGGAGGAATTGCTGAAGCAGTTGGACTCATACTAGCCGAATGGAGCAAAGTGACACTGACTATCTTTATAGGTAATAGAACACTTTCAAAAGCCCAAAAAGTGGCACAATGGATAGAAGATGGTACTACTAAATCCTGCTTTGTAAAATCATTTTATCTTTCTGATCAAGGCCTCACTAATGAAATGAAAGAAATATTTAATCAAGGAGATATAATTCTAGATTGCTTACCTGGATCCCAAGCACCAACAATAGCGCGCTACGCCAAAGATTATAATATGCATTATGCAAACCTGACGGAATACATTGCAGAGACTCGAGAAATCATATTAATGGCTAAAGATGCAACAACAGGTTATATCCTACAAACTGGTCTTGCCCCAGGCTATATTGATGTGTTAGCCAATCATCTTTTTAAAGAATTTTGTAACGATTTTAAGATCAGTAAAGTAGATACTTTGGAGTTTAAAGTAGGTGCACTTGCAAAAAATGCTGTTGCACCTCATTTTTATGGATTTACTTGGAGTCCTGTAGGTGTCGCTACCGAATATATAAAAGAAGCTGAAGTAATCCGTAATTTCAAAAAAACAAAACGTCCTTCCTTATCAGAACGTGCGGCTATAATAATTGATGGAACGACTTATGAAGAAGATTTAACTTCCGGAGGTGCAGCAGATTTACCTGATGCATTAGCAGGAAAGGTAGAGTCTCTTGATTATAAGACCTTGAGATATCCAGGTCACTATGCTTGGATACAAAAACAGATTAATAATCTAGATACTGTTAATAAACCTATTGAAGCCTTGCAACTTGTTATGGAAAAACAAATTCCACATATTGAAGAGGGTCAAATCATATTATACGCAGCAGTACAAGGTAAAGATGCCAATGGAATATTACGAAGACGAGAGATTTCTAAGCAAATTCTTCCACAAAAAGTGGGCAAGCATCAATTGCGAGCTATACAAACAACAACAGCGGTGCCTTTAATACAATCTGCTCAACTACTACTTGAGTCTTCTTATAAAGGAATCATTTTGCAGAGTGAAATTGACATAAAACGTTTTTTAAATGGAAATTTTATCATTCCAGTTTATGGAAAGGTATAAATATGCCTAAAAACAACTAAATTTTTGTAGAACTGATATATATATATCATATCCAGATAATTATTTAAGATATACATTAGCACTATAATTAAAAAGTTCTTTATTATTCTGAAAATAGAAAAGGTTTCAGTTATAGCGATATAGTTAGAAATCCTAGGAGATATTAAAGGTGTTTTTAAACCAGTTCATACGAAATTGCTTTAGTGATAAAGTGTATTAGGATTACTGTTTGTTTAGATCGCACACTTAATGTTTTCAATGAAACAGAGATATGCGAGTGTCTCTGTTTCTATTAAAATATAGGTTTTTAGTATTTAGATATTAGAGACTGAAACGAAGAGTTTAAAGCTATTTTTTTAGAAAGCATTTAGATAATTATATTTAGCAATAAGTTAATTTAATGATTGTTAGACTGTAGAAATAAAATTAACTTCTTCGGAAGGAAACAGGTAAGCTTTTAGTTTACCTGTTTCTGTTTTTAACAATGTAGCTAAGTCTCATTCTTTCTGATTTAACGCTCTACAATCACATACAGTAATTGGTTTACCGTCATCATCCTTACAACAGTAACAGAGTCGCCCAAAACAAGAGTTTTCTTATTTGCATTTCCCTAGCTTGCAAGAGAAGCAAATACGAAAAAAGAGAAAAAGCTTAATCTTTGGATCTTATACCTTGGGTTAATTATGAAATAGTTGAGGGTTATAGGTAGTTTCACGTTCTTCATATGTAAAGTATATTTCTGTATGATACATATCAGTATCGTTTCATTTTTTAAATTAACATTTTAGCAACCAATAAGTTAATCTCTTTTTGTAACTTCAAATTCATTTTTCAACTTTTTCCTAACTAAAAGTTGTTCTAGATAAAAAGTCTCGCTTTTCTAATATATTATAAACAAAAGGAAGAATGAAAGAAGCCAACTTCATTAAGGATAAAAAAGAATCAAAACTTAGATTAAGAAAACATTTAGAACGCAATAAATCAAATGAGACAATTACATTGTTTCCATTAAGCAGGGTTTTTAATGAAGTTGTTTACAAAGCCAATATAAGGCTTAAAAGCAATCAGAAAATAAACTATCCATTAAACATCGATAACTATATATTGTTATTTAATGAAAAATTATTGGAAGCTGCATTAGCAAAACTTATCGCTATAGCATTTAAAAGTTCTGGTGATACTGCAGTTATAGATTTAATCGTAAATGATGAAAATAATACACTAAAAATTAAAATTATATCTCAAAGTATTAGTACGAATAGAATAGCGCAAAATGCAATTATTATGGATTATTTTAACGGATTACAAACTGTTTCAAATCAAGGGTACAGCATAGACATAACAGAATTAAAAAATCAAATTCAAAAAACGGGAGGTCTTATCACTTGCGATAATTATAAAAACGAGAAAAATACTTTTACAATTAAAATTCCGCTAATACGCGAGTAAAACCAATGACAAAGACCATACTATTAATAGAAGACGATAAAATATTAAGAGAAACCACAACAGAGCTTTTAGAATTAGCCGGCTACAAAGTAATAGTCGCTGCTAATGGAAAGTCTGGCATAGAAAAAGCGAAAGAATTTTTACCAAATATTATTCTATGTTGTATAATGATGCCCGAAATAGATGGCTATGGAGTGTTAAATATTTTATCTAGTCATCATACTACGAGTTATATTCCTTTTATATTTCTTTCAGCTAAAAAAGAGCAAAAAGATATTCGGAAGGGAATGGTTTTAGGTGCAGATGATTATATAACCAAACCTTTCAATAAAGAAGATTTAATTGCTACAATAGAAAGTCGTTTAGATAAATCTTCAATGATATCAAGAGTTCTTAAAAAGGAATTTCATAATGGACAACCAGAAAACGAAGCGGGAATACGGAATTTAAATGAGCTCAAAAACTTTTTTGACGATAAAGGAGAGCTTTCTAATTATAAAGAAGGCGAAACAATATATTGTTATGGTGATCATTCTAATACCATCTATTTAATACTAAAAGGTGCAGTAAAATGTTTTAGAGTAGATGAAAAAGGAAAAGTACTAACAACAGCACTACACAAACCTAATGAGTTTTTAGGGTTTACTTCCTTTACAAATAACGTAGTATATCACGAATCTGCTACCGCTCTAGAAGATGTGCAATTGGCAGCAATACCAAAGCGACTTCTTAAAGGATTTTAAATGAGAATAAAAATGTATCCTTAGAATTAATAGAGGTTGTTAATCACGATTTAGAAGTAATTAAAGAGCAATTAATGCATATGGCTTATGGATCGGTTAGAAGAAAAACAGCACAATCGCTGTTATACTTTGCAGAAGCATTCAATAAAAAACCTAAAGAAAATATGCACATTTTAAGAACAGATTTAGCAAGTGTTGCAGGCATTGCAACGGAGACTTTAATTCGTACATTAACTGGATTTAAAAAAGCGGGTTATATAGAAGTAGATAAACAACATATAAGAATTATAGACCAAGCCAAGCTTCAATTAATGACTTAAAAATAACACTTCATAGACTTAAAAAAGCTTAATTTTTATAAAAATTGAACTTTTTTTTTGATGCATTTCTTACCTAATTAACTATGTACGGCTGATAATTATCATTGCTATCAATTTACCGCTTATCTATATTTGGGATAATGCCAAGTAGATTTTTAAAACTGTAGATGTACACAATGCCGAATCTATGACTATACATCAATTGAGTAATTTAATACAAAATTATTACTAAAATGTATTCTTAAATTATGGAAGACTTTCAAGATTTCAATATAATAAAATCTTCAGGAGAAACAGTTAAGTTTTCTGTACATAAACTTAAAAATTCTTTAGTACGCAGTGGTGCAGATGAAGAAACAGTTGAACGTATTATAAATACTGTTCGTGATGAATTGTATCAAGGTATTTCTACGAAAGAAATCTATAATCGTGCCTTTGTGTTACTTAAAAAAAAGAAATCCATTTTTGCTTCAAAATACAAACTTAAAAAAGCCATTTATGAGCTTGGACCAACAGGTTTTCCTTTTGAGAAATTTATTGGCGCCATTTTACACTATTCAGGATACCAAATTGAAGTAGATAAAATTATGCAAGGCAAATGTGTATCTCATGAAGTAGATGTAGTAGCAAAAAAAAATGAACAATATATTGTTGCCGAATGTAAATTTCATAGTGAAGAAGGTCGTAATTGTGGTGTTAAGATCCCATTATATATACAATCGCGGTATGAAGATATTGTTATGCAATATAAAAATAATGATAAGCCAAATTCGATACCCAATCAAGGTTGGGTGGTTACCAATACCCGATTTACGCTAGATGCCATAACCTATGGTAAATGTGTAGATCTCTATTTGTTAAGCTGGGATTATCCTGAAGGTAACTCTATAAGAAATCGTATAGATCGCCTCGGTTTGTATCCAATTACTGCTTCAACTCTTTTAACTCTTAGCGAAAAACAATTTTTATTAAGTCACAATGTGGTTTTATGTAAGCAATTACTCAAAGATTATTTTTATTTAGATCATTTGGGAATATCTGAAAACAGACAGCAAAAAATACTTAAAGAAATAAAACAGTTGAGCAATGGGTAATTAAATTTTTGAAACTCATTATTCAAGTATTTTAAAATTAAAAATCATAATAAAATGCACAGTTTAGACAATACCCATGAAGATTCCCTATTAAAATTTCATCGTGATGTTTTATGGTGGAAATCAATTATTGAGTTTACTGAAACCGAAATTTCATTTATTAATAGGTTACTGAATTCTAATGCATTCGATGTAAAGCATCCCAATATTCCTGAAAACTTACACAAGTTCAAACACCTGATTAAAACAGAAACACGAGAATTAAATAATATTAAAGAGATAATTGAGGGTCACGATAATAAAATGATAGGAATGATAGACTGTGACAACTTGTCTTGTGATGCAGCTTATTTAGAAAATCACGAGTCGTTAAAAAATCATTTTGAGAAGTTTTTCAAAAACTATTCAGAATATAAGTCTAGAGTTTTCAACTATACAGGAAGTATGCTAAAAAATTAAGTAGTGCTTTTTTCAACTGATAATTATCATTTCCAAAGTGCTACCCATCAACTAATTTTATAGATATAATTTTAATATTAACAATTAAATATAGAACTATGTCATTAATTAAATTTAACAAAAAAAGAGTACCTATGTTAGGTAACAGAGTTTTCAACTTGATGGATACAAATGATTTTTTCAATGCGCCTTTTTGGAATGGAGATTTGGACGAGCCAGCGATGAACGTGAAAGAAACAAAAACTGGATTTGAAGTAGAATTAGCTGCGCCTGGTTTTGATAAAAAAGATTTTGAAGTTACCGTTAAAGACGGATGTCTTAATGTTTCAGCAGAAAAATCAAGCTCTGTTGAAGATAAAGAAGAGGATTACACATGTAAAGAATTTAGTTATTCGTCATTCGAAAAATCTATTAGTCTTCCAGAAAATGTAGAGGATGAAAAAGTTAAAGCAAAATACAAAGATGGAATCTTAAGATTAGATCTTTTAAAGAAAAAGGATACAAAAGAAAAAGCTAAGAAAGTTATTGATGTAGGGTAATCTTATTCTCGTTATAAGAATAATAACTTAAGCTCAAGACAGTTTATATAATTGTCTTGAGTTTGTTTTTTATCACAGCAAAAATAATTTAAGATGAATATAATAACGTTAACTATAAATCCAGCATTAGATATAAATGCTAAAGTTGATGGTTTACAACCAGCCCAGAAACTTCAATGTCACTCAGTTCAATACCAACCTGGTGGCGGCGGAATTAACGTTTCAAGAATGCTCAATAGACTAGAAGAGAAAACAGATTGTGTATTTACCTCTGGAGGAGATACTGGTAAATACTTAAACCAATTACTTATAGAAGAAGGCGTTCAAACAAATAATGTTCCTGTAAAAGAATGGACAAGGGAGAATTTATCTGTGGTTGATACTTAAACCAATCTGCAATACCGTTTTGGGATGCCTAGTCATCAATTACAAAACACGGAACTTGAAGCGATAATCACACTTTTAAATAAGCGAGTTCACAAAGGTGATATTCTAGTTTTAAGTGGGAGTTTACCAGAGAAAACATTAATAAATTATTATGCAAAATTAATACGATATGTCGCCCTTAAAAATGTGAAAATTGTTATTGATACTTCTGGTCAACCTTTAAAAGAAGCACTAAAAGAAAAAGTATTTCTTTTAAAACCCAATCAAAAAGAACTGGCGCAATTAGCAGGTAAAGAATTTTTATCTAGTGCAGAACAAGAAGCTTTTGCATTAGAAATGGTGAAATCTGGGAGAGCCTCATATGTAGCTGTTTCATTAGGTGCAAGAGGCGCTTTTTTAGCATCTAAATCAGGGGTTATTTATCAATCTGTTCCATCTGTTTCTGTAAAAAGTACCATAGGTGCAGGAGATAGTATGGTAGCAGGCTTGATTTACGGTATTCAAAATGATTTTATAGAAAAAGATATTTTAAAATGGGGAGTTGCTTGTGGTGTAGCTACTACAATGAGTGAAGGTACATCTTTGGCAAGCAAGTCTAATTTAGCTAAAGTTTTAGAAATGATAGGGTGATTTTTTTTGTTCAAATTAATTCAGTGAAAAGAATATAAACCAAGTAATTATGGGAACTACTAAAAAAATTGAAATGGCGTTATGCTACAAAAGCTATGAACGGGAAAAAAGTAACACAAATAAAAATTGATGAAATTATAGAGGCTGTACGCCTAACTCCTACATCAAGTGGTTTGCAACCTTTTGAAATAATTGTTGTGACCAACCCTAAAATTAAACAAGAAAATAGGAAGATAGCTTGGGATCAAACAGTTGTTACAGATTGTTCCCATTTATTGGTATTTGCAGCTTGGGAAAATTATACAGCAGATTGCATTAATAAAATGTTCGATTTAACTAATGATATTCGAGGTATAAAAAATGAAGGATGGGAAAATTACCGTTAACTATTATTGAGCAGTTATCCACAAAGAGATGCCGATTAAAATTTTAATCATGCTTCCAAACAAGCATATATTGCTTTCGGTTTAGCAATTGCTGCCGCAGTTTTTGAAGGTGTCGATAGTACTCCAATGGAAGGTTTTGATCCAGATGCACTGGATAAGATTCTGGGGTTAAGAAAAAAAGGACTTAGAAGTTATGTATTATTAGTCTTGGGTTACAGAGATGCAGATAAAGACTGGCTTGTCAATCTAAAAAAAGTTTAATTAATTACTTTCCTTTGTTAAGCCACTCATTCAATTTTTTGAATTTGAAATATTAGATAATTCTTTAATGCTTAATAGTATTTCTGTTATTTGGTTTGAAGTAGTAAAGGGGAGAAAAGAAAGAAGAACTCATTGGAGGAGAAGATCGGATAAAGATTAGCTTAGCTTTTTAGAGTGAAAATCATATAAAAATTTGATTATTGAAAAGTTTTGTGGTCATTTATAATGAATTGCCTTGATTTCGTTTAAATGATTTTCAAGTAATAAATAAAGGGTAATAAAAAGTATCTTTTTGAAGTATCTTTTTGTTGAAATAATCAACTATATTTGTGCATAAGTAAAGCGTTAAATGGTTGGTTTCTAATGGTTGTGTTTTGATGATTTCTGACTCATAACCCGAAGGTCACTGGTTCGAGTCCAGTTCCCGCTACTAGCAATGACAAGGCTTCACAAAAATGTGAAGCCTTTTTTATTTCAATGGGAACAGAATAGGTACAGAATAAGGCTATTTTTCTTATGGTTAATAGTAATTATACTAGATTGTTTTCATTTAGTTTAAGACACGTTTAAAGTATTACTATATATAAGCCATAATTGCATTTTAATAGTCCTTCGGTCATTATAAACTTAATAGACTGACCAATATCAATTTTTTTTAGAATGACTTATTCTATTTTCATAATCTTAAATCGTTATTATGGAAAATATACTCTTGTTAGCAGACTTCTCTAAAAACTCTTTAAATGCCATTGATTATTCATTAAACTTGTTTAAAGGCTATAGGTGTAATTTTTTTATACTTCATGTAAAAAGTTCTGCCTCATATACAACTGATGATATTATGGCATCAGGAAATGAAAGTATCTATAATATAATTGTCAAGGATGTAAAAGATAAGTTAGATAGTATTGTTCTAGATCTAAAAACAAAATCCAAAACTGAAGCTTTTGAATTTGAAATTATTGTTGACTATGATAATTTAACTTCTGCTATTAATCAAGTTATAAAATCAAAATCTATTGATCTAATTGTTATGGGTACAAATGGCATTACTGGTGCTAAGGAGGTTGTTTTTGGTAGTAATACAATAAATGTTATTAGAACTATTGATTGTCCAACTCTAGCAGTTCCTGAAGGTTTTATTTTTAGAAAAGCGAACGAAATTCTTTTGCCTTTAGATGTTCAAGATGCCTTGAGTGGTAATGCCTTTAGTAGTGCTTCAAAATTTGTAGATAGATTTAGTAAAAAAATACATATATTACGAATTAAACCCAATAGTGAAAATTCACCCGAAGAGAAAAAGGATAAACAGCATTTAGGCTATTTTCTTAAAAATATAGATTCAAAATATCATGTAGTAAACGATATACCAATGAATTATGTTGTTGATTGCTATATACAGACTCATAAAATTGATTTAATGATTTTATTAGTGCAACCAGAAGGTTTATTAGAGCGTTTTTTTATGGGTTCACCAACAACCAGAATTAGTAACTCAATTAGAGTTCCTCTTTTGGTATTCCATACCTAGTTCTACTGAAGCTTTCGTGAGTTTTTATTTAGCTTTTTTGAAATAAAACCTTCTTTTTCCAAAGATTTTATAACCACTTTTGCATAATGATTAATGGATTTTGGAATATTACTCGGATCGACGATATCATAAGTGCTAAACTAAATCCTAAATTTGTTCGAGTCGTTTTTAAGACTATATAGTGAAGTTTCTATAGTATAAACATTGTATCTATTGTAATAATCTTGATTAAAATAGACATCTTGATATGCTAGGTAATAACCAATAAATTTTCGTAACCTGTAATCTAACTTGGATGATTTTCTGCTGTAGGACACATTGTTCTCAACACCTGTTACTACAGATATAAGTATGGCATCATAACCAGCATTTACTAGTTTATCGAGTTGTGCTTCAATTTGTGCTTCGGTTTTTTTTGAATCTTTAAATGATTGCTCAAAAACTACATGACTTTGTAAGGCGTTGACCTGTCTAGCGTTTAATTCTTTTATGAGTTGATACTCAAATGATTTACGAATCTCTAAATCTGGTGTTACACCGATTACTAATATATTTGTTGGAACGAAGGTGGGATAGTCTGGATTTTTCCAACGTTTTGTAAGTGAGGTTGAAGAACAGTTAAAAAATAATAGAATTACTATTGTAGGGACAAATACTTTCATAACACTTTATTTTCTGTCTAATAAATGCCTGTTTTTGTCTTCCTTTTTAATATTTTTTATAATATCAAAAAGTTGTGTTTTTAAAAGTCTATATTCCTTCAAAAATTCGGTAATAGCAACGATTAAATCAATATGCTCTTTGGTATATTCTTTCTCTTCTTCTAATTGATCTATTCCATCAACCATTATTTGCAACTCATTTTCATGAATTTTAACAGCCTCAATAAGTGTGTTATTTTGTTTTTGAGATCTGTAGATGGCATCAATTATTTCTTTGTTGTTAGAAAAGTTTCCGTAGGCTATTAACTGGGACGTGAATTTGGTCACTAAATCTTCAAAAAATATATGTTCATCTTTAATAAATTTTAATTCAGATAACCATTCTTTTGAAGCCTCATGCATTTCATCAGCATCTAACCATTCTGTGTATTTTAATTGTGATATTTTCATAATAGTATTGATTTAAAGAAAAAAGCAGAATGTAATCCCTCAAATCACATCCTGCTTTCTTGGTTATTACAAAACTTCAATTACTTTTTTTGGTTTTGCTTTAGCTTCCTCTTTTTTCTGAAGATTTAACTTAAGGATACCATCTTTGTAGGTTGCTTTTACATTTTGGTCTGCATTAACTGATTTTGGTAGTTGCAATGATCTTTTAAAAGAATTGTAGCTAAACTCTTTACGAGTGTAATCGTCTTCCTTTTCTTCTGTTTCATTCTCTTTTTCACCACAAACGTTAAGGATATTATCATTTATGGTTACTTCAAAGTCTTTTTTTGAAAATCCAGGTGCTGCAAATTCAATTTCAAAGTCTTTTTCATGTTCTTTCACGTTCATTGCAGGCATTAAACTATCTTCTTCAAAAAAGTCATTATTGAAAAAATCGTCGTTGCTTAAAAAACTCTTTAAGCCGTCATTATTCCAAGAAGGGAATAGTCTGTTTCTGTTGTTAAATTTAATGAGTGACATAATTTTATAATTTAGGATTAAACATTGTTTCTATTACTAAATTAATGTCTAAAGTTGCTTTATGAAATGATAAATATCAGTTTAAGCAACTAACTTTTAAACCAATACCTTAGTTACATCGGTAAGCTTTGGTATTGTAGCATTCCAATTGTAGGTATCCTTTAATTTCACTCTAAAAGCATCTGATGCTGTTGGTTCGCCATGAATTAGATATACATTTTCTGGTACATTTTTAATATTACTCACCCAGTCCAATAAATCTTGTTGGTCTGCGTGCGCAGATAAGCTTTCAATATTTTTTATTGTGGCTTTTACAGGATAATATTTACCGAAAAAGCGAATTTCGTGTGCACCTTCTTGTAGCTGTCTTCCACGAGTGCCTTCAGCTTGATAACCAACTAATAAAACGGTAGTTGATGGCTCATCTATAAGTTGTTGTAAATAGGTTAATACTCTTCCGCCAGTAACCATACCACTTCCAGCAATCACAATTTTAGGTCTCGGGTCATCAATGGTTTCCCAAGTTTCGGCATAAGAACTCACCAAAGTAATGTGGTTGCACATGTTATGGTACTCCTCAATAGTTAGCTTGTGCCAATTTGGAAAATTTTTAAAAACTTCCAATACATTGTTTCCCATGGGACTATCCACAAAAATGGGGATGTTAGGAATTCTGTTTTTCTTGTAGAGTTTCCATAGTTGGTACATTAGGGATTGCAAACGTTCCACAGCAAAGGAAGGAATGATCAAAGTGCCTTTCTTGTAAAGGGTTTCTTTTATCAGATTCGTTAAAATCTGCCCTACATCCTCATCTGGATGTTGCCTGTCTCCATAAGTACTTTCCACAAATAAGTAATCGGCCCACTTAGGTTGTTTGGGAGGGTCGAGCAATTCATCTACCTGTCTGCCCACATCTCCGGAAAAAACCAATCGTTTGCCAAATAAATCAATCTCGATATAAGTTGAACCGATAATATGTCCATTGTAAAGAAAAGTAGCATCACAACGATCAGAAAGTGAAACCTTCTCCCCCTCCTCTACATGTTCAAAAAAATTCAATGTAAACGCCGCATCTTCTTTGGTGTACAAAGGCAAGGCTGGATGATGCTTGCTATACTCTTCCTTATTGGCCTTATCAGCTTCTTCCTCCTGAATTTTAGCACTATCTTCAAGAATGATTCTGGCAATTTCCAGAGTAGGTGGTGTTCCCAAAATTTTTCCACGAAAACCCTGTCGAACCACAAGAGGCAAATACCCACAATGGTCCAAATGTCCATGGGTAAGTAATACATAATCAATTTCTGAAACATCTATGGGTAGACGTTCCCAGTTTTGTTCGCGCAACTCCTTTGCACCTTGGAACAAACCACAGTCCACCAAAATCTTGATTTCTTCGGTATGCAGATAAAACTTTGAGCCAGTGACTGTGCCAGACCCTCCCAAAAA
>Ga0209121_10004298_pt1 | contig 13359 bp, 11 predicted proteins | sample Cruoilmetagenom3_FD_187292 | JGI IMG/M metagenome (GOLD analysis project Ga0209121, IMG submission 187292) | Oil polluted marine microbial communities from Coal Oil Point, Santa Barbara, California, USA - Sample 3 (SPAdes) (version 2) | ecosystem: Environmental > Aquatic > Marine > Oil seeps ... | reverse complement strand
GCTATGCTGCTGGAGACTTCGTCGATCGATTGGGTGACGGATGTGTTTGCGCACGAGTGGGTGCACCATTATCTCACCTTCTTCCCGTTGGGCTGGAACTATATGCGCTTTGGTGAGACCCGCACGATCAACGAGACGACCGCTTCCCTGATTGGGGACTGGGCGGGACAGGAGATCCTATTGCGGTTCTATGATCCGCTCCTCGTCGCCAACAAAGAGCTGCCCGAGGCGTTGGTGGCTGCGCCGCCCGCTGAGGGTGATACGGGTCAGGCGTTTGACTTCAGAGCTGAGATGCATCACACGCGCGTCACGGTGGATAGGATGCTTGCCGAGGGCCAGATCACCGAAGCCGAGTGGTATATGGAGGCGCAGCGGCGCTACTTCGTGGCCAACGGGTACCGCATTCGCAAGCTGAACCAAGCCTATTTTGCCTTTCACGGCGCCTATGCGAGCACGCCTGGCGGTGCAGCCGGCGAGGACCCTATCGGACCCTTGGTGCGCCGGTACTGGGCCTTGGCCGAAACGCCAGCCGAATTCCTTCGCTCCATTGCGCCGGTGGTGACGCTGGACGATCTCAAGTTGCTGGTGGGTGGCGATGGTGCTGCGGCGCCGGCGTAGTCGTTGCTCTCGTAAGTCGTTATGGTATAATTCGGACGTCTTATGGCTAATATGAGGTTGAGGTAACGATTGTTTAACCCAATTGACTGGCTGCTAGGGCTCTTCTCGCTGGACATAGGCATCGACTTGGGCACGGCGAACACGCTTGTCTATGTGCGCGGCAAGGGTATCGTCAGCAACGAGCCTTCCTGGGTGGCGCGAGATCGCCACAGCGGCTTGATCCTGGCTGTGGGTTCCGAGGCGAAGGAGATGGTGGGGAAGACCCCTAACAACATTATCGCCATTCGACCCCTGCGCGACGGCGTTATCTCGGAGTATGACGTCACTGAGGTCATGCTACGGCATTTCATTGAGAAGGCCCACAGACAGATCCATATTCCCAGTCCCCGCCCTCGGGTTGTTGTGGGTGTCCCGAGCGGTGTGACTGAGGTGGAGAAGCGCGCCGTGCACGATGCAGCGCTGGAAGCCGGGGCCCGTGAAGCCTACTTGATTGAGGAGCCTATGGCTGCGGCCCTGGGGGCGGGCTTGCCGGCGACGGAGCCACAAGGCAGTATGGTGGTTGATATTGGCGGTGGCACGACTGAGGTCGCCGTCTTCGCCTTGAAGGGCATTGTCGTCAGCCGGAGTCTGCGTATCGCCGGTGACGAGCTGGATGAGGATATCGTGTTGTACGCCCGCCAGAAGTACAATCTCGCTATCAGCGAGCGTATGGCCGAGCGCATCAAAATCAATATCGGATCTGCGTATCCCCTGCCTGAAGAGCGCACGATGGCAATGCGCGGTCGCAACTTGATCACGGGCCTGCCTGAGGAGATCGAGATCAGCAGTATCGAGATCCGTGAGGCGTTGAGCCGTTCTGCCAACGTTATCGTCGATCTGGTACGTGATGCGCTGGATGAGACACCGCCGGAGCTGATCTCGGACTTGATGGAGACAGGGATCTGTCTGACCGGTGGTGGCGGTCTGCTCAAGGGGTTGGCGGAACGCATCAGCGAAGAGACACATATCCGGGCCTGGGTAGCCCAGGATCCGTTGACATGCGTGGCCCGCGGCGCGGGCATGGTATTGGAGAACTTCGATACACTTCGGGCAACGCTATCCTCCGATGACAACTGGCGTCCCGGAGGCTCTGCTTCCTGGTAGTCACTGGGCAGCGTCGCGTGCCACCGAGAGATCTGCGTTTCAGCTGGCGGGGGGGCGGCGTTGAGGGTGCTGAATGAAGCGCGACCGCGGACCCTGGTTGGCTTGGGTGTTGCTTATCCTCGCCCTCGTCCTCATTGTTCTCAGTGAGTCCGGTGCTCTCGGCCCCGCAGAAGGACTGCTGAGCCTCGTCGTTGCCCCGGTCGAGCGCGCAGTCTCGGCGATCGTCAAGGGCGTTGGCTCTGTGACGGGCAGTACCCGTGATGTTATTGAGTTGCAGCAGCGTGTGGCTGGGCTAGCATCTGCCAATGAAGCGCTCGTTCAGGAGAATTTCCGTCTACGAGAATATCAGGCGGAGAATGAAGAGCTGCGGCGCCAGCTCAACTTCCACCAAGAGAACCCCACCTACGGCTCCATCGGCGTTGACGTTGTAGAACAGGGCTGCACGATCTTCCCCTGCGGCGATGTGGTGGGCCAGGACACCAACCCCTATCTCCGCTTCGTTATCATCACTGTGGGTTCGCGGGATGGCGTGGCTGTGGGCATGCCGGTGGTGACCGGCGGAGCGGCGATGATCGGCCGAATTGCGCGCACTTCGCCCAACCTCTCCTACGTTCAGTTGATCAATGACCCGGCTAGCCTTGTCACAGCGATGCTGCAGCAGTCACGGGTGATGGGGCTCGTGGAGGGAACCGAGGAGGGACAGTTGCTGATGACGAACATCCTTCCGGATGAAGAGGTGGCCGAAGGTGAGACGATCATCACATCTTCAATCGGCGGCATATTGCCGCGCGGGCTGATCTTGGGCCAGGTCGAGTCCGTGATCTATCTGGAGTCGGATCTGTTCCAGCGGGCCGTGATCCGTCCGGCTGTGGATTTCCGCCGCATCGAAACGGTCCTGGTCATCACGGACTTCCCGCAACCGGATTTGGAAGAGCTGGCCATCCCATGAGCCTTTACTATGGTATCCCGATTCTCCTCATCGCTGCTGTGATGCAGAGCGCGTGGTTGGAGGATGTCCGGATACTGGGCGGACGTCCGGATCTGGTGCTGCTACTGGTCGTGACCTGGTCGGTTATTCGTGGTGCAAGAGAGGGTGTCGTCTGGGGATTTGTCGGCGGCATCTGCTGTGATCTGCTTTCAGGAGGCAGCTTCGGGCTTTGGACCTTGTCGTTGACCATTGTTGGTTTCTTGGCCGGGCAGCCCTGGGTTCACGCCCTGGGTCCCACTCTTATGCGGCTGGCCCTGATGTCGGCACTGGGGACGGTTCTGGGCCACTTCGTCCTCCTGACGTTGATGATCCTGTTGGGATATGTCGTGGATCTTGGCCGCGGATTCCAGACAGTGGCACTCCCGGCGGCTGTGCTCGACTTCCTGCTCTCCCCATTCGCTTTCACCTTCCTGGTCTGGTTCCACCACCGCTCCCGTAGGCAGTTGAGTGGGTTTGCGCAATGAGCCATCGGCTTGGCTCGCAGAGAGTGGGGTCAGGTGATCGCCTCCGTGAGGGGCGTGAATCCACCGATGATGGCGCATCAAGGCCAGCCTGGTTCATCAAATCGCCCCGCGTCGCTCTCCTGGGGTGGGTGATTTTGCTCATTCTGGGTCTCTACACCATTCGACTCTGGCAACTGCAGTTTCTTGAGGGTGGTTCGTGGCTGGCTCGGGCGGAGGAGCAGCAAAGCCGCCTAGTGACGATCAGCCCGCCTCGGGGCGTGATCTACGATCGAAATGGCGATGTGCTGGTCCGCAACGTGCCCGGCTATAACGTGACCATCACACCAGGTGAGCTGCCGGATGATCCTGAGCGGGAACGTGAGATCTTGATGCGCCTCGCGCAGCTCCTGGACATTCCCTATAGCACGACTGAGGGCTTCGACCGGCCGGAGTATCGCGGCGAGATCAGCGCGATTGGGCGGGCGGGCTTCCCGCCGTACGGAGAGGCCCCGGCACCCGGTCTGTTGGAGATGGTCGAGGCGGTGCGGTGGTTGGAACCCTATGCGCCGATTATCGTGGATGAGAATATCGATCGCGATCTCGCGCTCTTGATTGCGCAAGAGGGCAGCGTCACAATGCCGGGCATCGGCATCGAGACTGTCTCGCGGCGCAGATATACCTACGGCGCACTCACCTCTCAGATCTTGGGCTTCCTTGGACCGATTCCGCCGGACAGCGTTGAGACTTACGAGCAGAAGGGTTACAATGCCAGTGTGGACCGGATAGGCTATGCTGGCGTGGAGGCTCAGCTGGAGGAAGAATTCCGCGGTGTGCCCGGGCGGCAGTTGGTCGAGAAGGACGTGTTGGGACAGCAGTTGGCGATCCTGAGTGAAACTGCGCCCACCCCGGGGGACAATGTCTATCTGACACTGGATATGCGTTTGCAGGCGGTGGCCGGAAAAGCCCTGCTCCAGGGGATGGAAGGGGTTGGGTCCGAGCGTGGGGCTCTTGTGGTCCTGGACCCGCGCGATGGCCAGGTGCTGGCATTGGTCAGCTTGCCCACCTACGACAACAATATGTTCAGCAAGAAGCTGGATGAGGATGCCTATGAGGCATTATTGAACAACCCGCACTTTCCGTTCCTCAACCATGCGATTGCGGACCAGGTGCCGCCGGGTTCTATCTTCAAGATCATCCCCGCTTCTGCGGGTCTGCAGGAGGGCGTCATCAACCGTTATACCACCCTCAATTGCCCCGGTCGGCTGCTGCTGCCGAACAAGTTTGCGCCTGACGACGCGTCGCTAGCCCAGCCCTTCTACTGCTGGATTCAGCTCCAGAACGGTCATGGCCACGGCCCGCTCAATGTGGTCGATGCGCTAGCTCAGTCGTGCGATATCTTTTTCTACCAAGTCGGTGGTGGCTTGGCGGAGACCGAGTTCGAAGGTCTGGGTGTCGATCGTCTGGCGGTTTACGCAACCGAGTTCGGCCTGGGAAACCCTACCGGTATCGACATCCCCGGTGAGGCGGGAGGCCTGGTTCCCACGCCGCTGTGGAAGCGCCAGGTTTACCAGGAAACGTGGACGACGGGCAATACCTACAACTTCTCGATTGGTCAGGGAGATGTGCTTGTGACGCCCCTCCAGATGGTCAACGTATTGGCGGTGGTGGCCAATGGCGGCGTGCTCTACAAGCCGCAGGTCGTGCACCATATCGAGGATGCTGATGGGAACATAATTCACCCTTTCACCCCCGTGGTGAGCCACACCCTGCAGATCGACCAAGCTGTCTGGCAGATCGTGCGCGAGGGACTTGACCTGGCGGTCTCTGAGACGGGAACGGGTAACCGCGCGCTGTTGGACGAGATCGGTGTCAATCTCGCCGGTAAGACGGGAACTGCCGAGTACTGCGACAGCATCGCGCTGGAGGCCGGGCGGTGTGATATTGCGGCACATGAGACGCTGCCCACACATGCCTGGTTTATGGCATATGGTCCCACGGAGGCCCCGGAGATTGCGGCGGTGGCCTGGATTTACGACGGCGGTGAGGGTTCGGTCACGGCAGCCCCGGTCATCAAGGAGGTGCTGGGCTTCTATTTCCGCAGGGAGCTGGGTCTCCTCGGTGCGGAGGAAGCTGTGCCGGAGGGTGAACAGAACGCTTCGGCGCCTGTCGATGGCGCGCCGGCCGCTCAGCCCTAGCTGCTGGGATCGTGCGGCTGGTCCGAGAATGGCTGACGTGTGGATTTGTGCGCGCACTGGCTCCAGGCTTCACGCAGCACCGGCTGCGCACTCGGCAGATACCGGCTCGGATCGGGCAGGGCACCCTCGATCCTGCGGACGATTCTGCTCGCACTTCTGCCACAGCACACGCTAACGATCCAACCCGGGCTCGCTTTCTATGACGACAGAATCACATTTTCGCTATAGCTCCTGGCTAGGCCGAGTCATTATGGCCACAGGTGGTGCTGCCTGGGGGACCGGTGCTGCCCGCACGCTCGCCCAGGATCTGCATATTGCTTTCTGCTACGGTTTTCCGGGCACGGCCCTCATTGCGCTGCTGGGCGCCGTGGCTGCTGTTGCGGTCGGACGGCTGCCTGGTCGACGGGGGGACGGTGTCTCGTCTGCAGCTGCGTTCCTGCCTCTGCTGCTGCCCCTGCTGGATGTGCTGAGCGGTACATACCTGCCGTGGCGGGGACCGGTGCTCTTGGCCGGCAGTATCATAGCCGTACTACTCCTCCTGGTGGTACGACTGGACGACTGGAGCTGGTTCGCTTTGGCGGTCGCTCTTCCTTTGATCGTTTATCTGCCCGATCTTTCATCCTATGTAGGGCGCGCCGACACCTTCGAATTTCAGGTCATCGGCCCCCAGTTGGGGATTGCTCACCCGAGCGGCTATCCGCTGTACACCCTGATCTGCAAGCTCTTCTCGTGGCTGCCCTTCGGTTCTGTTGCTTGGCGCATAAATCTCTCCTCGGCGGTCTTCGCCGCGTTGGCCGTCGGCTGTCTCTACCTGGCCCTGGTGTCCGACCTGGATGATGGTGCTGCTGAGCGGGCGCGCCCGGCTGCATTTCTAGCGGCTATGGTTCTGGCGTTCTCACCAACACTGTGGTCGCGTTCGATCGAAGCCGAGGTCTATGCGCTGAATGGTTGTCTGGTGGCGCTTGCCCTTCTACTCGCGGTCCGCTGGCACGCGGGCCTTCTCCAGCCGCGACATGCCTGGCCGGCCCTGGGGCTCCTGATCGGTGTGGCGGTCTCCTCCCATATCACGTTGGGCGCACTTGCTGCACTTGCTGCCCCCGGGCTGCTGGTCAAGCGGCTGCGACCGCGTGCCGGCACGCGGGCTCGCACGTGGGGATTGGCCCTGTTGCTGGGCTTTTTGGGCCTCTCTCTCTATGCCTACATTCCCCTGCGGTGGCCCGCGGTCACGGGTGGTGAGTGGATGTCACCGCAGGCGTTCTTCCGCTTCGTGACCAACGCCGATTCCGGCGGCGCGCTGCGTCCGCTGGCCTTCTATCAGGATCCGGCTCGCTGGGTACTGGTCAGTCGTCTCTTTATGGCCCAAGTTGGGTGGGGCGGGCTCTTCCTGGCTGTGGTTGGCCTGGTGGCGTTGGTGCGGCGGCGCCCGGCGCTGGCAATGGGAATGGCGCTCGCCTTTGGGGCGTGGGTGTGGTTCAGTCTCGGCTTCTACGTTGCGGACCCCGACTATTCCGCGTTTCTTATCCCCGCTCACGTGGTGCTGGTCTGTTGGCTGGGGTACGGGGCACTGGCCATCTACCACGCCGTGCCGGCGCGTTATCAGTGGTTGCGTCCGGCCTACTTCACGCTGCTGGCTATCCTGGTGTTGAGCCGGGTCTGGCAGACCGGCCCGGCGCTGGACACCAGATCGCAGGGGCACGCGGACGAGGCCTGGGCTCGCTACGTGTTGGCGCAGCCGCTGGTAGAGGACGCCGCCATTCTTGCGGACAGCGAGAAGTTCCCACCGCTCTACTATCTTCAGCAGGTCGAGGGGCTGCGGCCCGACCTGGACTTGGTCACGCTTTTCAGCGAGACCCAGTACCGGGCGGATCTTGAAGCCAGGTTAAGCGTAGGCCAGACGGTTTACCTGGCGCGGTATCTGCCGGGGATGGACGCGTTTGGTGTCAGCTCTCAGGGGCCGCTCGTCGCTGTCGCCGCCCCGCAGCCGGCGTCGCGCGCGGTGGATGGTGCAGCGAACACTGGCGTGGATTTCGGCGGCCTTATGACGCTAGTGGCCCACGAACTCGTGCCTGATCCTGAGGACCGCCCACTGCATCATCTTACCCTGACGTGGCTGCCACGCACGATTGGTATGGATGATCTGGAGATGCGGCTGCGCTTGCTTAGCCCCGCTGACGGCTCGGTTGTGTGGGAACTGGCGGGCGCGCGACCGGTCAGCGGCTACAGCACAACGCAAGCCTGGCCGGTGGGCAGGCAGGTTGACGACTACTATGCCCTGGCTTGGCCTGCGTGGTTGCCTGGGGACACGTATCGGCTGGAGATAGCTCTCTTCCCGCGTTTCGGTGAGCAGGGACTGCAGGTTGCCGGTGATGACGGGATCTGGCATTCGCTGGATCAGGTGGCCGTGCGCGGGCAGCCCGTGCCTGCCACAACTCAGCGGCTGGCGGTGCTTTTCGATCCGCAGGTCTGGCTGGTGGGGCAGAGTATTGCGCGGGAAGTGCCTGCCGGGGGGACGGCAGTGCTGGATCTTGCCTGGCTCTGCCGCGCCCCCTCCGCAGGCAGCCCTGTACCGTCAGACGCCGCTGACTCGGGCTCCGGCAGCGTGCCGCAGGTGCGATGGGTGCCCCTTGAGGGTGGTGCGCCCCAGACCCAGCCATTGTACGCCCTGGGCGAATCGCGGTCATCGGAGCTCTGTCTGTCCGGGACCACGACGCCGTCACTGCGCCGGTATGGCGTCAGTGTGCCCGCGGAGCCGGGGAACTACAGATTGGACGTGTCCTGGACGTCCGGAGAGAGAGTGCCGGCGGGACGTCCGGTGCGGTGCCGGTGGTTGGGTGCGCCCGTGGCGGCCTGCCCCCTTGTAGAGGTCCGAGTGGTAGCTGCAGACACAGGGCTAGCCAATTTCGATGGCCGGCTTCTGCTTCAGGGGGCCGCAATTGATGCTGGGGATCTCCCCGCCGGCGGCCGGCTTGCTGTCGACCTCCGCTGGCGCGCCCTGCAGACCCTGGATCACGACTACACCGCCTTCGTGCAGGTTGTCGGTCCGGATGGCAAGCTGTATGGTCAGGTGGATAGCTGGCCCGTGCAGGGTGCGCGTCCGACGAGTGGTTGGCGTGCCGGTGAGGAGGTCGATGACCCCTATCGCTTCTATGTCGCACCGAATGGTCCGGCCGGTGACTACCGTGTCATCGTCGGCTGGTATCTTCTGGGCGATATGTCGCGTCTGCCGGTCGTGGACGCTGCTGGGCGCGAGGTCAGCGACTTCTACGAGATCGGTATCTTCGTGCTTCCCTAGATTCACGGCAAGTTACGGTTGACACAAGTGACTTCTCTTGATATGATGATTAGCACGCTAAATATTAGCATTCTAATAAGGTGGGCAATGGCAGATGTCGGGAGTTGGCCAACGGTGCGGTTGTTGATGAGAGCGATGAAGCTGCACCAAGGCAATATCCGTGCCAAACTGGAGGAGCTGGGGCTTTACCGGGGACAAGCCGCAATCCTCAGCGCGCTCTGGCACGAAGAGGGTATTGCTCAGACCGAGATCGCTGCGAGGACGTGGGTCAGCCCTGCCACGATGACGCACGCACTGCAGCGGATGGAACAGGTCGGGTTGATTGAGCGACGACCTGATCCGGAGGATCAGCGACGGTCACGCGTCTATCTTACGGATGCAGGTCGGGCACTGGAAGGCCCGGTCAGTCAGGCTTGGGCTGATATTGAGGGCAGGCTGTTGGATGGATTTTCACAAGAGGAACAGACGCTGCTGCGACAGTTCCTGAAGGGGATGATCGCGAATATGGAGAGAGGTGTTTAGCATGACGACAACAGCACTGTGGAGGATGGCCGGATGAAGTTTTGGCGACGGATGCCGGCTTTGGCTGGGCCCTACAAGCGCGATGCCCTGCTGGCATCGCTGGCCTTGCTGGGGGTTGCGGCCGCTGACCTGGGTGTCCCGCGCCTGAGCCAGCGGGTGATTGACCAGGGGATCAACGCGGGCGATATGAACGTTGTGGCGGTGACCTCACCCCTGATGCTTGTTGTTGCTGTCGCAAGTGCGGCCTTCTCGATCGCCAACACGATCCTGGGATTTGGTCAGGCGACCGCGGAGGCATAGCGGTCGTTGTTAAGCTCTGCTCAGCGACCGGTTGGGTGGTGTGTCACCTGATCGACTTTGAGCGCCCCAGTTACGAGTGGGGACGTTTTAGCGATACGACGTAGTATGGAGGGGAGGATCAGAGGGGCAAGTTTTTGGCCCTGCTCCACCACCTGCTGCGACCGGCGTCCCGCCGAGCCCCTCTGCGTAACATCACAGAGGCGGGCGTGGGTCACCGCTGCAATCTGGCAGACGCTGTACCAAGCAGAATGAGTCCTCCGCATACCACATCTCGTCCTGTATGGCGTGCGCGAGCGGAGTTGGCGTCTACTCCGTGTCCAGGAACTGCGTGGTGAAGACAGCGTTGACGTCGACCGGCTCGGTGATGGCGCCGTAGGTCTGCAGGGAGTTCAGCAGCGCTTCCCACTGCTCAGCTGTCTGCCATCCCAGACCGTGAGCTTCTGTCAGAGTGCTGTGGGCCATGGCAGCTTCGGTTTCCAGCATGTACCGCATATGGTCTCTATCTGCGTCGGGACCGGTGTAGATCATAACGATGTCAACAGCTTCGTCCAGGTGCGCCTCGGCATAAACAATGCCGCGCAGCGCCGCGCGCGTGAACCGCGCCAGTCTGTCCGGCTCCTCGTCGATAAGCTGCTCGGTGGTGACGTAGGCCAGCCCCAGGGTGGGGACGCCGTAGTCCGCAGCTTCCCACAGGATCACATCATAGCCCCAGCTCTTCAGTGTATAGGGTTCGTTGGAAATGAAGACCGGGTACACGTCGATCAGCCCCTCAGCGAGCACTCGGGGGTCGAAACCCACGTTGATCAGCTCAACATCGCGCTCTTCCAGGCCCGCCGCATCCAGGATGGCCAGAAGATCCGACGGTGGGGTGCCCTTGTAGCCGATCCGGCGCCCACGCCAGGCCTCTACGCTGTCAATCCCAGCATCGCTCAGTGCCGCAAAGGCCTGCTGTCCGCGTTGCCCCACCAGTCCGATGGCGACAAGCGGCAGTCCCGGATCGGCTCGCCGTTGGAGCAGGACGCCGGCGTCCTGGGTCGTTACCTGAACTTTTCCGGCCATAAGGAGCTGCAGGTGCTCCCCGCCGCCCGCCGAGTGTTGAATCTCGACGTTCAGACCTTCATCCTCGAAGTACCCTAACTCCTGGGCCACATAGACTCCTACGAACGGCAAGTTGGCCTGGGGCTTGTAGCCGGCCATGAAGACCAGGCTCTCCTCCCGTGGGGAGGCCTGTGCGCAGGCCTGTATGCCGGATGAGATCAGGGCCAGCAGTAGCAGTATTATTACCAGAGTGCGCTTTCTTGGGTCCATATGGATTCCTTTCTGTCTTCGGATTGGTCTGCGTCGAGAACAGTCTATTATCCGCTGGGGCTGGTGTCAGCCCCGACTGCGTCGGGGGCCCGCATCCCTCTGCTGGGCACTCGACACGAAGACGGGCTCGGTGAGACACCGGCCCGAGCAGAATGGGTCCGGCATTTTCGCGCCGTGTGGTGTGCGCCGGCGAACGTGACGTCTATTTCCAGAAGATGATGCGCTTTTCCAGCGCTACGACGATGCCGTACATACCGATGCCCATCAGCGCCGAGCATACCACAGCTGCGAAGAGTGCCGGCATATTCAGGTTGGTGTAGGCCAGCCACATCGTACGCCCCAGACCACTTGAGGCCCCAGCCCACTCGGCTACCACAGCCCCCACCAGTGAGAGGGGGGCCACAACTTTGAGTGCCGCGAAGAGATAGGGGAGCGCTGCGGGCCAACGGGCGTGGCAAAAAAGCTCCCCTCTGCCGGCGTCCAGGGAGTGGAAGAGCGCCAGCACGGCACCGTCAACGGCGTGCAGTCCGGCGTGCATGTTGATCAGCACAGGAAAAAAGGTCATCAATCCCGTCACGATGATCTTGGGGAGCGGGCCGAAGCCGAACCAGATGATGAGGAGCGGGATCAGGGCGACGATGGGCGTGGCTTTGATCAGAATGGCCAGGATCAGCACGCCGCGTTCCAGGCTTCGCCAGAAGGTGATCAGCGTCGCCACCAGAGTGCCGACCAAGACGCCCAGGATGAGGCCGCTGATGGCCTCAAGCAGCGTCACCGCAGAGGCCGCCGCGTAGCGTGGGCCGCCCTCCCAAAGGTCACGCGCGATGACACTGGGCGCGGGTAACAGGTAGGGCGGGATTTCCCTGGCGTGTATAATCGCTTCCCACGAGATCAGAGCTGCGCTGACGACAAAGGCGACGGAGAAGACTGCGGTAAGCATCTCCCTCGCCCTCCTGGAGTTCGTCTGCGCCGAGATGGCGGTCTCAGGGCCGGCGGGCCGGATGGGGGTGTTCATCTACGCAGCATCTCGCGCAGGGCGCGGATCACGGTTCCCATCTCGGGCGTGGTCTCATCCCGTGGCCGGTCGATGTTGACGGATACTACTCCACGGATGGCACCAGGACTCTGCGTCATGACCACGATCCGATCCGCCAGACGCGCGGCTTCGGCGATGTTGTGCGTGATCCACAACACGGTGGGCCTGAACCGGTGCCACAGTGAGAGAAGCTCCTCGGTGAGCCGCTCGCGGGTGAGCTCATCCAGCGCGGAGAAGGGTTCATCCATCAGCCAGAGGCGTGCGCCGATGGCTAGAGTTCGCGCGAGGGCGACACGCTGCTGCATACCTCCGGACAGCGTGCCGGGATAGGCGCCGGCGAATCCCGCGAGCTCCACCATCTCAAGCAGGTCATTGGGGTTCAGCGCCGCTTCCCCGGGCTGCCGTCCGGTAGGCCGTCCGGTGTGCCGGCCGGCACGCAGGTTGATAACCTGCGGCAGGCGGATGTTGTCCAGCACCGTCTTCCAGGGCAGCAAAGCCGGGTCTTGCGCCATCCAGGCGATCTGCTTCCGTGCGCGCACTTTCGTTGGCGGCGCGCCGTCGATGCGGACGGCGCCCGAGGTTGGCGCGACTTGATCGGCGATGACGCGCAGCAAGGTGGATTTTCCGCAGCCATTCGGCCCGATGAAACAGACAAACTCACCGGAGGCGATATCCAGCGTTATCGTTGCCAGAGCCGGGAGCGGCTCGGCAGTGTCGGTGAATGTCTTGGAAACTCCATGGAGTTGTACGCGCATAGTGATCTGGCCTGGGGTGCTCTGGATCACACACCTGCAGGTCACGTGCCTGCGCCAGGCGACATCAGTATAGGAATCTGCTGCGCACTGTCAATGGGTACGCTTGGGGGAGTGTTCTTTTGATTCTGGGGCGAGTTTCTGAGATAGGAGCTGCGGTCGTGTCGGCGAGTCGTACGTTGCTCCTCGCGTGGCGTGCCCGACTTGGGCACGCGCCTGCCTTTCTGGATAGAGATGTCTCAGCGAACCCGAGAGTTCGCGAATTCCTGGGAACTGTGGCGTCCTTTCTGCGCAGACACAGGTGCAGTCGACAGGGGGGCAACCCGAAGAAGACGTGGCACCGCCACGTCTGTAGGGATGTCTTCTGTGCGTGGAGACCGGTGTGATAGAGAAGGTTGGGGCCCGAAGAAGACGACCCACCGGGTCGTCTGTACGAATTGGGTGCTTGATCGGCGGCTGCTCCCGCCGACACTTCCAGACAACGGGTCACGGTTGTGCAGATTCCCGTCTGGCTTACGTCCCTAAACTAAAACGCGCCCGCTTGGGCATGTTTCGGAATGGAAAGAGGGCAGGGTGACGCTCTTGCGACGAGCGTTTCTCGGTCATTCGCTCCCATTCTGAGATACGCCCGCGCACCCCCAGGTCTCTTGCTCAGTCGCCATACTATGCTAGAATGGTTTCCCGTACGTGTTTCACACCTATGTGCGGAGGAAAGATTCATGATTGATCAGACCCGGGATTGGCACGCACTTGACGTGCATG
>Ga0209121_10004297_pt1 | contig 13359 bp, 15 predicted proteins | sample Cruoilmetagenom3_FD_187292 | JGI IMG/M metagenome (GOLD analysis project Ga0209121, IMG submission 187292) | Oil polluted marine microbial communities from Coal Oil Point, Santa Barbara, California, USA - Sample 3 (SPAdes) (version 2) | ecosystem: Environmental > Aquatic > Marine > Oil seeps ... | reverse complement strand
CAGCTTCGAAGGGCAATATGAGATACTTACCCCGCTCCACACGCTGAAGCCAGCGCTGCTTTGCCAGCGTTGACAGCAACCGACGTACGCCGCCATTACTGTGGCCATAAATTTCGGCAGCATCATAAAAGGTAAAAAGGCGCTTTCCCTGACGGGTCAACTCGGTCAAAAGGTTACTGCCTATGTCACCAAGGGTTCTCTTGTTTTGTGTCATGATAGTTACTTCCTTTGTTATTATTATAACATGAAACATCAACCATTGTGAATAAAGAGGGGGATGGGAGGGGCTTAATGCCCCTTCCCATTTTTCTGCTTTGGTAGCCATTTATGACATTGTTGGCATTTCCATTCTGCTCTTGGCCTGCCTGTCTGCGTGACTGTGAGTGCGACCTTGAAACCTGCCGAAGGCGGCAGAGTCGGAGTGGGATGACTGCAATCACGCTACTATGAGTGGCTACGAGAGCGATTCTAGCTTTCCCACTAATTTTCCTCGTTTACAACGAGGACAAGTCACTTCCCGCCTCGCCGGAGTGAATAACAAGTGTGTATTACCGCACTTAGGACATTTCGGGGCAGGTGTCCTCTTGAATTCGTCCTTTAGAGCAGGTATGCTTTCGTTTGGTGGAAGTGCAGGATTGGAAGGCTTTTCACACTCAATCAAAACGATGCTAAACGCCTTATCACAATTAGCACAGTATAGTTCAGCGTAAAGACCATAGAGCCCACGCTGTTCTGCTTCCTCAGACATTGGGCCTGGGTGGCCGAAAGGTTTTAGGTTGCCGTTGTTATCGCGATAGAATTCCCACGGACCTGATGTAGAGACAGAATAACCACAGTTATCACATCGGTGGCTAAAAGTAACACCCATTTGGTTATGCCTGCATGCGCTAAGTTTCGAGCTGTAAGAGAGCAAGACTATGATTTCACACTAACATCACTGAGTCAACGCATTGTTTAGCGAAACTGGTGATGTTATACTCACTTTTAAGGGCAGCAATTTAACAAGGGATATGAAGGTTTCAGCTAGGCATAGGTTAAGGTGAGTAGAAATGGAATCACAGCTTCCAGATTATGAAGAACTTCTTAATGCTTGTGCAAAGTATGTGCAACAGGAGCAAGGGGATAGCAATTATGAAGTAGCAAGGAGGTGGGTAGATATATATTGGGGTGATGCTACAAAGGTAGCAGGCGGGATTCGTGTTTTAGAGGAAACTTGGAACCGTGTTTTCTATATGCGTGGGATTTTTGACATGCAACGGCTTATTGAAGCTATTCAGCAGGGTAAGGAAGAGTTGGATCAATTGAGATTACGGCATATAGACACATTCAGCACTGCTGACGAGGAGCTTGTGCGAGGTATTTGGGAACCGTTTTTCGTTGCATTGAGACCACGAAACAGGAATGTTCGCCCTTTTGTAGGAGCTGCTAAGGCTTTGCACCTACTTGCGCCGAGTTTCTTTGTTCCGTTTGATCGTAAAATTATTGAGGAATATAGATGCAACATAGATCAACCTAGAGGCTACATGAAATTTCAGCACTGCATGGCCAAGTTAGCCTGTCATGTATTGGATACATTTGTTGTCAGGCATGGTGGCGATCACGAGAGAGCAAGGGCTACTATTTGTGGACCTTTATACCTAGAACGAACTGGTAGCCATTATGCGAAATCCTTAGCAAAGATGTTGGACGAGTACAACTGGGTAAACCGATTGTAATAGAGATAGCCGACTGCAAGTCCTGCGAGCTTTTTGAGCAATAATTTTTTCGGAAAACAATTCAGCTAGGGAGTCTTTTTGATGGCGACGCCGATGCCGATGCCTAGGGGCAAGGCTACTTCAGCGAGGACCTTACCGATGGCGTCTTTGAGGGATTTCTTCTGATCCTTGGAGATATTGTAGCGAGTCCTGACGAGACGGGTGATGGTGTTGGCTGCCTCAAGGTGTAGGTCAACCCTATCAGGCTCGTTTTGCAAAAGCTCCTTAAGCTTTACCCTGAGGATGGCTATTTCCTCATCTAGTCCCTCAATTTGGTATGCCTGTTCAAGCTCAAGCTTCTCTGCCTCAGTTAGGGCTTGGGAGTAAAGGCCGTGCTTACGAGCGTTTTGATTGCCTTTTGGAGGTACGATGTATGGTTTTGTGGAGGCTGGTTGGAAGCCAAAGCCGAAGTGTATCAACATCACAAAACTGGGTGCCCGAAGATCGGAGCAGTCGATATCAGGTATTCTAGTTATTTGGGTGGCAAAACAGTCGGATCAGAGGCCTACACTGGTGGTGGGTTGGTACAAAGATGCAAAAGTCTACAGGGAAAGGCAAGAACCACCTGTAGACTCAAACAGGAAACAGCCCAATGGTGAAGGCGCGTCGTATTTTGTGGAGGCAGACAAGAAGAATTGCCTGCTTATCCCATCGAATAAGCGAGACTTTGAAATTCTGAGAGCCAGCGGACGGAAAGGCGCTGGCGGTATTGGCCGATCCAATATTTGGCACGCTGATGATTCGTATGGAGCGCAGATCAAGCCCAAAGTCCTTGAATATATAGCGGAGTGGGAGAGGCAAAGGCAGCTTGCCGTAAGGCTGGGATAGGCTATTTCTGCTAGAAATTAGTTCTCTTTCGGAAGCTCTAATCAAGTCTGAGGGACTATTCTGTTATCTTTTAAGCTATACGCCCAAAATAACGGACATGCCCATGTTTGTTCAGTGGTGAAGCACTTCAAACTCAGGACTCTTTGTTGTGAATTTGAGCCTTAAACTGGGTTTTAAGTCGCCTCCTATCAATCTTCCCCGAGCCAGTCTTGGGTATGCTATCCACGAACTCAATTTTCCTGGGCAACTTGAAATCGGCTAAGTTCAGGCAACAAAAACTGGCTATTTCCTCTGCAGTAGCGCTTTGCCCTTTCTGGAGCACTATAAAGGCTGTGGGTATTTGCCCTCCGCTTTGGTCATTAACACCTACGTACGCTGCCTCAGCTACGCCAGGATGCTTTAAGAGCACATCCTCAACTTCCAGGGGGGAAATGTTAAGCCCAGATGGGGTCACTATTATGAAGGATTTCTTCTCTATATACTCAAGATAGCCATCTGAATCCATCTTGACCAAGTCCCCGGTATAAAACCACCCATCTCTAAGAACCTGAGTTGTGAGGTCAGGTGCTTTGTAGTACCCCTTCATCGCCCAAGGCGCATTGAAAGTAGCTTCCCCAGCTTCACCCTGGGGCACTTCCTGATCACCATCATCTACTACCTTGATATCACAAATTGGCTTGCCTACTGTTCCTAGTTTATGGTTATCAAGGGTGCTCATAGAAACAACCGAGAGTTCCGAAATGCCGTATGTCTCACAGAGAGTTAAATTGAACTTATCCTCCAGCATTTTCATAAGGCGAGGAGAGGATTTCGCCCCAGCAGTAGAAGCCACCCTCAATGAACTAATGTCATAGCTCTTGATGACCTCATCTCGCAACATAGCTAAAGCATTATGCATTGCCGGAACCCCAAAAAGGATGCTTCCTCTCTCCCTCTCTATAGCTTCTAAAACAGCTCTGGGTGTGAAATGGGAGATAATTACCACAGTAGACCCTTTTATGATGGAACCAAAAAGGACCTCGCCCAATCCCAAAAGGTAGAAGAAAGGAACCGTATCTATAACTACATCTTCTCTGCCTCGCCCTATCCCCGCAGAGACTATGTTAGGAGTCCCCATGAGGGAAGCATGGGTATGCACTACACCCTTCTGCTTCCCCAGGACACCAGAGGTATATAGGATAGTAGCCTCATCGTCATCCTCAATGTCAACACGAGGGGATATGGTAGAGCTACTAGCTACCATTCTCTTATAGGAATCTCCATCAATCTCAATAACATGTCTTAGTAGAGGGATGTGGGGTAAAACCGAACAAAGCATCTGAGAAAAGCCCTTTTCGGTTATCAGGATTTTGGAATCAGAGTCACGCAGTAAGGAATCAAGTTCAGGTGCTTTAAGCATAGAGCTAAGAAGTACAGATATACCACCAGCTTTAACAACTCCAAAATAATTAATGACCCATTCAGGAATGTGGGACATTAAAATAGCTACATGGTCACCCTTTCCCATCCCTAGCCCTGCAAGAGCGTTGGCTACCCTGTTAGAAGCTTCGTTCAACTCTCCATAAGTAAGCCTTTGAGAACCAAGGATAATAGCTTCCTTTTGCGGCATCTCGCTGGCAGTTTTGTCCAGCATTTGTCTAATATTCACGCCTACCTCCTCTCGGTATGTGTAGCAACCTTACTCGTAGGCTCAGGGGGACATAAGGAATAGCATCGCTTCATCTCAAGGCGACCACTAAACACCCTTGTTATGCCTATTGACAATTCTTTTCCCGATATATAATATAATATATCACAATCCGATGTATTACCGCGTGAGCTATTTACCCCACCAGAAAAAAAAGGTAAGGATAATCGTTGTAAACCTCCTCTAATTGTGCTAACATCGATAACCAAGTGAAATAATATGCGCTTATTAGCACCAACGAATTGGGATGAAGACCTGATAGCGCCGTTAAGCAAGATAGGGGCAGATATCCAGATATATGGTGTTTTGCCCTCAACAATGGTAGGTAGTGGTGGTTCGGGGTCCTATATCCCTGAAATGACAAGGGAGCGAGCTGAAGATTATATTAAGCTAGCCCACTCAGCAGGCCTAACTTTTGATTACCTCCTGAACGCTCCATCTATGAGCAACATGGAGTGGGATGAGAATACCCATCGAGAATTGCTAGAACATCTGGAGTGGCTAAGTAGCGTTGGAGTAGATAACGTTACTGTAGCCATCCCATACCTGATAGAGTTGATAAAAAAGCAATTCCCGCGCCTTAATGTGAGGGTATCAACTATAGCCAAAGTGAACAGCGTGGCTAGAGCCCAATTATTTGAATCTCTGGGCGCCGATTCCATTACTCTGGACACCCATATAAATCGAGATTTCAAACTACTTAAGGCTATTAGAGACGCACTAAAGTGCGACCTCAGCGTATTGATGAACAACCTTTGCCTGTATCAGTGCCCCTACGAATACTACCACTATAGTACTCTGGGGCACTCTAGTCAAAGCTATAACCTGCTTAACGGCTTTCCTATGGATTACTGCGTGCTTCGTTGTACCATAGACAGGCTTACTGATACCTCCCAAATTATCAAAGCTCGTTGGATAAGGCCTGAGGACATTCATATCTATGAAGAAATAGGCATTACTACCTTTAAAATCAGCAGTAGATCGATGCCCACCGAGTCGATCTTAAGAGCTGCCGCGGCATATCTGTCACGCCAATATCAGGGAAACCTATACGATATCTTGCATGCTCTCAATCCCACAATCAAGCAGGCCAGTCCTGGTTCGCCCAGCATGCAAGTCACTACAATAGGAACGCCGCCCAAAGTCTACATTGATAACCAGGCTTTGGATGGTTTCATCGATTTCTTCAAAAAACAAGATTGCCTCTCCGGGTGTGCTCATTGCGATTATTGCCAGAAAATAGCCCAAAAAGTGGTAAAACTTGATCACCGTGAGGTAGCTGAGTATGTAGCTGGGCTCAGAAATTTCCTGGATGATTTGACCAGCAGCAGGATATTCGACCTCGCACCTACACCCCACTGAGTTGCCCCATTAAGTAAAGCTCAGCGGATCCGATGATTGGGCGCCTTTAAGTTCTTAACTTAATGTAGCTAACCGCGTCTTGGACAGTTTGTAGTTTTTCAGCGTCCTCGTCTGAGATTTCAATTCCAAAGGTATCTTCTGCTGCCGTAATAAACTCTATCAAATCTAAACTATCAGCACCAAGATCATCCATAAATGAGGCTTCTGGAACTACTTTTGTTTCTTCAACCTCCAATAGCTCCACTATAAGCTTCTTTAATCGCTCAAAGATATCTTGCTCAGTCATTTTTAGTCTCCTTTCTTAGCTTTCTTTAGTCTCCTTGAGTCGCTTCTGGCCAAACTTATCCTCAAAACTCTTCATGAGAGCGGGGAGGATTTCGCCCCAGCAGTAAAATTATTTCGCCAATTATGTATCCCTGCATCACCCCCTGTCAATATGTCATACGGCGATATATTGCGACATGTGCCTCATACCATAAGGGACGAAAACGTTTAGTTTGTCACCTCTCAGAACGACACAATGCTTTTAAACGAGCTCATGAGAGAGGTTGACAAAAATTATTTTGTCTTTATAATACATCGGACTGTGATATATTACTTTGCAATGCATCTTCGCTACCAATAAGGAGGTTATGATGGAAAAGATAGCGATAGTTTCCGACAGTGTGTGTAGCTTGCCTCAAGAATTAATACAAACTTATGGCATCCGTATTATGCCGCTACACATTATTTGGGCAGGCAAGGATTATCGTGATGGAGTAGATATAACCCCCGAGGATTTCTACAAGCTTATGAGAAGTTCCAAAGAATTGCCCACTAGTTCAGCACCCTCAGTAGAAGACTTCTTGGAAGCTTTCCAAGAAGCGAGCCAGGAGGCTAGTGGCCTGGCTTGCATCTTAATGAGCTCGAGATTAACGAACCGCAATTCAGTATTTGAAGCCGTAGAAATGCTTAAGGGAAAAACACCCAACTTCCCTATAGAGATAATTGACTCAAAAACCGTGATAGGCGCTTTAGGGCTGATAGTTCTCTCGGCAGCCCGAGCAGCCTCTCAGGGCAAAGAGCTCTCAGAAGTAGTCAAGGTGGCTGAAGACATAAGGAATCAAGTAAGCCACCTAATGTCGCTAGATACACTCAAATACCTTGCCAGGGGTGGGCGAATTGGTAAAGCAGCTTCCTGGGCAGGCAACATGCTTAATGTCAAGCCAATAATAGAGGTGCCGGTGTCTACCGGCATTGTTACGCCTGTCGAGAGGGTTAGAACCAAGCGTAAGGCGTTAGAGCGCATGATAGACATAATGCGGGAGAGGGTCGGCGCAAAACCAGTACACGTCATCATAGACCATTGTGATGCAATTGAAGAGGCTGAATGGCTGAGGGATAAGGTCTCATCCCAATTCGATTGCCTTGAAATTTATGTATGTAGCGCTTCGCCAGTCGTTGGTCTGTATCCTGGCCCTGGCGCTGTTGGGCCTTCCTTTTATGCCGAGGCCTAATCCGCTAATGGTGGTGAGGTCAGACCAAAGAAATGGCTCGAGAGGAACTACCAAAGACCACCATCGAAGTGTTTGATTCTCGGGCTGCTGTGGGCTCTCAGGTTTTCACCGTCCTGCAAGCGACCAGAGCTGCGGCACAGGGAAAAGGTCTACATGAGGTAACCAATGTTGCCAGCGCCATGGTACCGAAGGTAAGGGATTTTGGCCTGCTCAGTTAGTGGCAATTCACACAGGTTTACTTCGCGTGGCATTTCACCGTGGTGATTGATTAGGTAAACATCCCGCCGTCTATGCTGATAACCTGAGCTGTGATATAGCTAGCTCGCTCGCTGGCCAAGAAAGCTACTAACTCAGCCACATCCTGGGGCTGACCAAAGCGCTGCAATGGAATCATCGTCAGAATGGATTCTTTCCTTTCAGGGGGCAGCTTATCCGTCATCTCGGTGACAATGAAGCCTGGAGCCACAGCGTTCACAGTGATGTTGCGCGAGCCCATTTCACGAGCTACGCTTTTGGTGAAAGCAATCAACCCTCCTTTAGAAGCAGCATAGTTACTTTGCCCCACATTGCCCACTATTCCAGCAACAGAAGACATATTGATAATGCGTCCCCAACTTTGCCTCATCATAGACCTCAAGGCAAACTTGGTACACAGATAGGCTCCTCGTAGATTTGTATTGATTACATCATCCCAGGCACTATCAGGCATCCTTAAAAGAAGGGTATCTCGGTTAATTCCAGCATTGTTTACCAGAATATCAATCTTGCCCCACTTATCGATTACCTTCTGCATCATAGCTTGCACTGTGCTACCATCTCGAACATCAGCTTCAACTGGCATAGCTTCTCCACCTAGACCGATTATAGTTTCCACTACATTATCAGCATCAGCCTTATTAGCAGCCTCAATTGCCACATAATTGACCGCCACCTTAGAACCAAGGCTGGAGAGTTTCAATGCAATAGCTTCACCCAGTCCACGAGAAGCACCAGTTACCAGGGATACTTTGCCTTCTAATTCCATTTCACCCTCCTAGAATTTTAGTAATAATTCGCGAACGCCATCTTGTGTCATTGTGAGAAGCATCAGCAGCGAAGCAATCTCTGAGGATAAGATTGCCTCGCTTCGCTCGCAATGACCAGGGGGAATATCCATGAGAATTGACGGTGACGTTGGCTCATGTTTTCACTCGCTAAATCGTTTCAGCACCAGACAACAATTCTCTCCACCAAGTCCAAAGCTATTTTTCAAACAAACATTCACCTGCGCCTGGCGAGCTATGTTTGGAACATAATCTAAATCACACTCAGGGTCGGGGGTTTCATAATTTATAGTGGGATGGATAATACCTTTATTTATACATAGTATAGAAGCGATGGCCTCAATAGCACCAGCAGCATCTACGATGTGACCAATCATGGATTTAGTGGAACTTATGGGGATTTTGTAAGCTCTTTCTCCAAAAACCATCTTAATAGCCTTGGTTTCACAGGGATCATTTAGCTTGGTGCTGGTGCCGTGGGCATTAATATAATCAACCTCTTCAAGTTTTAGCCCGGCGTTTTCCACAGCGGTCCTCATAGCATAAGCCTGTGTCTCAGGTGCAGGAGCAGTTTGGTCATAGGCATCAAAAGACCAGCTAGCACCAGCTAGCTCGGCCAGAATTGGTGCACCTCGTAGTTTGGCATGTTCATAGCTTTCCAAAACAACTACTCCGGCACCTTCACCATAGATGAACCCGTTGCGGTTAAGGTCAAAGGGTCGGCAAGCTTTAGCTGGGTCAGGCTCGCGAGAAAGAGCTCCTAGGATGTCAATGCCGGCAATGCCAAGTGGGTCTAAACTGGAATCAGCCCCCCCGGCTATCATTACATCAGCGTAGCCCAAGCGTATGAAATTTCCTGCCGTGCCTATGGCGTCAGACCCGGTAGCGCAAAGGCTATTCACGCTAGAATTAGGCCCTTTAGCCCCCAGCCACATCCCCACCTGCATTGCTGCCGCGCTGAGACCCGACTTGGCGATAAAAAGAGGGTCAATCCTCCTCGGCCCTCGCCTATTAAGCAATTCATCCTGCTTGACAGCATAACCACCCTCTATCATGCAGCCAATACTAACGCCTACTCGCTCAGGGCGTTCTTGAGCCATATTTAACCCGGCTGATTCTGCTGCTTCCTTGGCAGCAGCAACAGCAAAATGAACCGCTCGTGGATTACGGTCCACCGCCTTTAAATCCATATGCTTCGCAGGGTCGAATCCCTTCACCTCAGCATCTACTTTCACATAGAAATTGCTGGCATCAAAACGGGTGATGAGACCAAGCCCCGACTTTCCCGCAAGCAATCCCTCCCAGAACTCCTCCGCATTCAAGCCTAAAGGATTAATTGTGCCCATCCCGGTGACCACAACTCGCGGCATTTTCATCTTATCTACCTCCTTAGAGATTGTGTGTCATTGCGAGCGAAGCGTGGCAATCTCTTCACTTCTTCGAGATTGCTTCGTTGAGTTCCCTCGCTTTGCTCAAGACAGGCCTCGCAACGACATCCTCATTGTTGGCCCCCCCTTAGTATAACGGGAAGTGCTATAGATGTGCCTCCATCAACGATAATTGTCTGTCCCCTTATCATAAAGGCTTCTTCACTACACAGAAAAGCCACCACCTTGGCCACGTCTTCGGGAATTACCATCCTTCCTGCTGGCGTTGCCTGGCGTGTGTCTTGTATCAAACCCTCCTTGATGTAAAACTTCAAAGCCTCCGTCTCCACAGCGGAGGCAGCCACAGCATTAACACAAATGCCCTTGGGAGCTAACTCTATAGCTAGATAGCGAGTTAAAGCTTCCAAGGCAGCTTTAGATACACCCACAACAGCATAAGTAGGCAACACAAAGTACGAACCTAAGCTGGAGATGTTGACTATTTTACCGCCTCTTCCTTCCATTAGCTTAGACGCCCTCTGTGCACAAAGCAGGGAGGCTCTAGCATTAGCATTCATAGTCCATTCCCAGGCTTTAACATCAACATCCAGAACGGAGCGGCCTACACCTGAGGCAGCATTGTTAATCAATATATCTAGATGGCCGAACTTGTTGGCAATCGTGTCGAACATTTCATCGATCTTCGCCGGGTCTCCCACATTGGCCCTGATAAGCTCAGTTTTCACTCCCATAGCCTCGATGTCTTTGGCTGTTTTTTCCGCAGCTTCTCGACGGCGGAAAAAATTAACCACGATATCGACACCTTGAGAGGCAAGCTTCAAAGCAATGGCTCTGCCAATGCCTCGCCCACTACCAGTTACCAAAGCTAGTTTACCTTCAAGAGACATGTTTAAACTTTCTCCTTCTCTGCCACACGCCGCTCCACGTAATCAACAAAATCGCCAAAATTCTGAAATTTCTGTGCCTCTTCATCAGGGATTTCAATATCAAAAGTTTCTTCCACTGCTACCATCGCCTGCACTACATCAAGGGAATCTGCCTTTAGATCCTTAAAAGTGCCCTCCCGGGTGAGAGCGCTCTTGTCAACATGAACGATTCTAGCTATGATTTCTTTTATTTGCTCTTCAACAGACATATGAATACCTCCTTTATAATTTTCCTTCCTTTTTCAATTTTGCTAACTCTAATCTCAGACAGCCCACAATGTCGGCTTTTACTGCATTCCTGGCACCTGCTATGGCATGGGCTACATGCGGAGCTCGACAACTCCCATGCGCTACCCTGACAACACCATCGACACCCCATAGGATGCCCCCGCCTTCCTCCTCAGCTTCGTAAGATATTTTAGTCACGGGCAACAGTCTATTAAACAATAATTTGACCATGCTTCTCAAAGGGGGGTACTTTTTCAACTTCCGCTTTATCCACTCAAGCGCATGGTCTCCCATGCTTTCATAAAACTTCATGAACACATTGCCCACGAATCCATCACAGACGATAACATTAGCTCGCCCGCTTAATATATCGTTGCCCTCTATGTTGCCGACAAAATTCAAGCCACTGTTCTTAAGGAGAGGATAAGTTTCACGCACGAGCTCGTTCCCCTTCCCCTCCTCACTTCCAGTGCTTAGCAATCCCACTGTAGGGTTAGCGATATGAAGCAACTCTTTGGCATAGACTGAGCCTGCAATGGCGAAAGTCAAAAGGTGATGCGGCTTGCAGTCAACATTAGCTCCGAAATCCATTACTACTGTATTAGGGGCAAAACTACCCAGGGATCCACCAATTGCTGGGCGCTCCATTCCCTCCAACATACCTATAAACTGGATAGCACTAACGGCCAGTGCTCCCGAGGACCCGGCACCAACCAAGGCATCTGCCTCACCCGATTTCAGCAGCTTCGCCGCTACAGCTATAGAGGAATTGGGTTTACGGCGAACTGCCAAAGCAGGGGACTCGTCCTCCCCAATGACTTCACTAGCCTCAACACAACGAATAGGCAAACTGGGGGAAATTTCATACTTAGCTAGTTCTCCCTGCAATATCTCCATAGGGCCAGCCAAGGCAATTTCCACATCATCCTTTTGCGCCGCAAAAATTGCCCCTTTGACTATTTCCTCAGGTGCATAGTCTCCGCCCATAGCATCAACTGCTACCGTTACCTTCCTACTACCTTCGGGCATCAGCTCTCCCCGCCCAGAAGCTTGACTACCGCCTGTCCCGTAACTATTGCCTCAGCACTTTGATTATGGCACTCAAGGCTACAATTGGCATATGATACACCATTTTTATCTTCAAGGGAATCAATTCTGCCGCTGACAGTCAGGGTATCCCCGGGACGCGCTGGTGCTTTAAATCTCATTGAAAGCCTACCTCCACAAAGCCAACTTTTGCCAAAGGCCTGAGTCATCATCTGTGATATATAAGCCAAAATGAGCATACCGTGAGCGATAGTGCCACCCAGAGGAGTCTGAGCAGCGAAAGATTCATCTATGTGGATAGGATTAAAATCGCCTGACGCTTCAGCATAAAGGTTAATTTTCTCCTGAGTGATGTGCCTCACTAGGGGTGGAAAAACCTTCCCTTGATGAATTTCTGCACTCATTGGCCTGCAAATCCTAGGCTGGCAATATCACAGTCGCCTTCCCTGTTTGCACCTTCTCCTTATTTTGGTCAAATACATTCAGTTCCAATACCAACATACGCATTTGCCCCCGAGTTAACTTACGAGCCACTTTAGCCTGGCAACTTACTGTAGTCCCGATAGGCACCAATTTGAAAAACTCCAACTCCTGGGAGGCATGTATCGAGCCAGGCGGCAAGGAAAGAGAGCCTGCCATAGCAGTCATAGCATATGCTGCTATAGCCAGAGGAGGAACGAATTCAGCACCTGAACTATCCACAGCTTTTAGATATTTGGAGATAAGTGAGGCGCTCAATTCATAGCTAGTAGAGGGAAACTCATAGCCGGGAACCAGCTCCTCGTAGCCTATGGTTGTCATGCTACCACCTTTATTTTGGCCTCAGTAAATTCCCCAGCTAAAAATAGCCACCAATGATACATCGGATTGCTATGTATTTAACAATTAATGCCCCAGTTTGTCAATGGTTCGAACTCAATAAAAATAGGCTCTCTTTTTCTTAAAGCGGTAACCAGCTATGAGGCCTAAGAACAGACCTCCAAGATGAGCCTGCCATGCTATACCAGGAATAAAAGAAATTAGAAGAAAAACGATTATCGCTATCCAGAGTGGAACAGGGACCGGAATAAAAAACATAAAAACTGGCAACTTGGGCGCCATTATCGCCAATGCTCCACCAAGGGCAAACACGGCTCCAGAAGCTCCTATGGCTATATGAAAGGGATGCGCCAAGAAGATAAAAAAGATATTTCCAACTATGCCCCCGAGAAAATACACCATAAGAAATTTTTTCTCCCCTATTAGCCTGAGCAAAAAGCTTCCCAGGAAGTACAGGCTTAACATGTTGCATAGGATATGGCCGAAGCCTCCGTGAACAAAGAGATTGGTTACTATAGTCCAAGGTCGGTGCAGGAAACTTGCAGGCTGCAAGCCAAGGAAAAAGACTGCCTCCGACATTACCAATGTAACTATAAAGACCAAGATGTTTACAATTATCAAAAACCAAATGACATTTAAGTTAACAGTTCTATAACTTCGCATTCCTCTCCTTCCAAGATTAACCTAGTCTTTAGTTAATTCCCTCTTTTTACACTATAAGGCAACCCTTTTCAAGTGGTATGCTATGATATCACCCATAAGTTCCTACAAAGCATCCTCT
>Ga0209121_10004296_pt1 | contig 13360 bp, 21 predicted proteins | sample Cruoilmetagenom3_FD_187292 | JGI IMG/M metagenome (GOLD analysis project Ga0209121, IMG submission 187292) | Oil polluted marine microbial communities from Coal Oil Point, Santa Barbara, California, USA - Sample 3 (SPAdes) (version 2) | ecosystem: Environmental > Aquatic > Marine > Oil seeps ... | reverse complement strand
TGGGATATATTAAGGACTGGAAAGCCCGTTGGTATGCGGAAAGGGACGAGTATGCCGATCTGTTGACCGAGGATATTCAGGTTCGCAAGCACATCCGTGCTGAGTTGGGCCATGCGGGCATCTCGAACATCGAGATCGAGCGATTCCCCAGGGCCCGCCACCTGACGATCAAGATCTGGACGGCCAAGCCGGGGATCGTCATTGGCCGCAAGGGGGCCAACGTCAATGCGCTGCGCAAGTCGCTGGAAGGGATAACGGGCAAGAAGGTTCACGTGGATGTCGAAGAAGTTGCTCGGCCCGAGGTGGATGCCCAGTTGGTGGCTGAGGGGATCGCGCAGCAGATCGAGCGGCGCATTTCCTTTCGACGGGCTATGAAGCAAGCCATTCAACGGGCGATGCGCTTTGGGGCAGAAGGGGCGATGGTAACCTGCGCTGGACGGTTGTTCGGGGCAGAGATGGCCCGCTCCGAGACCACCCGCGAGGGCCGGGTGCCGCGTCACACCCTGCGCGCCGACATCGATTATGCCCACACCGAAGCCCTGACGACCTATGGCCGCATTGGCATCAAGGTCTGGATCTACAAGGGCGAGATTCTGCCAGAGAAGGCGAGTGCGCAGGAAGCCGCCGTCTAGCCCATGCAGTTCGCGACCCAGAAGATGGAGAGTGTATCATGTTGATGCCCAAGCGAACAAAGTATCGCAAGCAACATCGAGGGCGAATGAAGGGCAAGGCGGGCCGTGGGAATACCCTTTCCTTTGGCGAATACGGCTTGCAGGCGTTGGAACCTTGTTGGATGACCAGCCGCCAGATCGAGGCTGCGCGCCGGGCGATCACGCGCCAGCTAAAGCGTGGTGGCAAGCTCTGGATCCGGGTCTTTCCTGACAAGCCGGTGACAGCCCGAGCCGCCGAGACACGGATGGGCAAAGGTAAGGGTGCGGTCGAGTATTGGGTGGCTGTGGTCAAACCAGGTCGGATGATCTTTGAGCTTTCTGGTGTGTCTCAGGAGGATGCCCGCGAAGCAATGCGGCTGGCCTCTCACAAGTTGCCGATCAGGACCCAGTTCCTCAGCCGTGAAGAGATGGCCGGAGGCGTATGATGAGGGCAAGTGAAATCTGGGAGATGACGCCTGAGGAAATTCGGGGTCACTTGGACGATGCCTATGCCGAAATGTTCAACCTGCGTTTCCAGTTCTCGATTGGGCAGGTGCAAAGCAACGCCCGACTGCGGGAAATGCGCAGAGAAATCGCTCGTCTAAACACGATCCTCAGGGCCAAGCAGTTGCAGAGCATGCAGGAGCAGGTGACAGAATGAGGGAACGGCAGAAAGTTCTGGTCGGTCGCGTGTTGAGCAACCGGATGGACAAAACGGTCGTCGTCCAGGTCGAACGACGGAGGCGACATCGGCTGTACGGCAAGGTTATCTCTGTACGCAAAAAGTACAAGGCGCACGATGCCGAGAACCAATGCCAGATTGGCGACCTGGTCAGCATGATCGAGTCCCGTCCTTTGAGCCGGGAAAAGCGGTGGGTGGTCACCGACATCCTGGAGCGGGCCTGAGGGGTGGCTGGCAGGGCATGGCCCTGTGAAGGGCGTATGGCTTTGGTCCTGAGGTCACCCGTATCGGGGCCGGCTGGAGGAAAACGATGATTCAGCAAGAGAGCCGGTTAAAAGTGACCGACAACACCGGAGGTAAGGAAATTCTGTGCATCCGTGTGCTCGGCGGTTCGACGAGGCGCTATGGCGGTGTGGGCGACGTGATCGTGGCCACAGTCAAGAGCGCTGCACCGGGCGGAGCGGTCAAAAAGGGCGATGTGGTCAGGGCAGTGATTGTCCGGACGGCCAAAGAAGTTCACCGGCGTGATGGTTCTTATATCAAATTCGATGATAATGCGGCCGTGATTCTGGATGACAACCGGAATCCCAAAGGGACACGCATCTTTGGGCCTGTGGCCCGAGAGCTGCGCGAGAAGGGGTTCATGAAGATCGTCTCATTGGCGCCCGAAGTCCTGTGAGCAGATAGTGGAGAGAAGGACATGGAACGGATAAAGAAGGGCGATACAGTTGAGGTCATCGCTGGCCGGGATGCGGCTGAGGCCCGGCGCCAGGGCAACCCCTTGCGGGGAACGGTCCACCGCGTGATCCCGAGTTACACGATCGATCGCCATTTCCGCAAGGCAGGCCGGGATCCGAATCAGGATCGGGTCGTGGTGCAAGGGGTGAACCTGGTCATCAAGCACCAGCGCCGCACGGGCGATGTGCGTACGCAGGTCGGCCGGATCGAGCGCGAAGCGCCTATTCATATTTCCAACGTGATGCTGGTTTGTCCTTCTTGCAAAGAGGCGACCCGCATCGGGGTGCGGGTTTTTGAGGACGGCGCCAAGGCGCGCTTTTGCAAAAAGTGCGGCGAGCCGATAGACTGAATCTGGCAGGAGGATTCAGATGCCGGCGCCATGCGGCGGGACATCTGAAGTGCTGAATCTGGGAGTTGAGTGATGCCAAGACTGAAGGATTACTACCGCGAGCAGGTGGTGTCTACTTTGCGGAGCGAACTGGGATACGAGAATGTGATGCAAGTGCCCCGCCTGGATAAAATCGTGGTCAACATTGGGTTGGGTGAGGCTTTGCAGAACGCCAAGGCGCTGGATGCTGCGGTACAGGATGTGACGACCATTACCGGGCAAAAACCCATCGTTACCCGAGCGCGCAAGTCCATTGCTGGTTTCAAGCTGCGCGAAGGCAACCCCATTGGAGTCAAGGTGACGTTGCGGGGCAACCGAATGTGGGATTTCTTTGATCGTTTGTGCAACATTGCCCTGCCGCGCCGGCGCGACTTTCGGGGCATCTCTCCCGATGCCTTTGACGGCCGGGGAAACTATAGTCTTGGCCTGCGGGAGCAACTGGTCTTTCCAGAGATCGATTACGATAGCATCGACAAGATTCGGGGCATGGAAGTCACTATCGTGACCTCGGCCCGAACAGATGAGGAAGGGTACCATCTGCTGCGGCTTTTGGGGATGCCCTTCAAGGCCCGCTAGGCGAGCTGCTGAGCGAGGAGGAAATGTGGCCAAGACGAGTATGGTTGTCCGGGAAACCAGGCGGAAATATCCGACCCGTGTGCGGAACCGGTGCACGCGCTGTGGGCGCCCGAGGGGCTACATGCGGCGCTTCAGGCTGTGCAGGATCTGCTTCCGTGAACTGGCGAATGAGGGTATGATTCCTGGAGTAGTCAAGTCGAGTTGGTAGTCGTCGTCGGCTGTTACGAGCGGGCGAACTGTAATTCATAAAGTGGGGTGGCGTATGCCTACGACCGATCCGATTGCTGATATGCTGACCCGAATACGAAATGCACACATGGTGCGTAAGCCATTCGTGTTGGTGCCCAGTTCCAAGATCAAGGTGGCCATTGCGCAGACCTTGTTGGGCGAAGGATTCATCCAGGGGTACGAAGTGACGAGCGACTATCCTCAGCCGCACATACGGCTCTGGCTCAAGTACGATGAAAAGCGCCGGCCGATAGTGAGCGGTATGCGGCGCGTAAGCAAGCCCGGGCGTCGTGTGTACAAGGGGAAGCGGGATCTGCCGTGGGTCTTGAGCGGCCTGGGGATCGCCATCGTGAGTACTCCCAAGGGTGTGATGACGGATAGAGAGGCCCGGCGCCAGGGTGTCGGTGGCGAGGTTCTCTGCTATGTGTGGTGAGGGGGGATCATGTCTCGCGTTGGTTTGAAACCTATCTCTTTGCCAGACAAGGTTCAGGTGGATATTCGTGGCAGTCACGTATCCGTCAAGGGGCCCAAGGGGCAACTGGAGCGAACCTTTGACCCTGACATGGAAATTGTGTTGGAAGAGGGCCTGCTGCGCGTAAAGCGCCCGACGGATCACCGCACCCACAGGGCCTTGCACGGCTTGACCCGAGCTTTGTTGGCCAATATGGTCACCGGTGTGTCTGAAGGATACACCAAGTCTCTGGAGATTGTGGGTACAGGCTACCGGGCCGAGGCCCAGAGCCCGACCAAGTTGGTGCTTCACCTGGGTTACTCTCACCCTATCGAAATGGACGCACCGGAAGGCATCACCTTTGAAGTGCCCCGGGGGGGGCGCGCCGTGGCGGTCCAGGGGATCGACAAGGAATTGGTCGGCGAGATTGCCGCCCGCATCCGGCGCCAGCGCCCTCCAGAACCGTACAAGGGCAAGGGTGTCCGCTATCAGGGCGAGTATGTCCGGCGCAAGGCGGGCAAGGCGGGCAAGATCGGGTAAAGGCAGGAGGATTCATGGACAAGGCGAAGCAGAAACGCCTGGCGCGTCGGCGCCGACACACCCGGGTGCGAAAGCGGGTGTCGGGTACCGCGGCACAGCCCCGGTTGTGCGTGTTCCGCAGCTTGAAGCACATCTATGCTCAGGTTATCGACGATACCAGCGCCTGCACGTTGGTTGCGGCCTCTAGCCTGGATGCCGAGGTGCGGGCCAATGTGGCGGACAAGGACAAGATCGCGCAGGCCGCCCTCGTAGGGGAGGCGTTAGCCCGGCGAGCGCTGGATGCGGGGATCGAACAGGTCGTCTTTGACCGGGGTGGCTATAAATATCACGGTCGGGTCAAGAGCTTGGCTGAGGCAGCGCGCGAAGGCGGGCTCAAGTTCTAGGCTCCCGGGTGGAGCTGTCTCCCCTTTGCTCGGACTGGATCGTGGACCCACAGGGGTCACCAGCCCCGCCTGAGCCAAGGGTGAGGGACTGCTGATTTGGACTACAGGAGGAACGATGGGCCGTGGACGTGGACGTGGAAATGACCGCAGGCGACGAGGTCGCGAAGAAGTCGATGAACTGGACGAGCGAGTCGTACACATAACTCGAACAGCCAAGGTGATCAAGGGCGGCCGGCGCTTTAATTTCCGGGCCTTGGTGGTCGTGGGCGACAACAAGGGCAGCGTTGGCGTGGGGGTGGGCAAGGCGCGGCAGGTGCCTGATGCCATCCGCAAGGGATCGGAGCGAGCCCGAAAGAACATGAAGCAGGTCTCGCTCGTGGGCACGACCATTCCCCACGAGATCACGTCGCGATACAGTGCTGCCAGGGTGCTGCTCAGACCCGCCTCGCCCGGCACCGGTGTGATCGCCGGGGGTGGCGTGCGCGCTGTGGTGGAAGCGGCCGGCATCAAGGATATTCTGACAAAGTCTTTGGGCAGTTCCAACATCCTCAATGTCGTGAAAGCGACGATGCAGGCTCTGGGCGATCTCAAAGACCCGGCGGTTGTGGCGGAACAGCGTGGTGTGCCGTTGGAGCGTGTCCTGCCTTTCTGGATGGCGGAGGATGCTCATGAGTGAGGGCAAATTGCGCATTACGTGGGTCAAGAGCAGTATCGGCTACGCGCAGCGTCAAAAGAGGACCATCCGCGCTCTGGGGTTTCGCCGTCTGGGGGACGTGGTTGAGCAGGCCGACACGCCCGTGATCCGTGGCATGGTGGACAAGGTCAGTCATCTGATACGGGTAGAAGAGATCGAGGGCTAGCGATCCGCTTCTCCGGATACCCCTGGGTCTTTTGGAGTGAATGAACGATGAAGCTGCACGAATTGCGCGCTCCTGAAGGAGCAAAAAAGAAGCGAAAGCGAGTGGGTCGCGGCATCGCTGCCGGCCAGGGCAAGACTGCCGGCCGGGGCACCAAGGGTCAGGCATCCCGGTCCGGTGGGACCAAGGGACCCTACTTTGAGGGTGGTCAACTTCCGCTCGTACGGCGCTTGCCGTTCAAGCGAGGGTTTACCAACATCTTTAAGGTGCAGTATGTGCCTATCAACCTGTACCGGTTGGCGGGCTTTGCGGCCGACTCGGAGGTCTCGCCCGAAACACTGGCGGCGGTTGGCGTCATCAAGTCGCCCCAACTGCCGGTGGTTATCCTGGGTCAGGGAGACATTGATCGTCCCCTGGTCGTCAAGGCCCATCGGTTTTCGGCCAGTGCGCGGGCCAAGATCGAGGGGGCCGGGGGCTCTATCGAGGAGTTGCCGTGGGAAGTGAAGCGAGGCCGAAGGGGCTGATCTGGAGTCCTGTCCTGAGCCCGACGAAGGACATCTTCAGAGGGGGTAGTGATTCATGATCCAGGCTGTCCGTAGTGCTTTTGCTCTGCCGGATCTGCGGAAGAAAATCCTATACACGTTCTTGATCCTGGCGATCTACCGGTTGTTCGCCCACGTGCCGGTACCGGGGGTCAACTCCCAGGCTCTGCAGCAACTGTTCGAGTCGAACCAGTTGCTGGGCCTGTTGGACCTGCTTTCGGGTGGAGCGATGGTCAATTTTTCGGTAATGGCTATGGGTGTCTATCCCTATATCACGGCTTCCATCATCATCCAGTTGTTGCAGCCCATTATCCCGGCCCTGGAAAATCTGGCCAAAGAGGGAGAGCAAGGACGCACCAAGCTCAATCGGTACACCTGGTATTTGACGGTTCCTTTGGCCGCGTTGCAGGCTTATGGCCAGGCCGTGATCATGACCCAGATGAGTGGCGGCACGCCGATCCTGGATAACTTTGGCTTCCGCAGTGCCCCGTTGACGACATTCGCCATCCTGGCGACGATGACGGCTGGTACGCTCTTTGCCGTGTGGTTGGGCGAATTGATCAGCGAGCAGGGCATCGGCAACGGCACATCGATCATCATCCTGGGTGGCATCCTGGCCCGCTTGCCGAACCGGTTGGCTGGCCTGATCGCTACCAGCCAGTGGGTGTCGTTGATCCTCTTTGTCATTATCACCACGATCACGGTGATGGGGATCGTGATTGTGCAAGAAGGCAAGTTGATGATCTGGGTGCAATACAGCAGCCGGACACTGGGGCAGCGGGGGGGGCGGTTGCGACAAACGCGCTCGGTGCGGACGCACATTCCACTCCGGGTCAACATGGCGGGCATGATCCCGCTCATCTTTGCCCAGAGCATCATGGTCTTTCCCAGCACGGTCGCCAGTTACTTTCTGCCGCCGACAGGCCAAGATCCACAGGGCATTGTTCAGATGGTCGCCTACTATGTGAACCAGGTCTTTAACCCAAGTTATAATGTTTACTGGCCGTTGTACTTTTTGTTGGTAGTCGGCTTTACCTACTTTTACACCGACGTCATCTTCCAACAGCAGAACATGGCCGAAAACCTCAGGAAACAGGGGGCTTCGATCCCGGGTATCCGTCCGGGAAAACGTACCGAAACCTATCTGACTCAGAAGGTGCGGCGGATCACCCTCGTGGGGGCCCTGTTCCTGGGCGCGGTGGCTGTCCTGCCCTGGTTGGTGGGTCTCATAGCCGCACTCTTTCCGGGGCTGCAGACCGGAGTTTCGGGGAGCAGCATCATGCTCATCTCCTCAACAGGGTTGCTCATCGTCGTGGGTGTTATCCTCGATTCGATGCGGCAGTTGGAAGCCCAATTGCAGATGCGCCATTACGACAAGTTCTTGCGCAGAGGCATCCTGGGCTAGAGAGGGCCTTCATGTCGTCTAACGCGCTGTATCTGGTACTGCTCGGAGGGCCAGGGGCCGGCAAGGGGACTCAGGCCGAGCGCCTGTCTACCAGCCTGGGCATACCGCAGGTCTCGACCGGAGATCTCTTTCGAGAGAATCTTAAAAACAACACAGAACTGGGCTTGTTGGCCAAAGGGTACATGGAGCGGGGCGAGTTGGTACCCGACGAGGTGACGGTGGGCATGGTCCGGGAACGCCTGTCACGCTCGGATGCCGCTCGGGGCGCCATCCTGGACGGCTTTCCGAGGACGATTGCCCAGGCCGAGGCGCTGGAAAACATCCTGGCCGATCTGGGCTCCAGGTTGGCGGCCGTGCCCTATATCAAGGTGCCGGAGGATGTGTTGCTGGCCCGCCTGGCTGGGCGCCGAACCTGCCGGACCTGTGGGGCCATGTATCACGATCTGTTTAGCCCGCCCCAGGAGCCCGGTGTCTGCGACAAGTGCGGTGGCGAGCTTTACCAGCGATCGGATGACACGCCGGAAACGCAAAAGCATCGCATCGAGGTCTATTTTGAGCAGACGGCGCCCCTCATCGACTACTACCGTGACAAAGGGCTGCTGGTCGAGGTGGACGGCCGGCCCGGCATCGACGACATCCAGCAGGCGCTGCTGTCCACCATCGAGGGCCGGCGATGATCAGCCTCAAGTCGGCGCATGAATTGGCCCTGATGCGCGAAGCGGGTCGCATCGTCGCCGAAGTACTAGCCGCGATGCGGGAGGCCGCTGTACCGGGGGTCACGACCGCAGATCTGGAACGGATCGCCGGGGAAATCATCGTCGACAAGCACCAGGCGATCCCTTCCTTCAAAGGGTATCGGGGCTTTCCGGGCATGGTCTGCGCCTCGATAAACGAAGAGATCGTGCATGGCATTCCCGGGCCGCGCCGGCTGCACGAAGGGGACATTATCAGTGTCGATGTCGGCGCCATCTACAAGGGATACCACGGCGATGCGGCGACTACGGTCGCAGTAGGCGAGATCGACGATGAGAGCCGCCGCCTGATGAGCGTAACAGCCGAAGCGCTGCGGGTCGGAATCGCCGCTGCCAAGTCCGGCAACTGGTCTACGGACATTTCGAAGGCGATCCAGGCCTATGTAGAGAGCCAGGGGTTCGCGGTGGTACGCGAGTATACGGGCCACGGCATCGGCCGGCAGATGCACGAGGACCCGCAGTTTCCCAACTATTACGATCCACGGATGGGCCGGGTCCGCTTGCGGACGGGCATGACCTTTGCCCTGGAGCCGATGGTCAACGTGGGCACCTGGCGAACCCGCGTGTTGAGTAACAAGTGGACCGTGGTAACAGCCGATGGCAAACGATCGGCTCATTATGAAAACACGATTGCTCTTACCAAGAATGGGCCAGAGATCCTGACCAGGCTCTAGCCGGTCGGGGAGGTGAAAGATGAAAGTAAAACCATCTGTTAAGCGACGGTGTGAGAAGTGCAAGATTATCAAGCGACGTGGTGTCGTGCGAGTGATCTGCGAGAATCCCAAGCACAAGCAGAGGCAGGGATAAAAGAGTGATCCAGAGCCAGCGACCCGGCTGCCAGAGGGTCGCTAGGGCGCTGATCATTCGCCATTGAAGGGGAGGGGAACAATGGCGCGTATTGCAGGTGTGGACTTGCCCCGAGATAAGCGAGTCGAAATCTCGCTGACCTATATCTATGGCATTGGCCGGGCGACCAGCCGCCAGATCTTGAGCAGGGCCAATGTGCATCCCGACACGCGGGTTCGGGAATTGGCCGAGTCCGAGGTGGCCAGGCTGCGTGAGGTCATCGATCGCAGCTACCGGGTAGAAGGCGACCTGCGGCGCGAGATTGCGATGAACATCAAGCGCTTGCAGGAGATTGGCTGCTATCGTGGTATTCGCCACCGGAAGAATCTGCCGGTGCATGGACAGCGGACCCGGACCAATGCGCGCCAGAAGCGCGGTGCGCGCAAGACTGTGGCGGGCAAGCGCCGGTCGCGGTCCAAGAAGTAGTTGGCGGACGGGAGGAGTTAGTATGGGAAGACGAGGACCGAGGCGTGGGTCACGCCGCGAGAAGCGCAATATTCCGCGAGGGCAGGCCCATATTCAGGCCACGTTCAACAACACGATCATTACGCTCACCGACCCCACGGGCAACACCGTTGCCTGGGCGAGCGCCGGCACGGCCGGCTTCAAAGGGTCGCGCAAGAGCACGCCCTACGCGGCTCAGTTGGCAGCTCAGCAAGCAGCCAGGCTGGCTCAGGACAATGGCATGCGCGAGATCGATGTCTTTGTCAAGGGCCCCGGCCCGGGGCGCGAAGCTGCGATTCGTTCGCTGCAAGCTGTGGGACTGGTGGTCAGGTCCATCACCGATGTGACCCCCATCCCGCACAATGGCTGCCGTCCGCCCAAGAGGCGAAGGGTGTAATGGACAGCAATGTTGAACAGGGCAGCGTCCTGTTCGGCGAGTGGAGGTAGAATGGCAAGGTACAAAGACGCGGTGTGCAAACTCTGTCGCCGTGAAGGGGAGAAACTCTTCTTAAAGGGCGAACGTTGTTATTCGCCCAAGTGCGCTTTTGAGCGACGCCCCTATCCGCCGGGTTCACATGGCAAACAGGCCCAGTTTCGGAGAAAAGTGTCGGACTATGGGCGCCAGTTGCGGGCCAAGCAGAAAGCTCGCCGGGCGTATGGCGTGTTCGAGCGCCAGTTCCGCCGCTATTTCCGTGAAGCGGAGCAGCGACGGGGGCTGACCGGTGCCAACCTGTTGATCCTGCTGGAGACGCGCCTGGACAACATTGTGTACCGCCTGGGTTTTGCGGCCTCCCGGCCCCAGGCCCGGCAACTCGTGCGGCATGGACACCTGGAGGTAAATGGCCACAAGGTGAATATTCCCTCCTACCTGGTCCAGCCTGGGGACATTGTCACGGTCCGTCAGCGCAGCCGGCCCAATGCCTATTTCAAAGCGTTGGCTGACGATCTGCCACACCGCTCCGTTCCCGAGTGGTTGAGTCGGGACGATGAAGCGATGGTGGGGCGCGTCATGGCTTTGCCAGAGCGGAAAGACATAGATATTGCGTTCGACGAGCAGCTTATCGTTGAGTACTACAGCCGCTAGCGCTGTAGGAATTGGGCGGCGAGGCAGCGGATGCCTTTGCCAGCCGAGGGAACCCTCGGCGGTTTAACGCTATTCGAGCAGGGGGGTGCCGCTTGTTAAGTTTGGTCTTGCCCAAAATAGAAGCTGAGGCTCAGACAAAGAATCGGGGGCGATTCGTGATCAGCCCGCTGGAAAGCGGGTACGGGGTCACGGTGGGGAATTCGCTACGCCGGGTGTTGCTATCATCTTTGGAAGGGGCGGCTATCACCTCTCTTCAGGTCCGGGGCATCTACCACGAGTTCTCAACGCTCCCGCACGTCCGAGAAGATATGACCTCCCTGCTTCTGAACCTGAAGCAGGTGCGGTTCAAGTTCCTCGATGAGGAAGAAGACGAAGCGCGGCTGAGCCTGGAAGTACAGGGAGAAGGTGTGGTCACTGCAGGCGATATCGTCTGCCCTCTGAGCGTAGAAGTCGTCAATCCCGACGTCTACCTTTTCACGACCGATTCGCCTGATGCCGATGTGGAGATGGAGATGACAGTTTCTCGGGGGCTGGGATATTCACCGGTCCAGGAGCGGGGCAAGCTGCCCGTGGCTGAAATCCCGGCCGATGCTATCTTTAGCCCGGTTCGCAAGGTTAGTTACAAGATCGAACGGGCGAGCATTGGACAGGTGAGTCACTTTGACCGGTTGATTATCGACATTTGGACAGATGGGACGATCACCCCGGTCGAGGCCCTGAGTACCAGTGCCCAGATCCTGGTCAAGCACCTGTTGCCTCTCGCTGAGTTTGGAGACGTGGCCGTGGAGGTCGAACCGGAGGTCGAGGAAAGCCGCATCCCCGAGCGGATCTCCGAGATCGAGATCGAAGATCTGGATCTGTCGGTGCGGGCCTTTAACTGTCTGAAGCGCGCGGGTATTACCAGGGTCGGCGAGATCCTCGAAAAGCTCGATAGGGACGAAGACGAGCTCCTGGCCATTCGAAACTTTGGCCAGAAATCGCTGGACGAATTGAAAGAGAAGCTGGCAGCAAAAGCGTTTTGGCCCCTGCCGGCTGAATAAGGCCTTGTCCACGAACGACAAGGCGCTCACTGCTAGCGGAGGCGTTGACGAATAATGAGACATCGAAAAGCGGGCCGCCGTTTGAAGCGGACGAGCGGCCACCGGCGAGCCCTGTACCGCAATCTGATGACGGAGCTTTTCCGTCACGAGCGGATCAAGACAACAGAAGCCAAGGCCCGGGCCATCCGCCCTCTGGCGGAAAAGATGGTGACCAAGGCGCGCAAGGCCCGGTCCGAGCGCCTCGTCGAGCTGGCCAAGCAGCGGGACGTGGAACGACTGTCGGCCTGGTTCAATGCGAAACGGGCGAATCAGCTCATAGAGTTGGCCGACCAGGGAGACGAGGATGCGTTGGAGCAGATGGCCCAACAGATGGCCCTTCATGCCCGGCGCCAGGTGTTGGCCACCTTGCACGATAAGGACATTGCTCACAAATTGGTCGAAGAGATCGCGCCGCGCTTTGATGACCGGCCTGGTGGTTACACGCGTATGTTCAAGCTGGGCATGCGCAAGGGCGACGCAGCCAAGATGGCCGTTCTGGAGTTGGTCGAGTAGCGTGGCGGCCTGAGGCGGTAGTGTGAGCGCGACTCGACCGGGCCCTCGGCCTGAGCCTTCAGCCGACATCAGCCCGCCGCGCACGTTCTGGGCCAGGGTCGAGTACGATGGCACCGACTTTTATGGGTTCCAGGTCCAGACGGGCAAACGGACGGTCCAGGGCGAGATCGAGCGGGCGCTCCAGGAAATCACCGGCTCGAACGCACGTGTGATCGGCGCTGGCAGGACCGATCGCGGAGTTCATGCCAGGGGACAGGTCGTCAGTTTTCAAGTCGGCTGGCGCCACGAGCGGAGCGAGCTACAGCGGGCCTTGAATGCGGTTCTGGAGGCGGACGTTGCCATCCAGAAGATGGGTGTGGCAACGGAGGGATTCCACCCCCGCTTCAGCGCCGTGAGGCGGAGCTACCGGTACACGTTGCTGATCCAGGAGTGGCGCTCGCCTCTCGCCCGCCGGACGGCCTGGCAGATGGCCCAGGAACTGGATGTGGAGCGGATGGCTCAAGCGAGTCGCTGGCTGGTGGGCACCCAGGACTATGCGACTTTTGGGCGCCCCCCGCAAGGGGAGAACACGGTGCGAACCGTATACCGGGCCGAATGGCAGAAGCGGGATTCGATGCTTACCTTCGATATTGAGGCCAATGCCTTTCTCTATCGCATGGTCAGGAGCATCGTGGGCATGTTGGTGCTGGTGGGCCGAGGGCAGATTCTGCCGGACGAGTTTGGGGGCATCTTGGGCTCGCGGGAGCGTGGCCTGGTCAAACAGGTGGCCCCGGCTCAGGGATTGTGTTTAACGCGGGTTGATTACCCTGAAGGAGTTTTGTAGTGAGGACTTTTACGGCCAAGGTAGCAGAGATTGAACGCGATTGGTACGTTGTGGATGCAGAAGGCGAGACTCTCGGGCGGTTGGCTTCGAGGATCGCGCCCATTCTCAAGGGCAAACACAAACCGATCTACACCCCCCACCTCGATTGCGGCGACTTTGTGATCGTCATCAACGCCGACAAGGTGCGGGTGACAGGCCGCAAGCTCGATCAGAAGATGTATCACCGCCATTCCGGCTATCCGGGTGGACTGAAGAGCATCAGTTTGCGGAATCAGTTGGCCAAGCATCCCGAGCGGGTTATCGAGGCGGCGGTCAAGGGGATGCTGCCCAAGAACAAGTTGGGGCGGCGCATGTTCAAGAAGCTCAAAGTATACGCCAG
>Ga0209121_10004294_pt1 | contig 13363 bp, 19 predicted proteins | sample Cruoilmetagenom3_FD_187292 | JGI IMG/M metagenome (GOLD analysis project Ga0209121, IMG submission 187292) | Oil polluted marine microbial communities from Coal Oil Point, Santa Barbara, California, USA - Sample 3 (SPAdes) (version 2) | ecosystem: Environmental > Aquatic > Marine > Oil seeps ... | reverse complement strand
GCACACGCAGCGGATAGAAGAACTGGAGAACAAGGCATCGACAACGGAGAACCAGACAGCGACACTGGAGAACATCACAGAAGAGCAGGAGACACGTTTAACGGCATTAGAAATACTCGTGCAGAAAATAAAAACATTCTTAGAGACGCTGGGATTCAAAGACTGATGCCAGAAGAGGAGGAGCAGAAGCCAGAAAAGCCGGAAGGGCTGAACATAAACATAACAACAGTGAACGTTTTTGTGCACATCACGATTAGCGATGCAGAAGGCAATGTGATAACGGATTTCCATTTGAACCCATATGATGCATTGGGCATTTCGACTTCATTACAGGACAGCGCGATAATAGCGCGGATAAACGGGATAACCGCGTTGCGGCAGAGCGGCGACGAAAAAAACATTGCCGACACCTAAACATAAGGGGCGACAAGCAACCGCCAGAGATACGGCATCAGATAGCGAGCCCAGAGACACAGCAACACGCAGGCGACTATCAGCATAACCAGCGCCCTTGTCTTTTTTCGTTCCATAATTTCTTTGATCAAACTTTCTTTTTTAAAAAAAGGTTTATTAAAAATTAATATATCTTATAAAAATAGATTTATAATCAGATTTTAGATGTCATACACTAAGCACACGTGGGTGAATGATGAGGCTCCAGCACTCGATGAGACGAACCTGAACGAGATGGAGGGCGGCATTTACGATGCGCACGTAACGGCGGATGCCGCGCTGCCAGAATCAACATTTACGGCACACAGCATAGTGAAGAAGGACGCGAGTGGCGATCCGATCGCGCTGACGATCGGCGAGCAGACTTTGTTGGGAAGGATAACCGCTGGGGTCATAGCGGCGTTGACGCCCGCGCAGGTGCGGACGCTACTCTCAATTGTATCGCTGCCGAACACCATCGCGAACGTCTTGAGCGACCACAACCTCGCCGCGCATACTGCCCTGGGGCTCTTCGATGAATCCTCGGATGTCGATCACAACGCGACCACGAATTATGCGGCCAATCAGCATGTCGTCCTTCCGAACACGATTGTCGCCGTACTCTCAGACCATAACAAGGCCGCGCATGACGCTTTGGGCTTGGATCATGGCACGCTTTCAGGGAAAGACGATGACGATCACACGCAATACTACAACGCCACGCGGCACACGAAAGCGGTGCATGATGCATTGAACATCAATGCGGATCAAGTAGACGGCAAGCACCTCGCGGATCTGCTTGAGGTGGCCGCAGGCGATTTCAACGCGTTTGCCGAAAAGGCATCGCCAGTGAACGCGGACATAGTGCTGATAGAGGATTCCGCGGCGTCATATGCCAAGAAGAAAGTGCAACTCGTTAATCTACCTGGTGGAGGTGGTGGCTCATCAACATGGTTAGGACTCACAGACACGCCAGGGGCTTTTGATGACGGCAAGATAGTAAAATCAGGAGCAGATGCATTAAGCTTCGGAATACTCGAAAGTGACATACTCAAGAAGGATGGTTCGGTCCCAATGACAGGCAATTTGAATATGAATGAAAACTATATTGATAATCTTTCCTGTGCAAAGTCCTCTGCTTATGATTACGAATTAAATCTATTAATGAATCACGGTGCGCGAATACGCCCCTCATTAGCCGGATTTATAAATGATTTGTATCTGATTGTTGCGCAACAGAATCTCGCAAACAAGCCAATGGCTTATTTCGGCGTCAGTTCTACTGGCGACGGATTTGTGGAATTGGGATATAGGAAGTGGGTCACCGATGCGTATGTGGATCAAGCGTGGCTCCAGTTTGTGGATAAAGTCATAAAACCGTGGGAAGACAACACGCATGATTTCGGTGCTTCAGACAGACGCTTCGCAAACATATACGGGGTGAACGTGAAAGGGATTGCAGACGATTCATTGAAAATCAAGGGCAAAACGGTGGATGACGCTGCGATAGGCGATGATAAGATATTGGTGTATAAGACTACAGGCACAAAACTTGTTTATGAGGCAAAACCCACTGGTGGTGGGGATGTTGTTGGACCTGCAAGCAGTGTGAATGAGAGAATTGTATTATTTGATGGAGTAACGGGAAAACTCATTAAAGATGCTGGGAAGCTTCTCAGCAACACAGCGAACAATATACCGATTCTTGATGCCTCTGCGCTCTTACCGTTGGCACAAATTCCGGCCACATTGACGGGAAAGGACGCAGATAGTGTAGATGGTTGTGATGCTGGAATAGCGACTGGGAAAGTATTCAAAATCCCTGCAAGCATAGCACAGGGCGACATCTTTTATGTGGACGCTTCTGGAAACATAGTGCGATTAGTAGCGGGCACAAATGGTCACTTCCTCAAAACGCAAGGCGCAGGAGCGAATCCGATATGGACTTCTATACCTGGTGGCGGGGATATGCTGAAATCCACTTACGATCCTGATGAGAACGGTGTAATCGCAAGTGCGCAATTGGATACTGGGGTTTTTCTCAAAGACGGTTCACGTGCGATGACTGGCGATCTGGACATGGATACACATGAGATATTCTTGAAAGCAACAGACAAATCTTATTATTGGGAATTCGGTGGTGCAAGACACTTGCGTATAAACGGTGTCGATGGTGGTGCTGATAAGCATGGCACAATGGGGTTCCGAAGTCATAACGGCACGTCTTGGTATGGATTTGGTGATAGATATCCACGTATGAACTTTGAATTGGGGGTTTTCGATCTTGGCGAGATGAATATCAATGTTGGGGCGATAAACGAGGAAACAACAGACGCCGGTGTCCGCATACAACTCAAAGACCAGACTTTCACAAAGAACCTCACGTTTGCGACAACGGACGCGGCGGCGGGAAAGGCAGACACGATAACCTCATTCCCGTACAACTGCATAATAAGAAAGATCAATTTCCGCGCGGACATGACCGCAGGTCAGCAGACGGCGGTGGACGCGCTTGTGAACGATGCCACAGGATTGTCCCCAACGGACACGAGCCTGGCGTTCGACGGCAAGACGGGGGATTTCGTGAATGGCAACTATTACATATTCGTAGGCACGGGCGAAGTATTCAAAATCAACGATGTAGACCCGAACACGTCACCGATAACGATAGTGCGCGGTCAGAAGGGCACGACCGCCGCCTACGTGGACGACAACGAGCAGATAGTCGCGCTGAACCACGGCTGGACGCTGGACATATTCAAGGATTCGGACAAGAAGCACAAAGAAAAGATACTCAGCTTGGAGGTCCTGATGACCGCGAAAGGGATGACCGACGCAGCCATCACGGCAGACGATAAGGACATTGACCTCTCGGCAGACCTCAAAAACGTAGGCAAAGGCGACTGGGTAAGGATAACGGATACAACCTCAGAAGAGGCTCTGGTGCAGTACAACACGGGCGATGTGGCGAACGCGGCGAACGATTTCCAGTTATGGGTGCGTGATGCGCTTGCGGCACACGACACCGCGAAAGTCGTTGAGAAATTGTGCGTATATGACATTCCAGTGGACTATCGCAGTTCGGGGACCACGCTCTATTTCACGTTGCAATGCATGGAAACAAACTTAGCCGCAAATGCGGATATTGATATAGAGGTGGAGGTGGACAAACTCTATTAAAATGCTGGTGAATATGCAGGCATTCGAGGATGCACGCAGAGTAGGGCAGGTAACGGAATATGAAGTATATCCTCGACAGAGTTCCGATATAGACAAGTATCAGGTGAAGGCTGAGAACGTGCCTTCGGTTATATCGGAAGACGTGCGGATGCTCCACGGCGGTGCGTTGATAGACTTCTGGGAAGAGGAGAAAGGCATCGTGTGGAGTAAGCTGCCCAAGCTGTTGGCGAAGACTCCGCAGCGGTTGTTTGCATTGGTGGGCGGGATTCCGAGTTCTGCGAGCAATGGTGACAATATCTTTTCGCTCTTTGATGAATTTTTAGGTGATACGTTAGACACTGAAAAGTGGACTGCTTATAAAAGGAATAGTGATGCTGCAATTGTGGAAGTAGTTGATGGTACATTGCATTTAGCTGGTGAAGCTGGTGTAACGTCATCCGGGAATGTTAAATCAATATTAACATTTACTAATGCCGTAGCTATTGAAATAAAAAGAAAGTGTGATTCTGAGAATTACCGTCATTTCTCGTTAGGTTCGGGTGCTGTATGTGAGAGAGAGGTTACCAAATATTATGAAACTACATTAAAAGATTCATATTGCTGGTATATTGGTGGTGCCGGTGCAGATCAGGCTCAATTACAAGAAGTAGATAGTGACTGTGATAAAATCAATCTTGATGTGGCAACAATCGCGGCTGCAACGGATTATGAACGTGTATTATTCACTTACGATTCTAATGGTGTACTGAAGTGGCTTGTTAACACGATAGAGGAAATCAGTACTACAGATACCACTTATTTAGCAGATTCTAAGAATATACTTATAACTCAAGGTGAATATAAAGATGGGCGTGGAGGAAACCAATATGTTGATTGGGTTTTCGTCCGCAAATACGCCTCGCCTGAACCACTGATTTTGAAGAAAGCGATACTCGGCAAAGCAGCGATGATAAGAGCAGTTATAGCAAGCTGATTGTAGAAAAAGGATTGAAAAAAATGCCAGCAAACTCAAAGGGCTCATTACATGAAAGGGAAGCCGTGGCGGAATATGAAAGTAGGGGCTGGCAAGTTTACCGCCCGCAAAAGGCCTCTCGCTATGGCACTCAGGATATTTTCAACATGTTCGACTTCTGCGCCGTAAAAGATAACGAGGTGCATTTTGTTCAGGTGAAGACCAATAACACAAGAGGCTTTCTGCAGAAGCTTAAAGCATGGCGTGAAGAGCATCCCGTCCCAGGAGTCGAGTGGCGGCTCTGGGTACGCCTCGATGCGCGTAAGCATCCTGAGAAGTGGAAAAAATACTGATCTTTATTTTACGCACGCTCAAAGAATTTCTTCATTGCCTCCGCGATGGAGGGATGCTCGACCGAGAGCTGCAACAGCCGTTCCATGAACTCCACCATCCTCTCCTCTTCTCCTATCACCTCTTCTGCCACGAGAGGCTTGCGGCAGTTCACGCAGATGCGCGCGGACACGGAATTGATCGTGCGGCAGAACGGGCATTGCACTATCGCCCTCTCCTTGTCCTCTCCGCTTTCCTCAATCAAGCCATGTAGCCGCAAAAGATCCTCGTCAATGTCACGACCGGAGAGGTGCACATAGGTCCGGGGCGATGAGGAGCCATGCACCCACCCGAGATACTGCTCCAGTTGCGACTCTGTCAGATGTGACGCAAGATAGGTCGCGCGTGAATGCCTGAAGTTGTGCGGGTTCACTCTCTTTTGGATTCCGGCGCGTCTCGCTATCTTTCTCAACTGCGCGCGTATCGCCGCGTAGCGCATCATCGTCCTGTTCTTGGCGTACACCCATAGCGGAGCCTCGCGATCCTCACGCAAAGGATGCGCCTCCAGCCACTGCGAAAGCATGGGAAAAGACGATATGAGACGCACACGGCGCATCCCTATCTTCCCTCTCACTATCACCACCGCGCCGAACCGGTCGAATGTCACGTCCTTAATCCGCAGTCCCGCGATCTCGCCTATCCTGAATCCGCCTTCGTAGAGCATTGAGATGAGCGCCTTGTCACGCAACGAGATGGCCGCATCGATCAGTCTCTGAACATCATCGAGCGTGAGCATGTCCTCTGGCCGGAGATCGCTTCGGGGGTTTTTCACCCGAATCCACGAGACGTCTTTCCCAAGCCAGCCCAGGAATATCTTCAGCATGAGTTTGTAATCATGTTTTGTCCAATCGCTCATTCCTGACCTCTCCAAATCCACTATAATGCGGATCACGTCCGGCTTCGTGAGGTCGTCATAGTTTTGCGTATCAAGATGTCGCTCGGCGGTTAGTCTTAGAACCTGCATGTACTTCGTGATGCGATGCTTGCCGATACCCGCAGACGCGACTTTTTCCGTGACGAAGGATCGGATGAGTTTTTTGTCGCTTTCGGCGATCGTGGACTCACGCAGACGTCTCTCCTCTCTTTCGGGCGATATTTTATTCCCGTATATCATATCCCATACAATGTCCCCACAAACATTAAGGCTTTATACTTTTGCCTCTTAGCCGCTGGTGGGATTTGGCCTGAAAGTTTAAAGCCCAAAAAGGACAAAAAGAGAAAGAATCAGTCCGTTATGTCCTCTATGTATTCGATTATCTTCTTCCCTATCCCGGGATTCTTTTCTACTGCCTCAAGGATCCTGACCAGCAGGCGAAGGTCATCGATCTCGTGCATGAGCAACTCCAGTGCGCTGATGCTCGCGGCCTCTATGAAGGCGCTCCGATTACGATAGCGTCCATACAGCACTCCGCCCATCTTCAATTCCTCATCAATCTTCTCGACCAGATCAGAATCAAGGGATACCCCCGTCGGTTTACCCATACCTCATTTCCTCCATATTGCTTAACATAATTAATATATACAATTAAACTTTAATAAATACCCACCCTGTTTTTATATTACTTATTATTAATCTCTAATATCAAACATGAAAAATAAAAACGTATCCAGCGGGATGGATGAGGGTAAGTTGACGGGCGAAGCGCGGAGGGATCTTGAGAAGTTAATATCAGATTTTAAAGAGGTTTTTGAAAATCCTGCATCTTCGCACGCAAGGGCGCTACTCGACTATGTCAAATCGCTGGCGAAGATGGATTGAGCGTGGGTTTTGATTTCGGGCTCTTTAAAAGACATGTTCTACGTTGTTTTTTAGATTTTTAAAAAAGAATAACATTAGAAGATTCTAATAGAATTTCTATTTGAATTTTCTAATCCTTCTCATCAAATCGTATATTTTTTGTAGCGTTTTAATAAAACAGAAAACCGCAACCTTTTTAAGGTGCTGTTGGTAAGATTTAGTATAACGTAACAAAATGGCGAAAGGTAGGACCGGGGTGAAAGGGACCCCTGACATCGGGCTATCCATATTGCGCGATGTCGTAAACGACTTGTATGACAAACGCGGCTGGCTGCGGAGGAATCTGCTGCTTTTAAACTGGGTGATAAACGAGAGGAGCGTGCAGGCGCGCGGGCTGGTAAACCAGTATTATCCCGAGAAGAGCAGCGAGAACATAAAAACCGTGGGTATCTTTGCGTTCCCCACGTTTCCCGCAAGGGGGGGAGACGGATTCGTGGATTTCGCGAAGGTCGTGATCCTCCATGTTCAGCGACTCGGGAAAGAGCACACGAAAGAGATAATAAAGACGGCGATAGGCACGAAGACGCAGCAGCTTACGGAAATCGGGCGTGACGCCCGGGACACCGAGATCGTGGTTCTCGCGGACGAGATGGAAAAGGGCGCCAATCTCGTGTTCGCGAAGCGGGCGCGCATGAGCACCGCGGCGGGCTCGCGGGGTACGCTGGTGTTCTCGACGAAGAAGGAGCCGGGATGGATCAGGAAGCAGCTATACAATATTTTGGGCAACTGGCTGTCGACGCGTGCGACCCGGGTGCGGGAGAAGGGCGAGGAGACGCTGCGGCGCATCTCAGAGAGCGCGGGCAGCATCTATGGTGATCTGGAGGCGTGCGTGGACTTCGTGGCGGATTTCGCGCGCGAATTGACGGCACTCGCGGGAAAGATAAAGCTTCCGTTCAGGCGGAAGACGAGGGAGGAGCTGGCGCTCGACAGGCTGAAACTTGCGCTCGAGGACATGGAGAACAAGGGAACGGCGGACATCTCGGGAGATGAGGGGGAAGACGCGATGCGCGCATGTCTGGACGCGAAACCGATACGGCGGGACAGAAACCGCGGATACATGGCGACGGCGAAGGCGGGAGGATAAGGGATGCACACTTTGATGATTCCGCTACAGGAACTCAAGAATACGTATGAACGCCATGTCATAGCCGAGATAGTCATGCAATCAAAAAGGACGGTTGAAAGGCGGGAGGGCGGCATCTGGGTGGACCATTATCTCATTGCGGCCGGGGATCTCCTCACCGTCCTGATGGGTGAATCCAAACACAATCCCGCTTTTTTGGCCATCAAGCATCCAGAGCGGCACTGCAATCGGTGCGGGCATAGCTGGACACCACGGAAGAACCCGCCAGCAAAGGGATGCCCGAAATGCAACAGCCTATATTGGGACAAACCTCGCGTGCGAAGCAAAAAGACGCTTGGCGATATAGAAAAATAGGACACCGCCCAAAACCGCAAAGCTTATATATACCTATCACCTATATATCACATATATAAGAAACATATCCAAAAAAAGGGGCGAAAAAAGCGATGGCGAAAGGTAAAGAAAAAGCGGGAGGCGAGTAAAGAAAAAATGACATCATTTCGGATAAACGAAAGAGGAAAAAGAGAAGTGATCTGCCATGAATGTGGCAGATGGGTAGAAGCAACAGAATGCAAAGTAGAAGAAGAGCCCACGGGGTTATATCCTATATGCAAAGAATGCGCACGCGGATTTCATTGGGAGTGGGTTCCTATCGCGATGAGGTGAGCGAGTAAGATGAGCAAATTTGAGATTGAAGGAGAGGAAGTGATAGAGAAGACGGTGAGTGATGTGGGCACGATTTACGGATTCAAGAGATTCGTAGGACGGAAGGTGAAAGTGGTCGTGCTCGCGGAGGAGAAAAAGACGTAAGAAAAAAGAGGGAGACCGAGACCGATGAACCTGGCGAAAGGTAGAACCGGATCCACAGCCCCCTATAATAATAGGGGTCTGCGGGTTAAAAAGGTTCTTGTTGGTATTGTAAGGCACAAGTGCGGCGAGCTTGTGCTACGCCTGCTTAGAATGGCGGGCAGCGACGAGAGCTGGAGAATGGTCTGCTTCACCACGACAGGTGAAGCTTTTGAGTTACGAGACGGGAGATTGATAAAATGTTGACTACAGAAGATGTCGCGGCTTTGTGTTATCAACTGTGCAAATTGGCTGATGCGGTGGACAGGTTAACGGAGGTACTGAAGAAGCAATGAGTCAAGGAAAGATAGAAATAACAGTTACGAGTCCCGTGCCGCTCACGGTGGCGATGATAATGGACGGCATAAAAGACGCTCTCAAAGCATACGCATTTGAGGAAGGGATAGAAGAGGAGATCAGTATAATGGAGGTGAACGGGTAAGATGGCAGCAAAGATATGGAGATGCACGCAGCCAGAAGGTGGATGTGTGAATGCGTTTAAGTGTGAAGTAAAAGCAGATGAGCTGTTTAAGCCGTGCGGATGCATTCTTTTTGGGGATCAATATAATGCCGAATGGGAAGAGGTGAACGGGTAAGATGGCAGATAATGCGGGAAAGGAGGAGCTTCCCTCCTCCTTCTCTTTTGTGGGCGGCGTGGTCACGGAACTGTCGAACGCAAAGCGCAGGGAACTGACCGCGGATGGCGGCAACGTGTGCGTGCTATGCGGGCTGGAGAAGGAGCTCACGCATCAGCGGACGAGCGGCGGGAGATCCTCGTATATCTGCGAGGATTGCGCACAGAAATATATCGAGAACGCGAGGAAGATCAAGGTGGACGCGGCACAAATAGAGAAGGAGATCGAGGAGGAGTTCGGCGAGGAGCTGGAAGGCCTTGACGATCCCGACACACACGGTCCGGGGGAAGCGGGACATCCCAAAACGATGGGGGACAAGATCATCGGCTCAGAAGGGAAGAAAGAGAACGGCGCGAACGAGGACAGGGAGAGGATGTTTGCCATCCTTGAGCTGCTTGGATTCACGCGCTACGATGAAAAATTCGGCACGCGATACAAGTTCAAGCAGGGTGATCTGATGATGGCGCGCGATTTCAACGAGAAGAATCCGAATGGCAGATTCTGGGTAAAAAAAGGCGACAATTTCCTTAAGGACGACGAGTGCAAGGAAGTGGAGCAGATAAAAAAGTTCTATGACCTGCGTGACAGCGACAGGCCCGTGCCGCCTCTCATAGTCGTTGGGGAGGTCATCGGCAAGAGCGAGAGCGGAAAGGGAATCCTCGTGGCGTTCACGGAGACCGCTGACGGCGAGCGCAAGGAACAGTGGTACGGCAAGGGCGCGGTGAAGACGAACCGGCAGGGCAAGGATTTCGTGGACGGAATAGGAGACGGCGAGAGGTTCATTCCCGCGGGATTCAGCAAGGCCTCGGGCGAGAAGAAGGCGAAGATGGAGTTCCCGCGATGCATGGTCCTTGACGACTACGAGACACGAGTGGAGAAAGCGTCCGTAGTGCAACATGGCGGCAACGGCAACGGGAAAGAGGAGGAGCAGGCGAAACTGGACAAGGAAGCGGAGAAGGAGGCACATCCTGAAGGAAAGAAAATTCCGGCGGGGACTTCTGTTCTGGAGAGGGTTCCGGAGGACGACAGGGAGGAGATAGTACAGAAGATGGCGTATTACACGAGAGCAGCGCAAACGGAGATATTACCGATATACGATGAATTCATGATCAACGGTGCTGGTCTGCTGAGTCTGATGACAGCGGCGGAGATCGCGGAAATCATACAGAAAATCGCGGTGAGCATGAGCATAGATGACGGCAAGAACAGGAGGACACCAAGATATTGAAATGGCGGAGATAGACGATCTGTTAACGGAATACAGGGAATTGCAAGCGCAAAAAGATAGACAGACAACGCTGAAGGATGCCGATCCGCAACTGAATGAGTGGAAACAAAAACTCCTGAAACTTGAGGAGATCGCACAAAAAATAGCATCAGTTATGGGCGAACGTTCAGACACCTTCGGAATAGCGGATATTGTGACGAACCAGAACGAACTTAAAGAGCGGATACGGCTGGCGTGGCAGGACCCGGAAAAGAAAACCTACAAATCCCCAATCGGAACGGTGACGCTGAGAACCACAAAGTCATTAGTCGTAGATTCGGCGAAAGCGGTGATAGAGTTCTTGCTGAAGAATGACCAATGCGAAGAAGGCATAGCGAAGTTCAACCTGCCGACACTGCGTAAATTTGCTGATGCAGGCTTGCTGAATAAGGGCGCAACGCATTACGATGAGAAGCAGAGTATATCAATAAAACTTACGGAGGCGGAATAAGATGTTAGACGCAGAGTTCACCGAAGAAGAGGAAGAGGAAGAGAAAGAAGGAAAATGAAAGACGGTATAATAGAGCTTGATACCAGAGCAGGAGAAGAGTTAGGATTCACACTTGGCAAATTCATGGATGGTAGCTATCTCTGGAAACGGGACGACTACATCTACATTTCATTTATCCAATCACGAGAAAAAGGGAAAGGTTATCTTTCAAAACTATTCGATACTATCCTGAATAACGGCTACGGAATTAAAGTGCCCACGCCATTCCCATTGATGCAGGCGATTCTGATAAAGAAAGGATTTGTGAGAACAGAAGAATGGGCTGAGAGATATAATGAAAATGTTGAAGTGTGGGTAAAGGAGAAAAACCGATGAACACTGAAGACCTATGGCTAATATTAGATACAGAACGCAGAACAGTAAACATACAGCAGTTACCGCTTTCCTTCACTCACGATCTCCAGCTATACATCGCAAACTTAGAACTCGATATAAATGGCAAGGAAGAGTTACATACCGCACGGCGAAGAGTAGTTAACTTGATTCAGCGCCGCCAGGGTAAGATAGTTAAGCTTGCAGTGGCTAATGCTAAGATGCCGGGATCATTGCTTTGGATGGAGAAAGCGTTCTTTGAACAGATAAGGGAAGCGGGTGCAGCGTTTGAAGAATGCGTGTTGAAAGAGCTGAACGGTAAATAAACTATGGTGAACATCTGCGGCCGCAACGACAAGAAGCTCTTCTTCTATTCCCGCTATCTGATGTTGATACGCTGTGCGGAATGCATTCTCGTGAAGGCGCGGGAGAAGATGAGCAAAGAGTTATATGTCAGGAATTATTAAACCTTAATAAAAGGAACGGGAGGGAAAGACAAATGAACATGAATTGGGCAGGTCTTTGGAACCATCTGAGCCGGAGGATACGCACGTGGGTCCAGACCGAGATCCTGAAGAGAAGCATAGGGCGGCAGAAGTATCCAATAGGGAAGACAGGAAACCTGGGCGGGTTGTATGTCGCTTTGCTGGATCGGCTGCACTATCAGGACAACCATCTCGCGTTTTGCGACAGAGATGAGGCGTTCAACGTGCGGCGACTGAAGAGGTGCGGATTGTCGTGGTATCAGATACACGTGCGCGGATACGTTGACGGCGAGGTGCGCGGGCATTATGAGGTGACCCCCGAGTCGGACCCGTGGAGGCACTATCATGGCACGACAGTCCAGCAAATCCCGACGAAAGAATTGGGCGAGCTGCAAGAAGCGATAAAAACGCATCCATAGTAGAGGAATAAGATCCATGAGGGTGATATACGAGCCGAAGGGACAGGCAAGAGAGTTCTCACCATTGGCCGCGAACCTTTATGACGGCTGCGGCCACAGCTGCCTGTACTGCTACGCGCCGCTCATCATGAGGAAGAACCGCATCCGATTCCAGATACCAGAATTGCGGCGGCCATCATTGCTGCGCGAGCTGGAGCTGGACGCGCGCGAGATACAGGGAGATAGGAGACCGATTCTGCTGTGCTTCTCATGCGACCCTTACCAGCCGATAGACGAGGGATTTGAGCTCGCGCGCAGGGCGATCGAGATCCTGCACCGCCACGACCTCACCGTGCAGATACTCACGAAGGGCGGCAAGAGAAGCGAGCGCGACTTCGACCTGCTCGCGGCCAGGCCTGAGCGCAGCCATTACGCCGCCACGCTGGTTTTCGCGGACGAGGACGAGCGCAGGCACTATGAGCCGCACGCGGCGCCGACTCAGGAGCGCATCGAGTGTCTGAAGAGGGCGCATGAACTTGGCATCCCGACATGGGTCGCGCTGGAGCCCGTGTATTATCCCGAGGACGCGTACCGACTGATCAGGGAGACGCACGAGTTCGTTGACGAGTACAGGATCGGGAAGCTCAACTACTATCCCGCCGCGGAGAAGGTGGACTGGCACATCTTCACGCGCAAAGTCATCGAGCTGCTTGAGAGACTCGGCAACCGGTACTACATCAAGAAGAGCCTGCGCAAGTACATGAAAACGGAAAGGGAGGCGTGATATGGGGCATGTCGGGAGTCTGTTCAGTGGGATTGGGGGAATCGAACTCGGCTTTGAGAGAGAAGGATTTGAAACGAAATGGTTCATCGAAAATAATGAATATTGCCAAGCAGTCCTTAGAAAGACCTTCCCAAACATTCCCATCTACGGAGACATCAGCACAGTTGACTTTACACGACTTGAATCTGTTGACATCCTCACCGGCGGATTCCCGTGTCAAGACATCTCATGTGCCAACCCAAGAGGAGAAGGGATTACAGGAGAACGGAGTGGCTTATGGTCTTATTAC
>Ga0209121_10004293_pt1 | contig 13365 bp, 9 predicted proteins | sample Cruoilmetagenom3_FD_187292 | JGI IMG/M metagenome (GOLD analysis project Ga0209121, IMG submission 187292) | Oil polluted marine microbial communities from Coal Oil Point, Santa Barbara, California, USA - Sample 3 (SPAdes) (version 2) | ecosystem: Environmental > Aquatic > Marine > Oil seeps ... | reverse complement strand
AGAGAAGGTGTGCGTAAACTTAAAAAATCATTGAATCAAGAGTTTAACAAAGCAAACCTTAAAGTGGGTAGAGATACTTTATTTAACGTTCTTAGAAAACACAATATGCTTACACTTAGAAAAAAAACTAGTACCAGAACAACAAATTCTTATCATCGTTTTTACAAGTATAATAACATTATAAAAGATTTAGAAGTGACAAGACCAAACCAAGTCTGGGTAAGCGATATCACTTACATCAGAACTCTAAAAGGCTTTTGTTATCTGGCTTTAATTACAGACATGCATTCTAGGAAAATTGTTGGCTATGACTTGAGTGATAGCTTAGAACTCATTGGATGCGTTAGAGCGCTCAAAAAAGCATTATACCAAGCTAAAGACATTAATGGACTAATACATCATTCTGACAGAGGAATACAGTATTGTAGTAATCAATACACACAAATACTCAAAAGAAAAAAGATAAATATTAGTATGACTGAAGAAAATCATTGCTATGAAAACGCAATGGCTGAACGTGTAAATGGAATACTCAAAGACGAGTTTTATCTAGATCAAACCTTTGATAACGTGGCTCACGCAAAGAGAGCCGCAAAAAATGCAATTAATTTATACAATGAAATAAGATTACATTTATCTTTAGACTATAAAACACCAAATATGGTATATAAATTATCAGCCTAAATTCAATTTTAACCTGTAGCCATATTTCAGGACAAGACAATTAATAAGCTTTACAGATTAGAAATGGCAGTGAAGTTTAAGCCGAAATAGGTTTTGACCCAAGAATTCGTAAATATAATTAAATGCCAAATAAGAAAAATACAAGTTCATATTTACAAGGTATTACCAGAATAATAATGGATACTACGATAGGTATAACAGATTTGGTAGAATCCATGCACAAACGTGTGGTTCATCCTCCTTTATTGCCTTCAACACCCATTCAGCATCTCATCACCAATATTGCTGGCATTGCTTATAAAAATATTAAATGGAGTACTAAACTTATTGGTGGAAGTCTAGATAAAGCCTTAGGGCAATTGCATGGTGTTCTCGGCGAAATAAAAACCACAATTGAAAAAGAAGCGATACGCTCCGCCTTAAATGGCGTAGTAGGTGATTATCTTGAAGAAAATAAAAATCCCTTAAATATCATAATGCAATTTAGATATTTATCAAAAGCTATAGCTCTAAATCATGAAAATCTTAATGCTATTTACCCAAAGATTAATGGCAAAATTCTTTTAATGGTACATTGTGCATGTATGAATGATCTTCAATGGAAGCGAAAAGAACACAACCATGGTGAGACATTGGTCAAAGATTTAGGCAAAACACCTATTTACTTGCATTATAATAGTGGTCGCCATATTTCTACAAATGGAAAAGATTTAAACGAATTGTTAGAAAATTTAATACTGACATGGCCAGTACCTATCGAAGAATTGGTCATTGTTTCTCATAGTATGGGTGGATTAGTGTCACGTAGTGCGCTACATTATGGCATCCAAAAGAACAATACATGGATCAAGCACCTTAAAAAGATTGTTTTCTTAGGAACTCCTCACCACGGAGCTCTCATGGAACGCACAGGAAATTATTTAGATGTTATTCTTGAATCCATACCTTATGCAAAACCATTTGCTCGATTAGGGAAAGTTAGAAGTGCTGGTATAACAGATTTAAGATATGGGAATTTAATTGATGAAGACTGGCAAGACAAGGACCGATTTCAATTACAAAAAGATACAAGACAACATATTCCATTGCCTAAACGAATAGATTGTTACAGCATAGCAGCCGTTATCGGAAAAGCAACAGAACCCATATCAAATCGCATAATAGGAGATAGTTTAGTTGATGTAAAAAGTGCTTTAGGGCAACATAAAAATCCCTCTAAAGATTTAGCTTTTAAAAAGAAAAACACATTGGTAGCATATGAAAGTAATCATCTAGACCTATTATATAATCCAAAAGTTTATGCTAAAATAAAGGCATGGTTAATTTCATAAAACAATGCTACTTAATTCAAATAATGACAACAATAATCTTGCGTACAAATTGGAAGGAAAGCTTAATATTGCAAGTAGATGAATAGAGATAAAATTTTAAAAGCGATTATTGAAGGCTATCGAAAAACTATTCATCAAAGATATCAATATCAAAATATTAAGGCTAAATATGAGATTCCAGAATCCATAAATGAAGAGACCGTAAATCTTCTTAGGAATTACTGGTTAAGTTACATTTATCCAGAATTTAATAAACGCAGAGAATTAAACGAAGCATTTCAAAGTCTAGATGATTATATTGAACATCCCAAAAAACTATTTAGACTTTTATTGGATGCCACTAAACTCATTTTTAATCACGGAAGACATCTACCCAAAATTTTAAAGACTGGGCTTAAAGCAATGAAAACATTCAGAGCAGCAGAACGATTTGAAAACAGTTTTGTGGATGAAGCCATTAAAAATAAAATAGAAGCACCTTATGATGAATCCAAAATTAATGCTCTCATAAAATTATTGCCTCGAAAAGACATTGAAAAATTTATTGATATTTCCCAATCCTTGTTTGAAATCTTGCATGATAGAATTCAAATTGAAAAAATCAAAGAGATTATTCAATATTTAATCCTTGCAATGAAAAGAAAAGAAGAATTATACTCATTAAGCCAGATTAGAGGTCTTGAAATTGGACTTGAGATGCTAACTGAAGGTGATAAACTTTTTACTCAATTAGCAAAAGAGGATCAACAAAATTTAGTTCACTTAATCACCAAAATAGAAAAGGATACACTTGGATTTAATGATTAAAAACGCTTAATCTAGATTGTTTAAGTTAAGTCGTAATTTGAAACTTATAATTTAAGCCAAACTTAATTTTTATCCAGGTTCTTTTTCAGAACCACTTTCTATTCGTAATAAGCCTTTAAAAGCATCATGTACTGAGTTGCCCTCATAGAGTACTTTATAAACTTCGTGAGAGATAGGCATATCAACATTATAATCGTTCGCTAATTCCATAACAACTTTAGCCGTTTTTACACCTTCAGCAACTTCATTCATTTCTTCAATAATCTGCTCTAAACTTTTTCCTTGCCCTATCTGAAATCCTACATGATGATTTCTACTTTTTGAACTAGAACAGGTTGCGACTAAATCTCCCATACCTGCAAGTCCGGAAAATGTTCTACTTTTTCCTCCCATAGTTGTACCTAATCGAGTTAACTCAGATAAACCTCTTGTAATTAAAGCTGCTCTGGTATTGTCTCCTGCATTTGCTCCATCTCCCATTCCTGTTGCAATGGCCATAATGTTTTTTAATGCACCTCCTAATTCGCAACCAATCACATCATCATTAGTATATACTCTAAATAATCCTGTGCTAAACGAATGCTGTAATTGCTTAGCAATAGTGTCATCTACCATGGCAATTACCGCAGCTGCAGCCTGACCAGAGTGTATCTCCTTTGCTAAGTTTGGCCCTGTTAAAACACCTGCAGGATGACCAGGAAGTTCTTCTTCGATAATTTCTGTCATCCGCATTTTAGTATCTAACTCCAAGCCTTTAGCTAAACTTACAATAGGCACCCAAGGTCTTATATGTGGTTTTGCTATTTTTAATACGTCTCTAAAATGTTGAGATGGAATACCTACAACAATAACATCTGCATTTTTAACCGTATCTTCAATTGAATTAGATGCTTTTAAATTTTCGTTCAATTGAGCACTAGGCAAATATTTTGAATTGGTGTGCTTATCGTTAATTTCATTAACTGTATTTTCATTTCTAGCCCACAAAATAGTATTGTTATTTTTTGCTGTTAATGACGCTACAGTCGTTCCCCAAGAACCACCTCCTAATATCCCAAAATTTAGTTTCATGTATTTCTAATTTTCTAATTCATTAAGGTACAAATTTCGAACATCTTCAATATGCTTATTGAGGTTTTTTCGTTTCCAAAGTGATGTATCTACAGGATCAAGAACAACAACTTCAATATGCGTAGGTTTAAACATGCTTGAACCTTTTGGCATTGCCATATAGGCGTTTTTAATTACAATAGGAATAATTGGAACTCCTGCTTGCATTGCTAAATGAAAAGCTCCTTTTTTAAATTGCCCTAAAGTTTTACTTCCACTGCGTGTACCTTCTGGAGCAATAGCCACAGAAATACCGTTTTTAAGTGCTTCTACAGCAGGCTTCATAGCTTCAATAGCCTTTTCTCTATTTGCTCTATCGACATAAATAGCTCCTAAAGCACTAAAAATTGGACCTATTGGCGTTCTCTCTAATTCTTTTTTAGCAACTCCTGTAAAATCGTGCCTAATTAATTTCATCACAATAAAGAAATCTGCCGTACTTTGATGATTAAAACAAAAAACTGCTGGTCTTATTTCTTCTAAATTGTGTTTGCCTTTTACTGCAATGTCCAAACCAGCCATTTTAGAACCTAAATCTCCAATACTAGCAAAGGTTGTATTTGCGGCTTCTTGCCTGGACATGGTCATGATTCCTCTAACGATTCCTTTCACTGCCGAAGGATAAATGGTAGCTCCTGCTAATGCTGTCCTAAAGCCATTTATGACTGGTTTTTCAACAGGTTCTTCAAATCTTAAAATTGGCCAATTGTTTTCAAAAGCGGTTTGAGATAATTTTTGATCTGGATTAGTAGCTACTGGATTTCCAACCAATTTCAATAGTCTTATATCATCAATACTGTCCGTGTAAAAATAACTCTTAGATAAATCTGTTTTATATTTCTTAGCTGACTTTCGTGCCACTCTGGCTTTACCTTCTCCCCAACACATTTCAGCAACACGACCTGTAAACTTTCCGTTACGCAATTCCATTTCTGTTGCGTATATATCTTTAATTCCTAGTGCCTTAGCAATCGGTTTAATTTGATAGGTTGTAGCGGCTGAAATTATAACAACTCTATGACCCTTAGCAAAATGCTTTTGAATTAATTCTCGAGATTCCGGATAAATGGTTTCTTCTAAATAGTCTTCAAAAACATGCTGCCCTAATTCCACAAAAGCAGATTCTGGTATGCCTTTTACACCAAGTGCCGCGATTTTTGTTAGTATTTCAAAATCTCTATTTCCTGTGGCAAAGACTAATGCAGTAGCAAACTGTGTTAAATATTCTTTGATGGTTGTTTCTCCGCTAAGCAATCGTGTTGACATGAATTTCTTTGCAGAAAAATCATTAATTAGCGTTCGGTCCATATCAAAAAATGCCGTGATATGTGATCCTTCTTCCATTTCCTCTAAATGATGCCCATGATTATTAATAGCATCTGGAATAACAGGCTGTTGCATAACTTTTGCTTGCAAACCTTCTTTATCTTGAACTATTTCGATTTGCTTTAAGTAAAATAAACGTTCTGATAAATCGTCTAAGTATGTACTCCAAGTCTCTAGACCTTTATAATCTATATGTCGTTCAATTGGAACTAAATTGGCATTCTTAGCAAAACGAAGTGCATTTAATAGAAATGGTTTAGACACACTGTCTAATCGTATAATTTTAGATTGCCAATGCAGTTCTTTCCCTTTAAACGTCGCTAAATCTAAAAAATCATTTTCTTTAAAATCATCATCAACATCCCAACTGTTTAACGAATGACAAACGACTCTATTAGCTTCTAAATAAGATAAAAGAATGGCTCTAGACACAAATAAATCCTGTGTTTTTAGTAATGCAGAAACATCTCCTTTTGGATCAGCAATAATAGCTCTCCAGTTTTTATCGAATCGCAATAATTCAGCTTCAATTTCACTACTAAACTTCGGTTTATTGGTATAGAAAAATTCAAACTTAAATAAATTACGCAGTCTCATAATTTCTTCCCAGAAATGTTTGATTCTGTTTTTAGATTTGTCATCTTTAATTTTCACCAAGGCCATTTCTATAAACGCCTGGTGGTATAAATGCCCAGAAGCCATATTAGCATAATAATTTGCTGGCAAATATTCTGTAGGTACTAAACTGTATTGTGCACGTTGACCTGCTCTACTTTTTTGAATTATTCGAGCACCTTGTAATAAGTTTAAAGCTTTTTGAATCGTTACTCCAATCTTATTGCCACGATCAATTAAGACATCTTCTTTTTTCTGACCAATGTAGGTCATTAATCGGTTAACCTTAAATTCAATCTCTTTTTTAGTTAATGCAAAATCGTTTAATAAAACATGGCAAACTAAAGACACAGTGGTCACTGGTGTAATCGTATTTGTTTTATGGATGAGCTCAAAAGCAAAACGAGGTAAGGTGTTTTTGTCTGCATAACTATCTTCTTCCATATCTGGAATAATAGCTTGCTGATCTTCTTCTATCTCAACAGGATCTCCAAAACGTATGGCAGCACGACCATAATCGTTTCCTAATTTTTTAATATAACTGATAGCTTCTTTTACATTCTCAGACTTTTTTTCTTTCCCCTTGCCTTCTTCTGTCATTTGTTTAACATCAGGAATTAGGTCATAAACAATAGAAACAGGTACATATTTTATAGGTCTAGTGCTCTGGGCTTCTCCTTCATTTATGTACTTTAATATTCCCATTTTAGGGTATATAATTTTACCTGTTCTAGAACGTGTCCCTTCAATATTCCAGGTTAAATGATCTCCTGCATCTATTATTGAAGAAATATAGTGACGTAGAGCAGCTTTGTAAATTAAATCGTCTTTAAAGCTGCGACGAATAAAAATGAGGCCTGCATTATTCCCTAATTGTTTTAATCCTGGAAATGCTAAATTACTACCACCAAAAGCATATGGAATTGGCATTCCATAACGTGCTAAAGTTGAGATTAAAACTAGGGTATCTAAATAGGTTTTGTGCGTCATAATAAAAGCTACAGAATTTCTCTGCATCAATTTCATAAGCTTTTTTATGCCTTTTGGATCAACATCTATTTTATCATTATATGCTCTTGAAAGTATATATTCAAAGCTTTTTACAGATACTAATTTTGCAATAGGATGCTGCTCTGCATATAACTCTTTAATACACTTTGCACCTTGTTTTTTTACATTTTCAACATCTAACTTTTGCTCTATAGCAATTTGCTTTAGAGTTTCCTGAAATTTATGATGCTCAATAATATGATCCATAGCTTATTGTTCTACAACTTTAGCAATCTCCCTTTTTGCTTTAAATACTCTCCTTGCTTTTTTCCAAAAATTAGGATATAAATACCGCTCAATATTTGAGCCTACATCTCTTATTTTTTTCCCTTGAATATTAGCACTTAGCATATTTGCCGTGACTAAAAGTACACTCACATTTGCACCCATGCCTGAGTGACTACCAAACACTTCTATATTTTTTATATCTTTTCGAAGTGTTGCTGCTTCCATACAATGTTTCCATGGTATTAAGCCATCTGTTTTAGTATAGATACAGGTTATAGGTAATTTTGGTATGGGTTCTAACTCAGCTAAAAACCGTTCGTTGCGCTCTTTTAAGGATTTGCCTCTAAAAAATTCTAACACACCATAAACTGGTGTCTTCATATCCATAACTCCCCAAACTGGCGAGCCAATAGTAATAATTTGTTCTATCTGTTCTGGATGTCTATTTGCCATTATTTTTGCAAAAATGCCTCCGCCACTCCAGCCAACAATACTCACCTTTTCTTGATGTTGCTCATATATATCTGCCAACTTTTCTTCTAATCTCGGAATGTAATGTGATTTAACCATATTAAATCCTAATTGCCATTTGTAAGTGACAAACCCTAGAGATTTAAGATATTTTCTAACAAATGATGTAGAGTAATCATCCCCTAAATAAGGCGGAACCAATAATACAGGCTTGCCTTTTCCTTTAATACGTTTTGGAATAAATGGATACAAACAATAAATGGAAGACCATTCTATTACAGATCGGCTTTCCATAACCATATTGAAAAGTGGTGGCAATGGAATTTTCTTGTTGACTAATGCTATATCTTTTTTAAACCTTTCAACGATTGAATTCGTGTATTTATACTCATCTTGATCGTGACCTTCGGAAATAGCTTTGGCAATGTTTTCTAGGATTTTTACTAGTGTAATATAATTTCGACTTGCACCTAATTCATCACATACTAAAATCGTTTCATCTAGTAATTCTTCAATATCATCATGCTCATCTGTATCAATACTATTGATTAGTACTTTGATTTCATCTTCAAAAAGATGCCCTTTAAAGTGCGTGCTTGTTAAAGCTTTAGCTTCTTTTAATGACAAACCATTTAATACACCTAGAGCTGTTGCCAAACGCGTGAAAATTCTATATAAAATATGGGTATCTTCCATTTCTGTTATTAATCTTAAATGCGCTGATTTAACCAGCCGATTATTTCCTGCTTTACAGCTTCCGCATTAATTTCATTCAGCATTTCATGCCTTCCACCTTCATATAATTTAAATGTAAAATCTTTGATTCCGAATTTTTTGTATTGATTTGCTACTCGTGTTACACCTTTACCCATTTCACCAACAGGATCTTTATCACCAGAAAACATTAAAATTGGTAAATCTTTTGGAGTTGCTTTAAAGGCTTCAGGAGCATTTACTTTTTTAGAGTTTTTGATAATATCTAAAAACACACCAAGTGAGAAATCTTCAGTGCGATAAGGATCTTTTTCAAAAAGATCTACCTGCTTTTCATCAGTACTTATCCAATCTAATTTTGTTCTATTAGGCTTGAATTTTTTATTGAATTCACCAAAGAAGAAGTCTTTTAAAAAGGCATTACCACGTTCTCTACCTTTAAAGGCTTTTACGGTAGATGCCGTTATGAGTCCTATGGTTCCCATAACTTTAATAAAACTTGCGGTACCAGACAATATTAAGGCATCAATTTCTTCACCATACTTTGTAACATATTTTCTACTTAACAATGAACCCATACTGTGACCAAACAATATAAATTTAGAATTTGGATTTTCGGACCGCATTAGGTTAGATAATACATGCATATCTTCAATACAATCATCAAAATATTCGTTGCCATTGTAATATCCAAAAAGACGCTTCATTTCTGCAGTTTTACCATGAGCACGATGGTCATTAGCATATACCGAATAACCTTCTTCTTGTAAAAGATGTGCCATGTGGTTATACCTACCAGCATGTTCACCTAGTCCATGAGCAATTTGTACCACACCTTTAAACGGTACACTTGGATTAGCTTCCCATCTGTAATAACAAATAGATTCGCCATCTGTAGATTTAAATATGTCTGTATTATAATACATTAATTATCGTTCTAAAAATGAGGTAAGTAAGTTTAAGAATTTAGTTTTATTTGCTGCAGTTCCTGTTAATTTAATACGTCCTTGTATTTCTAATTCGTCTAGAAGCAACTTGCCTTTGTATAATGCATAAAGACTCTCGTCTTCAACTTCTACCAATAACTTTGGATTTAAGTTTTTCTTTTTCTTAATTACTGGAGTTGTTTTACTTAAATCGATTTCCCAACCTTCAATTTTATCACCTAAACCAACCTCTATGTTATATACTCCTTTATGAGCCTTTACCGTTTTTGGATTTACCTTTAGGTACTTTTTTAAAGTTGTAAACATCAGTGAGCTTTTACTCTTCTCTTGCTTTTTAGATGATTTGGTTGAAGAATTACCTTTTTGTGAATTTTGAATTAAACCTTCTAATTCATTTGCAGATTCTCTAATGTATCTTGAAAACAAATCAGCATCTGGCATAGTCTTAGAATCTGAAGTGGTAGTGATACTCACTAGACCATTGTAACTAAATGCAGCAATAATTAACCCAAAACCATCTACAACTGGTGTTAACCCAAAAATAGAAACGACTTTATGACCATTCAAATATAACACACTTCTTGGGCCAGGCACATTAGTTATGGTGACGTTAAAAGGTGGTCTGTGTAAATCTTTTATGTTGTATTTACTATACAAACCAGCTATTAAATTTGCTACACCAAACGGGACAACATCTGCCATTTTAGACAAGGTTTTTGCTCCCAAAGTATTATGTCTTGATTTACCTAACATAGTTTGCTCTTGGATATATTCCAAACGTTCCAAAGGATCTTCAATATGCGTAGCAATCTGAATCATCATATTTGCAATCTGATTATTCATTTCTGTACTATTATTCTCTGATCTTATTGAAATTGGCACATTTGCCACTACTGGGTGTACAGGCAATTTTTCTTTCTCTAATAAATAACGACGAATTGCGCCTGAACAAATTGCGAGTATAATATCGTTAAAACTTCCTCCAATAGTCTTTCTTAGTGCATTAACACGGTCAAATGATAATAGAGCTGTTCCCCATGTTCGTTTAGCCGAAATGGAACCATTAAAAATGGTGATAGGAACTGGAAATTTAGCAGAACTAAATTCTTTTTGAATGCTCAATTTTCTTGTTGCTTGACTCTTAATAAAACTATAAGCTGTTTCTGCTACAGTTTTCGGTATTTTAAACGGGTTCTTTAAAAATCCATACCCACTTTTCAGTAATAAGCTAAGCTCATCTGGCAAAGGTTCTGGATTAAAAGCCTTAGGTTTTGTTCGTTTTTTTACTTTGCTATCCTTGTCATTGTCATATAAGACACTCATAATACCAACTCCAGAGCTTCCATCTATCATTACATGATGTACTTTTGTAAAAATAGCAACAGACCCTTTTGGTACCTGAGCAATTTCATCTAGACCTTCAATAAAATGTACTGACCATAATGGACGTCTTAAATCTAAAGGTGCACTAAATAATTTGGATGTTAAGTATCTTAAAGTTTTCCAGTTTGATGGATCTGGTAACTTCATACGATTTAAATGCAAGTCGATATCAAAATTAGGATCGTCTACCCAATAGGGATAATCTAAATTCATTGGTACACTCAATAAGCGCTGTCTAAATTTAGGAATTAAATGAAGTTTTGAGGCTATAATTTCTTTAAAGTCTTCATATTTTAAAGAGCCTTCTACAATATTCAAAGTTGCAACATGCATTGGGCTTGTTGGTGATTCTGCATATAAAAATGCCGCATCATATCCTGAAACCTGTTGCATTGAATCGCTAAATGCGTCTTGGACAATATCCTTTAAATCAATTTTTTTCGCCATGAGTTACAGTTGTATTAATACTTTTCTCAATATGTTTTTTGCTTTCTTATCACAAAATATTTGAAAGCTATATTCATTTACTGCAAGATACGAATTTTATAAAAATTATTATGCATGCATAGTAGTTTTTATTTAGAAGATTTTAAATTTCGTAAGCACCTTTTTTTACCAGGATTTATAGTTATCTATCACAATATTCTCTGCTTTTAATTCGAACATGAGATTGAATAGGCCGAAAAAGGTTCTATTGATATAGATAAAATGTCTTGAACCTCTATTAGCATTCATTTCTCTGGTTCTTGTGTCTTTAAAATATCGTTCGCCAATAGCTGCAATTTTATCGAAGAATTCAGCGTCCGAAAAATCAAATATTTCTTCTCTAAAAGGCTGTGTAAAAAAGCTTAAAACGTCATGAAACATATTAGTAAAAAATGTTATTTCAGTTTCGCTGTCATCTGTTCTTAAAATTTCTAATTCCAACAATTTATTATGAAATAATTCAGCGTCTTCCAACACATTTATATCAAATAATTCGAAATAAGGGATATAAAATTCTTCAGGAAGTATTTTCATGCAGCCAAAGTCTAAGGCAATTAATTGCCCTTCTTCTGATACCAAGAAATTTCCAGGATGCGGATCTGCATGTACCTTTTTAAGTTTATGTATTTGGAACAAATAAAAATCCCATAACGCTTGCCCTACTGTATTTGCCACATCTTGGTTGGTGTTAATCGTTGTGAATTCTGAAAGATGAATACCTTCCATCCAATCCATAGTGATAATCTGTCTTGAAGACAAATCTGTGTAATACTGAGGAAAATTAATATTAGGAATATGATTGCAAGCGGCTACAACTTCTTGGCTATGCTCTATTTCTAATAAATAGTTCGTTTCTTCTAACAGTTTTCCTTCAACTTCTTTAAAATACACATCAGAATGTTCTCCCTTAATATTAAACATTTTCATGGCAATTGGTTTCACCATTGCCAAATCCGATAAAATACTATCCGCTACACCAGGATATTGAATTTTTACGGCAAGTTGTTTTCCATGCTTTGCAGCACGATGCACCTGTCCAATACTTGCAGCATTTGTTGCTTCTGAATTAAAAGTGTCAAATATTTCATAAGGAAATTTACCAAACGATTTTTTAAAGGTTTTCATTACCAAAGGTGCAGATAATGGTGGCACAGAAAATTGAGATAACGAAAATTTTTCAACATAGGCTTGAGGAAGAATATTCTTATCCATACTCAACATCTGCGCTAATTTTAAAGCACTTCCTTTTAAATTTTTTAAACTATCATAGATATCACTAGCATTAGATTCGTCCAGCCGCTCTTTTGCTTCAGCTTCTGAATTTACTATTTTGTCACCATAATACTTGAGATAATTCACACCAACTTTAGCTCCCGTTTGCACTAATTTTGTCGCACGCTGAATTTTTGTAATTGGTATGTTTTTTAGTGTTTTCATTTTCTACTATTGCACTTTTTCTTTATATAAAAACTTCGCTAGATCTATTATATTATAAAGTGACTTTGTATCGAGTAATTCAACACCAGTATTAATAGATTTTTCAATCAGTATATCTGTTTTTTCAGACGATTCAGATGTATCATCTAACCAAAACTTCAAGATAAATAAAAACTGTATCCAAGCTGATTCTTTAATCGCTTTTTTCTGAATGGTTTCAATGCTATCTACATTCAAACTAATGGTTTCAAGATTTAGCTCGTCTATAAAATTAGAAAAGTTACGTTTAAACAATGAGAACGTAGAGAGTGCTTTAAGTTGGTTTTCTAAACCTTTTAAATTTTGTTTTACAAACTCCTCATTCAGTGCTAAGTTTTCAAAAAACGTATAATATAAACTCAACAACTTATTCTTTTTACTAAAACCATAATATTCTGGACTTTGTTTTAATATGGTCAAGGAATTTTCAAACAGCATATTGTAAATGGTCCTTTCTAAATCTTTAAATGATGTAAAATGTTCGTAAAAAATGACATCATCAAACTGGTGTAACAGCGCAAAATCTTCCACTGATTCGGGTTTATTGTGATGTTCTACCACATAATCCATGTAAAAAGTAATAATTTCTGAAGCTGTAATTTTAGTCTTCTTAGCCATTAACCCTATTTTTAAGTTAAAAATCAATCCTGTCCTAAATAAATTCAGGGCACATTAAATTTAACCATTTTGCTGGTTTACTTCATTGTTTTCACAAATTTTTAAAAAAGAACCCCTTG
>Ga0209121_10004292_pt1 | contig 13366 bp, 11 predicted proteins | sample Cruoilmetagenom3_FD_187292 | JGI IMG/M metagenome (GOLD analysis project Ga0209121, IMG submission 187292) | Oil polluted marine microbial communities from Coal Oil Point, Santa Barbara, California, USA - Sample 3 (SPAdes) (version 2) | ecosystem: Environmental > Aquatic > Marine > Oil seeps ... | reverse complement strand
CCCTCTTGACAATTTTCTTAGGATGTGTTATAATTTATTAGAATAAATTTCTAATGATTAAGAAAATGGGGGGGAGAATGAACAAAATTATGTTAGGGAACACTATGGGGGCGGACTGCATTTTACACTGCAGGCTGTCCTTTTTTGTTTATATAAGTTCTTTCCCTCAACCTTGGGTATAAAAATTTCAAAAATTTCTTTAAATAAGTTACCAGGTGAGGTGAAAGATATAGGGAAGCAGATTCAATTTTGAGGAGAAAAATGCGAAGCATTGCCCTCCTCAAGTATCTTGAAATTTACTTAAAAGAATAAAATAAAAAGTTTTTGGGGAATAGACTTTATCTAAAGGTAGCTCAAAGGAGCTAAAATATATCCTGGAAGGGGGTGAAAAAGTATTAAACTTAAATTATTTCTCTCCTGCAGGAGAGAAATATCCATTAAAAGCAAGAGCACCGAATCCGAAAGCAAACTCTCTTATTTTATAAGTTCAGTTTGCCAGGGATGTATAAAAGGAGGTATAAAAAATGATTTTTCGAGGTAAGAAAGTAAAAAAGTTAATAAGTTTAATAGGGATAGTTAGTCTGGTGATGGTGACTTCGGCGATGAGTGTATTTGCCGCCGAACGTATAGTTATTAAGGTCCCCACCTGGGGGCTTCCCGAGGGAAAAGATTACTATAAGGTTGCTGATACTCTGGATATTGGTGCCGCTCAAAGTCTTTACAATGTTACCCTTTATCAGATGCTGAACCCTAATGTAAAGATAGAGCATATGACCTGGGATATGTGGTCTGCCGAAGCTGGGCAGAAACTATTAGCTGCTTTAGCTGCAGGAACTGCTCCTGCTTTTTACTATACCGGTCATATTGGAGGTCAACAATATGCCATTACCGAGGGTTTCTGCGCCGATATTACTGACTATGTCCAGGATGCTAAGGATAAAATAGTTTGGTCTGTTTGGCAGGATGCCTGGCGAGGAGATAGGTGCTATGGACTTCCGGCCGCAGGCATGTACAGTAGGCCATTAGCCTATAGGGTTGACTGGTTCAGGAATGCGGGAATTTTTGACAAAAAGGGCGAACCCGCACCTTCGGAGAACTGGACCTGGGAAGATTTTAGAAACATCGCCACAAAAATTACTGATCCCAAGAAAAAACACTGGGGAATTGGAATTGCTATAGGTTGGTTCTGGCATGAGGTATTAATGAGTTACGGTGTTCAATATATGATACCCGACCCTACAGGCAAGTATACCTGGCGGGGAAATTTAAATTGTCCCGAGTCTGTAGCCACCGGGCAATTTATCCACGACCTGGTATTTAAGGATAAGTGTGCTCTTACGGGAACAGAATTCTGGTATGGTGAAAATAACAATGCCTTTAAGTCGGGAAAGACAGGGATGCTCGTTGGGATAAATTCCACTCATGTTACCTCGGTTAATCACTGGAAAGCCCTTCCCGAGATAGCCGAAGAAATGAGAGCTGGTAAACCTTACCAGGATGTTGTGGCTAAGTATGTGAGATTAATGTATCCTCCCTGTCTACCCAATAGTGGTCGTTATACCAGGAATTCCTCTCGAGCAAATCTCTTTGCCGTTAATCCTTTGATGAGTAAGGAACAAATTGAGGCAACTACTGATTGGATTTTATGGAACCGTCAGGGAAAGGGTAAAACCTGGGGATTCATAAATAGATACTTGCGAGGATTAGTCCCCTATCCACAAGTTATCCTTGCTTACGAGGTGGATACTGCTGGTCTTCCTCCAGTGGAAAATTATTACCCTGAAAATTATGTAAAGTGGGAAAGAAAATTTTCTTCTATTCCCCGACCTCCCTCTCAATCAACATTCGGGTTAAAATGCAGTCGCGAAAATGAATTCTTTTCAGTACTGGATGGACCCCAGTCGGCATCCATAAGTATACCCGATGCCAATATGAAGAAGATTCTCGATGAAGCAAACAAAAGAGTTAATACCACCGTATTTAACTACAAGGAAAAAGGCATAACCTCGGAGAACTTCAAAGCTTATTACAATGCTCTCAAGGATTTTATGGAAAAGAACTGGCCTGACTTTTATAAAAACTACTGGATGAAGATTTATGAGAGAGATTATCTACCGGCATTCAAATAGGAAATAGGTGTCGAACTTTGAAGTAGAAAGAAAAAGATAATGGGTGGGGTTTCCCCACCCATTATCTAAATTAAGGAAATTAAGTGAAAGAAAAAGCCAGAAAAGAATCGCAAAAAAGAAAAAGTAGGCTGGCTAAGATATTTATGAGTCCAGCCATTCTTATTCAGTTCTTCTTTGGCTGGCTTCCTATAGGGATGGCTTTCGCAGTCTGCCTTTTTCACTATCATGTATTAAAACCTGAAGAATATGTAGGTTTAGCTAATTTTCAGGACCTCTTTGCCGATCCCCTTACTTTTCAGGTCATTAAGAACACTTTTATTTACACGGGGATGAGTTTAGCTATATTTTTGCTTCCCGTGATTGTCTCTATTCTCTTGATGGAGATGAATAAATCAACCATCAGAATAATGATGTATCTTTGGTTTTTTCCCATCGCCTCTACGGCCAGCATAGTTATCTGGAAGTGGATGTATAATACAGAGTATGGACTTTTAAACTCTATTTTAATGTCTCTTGGACTTCCTACTTTAAGGTGGCTCAATGATCCCCGTCTGGTCATATTTTGCTTAATTCTTCCGGGAATATTAATGTATGGACCGAGCTTAATTTATTTAGCTACCATACAAAGTATCCCCGATGAATTATACGAGGCGGCAGAGCTAGAGGGGGCTGGTTTCTGGAGTAAAGTCTGGCATATTACTTTACCCCGAATGAGACCTGTTTTAGCTATGATGCTTCTTCTTTCTATAATCGGGAGTATGAGTGTCTTTAGCCAACCCTGGATTCTCACTCATGGAGGACCAAATAATGCCTCCATGATGGTAGTAATGCGTATTGTTAATTTAGCTATTTATAATATGCGCTACGGCAAGGGAACTGCTTTAGCTATTATCTTATTTGCTATTCTTATGGTGATAATTATTATTCAAAGAAAATATTTTAAAGAAGATATTGACAGGTGAGATAAATGCCTTTAATTTCCAAAGTAGGAAGAAGGAAATTTCGAGTTAAATTGGTTTTATTGACTATCGGGGCTTTCTTGTGGATAGGAGTAATTCTACGAATGATTCCTCTCTGGTGGATGTTCATTACTTCCATAAAACCAGCAGAAGAAGTTTACCTCATCCCTCCTACTCTCTTTCCTCATCGCCCTACTTTTGCCGCCTATAAGATAATTATTACTCTTAGCGGATACATTTCGTCTACTGGTGCATATAGCGCTCACCCCGGTTGGATGACCTATCCTATGTATGTTTATTTAAAAAATAGTCTCATCATCACTTTTGGGACTATGATTTTACAGATTCCCATTACTGCTTTAGCCGCTTACGCTATCTCTAAATTAGAGAGTCCTCGCTGGAGCAGAATTTTATTTCTCTTCTTCATCGGAACGATGATGATTCCTGGTCAGATAGCTTTAATTCCTACTTACCTGCTCATTCAGCATTTCCCCTTTCCTACCAGGTCCATTCCTTATATACCTTTTACCAAAATAAAGTGGCCTGCTTTTAACTTATTTAATACCTACTTTGCGGTTATCATTCCTGCCAGCTTTAGCGCCTTTTATTTTCTCTTATTTAAGGGGTTCTTTGACACGGTTCCCGATTCTATTCTCAATGCGGCCCGCGTAGACGGAGCTTCAGAGTTAAGCATTTTACGAAGGATAGTTATGCCTATTTCTAAGCCTGTATTTGCAGCCGTATCTTACTTTAGCTTTTCCGCTGCCTGGAATAGCTATATGTGGCCTCTGATGGTCCTGCAAAGGGAAAAATTGTATCCAATGTCGGTGCAATTAGCCCGTATATCTCGTCTTCTTAGCGGTCAAACTATGGATGTTCGGGGTAGAGGAGGACTTACCGAAGATTTAACGAAAATGATTGAACTGGGCTGGTCCTGGAATGGATTAATGGCTATGTCCATTGTGGAATCAATTCCTGTATTTGTTATGTTCATCGTCTTTAGAGAATATTTGATGACAGGAATAAAATTAAGAGGATTTAAGTAGTTGAAAAAGAGAAAAAATTTAGGCAAAGCTAAACTGGTATAATATATCAAGAGACCCAAAATATCTTGAAAAAAGGAAATTTTTATAAAGTTAAATTTTTCTTTCTTAGTTTTCTTAAGCGTCTTTATCTTCATTCTTGGTGAAGTTAAAACTCCTTCCCCGGCAAAGAATAGTTCAAATTTTGCCAAAATAACTAACTTCCAAAAATATCTTACCAAAGAACATAATTTTATCAGTATAACTACCGAGAAAGGACAAAAGATAACTTGTTACTATTTAAAACGAGATGAATGGAAGGCTAAACTACTTCTCCCCTTTACAAAAGAGATGATCGAGTATTTTAAAGAAATCTTTGGTTCTTCCCCTCATCAAGAGATAGTAATAATAGAAACAAAAGAAGAAGAATTTAAAGTTTTTCCAGGTTTAATTCTGTTGGGGAAAGAACTTTGGAGAGATAGTTTTATCTATAATTACCAATTGGAACAGAAAATCGCCTATGCTATTGCTTTAATGTGGTGGCCTTTAAAAGTGAAATGGGAAGATTACTGGCTAAAGCAGAGTATAGCTAATTATACCTCTTTAATGTATTTGAAAAATGCCTACGGGAGAGAGCGAAAAAAGTTCTTTGAGGAGATGTTTATAAAGGAGCCTCTTCTCGATTATCTTAAGGAGAATAAAAAGGAAATTATTCTTATTTCTTTACCGAAAAGAGTAGACAGAGAATCCTACCAAAATTTAGTTATCTTAAAGGGAACCTGGGTTATGGAAATGCTTATGTTTATCCTCGGTGAGGAAAAGTTTGTCAAAGCTCTGAGGGGCTTTTTTCTTGATACTGACATAAAGATGAGAACCACTTTGAATTTCACTCACTATTTTAATAACTATTACCTTAAATTCAAAAATGAAAACCTCTCCTGGTTCTTCAATCAATGGCTTAATACCGCTAATAAAATTGATTATGAATTAAAAATGGTTAAGAGCAAAAAAAGAGGAAAAGATTATATTACCGAGATAGCTATTCCCCAGAAAGGAAAAGGATTAATGCCTGTAGATGTTCTTTTGAACTTAAGCGATGGCGAAAATATCATCTTAAGATGGAAAAGGAACGAGAAATCAAGGGAAGTGATTACTAAAAGCAAAATAAATTATGTAGAAGTTAATCCCGAAAATACTGTTTTAGAAAAAAATAGAGAAAACAATAAAAGAGTCTCCCATGCTTATTGGTCAAAGATGTTTTTCTCCTATGTCTTAGGTATTATTCTCTGGAATACTCTCTCATCATTGATAGTAATTATCTTATCTTTCTTTTTGAAGTATCTTCTTAATTTCTGGGAAAGGTTCCGAGAGAAAAGAGGTCTTCTTTCCACAGTGATAATCTTCCTTATAATGTTGGGGTTTAAAGCCTTATTTCCTTTTTTACTTGTGGGACTTCCAGAGAATTTTTTTTTCAACTGCATTTTTACAGTCTGGCAGAATGTGAGTCTTCTCAAGCTAATAATAATCTTCGCTGTGGGGGCAGGAGTGGGAATAATGGTGGGAAAATGGGAAAAGATGGACTTTTCTGAAGAGAAAACATTAGTACAAATGACTATTTTGTGGTTTTTCTTTGATAGTTTAGGTGCATCTATTCTTGCGGTTCTGGGAATATGACCATTACTTAAATCCTCTTAGCCTTATTCCCTTCATTAAATATTCCCGGCAAATGAGAAAAACAATGAAAATGGGGATAGATTGAATAATTCCCATAGCCATAATTAAATTCCATCCCAGCCCTATCTCTCTACGTATCAAGTCGAGTTCGCTCATTCCAGTCTGCAAGTGTTCTGATTCAAGATTTGTTTGCAGTAGATTCATTCTTAAAGATATGGGCCACATTTTCTCTTCTGTAAGGACAGTTAATGGCCAGAGAAATCTATTCCAGAGACCACTAAAAGAAAACCAACTTACTACGGCAAAAATTGGCTTAGATAGAGGAATAATAATTCTTCTAAGAATCCCAATTTCAGAGGCACCATCCAGACGAGCAGCATTAACCAAAGATTCAGGGATGGTATCAAAGAATCCTTTAAACAAAAGGACATTAAAGGCATCATAACAAAAAGGTAAAATCATTACCCAGGTAGTATTCATAAGATTAACTGAAGGTAAATTAGAGGAAATTTTAAAGGCATAGGGAAAATTTTTAAAGAGAAGAACTCGGGGAATTAAATAAATTTGCGCCGGAATTAATAGAGGAGTAATGAAAGCTAAAAAGAGGATTCTACTCCAGCGGGGACTGTGCAATTTAGAAAGAGAATAAGCCACCAGGGCACAAACAGGTATTTGAATAGCCATTGCTCCCAGGGTATAAATGAGACTATTCTTAAAATAAACATAAACGGGGAAAGGCAAGACTGTACTATATGCCCCCTTGTAAGATACTCCGATAGCTTGAAAAAAGAGTTTATAACAAACAAGGGTGGGCTTATGAGGCCAGAGAGTGGGAGGAAATTTATAAACTTCTGGAACTGGCTTTATGGAAGAGGTAAACATCCACCAGACCGGAAAAAGATGAAGAGCTACTCCCAACCAGAGAAAACTGGTAATAAAAGCTAACCAGAACTTAACACTCAGTTTATTTCTTCCCACCCTGGCAATTAAGGGCATTTAAATCTCCTTATTCATCTACATTTTCTCTGAAAAATTTACGCTGAATAATAGTTAAGGCCAAAAGGAAGAAAAAGAGAAGGATAGCTATAGCTGTTCCTTCTCCAAATTTCATATAACCAAAGGCCGTCCTCCAGAGATACTGGACGGCAAAGAGAGTAGCATTACCTGGTCCCCCTTTAGTCATAATGTAGGGTAAATTAAATTCTTGAAAAGCACTAATTACAGCGAGAATAAGTAACATAGCTATTACCGGTCTTATTCGCGGCAAAGTAATATGCCAGATTTTGCTCCAAAAACCGGCTCCTTCCAGCTCCGCGGCCTCATATAATTCCTCAGGAATAGTTTGCAGAGCTCCTATATAAATGAGCCCGGGAGCAAACATAATGAGACTGGGTAGGATAAGACAGAGCATAGTTAAGTTTTTATCACTGAGCCATCTTTGAGGAGCAAAACCTAAACCTACAAAAATAGCATTTAATAAACCGTAAAAGGGATTATAAATATATTTCCAAAGAATAGTCAAAGCTACTCCAGCGGTGGGAATAAACCAGAGAATCATCATTGTCCTGATAGTAGATTTTCTCATTTCCATAATTAATATAGCTACGATAATGGGAATAAGAAAAGTAAGAGCTATTCTCAAACCAGCATAAATTAAAGTATTTTTAAAGACAAGGGGGGTAAGGGGATGATTAAATACCAGTTGAAAATTATTCAACCCTACATAAACCGGAGGTCTTATGGGATGCCAGTGTTGAAAAGCTACTACAAAAGATAAGATAAGGGGATACCAGAAGAAAAGGATAAGAAATATGAAACCAGGTATACTATATAACCAGCCGGCACGGTGTTTATGCTTTAATTGCCTTTCTCTTGTCCTGGGTTTACTTTTCATTTAGATTAGCCTTTCTAAAAAAAGAGGGCGCTAAAATTCAGCGCCCCCCCTCAAAATTTTCTCTTACCAGACCTTGTAGGATTTCTCAAACTGTGGATACCAGTAGTTTTTGTAGTATTCGGGCCAGTTTTTCTCGTAGAATTCACCCAGAGCTGTATAATACTTCTTAAAGTCTTCCATTGTTTGACCTTTTATCTTATAATTCAGGGCAGTTTCATCGGCTAATTTATTCCCTTCTTGAAGAGCTTTGGTGATTTTTTCTACTGTATTATAATTGGGATCACAAAGAATCTTCTCTGCTGTAGAGATATAGACATCGCCAAACTCTTTTCCGTGTGTTTGAGAAAGACCGAAAGCATCACGTCTGGGAGCATTAGGAAGATTAGCCATCTCCTGGTTTACCTTTATATACTCAGGAGGAAAGAGCTCGGTAAACGGTGGCAGTCCCGGGGCGTGTCTATTCTCAGCGTAAGGAGGAATAACCTGCCAGTAAGGAGCATATCCTACTAACGCTCTCATTCTTCTGTAGATAGACCTTCCTTCACCAGCCCAGTGCCAGATGTAATAGTCAAAAGCGGTTTTTAGTTCTTCTTTGGAGATAGTGGGATTGAAGGCAAATAAATTAGTGTGCAGGGTATTGGGAACCATTCCTCCAGAATCGGGCATCGCCGGTAAAAAGGTAATACCCACACATTCCTGAAAACGGGGATATTTTTCAGAAGGTTTACCGAAGCGCCAGCGATCCGGGGCACAAAGATGTGTAGTCTTTAAAATAAGGGTACCGCACTTCTCGGTCTTAAAGGCATTATTAATTTCTCCATACCATATATCCGCTCCGGTCATCACTGACTTATCTACATAAATCATATCGTGCCACATCTTAAAGAGTTTAGTCTTTTCAATAGAATCAAAATTTGCTCTCCAGGTATACTTTCCGGTAGGATCTGGTCGTAATACAGGAGCATCCCATTCCCAATCAATCATGTCCTGAAGGAAAGGAGGTAAACAGCCTCCATAGGTTCCCTTCTTGGGATCAGTTATCTTCTTCATAATCGTGGCGTAGTCTGTCCAGGTCCAGTTTTTAGGAGGTGCCGGTTTACCCTCAGCATTAAAAACTCCAGCCGATTCCAGCCAATCTTTCCTGTAGTTCACTGCCCAGCTCATTCCTAAATCCTGAGGAATAGCATAAACATGGCCATCCTTCATTGCTGGAGTCATAAAAGCCGCAGGAACTTCTGTATGAGGAGGCCAAGCATTCCAGAGGTCAGTTATATCTGCCACTAAACCTTGACCAATACAGGTTTGAACTCCACCAATATGGCCGGTATAATAAAGACAGGGAGCTTCTCCCGAGGCTAAACCACTCATTAACTTTCTCCCTGCTTCCTTACTCCACATATCCCAGGTAATAGGGACAACATCTACCCCAGAGTGAGTAGCTTCAAAGAGAATTTCTTCATAAAGGTCCCTTGCCTTAAACGCATCGGTAGTTTCCAGCATTTTTTCCACTGAAGGATAAGTAGTGGGTGGTCCTCCCCAAACCTTAATTTTTATCTTCTTCTCGGCCGCGAAGGCGCTTATGGCTAACATTCCTATAACCAGAGAAGAAATAATTAATCCTACCATAAACTTTTTTCTTATTTTCATCTCTTTAATTCTCCTTTTAGAATTGGTTTATTTTATATAGTGCCATATGGCACTATATTTCTGTGGAAAGCTCCTGAAAAAGAAATTAATTTTCCAACACTTTCTCTTTTTTGGAAAGCTTTCCTTTTCCCCAGGATAGATTGGCCTGCCTATCCTTCTCACCCCCTTTTTCGGCCCTTTATTTCTATCCTTTTATTGGTTCAACTGTGGTATTTCAAATATCGGAGGAATTTCCTTCTCCATCATTGCCCTTTATCACTTTTCTGACAAAGACTAAATAAAAAAAGGATAGGCGATGTAAAACATTACCTATCCTTATTATTAAAATTATCTTTCTTAAAAGAAAAAACTAGTCTATTCACATCATACAGAGTTACATATTCTTTCCACAATTTACTCTCCTTAATGTCTTGAATAATTTTGAGTTTATTATAATATGTTTTATTTAACTGTCAAATTTTTGTTTTCAGTCAAAGATTCAAAATAGATGCTGGACAACGTAATGATCTCTATAAGAAAATAGCTTTTAAAAATTTTTTCCACCTTTCCTATGTGTTCGGGAGGATAGGCAAATAATATTTTACTTCTCACTGTAACTTTCTTAGGATTTAATTTTATTATAACAAATGTTTTTTTATTGTCAAATGTCTGTGTCAAATGTCTGTGTCAAATGTCTGTGTCAAGTCTGAGCTCCTAATCCCCTTCCAACTGCTCTTTGATAAGTCCCTTTCACAAAATGATAAATGTCCTCGTACAATTCACGCACCCTGGGATTAGAATGCTCATATAACCACTGAGGTCCCCTGCCACCATCATACCAGGCACAGGCTGCCTCCTTCATAAATCCAAACTTCACTCCCCCATTCAGATAATCCCGAAAACGGCTCCGATACATCTCATCTTGGACGCTCTTATCAAACTCCATCTCGATACCGGCGTGGTTGGCCTGGGCCGCCTTAGCTGCTTCTTCCACACTGTTAGGCAAGGCCTTATATTGCAAGTGATTCGGTTGTAAAAAAGCACAGTCAAAATAATACTCCTCATAGTTTCCCAACTGATGAATATTGTACTTGCTGAAAAACGGAATCCAAAAAAGATGGGTGTTCTTTGCTCGGACAAACTTTAAAAGCTCCTTCAAGAGCCAGTGATCATCCACATCAAAACTTCGGTGGATTGTCTCGTAATACCAATAAAAGCCTAAGAAATTGATGTGACGATAATCACACATTTTAGCCTTCTTTATCCCCTGTTCCACAAACCACTTAACTGCATCTAACCTCTGCTGAGTAGCGGCTACCAAATCCTGCTTGAGGGTTGAAAAATTGAGCTGTTTCCCTCTCTCGTTTATCTTTCCAAAAGATATCTGATTGTGGCAAGGATAGGGAATAGTAATTACCACATTGACCTTCCGACCTTTAGGACCTAAGTTCGCTTCAGCCTTTTCCACATATCGATCTAATCCACCCAGCATCGTACTTTTGCCAAAATAATTACTCATTAGCCATTCCCAATCTTCCTTTCGAGCAGGATTGCTGGTGGGTACGATAAAATAATCACCCTTTCCGGAGCGAGTTGTTCCTAAATTCATTCCCGGATAAAAGGAATTTCTCGAGGGAGGAGCGGACGGCATAAATAAAAAGCTATCAAAGAACCAATCATCCGGCTCACCTTTTTGATCCAGATGCGTGACCGAAAACCTAAAATCCTCCGGAGACCAGTCTCTCGGTTGCCTGGAATAAACAAGGATCATATGCCGCAGCTCGCCGTATTCAGCAAGCCCCTGAGGAAAATACCCTCTCTTGATATGTGTTATACTCATCATTAACCCCCTGTAGCTTATTGAAGTAAAATTTTTTTCAATTCCTTTTATAATATTCAACCACCCGGCAGATGCTATTTTACGACAATTACCTCATAGGCAAGCAATCGCGCCAGCTGGTATTTACACAGCTCATTACCCCACTTCCATAAACATTGTCAATATGTTTCCCTTTAAAATTATATTGAAACCAATGAGGATTGTCCTTAGCCATTTCCAGCGAATACCAGTGGACATTATAATAAACAAATAACTTTATCCCCCGCTGATGAGCCGTTTCTAAGTATCGGGATAAAATCTCCCAGGCAGGTTCAATAGAGCCATGAGCAACAACAATACCAGTTTGATGAGGGAAGAAGTGCTCAGCATTAAATCCCAAATTAGCCTTTTTATCCAGGCTTTTTTCAATCTGAAACTCACCGCTCTCGATTTCCTGGAGATTAACCAGGCTAAAGTCAGCAATTCTTAAAGGTCTTTTTAACCAATTCATTTAAAATACCTCCTCATAATTTCTTCAGGGTTCTTAATTCGCAGTCTTAGCACCAATAATCCCCATATTTTCTACAAGTCCGTAATATTTTCCACCAGGTAGTCCTTCTCCAATAATATAAGCACCACAGGCAGCTTCTTTTGCAATCTTTGACAATTTCTTCACTTTTACTACAGGAGCATATTTATTCAGCCTATTGGTAAGTTCATCCTTGATGAAATTATGAGCTATTAATCTACCAGATAAAATAATCTCCTCAGGATTGGATACAGAAATAAGCATTGAGGCAACATCTTTTTCTATGCTTTCTCCTAAAAGAAATATAGCTTGTTTAAAGTTTATTAAATCATTAGGTTCAATATCCTTCCCTATAAAATCCTTTAACCCTCCCTTAAAAACAATTTCCTGGGTTAGCGGAGGCTTCAATCTAATAGCAATTTCTGCATCCATTCCTCCTCCAGCAAGAAATCCTATACTTCCATTTGTCCCCCCTATCCCATCAACAATTTTTCCCTCTTTAACAGCTATTACCGCGGTGAATCCATATCCTACTTCCACATAAATAAAAAATGTTTTATTAAAAGGGACGTTCAACCGCTCCGATTGATCCTTTATACCTAAGGCGACACAGCACACTTTATCTGCGGTCCCCATATCAAATTTATTCCATTTCCGATAAGAAGGAACAGTTTCAAGATGAATAACACCGGGAGTAAAGTAAACCGGCATTTTCATTTTTTTCATTTCTAAAAGGATATTTTTTATTCCTTCATTTACAGCTACCTGTGTATTCAGAGGTATCATCTTCTTAATGTCATCTTCGGTCATATTCTTTATATTTTTTAAGGGTATTCCATATCCTGAGGGACCAATGATAATATCTAATGGCATTAATTCCTCAAGCTTCTCTATGAGTATATGAGGATTTTTAAAGATATCCTCTGATTTTATGGTTTCATCTATTATAGTCTTCTGGTTATCTTCCATTCCAAAAAGGTCGAAACTATATGTTCCCGGGTCTATTCCTACAACTCTCATACTTTTCTCTATTTTTATGAGAATCTTTCATTATTTGTTTAACATTGCCAATGGACAAGAAGGATCTGATTTTGTCCAACTTCCGGTTAAACTAAATGTTCTTGATCTACAACCCCCGCATTCATATAAATACTTACACTCCTTACAGGGATTTTCTCTGGTTGAGAAATCCTTTATCTTTCTAATCAATTCTGAATTCTGCATATTATTCCATATTTCGCCAAGGTTCTTTTCATTTACATTATCCACTACAACAGGGGCAAATGTGCACGGCTTTACATCTCCGTTTGTTTCAATAAACATATAGTCACCAAAAATACAATGAGAAACATCAGGGACTATAATCCCGTTTTCAGAATTTAGTGAATAGTCAATATTGTGTTCCTTTAAAAACGGTTTAAAAAATGGCTCATCAACATATACATCTATATTATAATCCTTTTGACATTTAATAATGGAAAAGAAAAGATTTTCATATTCTTTTGCGTCCAAAACATATTTTTCATAATCCCTACAGGGCTTTAATCCTAGAAAAATAATCTTCTTGTAGCCTATCTCTTTTACAAATTTAAACAATCTGTTAATCTGCCGAAAATTGTGTTTCCCAATAGTCACTGGACAAGAATCAAGAATATTATACTTCTTTGCCAGGGACACAGATTCCTTTAACTTTTCAAAGCTCGCTCCTTTCCTT
>Ga0209121_10004290_pt1 | contig 13367 bp, 10 predicted proteins | sample Cruoilmetagenom3_FD_187292 | JGI IMG/M metagenome (GOLD analysis project Ga0209121, IMG submission 187292) | Oil polluted marine microbial communities from Coal Oil Point, Santa Barbara, California, USA - Sample 3 (SPAdes) (version 2) | ecosystem: Environmental > Aquatic > Marine > Oil seeps ... | reverse complement strand
CCGGGTGCCCGTCGTATCGCTCGCCGAGCCGGCGGATGAAGTCCAGGTGCCGCTCCAGAACAACCGGGTCGTCGAGGTCGGGCACGAGCAGCCCTTCGGTGCCTGCGTAGTCGCATGTCAGTATTTTTCCGCCGACGCCTTCGAGCCAGTCGGGGTGATACGGATTATCCGGCCTGGTGGAACAGCACATCGCGCGGAACGCCAGCCGCTGGCCCGCCTGGCGGGTCTGGCCGAGCACCTCGTCGAGAAACGCATAATTAATTTTGCCCGGCTCGGGCTCGAGTGTGTCCCAGCCCCACCGGGCGTAGTGGACGGTCGAGGGAATCCATCCAGACAGATTCTCATCTTCGGTGGCGGTGTGATGGAAGGTCTGCCAGCCCATCCCGGGATTCGAAAGAATCTCATCGGTCTGTCCCGGCTGGATTTTAACCGTTTCCGGTGTCCGGCCGGCTTTTCGAGCGGCTTCTTCACACCCGAAAAGCACGAGCAGCACGAATCCGAGAAATACTGCAAGATATACGCTCGTTCTATATGCCTTCATGGCAAGCTCCTTTCTCCTGCGCTATCGGCCGATGTAAATTAAAGCATACGGAAGACAATATCCTAACAACACATCCGGATTTTGCAATCCATAATCGTTTGTATACAGTTGCAATCGGTGGAGAATTACGATAGGATGTGAAAAATACAGAAAACCTTATGCGTCTCGAAAACGGCCGTATTGGGAGGTATTCAGAAAAGATGAAAACGACAAAACTAACAGCAACTTTCGTACTGTGCTGGTTAATGGTCCTTTGTGCAGTCGGGCCTCAAATGGCTACGGCGGAAAACTGGCCGGGCTTTCGAGGACCCGGCAGGCAGGGAATATCGAACGAGAAGAACCTGCCGATACAGTGGAGCGAGACATCGAACATCGCCTGGAAGACACCCATCGACGGCATCGGCTGGTCGAGCCCGATTGTCTTCGGCGATCGAGTCTTCGTAACCACGGCGACCGACGAGGGCGCCTCGTTTCATCTGATTTGCATCGATAGAAAGACCGGCACCATCCTCTGGGACAGGCAGGTGCTCCGGCAAAAACCCGGACACAAGCAAAGGCTCAATTCATACGCATCCTCGACGCCTGTCACCGACGGCAAAAACGTTTACATCGTCGCCTTCGACGGAAATATCGCGGCGGTCTCGATGGATGGCGATACCGTTTGGATGTACAGCGACTTCGAGTATTTCAGCGAGCATGGCCTCGGAGTCTCGCCGATCCTTTATAAAGAGCTTCTTATCGTTGCATTCGATCCGAGCAGCTCAGGCCCGGATCCGAAGCTCGGCTGGCAGAAGCCCTAGGACAAGGCCGTGATTCTCGCGCTCGATAAAAATACGGGAAAAGTCCGCTGGGAAGGCAAGCGAGGCCTGTCGCGAATCGCCCACGTCAGTCCACAAATCCTCAGCGTCAACGGCAAAGACCAGCTCATCAGCTCAGCAGGTGACGCTATTCAGGGCTTCGGCCCGGACACCGGCGAGAGAATCTGGACGGTATCGAGTCCGGGCGAAGGAGTCGTGCCTTCGGTAGTCGTCGGTGAGGGCCTGATTTTTACAGCGTCCGGATTCGGAGCATCGGCCATACGCGTGGTTCGCGCCGGCGGCAAGGGTGACGTCACCGCAACGCACATAGCGTGGGAATCGGCCGATGACGCGCCGAAGATACCGTCGATGCTTTACGTCAAGCCGTATCTCTATCTTGTAACCGAGGCCGCCGTGGCAAAGTGTTTAAAAGCGTCAACCGGCGAGGTCATCTGGCGCGAGCGGCTTGGCGGCAGATTTTCGGCTTCACCGGTCTGGGCGGACGGCAAAATCTATTTCCTCTCGGACAAAGGGATAGCAACGATAATCGCCGAGGGAGCTGAATTCAAGGTCCTCGCTAAGAACGAGCTTAACGAAACATGCAAAGCCAGCCCGGCCATCTCGCAGGGAAATATTTTCATCCGGTCGGAAAAAAATCTGTACTGCATCGGTCAAAGCCGATAGAAGGTACTGAGTATGTCTCTTTGCTTCTAAAGCCGCTTTGCTAAAGAGCCGATACTATTATTATGAAAACAGACTTTGCTACATACGAAGATACAGAACAGGCGGTGCAGGTGCAGGATAAATCTGTAGTTATAGATACAGCATCTACGAAGAAATGCCCCTTCTGTGCCGAGCAGATTCAGGCCGAGGCAATCAAGTGCCGGTACTGCGGCGAGTTTCTCGACGGAACCGGCCGGGAGATACCAAAAACTCGGCCGAAAAAGTGGTACTTCGCCACTGGAACGGTTGTTCTCGCATTGCTGTGCCTCGGGCCGATGGCGCTTCCGCTGGTCTGGATCAATCCACGGTACAAAATCCTGACCAGGGCGATTATCACCGTAATCGTTCTGGCCGTTTCAATTCTTTGCATATACATGACTGTAAACATCTACCAGCGCATGCTCGACCAGCTCACCGTATTGGGGATGTGAGACATATCATTTGTCGGATTTAAAGCCGAACGCCCGAACCGGATTGGTCTGCGTAATCATACGAATAGTCGCATCGGCCAGAGCATCCTGTAAATAGACATACGCATTTTCCCAGCTTGAGCCGTCATTGGCCCCGGCGGCATCATCGTCAACGTAGATTATCTTGCTATAGGCAAGCGAACATAGCAACGCTACGATTAGAAATAAGAGCACCGTTTGAAAGGTTCGTGAGTATCTGGGCTCAAACATTGTCCGACCTCCGCCCCCCGTTTTCCGGATAAAAGGATTCTCACTCCAATTGTGATTAGAATTTGCGATCTAGTCATTTCGACCGTAGGGCCGCGAAGTGGCCCGAAGTGGAGAAATCTATTAAAAAAGATTTCTCGACTTAGCTTCGCTGCGCTCGAAATGACACTAACAAGCACATTCATTATACACAAATAGTATCACTCGGATTATATCACCGATATGTAGTATAACAGATTATGCTTATCGAAGTCAAGCTTAGTTCTGACTTTCCATACTTAGCTCAAAGGCATGCACCTGGTCATAATCTTTTCCCATAGCCAGATTAATCCCGCCCGTGCTCAGATTATATACTATCGACCAGGTAGTGCTTTCCTGTGACGTGCCCTGCAGAATGTTCATCGCCTGGCCTTCGGTTATGTCCCCCTGCTCCTTGGCCAGTGACTCGGATGCTTTGTTGTATCTCCAGCAATCGGGCTGCTGTAGCTCAGAAAACAAAAAGTTCGTCGAGACCTGCCAGTTTTTTTCGCCGCGGATGATAGAGATTCCGCTGTCCATGTATTCCACAACGGCGGATTTGCCGGATACATCGGCTATATGAAAGTGAACACATGTATCTGCGAAATCAATGTTGTACTGCCGGATAAGATTGAGGGCCTCATCCACATCCTTAGCGTGATCGAGCACGAGGCGCACTATCTGGCTATTGAGCAGCGTCGGTTTGTTTGGATCTTTAGGGAAATTTTTGCGAGGCACGGCGTTTTGAGCGATGGCAACGCCGCACTCATTCATCCCATCGATGGTTGCGTACGGTGCGGCCAGAAGAATGAACCGTTTGGACCAGGGAATTTCCTGCATCCCCTCAAGTCCCAGGTAGTACAGATCCACCATTGAAACGGAAGCGTATCCTTTCGGAGGGTCGGTAAACAACAGTAAAGATGACCGGTGCTTCCAATCGAAGTTACGACCGAACACAGCCTCGCCATCAGGATTTAATGCCGCCAGAGATGTGCACGCATCCGGATTCGCAGCCTTGTAGAGTTTCTGGTAAACACTCCAGTCAATGCCCTCCTCGGCAAAGAGGTCGAAAAAGTATCCGCCGCGATACTTCATCACGTATAGCGGAAAATCGTCCACCTTCTGAAGAGATGCCATAGTTCTAAACGGGGCGTATAACAGAGCCGCCAGAGCGACGATCACCACCGCCAGTAAGAGCAGCAGAATCTTCAAAGCTTTTTTAATATACTTATGCCGTTTTTTCTTTTCCGGTTTTATTCTTGCTCCTTCTTCAAGCGTATCCTGCGCCATCTTTTGTACCTCAACAATTACATTTTATTGCCTGATTCATTATGAAGATGTATATCTATTTAAAATTATGTTCGCACTCGCCGGAAAAAGTAAGAGAAAAATGTAAAAGAGCATAAGAATATAAATGGCCAGCATGAATTCTTGAATTTGCAGTGAGTATGGTTATGATACATTATAGTCGATTAACTGCCTAAAATATTTGGATTTTACGGAATCAGCTATGAAACAGAACGCTTTAAATTCAAAAGTGTTACATCTCGGTATTCTTTTTTTATTATTTTGTCTCGGGATTTGCCGGGCGAATGGCCCCGCCACAGATGAAAAGGCATCGTTGGTTATCTACGCGACGGAAAAATCACCGCATCCCATCCCTCGCAATATCACCGGGAAATTCTGCGAGCATCTTTTTTTCAATATCACGAACGGAATGGACGCCCAGATTCTCCGGAATCCGACCTTTTCGGATTACCCGTTCCGGACCGGGCAAAACTCGCCGGATGGAATTGCTACGTTTCATTACGACCGGCAGCAAATCGAAAACAACATCCGAAGCAGCGCCGGACGCTGGGGCTGGCCGGACTCTGAAATTGATGCACTGGTCAGGTCACGCAACGAGGCTATGGCATGTTTCTGGACAAAACTCGGCCCCGTCGAAGCCAGCCCGGATACAGGCCCTTATGGAGGACGCGCTCAACGTGTCCGCACTCACGCGGCCGGCCAGGGTATCGCGCAATGGACGTGGCTGCCCCTGCACCGAATCAGGCAGTACGAATTCGAAATGTGGGTTCGCTCGCCGGACCTCGATACGCTAAAGGCAGTTTTTTTCGAGCCGGACGGCAAGGAAATTTGTGCCGATAAAACCGTCACGGATGTCACCACAAACTGGCAAAAGCTCGAAGGCAGCCTTAAGATTCCCGATAACCTGCCGGAAGACAAGGCATATAAATTTGCCGTGATTGCAGACAAGGCCGGACAGTTCGTTATAGAAAGAATTTTATTACGGCCCGCGGATCACATCAACGGCGCCGATCCGGACGTCATTCGCTTTTTAAGAGAGTCCCGCCTGCCGATTCTCCGCTGGCCTGGCGGCAACTTCGTCAGCAGCTATCACTGGCGTGATGGCGTCGGCCCGATTGAAAAGCGGCCGACCCTGCCGAACTACGCCTGGGGCCAGCAGGAAAATAATTTCTTCGGGATCGATGAGTTCATTGCCTTTTGCCGGGCGGTCGGCTGCGAGCCGATGATCTGTCTTAACGCCGGCAGCGGCACGGTAACCGAAGCGGCCCAATGGCTCGAATACTGCAACGGCGGCGCAGATACCCCAATGGGCAGGCTACGCGCGGAAAACGGTCATCCGGAGCCATACAATGTCAGGCACTGGGAGATCGGAAACGAATTGTGGGGAAAATGGCAGTACCACTGGACCACCGCCGAAGGCTACGTCGACCGGTATCGCAGGTTCGTCAAAGCTATGCTCGAAGTCGATCCCGTCATTACGATTTACGCCTGCGGGGCACCCGTGATGTGGGGCAAGAAATGGAACGATACTCTAATCGTCGGGGCAAGCGATATATTGCGTATCACTACCGACCATCCTCTCGTCGGCGGCCGGGTTCCCACCGATACCGAGCCGCTGGATGTGTTCAAAGATTTCATGGCTGTACCGCAAGTGCTCGAACAAAAATGGGCCGCCCTTGAAACGGACATGAAAAACGCCGGCATAAACAATCCCCGGCTGGCGGTTACGGAGCTTCAGATGTTCGCCCGTATCGGCCGGCTCTCTTCGGCCGACGCCCCCAGGCGGCTTTCAAATAGCAGGCTTGTAAGCCCGGCGACACACGCCGAGGCGTTGTATAACGTTCTGATTTACCATGCGGCCGTCCGGCTGGCGCCGTTTGTCGAGATGGTCACCCATTCGGCCACAGTTAATCACGGGGGCGGATTGCGAAAGACCAGCGAGCGGGTTTTTGCAAATCCGTGCCATTACGCACAGGCAATGTTCGCCGCCTTCGCCGACGCCGTGCCGGTCAAAATCGAGCTGACCTGTCCAACAGAAGCTGCTTCTTTAGTTCTGCCCGACCTCAAGAATGTCACCTCAACCTGCTCGTATAAAACAATCGACGCCCTGGCGGCACAGTCTGACGATGGAGACCTGCTGATCTCGGTCGTGCACAGAGGCACATCCGGGCCCGTCGATCTGGAAATAATCATGAAAGACTTCGCCACAACCAGCCGGGCGCAAATTCAAACGCTCACCGCTGATGTGCCCTGGGCGGCGAACACACTCGAAAGGCCCGAAGCGATAACACCCGTAAGCACAACAGGAAAAATTGAAAACGGCAGGATGCTGATTACCATTAAGCCCTATTCCGTTTTAAGGATAACAGCAGTAAAGCCCCAGTGAATATCACAGTGAATTCCTCGTTCGTCTTCTCGATTCACAGGTGAAACAGGTCGATGCTACACTCGACCTTATCACCCGGCCTGCTCATGATACGATTTTGAGGTTTCCTGCCATGCGACCCATCCTTCACGCCCGGAGATGGTGTCATGGACAACGCCGGATGATCCCGGAGCAGGACAATCGTCAAGCAAAACACCAAGGGGAAGGAACGAAATCCCCTGTGCTTCGGCCGCCTTCAGGAACTTATCGAACATCTCGAAGCACGCGATGCCTTCGACCTCGGCATGGATGGTCAGGACATTGAGCCTGTCCTCGGAACACTCGGCAAGCAGGCGGTCATTGTAGTTACTTTCCGTGACGCCGTGGTGCCCGATCATTTCGTCGTAGGTCGGCAGCGTGACAGGAATCTGGGGCTGGGCCAATTGCTTGTCATCGACGAGGGGACGAAATATGCTGTCCCCCCTGCAATCGCTGTTATAGCGGAAAGGAAAGCGGCGTTTCTCCGTCAATACGAGATCATTGCACTTCCAACCGGGTACGGCCGAGCACACCGGCGGTGAGCCGAGGATTTTCGTGAGCAGATCTACGCCCCGGCTGAGCGATTGGTGAACGGTCCAGGCGTCCATCGTATCGATATGCGCCTGCCATGCGTGATGATCCCAGGCGTGCAACCCGACTTCGTGGCCGGCCTCGGCGGCCGAACGTATCACATCAGCGAGCTTTTTTCCGATAACCGGTCCGGGCCAGAAAGTGCCCTTGAAAAGAATATCCCATCCATAAAGCCGGGCAGCCTTCGTCCTGAGCATCTTGAACAAGAATTTTGGGCGAAGGAGCCGCCAGAGATGACGGCCCATGTTATCGGGGCCCACTGAAAAAAAGAACGAAGCATTTATCGAATGACCGGCAAAAAGTCTGCACAGATTCGGGACGCCAAGCTTCGTTCCCCTAAAGGTGTCGACATCAACTCTCAGGCCTATTCTCATGTGACATTCTGCTTTTTGACCTTTTTGCCGCCGGGGGAGGGCACCGAGACTATGGGCGTAACTTTGTCGCCCGGCGGCTGCTTCGGCCCGAGTGATTCGGTCGCTACGATTTCAGCAAGATCGCCCTTAATCTCTATTACGCCGTGCCGGATAGCTTCCTGAAGGAAGAAATCCAGAGTCTGCTCAACAGATTCTTCTAATTCTATCGTCGGCGTCCAGTTAAGGAGCTTGCCGGCGTTTTTTATGCTCGGTCTTCTGTGCTGGACATCCTGATAACCGGCCCCGTAGTACGATCGGCTTTCAATCTCACGGAATCCCGCGAAGGGCGGAAACTTGGAGCGAAGGGGATGCTGGTCGAACTTCTCCAGGAGCATTTCCGCCAGGTCCCGGATGCTGGCCTCGTTATCCGGATTGCCGATATTGATAATCCGGCCGTTGCATGCGCCATTTTCGTTTTCGATTATTCTGTAAAGACACTCGATGCCGTCCGAGACATCGGTGAAACAGCGTTTTTGTCTGCCGCCGTCGATAAGCAGAATCGGCGTGCCTTCGACGAGATTGAGAATTAACTGGGTGATAGCACGCGAGCTGCCGATTCTCGCGGAAGTCAGGCTGTCGAGTTTCGGTCCTATCCAGTTGAACGGCCTGAACAGGGTGAACTTCAGCCCTTCTTTCTGCCCGTAGGCCCAGATGACCCTGTCGAGCAGTTGCTTGCAGCAGGAATATATCCATCGCTGCATTCGTATCGGGCCCAGAATAAGTTTGGATTTGTCTTCGTCGAATTCTTCCTCATTACACATTCCGTACACTTCCGAGGTCGACGGGAAAATAATCCGCTTTCCATACTTGACGCAATACCGGACGACCCTCAGATTCTCTTCGAAATCCAGTTCAAACACACCTATCGGATTGCGCGTATACTCGATGGGTGTGGCTATAGCCACCAGAGGAATCACGGTATCGCATTTTTTGACATGGTATTCGGTCCATTCGCGATGGATGGAAATGTCGCCTTCTTCGTAATGGAATGAAGGTCTGCCGATAAGGTGCTGGATGTAATTCGATCTAATGTCCATCCCATGCACTTCATATTTGTCGCTCCGAAGCAGCCTTTCGCTCAACGCGTTGCCGATAAAGCCGTTAACCCCGAGTATCAGAACGTGCTCTTTCCTCATGGTCTCGATCCGGCTGTCTGCGCTCGGCCCGAATCTCATACCCTCGAACAAATTAAGCTCACGAGCGAGCTGTGTGCCGGTCATATAGAGGCCGTTATCCGCCTGGCCGTAATCCACGCGCACCGCACCCTTGCCGCATACGACCACCAGAGGATTTGTGGAGACGATGGTGCCGGAATTCAATTCTTCGCCGGAGTAAGGCTCTTCGGAAACCGCCCAAAACACACATTTTTGATTTACAATATAGCTGAAAGCACCGGGGTAAGGCCGGGTTACGGCACGGATCAGATTCCTTACCTGCCCGGCACCGATGGCCCAGTCAATCTCGCCGTCTTCCGGCCCGCGACCGCCGTAATATGTCGCAATGGAATGATCCTGAGGTTCGCGGGCGGCGGTACTATCCTTTATTCGCGGCAAGACTTCGTCGAGCATAATCGCCGCCGCCTGAGCCGCTTTTTCATGCAGGGACATGGCTGTATCGTTTTCTGTGATTGCAATACTCTTTTGACAGATGATGTCGCCGTCATCGGGTTTGGGTGTCATGTAATGCAGTGTAACTCCCGTTTCCTTCTCGCCGTTGACAAGCACCCAGTTAATCGGGCACCGTCCCCGATATTTCGGAAGAAGCGAACCATGCAGGTTAAGACATCCTCCCGGCGGAATATTCAGGATGGACTGTTTGATTATGTTTCTATAGTAGAAGGAGAAAATAACGTCCGGCTTATATTCCTCGATCTTCCTGATCCACAGCGGATGATTGATATTCTCGGGAGCAAAAACCGGGATGTTTTTCGATGCGGCCAGCTCTGCCACGGAATTGAACCAGACATTCTCGTTCTGGTTGTCCTTATGCGTAAAAACGGCGGCAACATCAAAGCCGTTTCGCAGCAGGGCATTGATGCCTTCACAGCCGATGTTGTGATAAGCCAGGACTACTACTTTCATTATGCAACCTCTGAAGTTTTCTATAAAATTTACTATTCTTTTTCTGTTTTTCGCCCGACAACCCGGTGAACAAAATATCGGGGCCGTGCCCTGACATCATCATAGATACGGCCGATATATTCTCCAAGGAGCCCCATGCCTATGAACTGAGCACCGATGAAGATAAAGAGAATGGCAAACAACGTAAAAACACCCTCTGCCGCCCAATCGGATCCATAGACTAATCTCATAATCAATAAGAAGATTCCGAATCCCACTCCCGCAGCAGATATCACGCCGCCCAGCACGCTCAAAACCCTTAGAGGAAACGTTGTCATGCTGGTCAGCAGATCGAACTGCAGGTTGATCAGCTTCCATAGCCCGTATTTCGAGTCACCCTCAGTTCGCTCGGCATGGCCGACCTCTATTTCCGTCGCATTACGGGCGAAACTGTTGGCCAGGATGGGAATGAAGGTGCTTCGTTCGTGGCACTGGAGCATTGCATCGACAACGTGCCGCCTGTAAGCACGCAACATACAGCCGTAATCGTGCATCCTCACACCAGTGGCCTTCTGCGCCACCTTGTTAACGATATTAGAGGCCGTTCTTCGGAAAAGCGTGTCTTGTCTTGGCACCCGCACCGTTCCGACAACATCGAAACCTTCCTCCATAGTACGAACCAGTTTTAAAACTTCCTCAGGTGGATTCTGCAGGTCGGCATCGAGGGTAACTACCATATCCCCTCTGGACTCGGCGAATCCGGCCATGACGGCGGCATGCTGGCCATAGTTGCGGTTTAAAAGAACTCCCAGTATCTTTCCTTCGTTCTTATAGACGGCTTCGTTGATGACTTTCAACGAACCATCGGAACTGCCGTCATCCACAAGAATGATTTCAAAAGATATTCCCATTTCATTGCAGGTTTTCAGGCACCGACTAATGAGTTCCTCAAGGTTCTTCTCTTCATTGAAGACCGGAATAACAAGTGAAACAGACAGGGTGTCTCGCGCCTTCTCCGATATGCCGCTGTCCGGAGCCGATTCGTGAATATCTTTCTTCGGTGCTACCGTTTTAACATAATCAACCGAGTATTTGCCGGACCGGGAGCGATGAGAAGGCTTCCCTGGATGAACCAGGTCTACTTCCGCCCGCTTCGGATTATCCATGCTTCGTATTTTTTCTTTTTCTCCCATGGATTAATTTTCTCCTTGAAAGTCGGCTTCTCCGTCACCCTTTCCGGGAAGGCATCAAGCAATTCCTTCTTATAATCGCCGTGTGAGATCAGTAATTTTGTCCCGGCCTCGGAATTTAAAAATTCCTTCAACTGCTCTGTATTTTTGATAAAAAGAACAGGTTCGGGCAGATCCATATAGAATAACACCTTTTCTGTTAAATCGCGATAAAAAGCTATATTATCTGGTGTTATATCTCCGAGATTGGCTTTTAACTCCATGCTGAACGGTTTCATGGTGCGGTATTTATCAACAATTTTCTCCTGCCAGTCCAGATAACCGCCCATAATTATAGCAGACATGACAATTAAAGGTGCCAATTTTTTCTCCGAACCGGTAACGCGGCTGAGCAGGCCGGGGCGGAATCGTTGCAGCACCAGAGGCACCAGGGCTATAAAACCCAGAAAGACTGTGGCAAATATCAGCTCATTAGATGGTTCAAAATCCGTGCGATTTTTAACAACAGGCCAAATTGCCGGGCTTAATATCTCGATAGCCACGATAATCCCGAGCAGCACAGTCTGGATCCTCAGAACCTGCCGGTGGCATTTCTCCTCTTTTTCCCAGTCAAAATAGAGCGAAGTCATCAGCGCACAGAAGGGAAGTATGGGCAGAATATAGTACGACCTTCGCGAACCGGACATGGTGAAGAACAGGAAAATAAGGGTGCTTGAAATCGTAAGCCATTTACTCGGCCAATCGAGCCTTTTGAAATGTGCATAAGCCGCCCAGATAGCCGCCACGAGCAACGGAATCCAGGGGAAGAACAACTGAGGCAGATAGTGGAAATAGACGTAAAAAGGCTCTTTATGGTCGAACGGTTGAAAATAGCGCACGACATTCTCTCTGAAAGCCAGCCCCAGACCGCTGGATTGATACCCTTCCTTTGTCATTTCCGCATATATAAGCGGGCCAAGGTACAGCGAAAGACCTGCAACCATTCCCATCAAATGAGAAACCGAAAGATAGGCCTTCCAGCGTTTTTGCCTTACTAAATCGGGAAACACGACAAGGATTGGCACCGCTATTGCGGCCAGCCCTTTGGTCTGGGCTCCAATAAAACAGATAGCATAAAAGACGAAAAAACTGATAAATCCGGGTTTGTCCCGCCGGGCCCAGTACCATGCAACCGCCAGGATTATAACCGTCATGTTTTCCATGTCCGCCTCACCCGTCCTGGACCAGAATATCATGCCGTAAGTAGTTAGAAGAATCCAGCCGGCAGTTCTTGCACGTTCGGCCGACCAGAGCCTTTTCCCCAGGTTCATTGTAGCCCAGAGACCCAGTAAACCCGCTATGGCACTCGGCAACCTTATCGTCCACTCATCGAGACGGCCGGTTATGGCCGCTGCTAAAGCGATGAACCAGTAACTCAGCAGAGGCTTATCGAAGTAAGGTGTGCCGTTGATAGTTGGATGGAAATAATCTCCTGTGAGGAGCATTTGTCTGACAATCTCGGCCCAGCGGTCTTCCGCAGCCCAAAGACCTCTTGCTCCGATATACCATAACAAAATGAAGGCTGCCACAAGCCAGAAAACTATAGCTGGAATGTTGTCGCGAATATTTTTCATACTTATTGATCCGGCAGAAACCGGCTCAGAGGGGGAAACTTATTTTCGGAGCCGGATCCTAAAATTCATTTTTTCTTTTGCAAGATATTCTTTATCGCATCTGCCACATCGTCGATGTCATCGGCCGTCATATCGGGAAAAAGCGGAAGCGAACAAATCCGGTCCGAATTCCACTCCGTGTTCGGCAGCATGCCACGACGCATACCCATCGATTCTCTATAATATTTCTGAAGGTGGACGGCACGAAAGTGAAGACCCGTCCCGATATTCCTTTGTTTCAACTGCTGCATGAAATCATAACAAGTGAATCCCGCTTTGTCGATATCTAAACGCACGATAAAGAGATGCCAGGCATGTTTGATCAAATATGGAGGATCGGAAAGGGGCATTATTTCATCGATTTCCGCCAGGCGCTCGCGGTACATACCGGCCAGCTCAGCCCGCTTGCTGTTGAATTCTTCGACGCGGGCCAGTTGACATATCCCCAAAACAGCGGATATATCCGTCATATTGTATTTATAGCCCGGTTCCAGCACCTCGGCCTGAGGCGACCTGCCCTGAGTCTGCCGGTCATAGGCATCCACTCCAAGGCCGTGAAACTTCAGAGTCCGAATGCGGCCAACCAGTTCCGGATCATCCGAGCAAAACATACCCCCTTCGCCGGTTGTGATGTTCTTGATGGGATGAAAGGAAAAAATCGAAGTCCCCCTGCCGCCGATACGTTCGCCCTTATATTCCGTGCCCAGGGCGTGTGCGGCATCCTCGTTAAGAGAGATATTCTTACCCGCCGCCAGCTTGCGAATAGGCTCCATGTCCGCCGGCGCCCCGGCGAAATGCACCGGGATTATAAGACGCGTTTTGTCGGTAAGAGAAGCCTTTATGGCCCCGGGGCTGACCATAAGCGTATCACGGTCCACATCGACGAATACAGGAGTAGCTCCGGCAAGAACAATCAAATTCACCGTAGAAACCCAAGTCATTGCCGGAGTGATGACCTCGTCGCCGGGGCCGATGTCCAGGGCTTTGAGCGCG
>Ga0209121_10004289_pt1 | contig 13369 bp, 10 predicted proteins | sample Cruoilmetagenom3_FD_187292 | JGI IMG/M metagenome (GOLD analysis project Ga0209121, IMG submission 187292) | Oil polluted marine microbial communities from Coal Oil Point, Santa Barbara, California, USA - Sample 3 (SPAdes) (version 2) | ecosystem: Environmental > Aquatic > Marine > Oil seeps ... | reverse complement strand
TTTTTCTCTCCCAAAATCGAAGATTCAGAACCGGTTAAAATTAGATGAGTATATTCTCCACTTTTAAGATCAGGGAACTGGTTCTCCTTAGCTTTGAAAGCAGCCCATTCTTCATCAAAAAAAGACTTCCAGTGTTTCACCGGTGTATAGATTGAAGGACTAACCTGGATTATTCACGAGTCGATGTTGCTGCAGATGCAAGGCACAAGGTATGCAGCTGTGGTTGTCCACCGCAAATGCCCTGTAACGAAACAGATGCAGTAAGATCGGCTCGCCTGAAAGGTAAAGAATGCCGATATAGAGGAAAAGAAGTGCATTGGAAAAGAGTTAAATGTTATGCCGAAGGAAAAATCAACTTAACTGGTAGATATAATGGGAAATATATATTGGTGTCGGCATAATTTATGAATAATTCAGGATAATAGAATTATCAATGATTGCAACCTTAATTTCTCGATTTTTCATGCTAATATATATTTCTTTCCGTCACTATAAACTGCCATATTTTTTTCATAAATTATAATCATTCAGAAATAAAAGACAACTTTTCCTAATTTTTCTTTTTTATTAACACATTTATTCTGGTATAATTCTGGGTAATAAAGGAGGAAAAAAGTGCATAACATAAAGCAAGAAACTGAATTACATCTTACTACTTCTGATCAACCTGGTATTTTGGGTCGAATTTTAGGGACTCTTGCTAATGCCGGAGTTAATCTGAAAGCACTCTGTTCATACAATATAAATAATGAAAGAATTTTCAATCTGCTTACTTCTGATAATAAAAAAGCTGAAAAATCCCTGAAGACACTAGGATACAAAGTAAAGACCAACTCAGTTGTTACAGTACTTATCGATGACCGTATAGGCGCTGGAGCTGAGATAGGAGCCCTCCTCGGAAATGCTGTCATAAAAATCAAGTATTGTTATGGTTCTTCGACCGGAACTGGCAAGGCCCTACTTGTGTTTAAAACCAACAACAATAAAAAAGCCATTGAAACCTTAAGCTGATTCTGTGCTAATCATAGATAACAAATTTGTGTTATTCACGAGTCGAGTTTGCCGCAGATGCAAGGCACAGCACATGAAGTTGTGGTCCTTCACCACGAATGTGCCATAAAGCAGCAGATGCGGCAAGATTATCTAGCCTGAAAGGTAAAAATTACTGATAATAGATTTAGAATAAAAAAGGAGGCTATATAATATGTCTCAGGATAATAGAGGTGCAATATCGTTCAAACCATTTATCCCAGCTGAAAAGGTTATTCCTGAATTCACTCTACGAGCAGTAGTCGTAGGCGCGATTTTCGGATTGATATTCAGCGCTGTGACTGTCTATCTAGGTTTAAAAGTTGGACTGACAGTAAGCGTAGCTATTCCTATCGCAGTAATGGCTATGGCCTTATTCAAACTTCTTGATAAAATGAGCCCAAATAGAAAAGTTACAATTCTAGAACTCAATACAGTCCAGACTACAGGAGCAGCAGGAGAATCAATCGCTGCAGGAGTTATCTTTACATTGCCAGCAATGATTTTCCTTGGGTACTCTTTAAAGTTCCTTAATATATTTGTTATCGCCCTTGCAGGAGGTCTTCTTGGAACACTATTCTTAATCATTCTGCGAAATTACCTCATTGAGAAAGAACATGGGAAACTTATGTATCCTGAAGGGGTTGCCTGTGCCGAGGTTCTAATTGCTGGAGAAAAAGGTGGAAAAATGGCAACAAAGGTTTTCCTCGGCACAATTTTTGGCTTCATTTACAAATTTTTCATGGGATTGTTTCATTTGTGGCCCGAAAAACCTTTCACACGTTTTAGAAACTATCCAGGCTCTTTCATAAACGGTGAAATATCACCAGAACTTCTTGGTGTAGGTTATATAATTGGAATAAGAACATCAGCAATAATGGTAGGAGGAGGATTCCTCGCTTGGATGGTTCTTATCCCTTTAGCTACTTTTTTTGGCGACGTTTTACCTATAAAAATTGCAACTTTTCCCAGTGCCGGAACAATAGGTGAACTCTACAGAAGTGTTTCCATAAACGAATTTACAGAAATAATACATAGGAGCTATATTAAATACATCGGGGCAGGTGCTGTTGTTGCTGGAGGGTTCATAAATCTTGCCAAGGCCTTTCCGACAATAATCAAATCATTTAAATCAAGTCTCAAGTCTATGAAGAAGAAAGCCGAGTCGGTCTCTGTTTCTATAAGCAGAATTTCACAGGATATTCCATTTTCTTGGGTAGGCATCGGAACTATAATCATGTTTTGTGTTGTGTGGGGCCTGTTGAATTTTTTCATCAATCCCGGCTTGGTTTTTGCAAATATTGTTTCCTCTTTCCTTATAATAATTTTTGGGTTTTTCTTTGCAACTGTTTCATCCCGTTTAGTAGGAGAAATTGGCGTCTCTTCTAATCCAACATCTGGGATGACTATTGCAACGTTAATGGGAACATGCCTTATCTTTCTTGCTGTTGGCTGGACCGGTGGTGCATATGCTGCTGTTGCCTTAAGTATCGGTGCCGTTGTTGCTATAACTGCCTCTAACGCCGGAAATGTTGCCCAAAGCCTTAAGACAGGCTACCTTCTCGGCTGTACTCCTTATAAACAGGAATACGGATATATAGTTGGTGCTTTATCATCGATTGTAGTCGTTGGCGCAACTGTACTTCTTGTAAACTCAGCTTTCACTCGTATCAACGATGTCAAAATTGAAGGTATGAAAGTCACGCCAGAAATGAAAATAGAATCTGAAAAGGATATTGATGGACAAATATACCAGGTCATAAATCCAAACGATCTAAATCTATCTTTGAACATCCGATATTTGGCACGAAAAGATACAGGAATCATTGATAAACAGCTAGAATATGGAATAGGTTCAGAATCTCTTGCTGCTCCTCAAGCCACATTGATGGCAACAGTTATCCGCGGTCTGCTGGATCAAAAACTTCCCTGGACCCTGGTCCTCTTCGGGATATGTTTAACTTTTGTTGTCGAGCTATGCGGTGTGAAAGGATTACCATTTGCAGTAGGATTATACCTTCCAATATCCATATCTACCCCCATCTTCATAGGCGGTTTAACCCGATGGATAGTCGACAACAAATTTAGAAAACGAAAAGAAGGAGAAGATATCGAAGCTGCTCCAGGGATGCTGTTCAGTTCCGGATTGATAGCAGGTGGAGCAATATGCGGACTTGTGATTGCAATATTAACAGGCCTTAACCTCGATAAAACTTTAAATATCGGACCATCCATTCTTGGGAAATTAGTAAATAACAACCTATATGGATTGCTTATATTTGCAATAATGCTTGGATTATTATTCTTTATTGCTATTGACAAAAGAAATAAATCAAACTCCAATAATATATCATGAATTCATTAGTCATTGCTCTTATTTTTACCTTGTGGTTAATTCTAGGTTATAAAATATATGGTAATTTTATCGATAAAAAAGTTCTTAAAGCAGATAAAAACCGGACCACACCAGCAGTGCAACTCAATGATGGAATTGATTATTCTCCCGCCAAAAAGGCCATGCTATTCGGCCATCATTTCTCTTCTATTGCCGGAGCAGGCCCTATCCTTGGACCTATGCTAGGAGTTCTTTATTTCGGATGGCTTGGCGCTCTTCTATGGATTGCATTAGGCAGCATTTTCTTAGGTGCAGTTCATGATTTTACTTCACTCATGACATCAGTACAAAACAAAGGAAAATCATTAGCTGATATTTCAGAAAAGACATTGGGCCTGCGGACAAAAATAATCTTTTCTATCTTTCTCTGGTTAACTCTGTCATTAGTTATTGCTGTTTTTGCTGTGGTTGCTTCCCAGACGCTTGTTTCTCAGCCAGAAATAGTCATTCCAACTTTCGGACTAATCATAATCGCTTTGTTTTTTGGTTGGATCATTTACAAAAAAGGGATAAGTATCCCCATTGCAACTATTATTGCTCTTCTTATACTATTCTTTCTTATTTATCTAGGAACCCTATTTCCTATAGAACTTCCTGGACAAATATTTGGAATGTCCAGTCAGAGTTTTTGGCTTTATATATTGCTCATTTACAGCCTGTTTGCTTCTTCTCTACCCGTTTGGTTCCTTCTCCAACCTAGAGATTATATAAGTACATGGATTCTCTTCCTTGGCCTAGGTCTGGGATACATCGGCTTAATTGTTGCACACCCTGTACTCAATGCTCCAGCCTTCGTATCATTTTCCAGCAAGGGAGGACCTCTCTGGCCGATGCTTTTTGTCATAATTGCATGTGGAGCAATATCTGGATTTCACTCAGTTGTTGCAGGGGGGACAACATCAAAACAATTGCAAAATGAGTCTTCCGGAAAATTTATTGGATATGGAAGCATGGTTGCAGAGGCAGCACTTGCAGGCCTTGTCATTTTCATAGCTGCAGGCGCTTTAATTTGGGATCCCTCAGGGACAGAAAGCACCTTAGGATTTCAATACCTGATGAATTCACTTGGAGATCCGATCAAAGCATTTGCAACTGGTTACGGTAAGTTAATTTCAACTATTCCCGGCATTACATTATCCTTTGCTTCTTTTTTCGGCATGGTCATGCTCAACTCCTTTGTCCTAACAAGCCTTGATACAAGCACAAGGTTAGGCCGCTTTATTTCTACAGAGCTATTAGGGAACAAGATTCCAGTTTTCAAAAACAGATGGATGGCATCTGTATTAATTCTTCTTCTTGCGGCTTTCCTGGGAGTTACTGAAAGCTACAAAGTAATATGGCCGATTTTTGGAGCATCAAATCAGCTTGTCGCTGGACTCGCTTTGATTGTAGTATCTTCCTATCTCGTTTCAATAAAGAGTCCAACAAAATACACAATATACCCGGCCTACTTTATGCTGCTCACAACAATAGCCGCACTTGCCTATCAAGGCTATCATTTTTTCCATCAAAAAAACTTCTTTCTTGGGATCATAAGCTATTTCTTAATCCTGCTAGCATTTATAATAATTTATGACGCACGAACTGTTCTCTTTAGTTTAAAGCATAAAACAGCAGAGAATTAACTAGCCCCCCTTGATTTCGTGAATAATCTAGGCTATAAGTTAATTGATATAAAGTAAAATTTCACATTGACAAATATAATATTATTATCATATAATTATTTTCTGAACATGCAGAAATTAGGAGGAAATAATGGCTAAAGCTGAGCCTAATGTCGTTCCTTTGTGCGATGTTTTACTAGTTCTATTAATTATTTTTATGGTTATAACTCCTACGATTCAAAAAGGAATCGATGTCAAGCTTCCTGAGACCACTTTAGATGCCAATGCAACCCCATCAGGTCTTATTGTCTTGACCTTGAAGAAAGACATGAGTGTTATGATCAATAACCAACCATTCGATTTCAGTCTTCTTCAGGATGAACTCAGGCGTATTTATTCAACACGTCAGGATAAAATAATATTTATTAAAGCAGATGCAAAACTTCCATATTCTAAGGTAGTCGAACTTATAGATATTGCTAGAGGAGCAGGGGTGGAAACAACTGGAATCATCCCTGAATATTTCACGGAAGAAAACTTATAACATCTTTATTCCCTTTATAATTGCTTCAAATGAGAAAAAAAGTCATTATATTTTCTCTTTTATTATTATTTCTCTCATTTTCCTCTTTTGGAAAATCTGAGCTAATTGGAAAAATAAGTAAAGAAGAAATCCTGAATAATTTTCCCAACTGGAAAGATGCCTATGATTCTTATTCACCTAATCCCGATTCAATTGAAAAGCTTAAATCTATAGATTATGAAGTCCAGATAGAGATTTTTTTAGGGACGTGGTGTCCGGACAGTGTTCAGCATGTCAGTTCTTATTTTAAAATAATGGAATTAACAGAAAACCCTCAATTTCTCACAAGTTACATTGGACTCCCCAGGGATAAAGAATTCCGAAAACAGTTTATCCATGGGAAAAATATAATTAGAATTCCTACTTTTATCATAACCATCAACGGACAAGAAAAAGGCAGGATTATCGAGACTCCGGAAAAATCCGTCGAGGAAGACTTGGTGAGTATCCTATAACCTTATATATTTCCTTTGTTTCGTTCATCAAGGTCAGGGGTTTTAAACACGGTCTTTTCCCGGACCATTAGAAAAACAGGATTTTTTATACCGAAAATCTTTTTTACTATCTCCTGAGATCGAACCACTTTTTGAGCGTCATACTTTAAAAAGAAAAAAAGTTTTTCCTGTTTCTTATCTATCTCTATTTTTTCTACAAATTCATTCTTTGACCTCTTTAAATAATCACAAACCAATTCCTCTATCATTTTGCTGTCATTCACACTATATATGTTTCTTTCTTTGCGTATAGATTCGAGTTCTTTATGAACTTCTTTATCTCTCAATTTCATGGAATATATCAACATGTCTATTTCTGAATTCAAAGTGGACTTTGTAGAGCTCAATTCTTTCAAACCTGACATACTGACTCCAGAAGGAAGAAATTTATTAATATGAGATACGAATTCTTCCTCTGAAAAAAAATAGTGCGATTTGAATTCAAACAACTCTTCTTTTCCTTCCATACCCAACGGAAGAGCCGGAAGGAAAGTAATTACCATTTTAGGGTGAAACCCTTCTGAATAGACAACAGGGATGTTTGCTCTTCTGAAACTCCTTTGAATAATATTGTTCAAATCATTGTGAGATAAATATTTTGCCTTTTGAACTTTTGAATAAGAGACTCGATAACGGTAGATACTTCTGGTTTCTTTTCCTATAGAATGATTATGAATGGAGCAAACATTAAGTTTCTCTGAAAATTTCTTTTCATGCATTTGCCACAGAGAACAACCCTGGCATTCACTGCATTTGTTTTCGCTGCATGGCAGAGTGATTTCTTGTGCCAAAGCTTTATCTAACTCATTAAGAAGATGACTTTTCTTGATGCCTGTATCTATATGATCCCAGGGAAGGATGGCATCTCTTTTAAAATCTGAAAGGTAAGACGAATAATCCACGCTTTCAGAATCAAATGCTTTTTCCCATATAGGGAAGTTAAAAAGATCGTTCCAACTATCAAACCTTGCTCCATTTTCCCAAGCTTTTAATAAAACTGATGAAAGATTTTTGTCTCCCCTTGAAAAAACTGCTTCAAGAATGGAATTTTTTATAGAATGCTTTTTAAACCTAACAAAAGGATATTTTTTCAGCCGCAATTTGAGAAATTTGTGTTTTTCTTCCAGGCATATCTCATCTTCCATCTTTATCCACTGGAACGGCGTATGTGGTTTTGGAATGAACGATGATACGCTGAGGTTGATAATAGGCGGCCTTTTCATAATTCCACGTCCTATTCCAATAATTTCCTCAACCAAATCTACGATTCCCTGTAAATCTTCTTCTTTCTCTGTTGGCAATCCGACCATGAAATAGAGCTTGATCTTTCTCCACCCTTGTGAAAAGGCATTCCGCGAAGCTTCCTGTAAGTCATTATCATTCAGGTGTTTATTGATAACCCGACGTAATCTTTCTGTCCCGGCCTCAGGGACAAGCGTAAATCCAGTCTTCCTTACTTTTATTATGTTTTCAGCAATATCCGAACTCAGACATTCAGGTCTTAAAGAAGACAATGATAAGGAAACTTTTTGTTTATAAAGCTCTCTCATCAAGTTATCAATCAGTTCATTAAGATAAGGATAATCTCCAACAGAAAGAGCTGCAAGTGAAACATCTTCATAACCAGTTGACTGCATATTGTCCATAACTTTTTTTATAATGAAGGAAGGGCGTCTTATTCTATGAGGAAAATATATGTTCCTAGCCTGACAAAATCTGCAATTCTGGGGGCATCCACGGGCAACCTCAACAGCAATCCTGTTAAAAACTGCACTGATATTTGGAACAATGATTTTATCTGGAAATGGAGCTTTATGAAAAGGAAACATCACTCTCTTTTCAATGTTAGCAGGAACATCACTTCCTGGTTTTTCAGCAAGCAGGCACGAATTATACGGTTTGTAAGCATTATATAAAGATGGGACATAAACCCCTTTTATTTTTGCCATTTCTTTTAAGACAGCGTCTTTTTCCTTTAATTCAGCCTTCAACAACTTAAATTTTTCAATAATTTCAAGAAATGCTTCCTCCCCATCTCCAACCAGAAATAAATCAAAAATATCAGCTACAGGTTCGGGGTTGAACACAGCGGGCCCGCCTGCTATCACTAATGGAAAACGGAGATCTCTTTTAGAAGAAAGAATTGGGATTCTTCCTAAATCAAGAATTGTCAAGATGTTGGAATAATTAAGTTCATATAGAAGCGAAAAACCTAATATATCGAATTTATTAAGAGGAATTTTATTTTCAATTGAAAAAAGAGGGATATCTCTTTTCCGAAGCTCATTCTCACAGTCCATCCAGGGAACAAACACTCTTTCCGCAAGTATTGAAGATTTCATGTTTAAAATACTGTAAAGAATTTTCTGCCCAAGATAAGACATCCCGATTTCATACAGATCTGGAAAGACAAGAGCAATTTTTGATTCAACAAGCTCAGGATTTTTTCTTACTTCATTCCATTCACCGCCTATATACCGTCCTGGCTTTTGTACGTTTTCAAGAATATTTTCAAAATCAAATTCAGTATTCATTTTGATATGATTTTAATAGTTTTATAGTGTCGGCATTTTTAATGAATATTTCAAGTGAATGTGGATTATTCACGAGAAATCATAAATTTACGAACCTTCTCATTTTAACATTTAAAACCAGAGATACTGCTAAATAATTTGTAAGTAAGGATGACCCTCCGTAACTAAATAAAGGAAGTGGAATTCCTGTGATCGGAAATAGCCCAATAGTCATCAATACATTTACAAAAAACTGGCATGTAATCATCATCGACACCATAAAAATAATATAAACTCCTGCCCTATCCTTTGAACTTTTTACAGAATTAAAAAGTCTGTAGACGAAAAAGAAGAAGGCAAGCACAGCAAGAACAACTCCAACAAACCCAAACTCCTCACCTATGACAGAGAATATAAAATCCGTATGTCTGGCAGGCAGAAATCTCAACTGGCTTTGGGTTCCTTTCAGGTAACCCTTTCCCGAAAATCCACCTGAACCAATTGCAATCTTTGACTGAAGGACATGATAACCTGATCCTAGAGGATCTATATTTGGAGATACAAGCGTTGTCAACCTGCTTTTTTGATAATCTTTCAAAAAGAAATTCCAACCAGCAAAACCAAGAACCAAAGCAAAAACCAATAATAAAATTAGAACTTTTCTATTTATTCCGGTTAATATTATTGCTCCCAAAAAAATCGGAATAAAACTTAATGCAGTACCCAAATCAGGCTGAAAAGCTATAAGGACAACAGGAATAAACACCATAACACCACTGATAGATCCCAGTTTCCAGGATAAAGGACTTTTCTTGATTCCTGAAAAAATACGAGAGAGTAAAAGAATAACAGCAATTTTTGTAATTTCAGAGGGCTGGATTTGAAAAAAGAACAATTTAAACCAGCTTCTAGTTCCGGCTATTAGATTCCCGAAAATCAAAACTGATCCAAGAAGAACAATACATAATATATATAAAAACAAAGAATATGTAGTAAGGATGTTATAGTCGATAGACAGGAAAATGAAGAGCAAAACAAAACTAATAACAATCCAACTAATCTGTTTCAGACAATAATTTCCAGGCAAATAAAGTGAGCTACTGTAAATAGCAACAACACCCATAGCTGAGTTCAGCAGCAGGAGACTGACAAGAATCCAATCTATATTCATAAGCTGGCTTCTATCAATCATATTTCTTCCTGTATAAATCGAATAATTTATTTGCCATAGGAGCTGCGGTTGACCCGCCAAGGCCCCCATATTCCACAAGAATAGTAATAACTACTTTTGGATCAGATTTTGGCGCAAATCCTGTAAACCACGAATGAGTTTTGACTTCTTTTTCGAGTTTTTCAGACGTTTCCTTACTTACAGTCTGAGTAGAGCCAGTTTTTCCACAAACATCATATCCGTCTATTCTGGCAGCTCTTGCAGTACCATTCTCATTGACTGCTTTCCACATACCTTTAATTACCTTTTCAAAAACTGATTTCTTTATTTTAACAAGTATTTTATCAGGAACCCATTCTTGTCTTTCTCTCTCCGAGGAAATAAAATTATCTGACATGAGCAGGTGTGGGGTAATCTTCCTTCCACGATTCGCGATAATAGCAGTATGGCAGGCCACTTGAAGAGGAGTGGTTAGAAGAGGTCCTTGTCCTATGGAAACCGAAATTGTCTCTCCTGGGTACCAAGGAGCATTCTTGACTCTTTCTTTCCAGGAGGGATCAGGAACTAATCCATCTTTTTCTCCAGACAAGTCAATACCGGTCTTCCTTCCATAACCAAGCATTCTTGCATAAACTGAAATCTCTTCTATGCCTAGTCTTTTCCCCAGTTGATAAAAATATATGTTACACGAATGCTTGATACCGTTATAGAGGTTGATATTACCATGCCCTGGTTTAAACCAGCACGAAAAAGGATGACCGTAAATAACGATGTTTCCACTGCAAAAAAACAATGTTCGATCTGTTATTATATTTAAATCAAGAGCAGCCAATGCAATTACAAGCTTAAATATGGATCCAGGTGAATATAACCCGCGAATAGCCCGATTCTCTAACGGAAATTCAGGACTATTAATTAGATCAATCCATTCCTTAGGTGTAAATCTGTTTATAAATTTATTTGGATCAAAATTTGGATAACTGGCTAAAGCCAGTATTTCTCCTGTCCTTGGGTCCAAAATAACAATTGATCCTTCATTACCTTCTAAAAGTTCCTCTGCCTTCTTTTGAAGGTCAAAATCCAAAGTCAACATGATATTCTGACCTTTTAAAGGTTCCAGTCTAGCTATCTCATCTTTTTTCTTTCCCAAACTGTCGACAATTTCAATTACTCTTCCTTCTTCTCCTTTTAACTTTGCTTCATATTCCTTTTCGATCCCTATTTTCCCCACAAGGTCTCCAAACCGCATTTCTTTATAAATATCCATTTTTATCTCTTTAAGAGATAGCTCTTGTAAATATCCGATAACATGCGAGGCAAAATCCCCATAGGGATAATATCTTTTTGGCTCTGCTTGAATAATAAGTTCCGGAAATTCTAATTTCCTGCTTTCTACTATAGACACTTCCTTCCTGGATAAATTGTCTTTAACTACAATGGGAACGAAAGCTGGCAATGTTTCGTATCTATTGATTCTTTCCTTTAGCACACTAACCTCGAGATTTAAAAGCTGAGCTATTTTTTGACAAGATTCATCAATATTTTTACAATTTTCTCTAATTATTGATACTTTGAAAGAAGCAATATTATTTGCAAGTATCTCGTTGTTTCTAGTTGTAATTAACCCTCTTTGTGCAGGCAGAACAATTTCTCTTACACGGTTCGCTTCTGATTTTTTCCAATAGTTTTCATGATCAAGTATCTGAATTTTCCAAAAACACAAAAGTAAAATTATAAATAATACAACAAATACATTAAATGTTTTATGTGCTCTTCCCCCAATTAATGATAGATCTTCGTAAATTCTGCCATTCTTCATTTTTTGTGCTTAGAAGTTACACCTTTGAATTTCCGTATTAAAAGGAAAATAAGACTTCCTGAAAATGCTGTTACTAAAGGCTGTAAAAATACAATTCCTTTTCCAGTATTAAGACTTGCTGAAAAAATATATGAGTAAAGAAAACCCCATACGATTAATTCTAAACTTATTAAAATAAAAATAAAAATTAAACTCCGTATAAAAGGATTGACATCTATTTTTTTAGAAACATATCCTGCTAAAAACCCTGTAAGAGTCTTTGCTATTCCTGCAACTCCAAAGACCCCTAGTGAAAAAGAATCATAGATGAGACCGCAAAAAGCTCCAAGACATGCACCAAATACCTCTCCTTTTTCCAGAGCAAAATATATTACGACCAGGCTAAAAAGATTAATAATCTGAACAGCAGAAATTGAAATCTTTGCTAGAGTTGTATGAATAATTATTGTAATTATAATTCCTGCAGTTACCCTAATTAAATTCTTCATTTAAAATACATTAAAAAATATTCAGATTCTTAATCTTAATCACAGCTAAATTATCCAGATCCTGAAACTTAAAATAAGGTTTCACCATAATTTTTTTAAAAAGGCCAGAAGTAGTTTCGAGAGAGATAATCTCTCCTACACTAATTCCAGGAGGAAAAATTCCATCAAAACCAGAAGTATAAACTCGTTCTCCCTGAAAAAAATCTTCATCAGTTGACAGGATGTATTCTAAAAGACACATTCCCTTTCCATCCCCTGTTAACATTCCTACTACTTCTTTTTTTTCAGAAAAAACACTGATTCCACAATTATTATCAGTTACCAATTGAATCCTTGACTCTTTTAACGAAATAGGGCCGACTATTCGACCTACTAAATTTCCATATCTATCGAGAACAGGCATATTTTTCTGAATGTCATCCAAAAAACCCTTGTTTATAACTACTGATTTATAAAAGTTACTGGCATCAAAGCCTATAACCCGGGCATGCAAAATATTTTCCTGGATATTTCGTAAAGCATCATTAATCTCATTCTCGCTTTTATATTTTTGAAGAAGATTCCTGATAATATTATTTTCCTGCAGCAAAAAAAACATTTCTTCTTTTAATCTTTCATTTTCTTTACGAGCACCTTTAAGGCCAAAATAAGACTTCCAGAAACTGCCTGTTTTTTGAAATAAATAGGCAACTCCATGTTGAACAGGAGAAAACACAGAAAATATTAATTTTTCAAAATAAGTCTCCTCTTCATCCAGAGGAACTTGAATGGAAATCAGAATTAATTGCAAGAATATTAAACCTATAAGAACTTTAATGTTTTTATTCTTTTTTAGAAAAGAGGGCATAAAAATAACAATTGATTAGATTAACGAAATCTTTTTTAATAAATCCAAATCATCAAGCATCTTGCCTGCACCAAGAACAACCGTAGTTAGAGGATCTTCTGTAATAAAAACTGGCAGCTGAGTTTCTTCAAGTATACGTTTATCAATATTTTTAATAAGAGATCCTCCACCGGTCAAAATGATTCCGCGGTCTATTATATCTGCTGAAAGCTCAGGAGGTGTTTTTTCAAGTGCAATCCTGATAGCATTCATAATTGAAGCCACAGTATCCTCAAGAGCATCTCTTATTTCCTGGTCATCAATAACAATAGTTTTTGGGATACCTTCTCTTAAATCTCTCCCTTTTATTTCCATAGTCATAGGCTCATCCAGAGGATAAGCCGAGCCAATCTGCATCTTTACCTGTTCAGAACTCTTCTCCCCTAT
>Ga0209121_10004288_pt1 | contig 13371 bp, 9 predicted proteins | sample Cruoilmetagenom3_FD_187292 | JGI IMG/M metagenome (GOLD analysis project Ga0209121, IMG submission 187292) | Oil polluted marine microbial communities from Coal Oil Point, Santa Barbara, California, USA - Sample 3 (SPAdes) (version 2) | ecosystem: Environmental > Aquatic > Marine > Oil seeps ... | reverse complement strand
TCAACACCTGTTCTATTTGAGAGTTTGAATTCGAGCGAAGCACAAATATTGGCAACCCCAGCTCCTCAGCGTCGAGAACAATTTTTTGCCTGTTGCGATAATATGATTTTAATGTAATCAACACATCGGCTTGATCTAAATTTCGAACGATATTCGCAGGGACTCCCAGGCGTTTCGCAGATTGCTCCAGGCGGTTTCGAGCGACACCATATGGAAAAATTGAAACCTTTTTAAAGGAAACAGGAGACGAGATAAAATTTTGAGAACTTGAAACCACCTGATTACTTTTATGGTTAGCTTTTTCTTTATAATTAATTGAGCCGTTTGGGAATGATCGCTTCAATCCCTGCGAGGCGGTTTGTTGCCTTGAGTTACGGGGTTTCTGTTTCTGGATATGGATCTGGCCTTTTTCATCTCTGTACCTGACCTCTGGTTCCAGCGCGAATCCGCGCAGCATAGTATCTACTGCGGTAGCAACATCCTGATGGACAACCAGTCGGTCGCGTTCCTGAATTTCGATAAGTACGTCGAAAGTAGGAGGTGCGCGGCGCTCCAATACGGTTTTCTGCGTTCCGCGTCGGCGCGCTTCTTCATCAGACAAAGTGACAGATTCTATCCCGCCAATCAAATCAGACAGCGTTGGATTGAGAAGAAGGTTTTCCAGTGTCCGCCCATGGGCGGTTGCAACCAATTGAACACCGCGTTCAGCAATTGTACGCGCGGCTATGGCTTCTAGTTCGCGTCCGATCTCATCAATAATAATAACTTCCGGGTTGTGGTTCTCAACTGCTTCAATCATTACTTCATGCTGTAAGGATGGCTGTGATACCTGCATACGACGGGCTCGCCCTACCGCTGGGTGCGGTACATCTCCGTCGCCTCCAATCTCATTGGATGTATCAACGATCACAACACGGGTCTTTTCCGCGAGTATGCGTGCAGCTTCCCGCAGCATGGTTGTTTTTCCTATTCCTGGACGGCCTAATAATAAAATACTTCTTCCGGACTCAACGAGATCTTCAATAATATCTATCGTTCCATAAACCGCGCGCCCTACCCTGCAGGTTAGACCAACAACCACACCGCGTTTATTGCGTATAGCTGAGATTCGGTGTAATGTTCGTTCTATCCCCGCGCGATTATCGGCGTCAAATTCACCGACTCGGGATACAATCTCATCAATTTCAGCATGCGTTGCTTCATGATCAGCAATGATCACCTCACGATCCATAAACCGCGCTATTGAAACTCGCCCAAGATCAACAACGATCTCAAGAAGATCATCGGCATGATTTGCGGTTTTTATTGCTTCAACATAGTCTTTTGGTAGAACCGCTAATAAGCCGGGAAGGTCATCGGTTATCCGGTGTTGTGTCATCCTATGAAATCCTGTTGAATCATTTTCTTCATTTGGAGTTTCAATTATATATTATCTTTATAATCGTTTGTTTTAATAATTGGGGTTACGATATCAATGTGCCGATTGCTTCTTGAATGATTGAAATTTGAAACAAGATTCTTATCCAGCACAGCTAAGTGCTTGACCATTATTTCATGACGCGGCTGAATCAATGTAATCTGTTCAGCTAAAGCCGTTTCAATCCACTGTTGGCTGGAAGTTTGCACAAGGTAGCATACAGATATTTGGCGGAAGAATTTATCCACAAGGATTTTCAAAACCGATGGTGCAAGAGGTATCTTGGAATCAATTATTGGCGTGATCATTACTTTATCAGGTGATGTCATCACATAGGCGTAACCGCATACCGTTTCTTTATGGGATAGAATAAATGCGGGTAGTTTCTTGTTGGCGGGCGGAGTGATAGTTCTTTCACAAGAAGAAAGCAATTTGTTCTGCAGCAGATTAATTGAAAGCAAGTCAGAAGATCTAACTCTTCTCCATTTAAATCCGGGTATATTGTTGGTCTGAATATCTGTTTTATACTGCCAAATTTTCTGCCAGCCAGAAGGGGAGTATCCAGCATTGAACAGTACTTCATAGGAAAATTCGTCCTTAGAGGCTGTTGCCTTGAGGAAATGCAAACCGCGTAATCCGGCTTCTACAGCCAGATTATCCAAAAGATCGGTAGATAGCAAATTCTCCTGATTGGATAAGTCTAGTGCCCATAAAATACATCCCCCTGCATGTTCGACTTCTACCTGTCCGATTGCAGCCGTGCGAATGGAATTCATACGAATCACACGTGTATACCAATTAATGGGAAACATCAGACATTCTAGCCCTATGCTGCTTGGAATATACTGAAATCCGCGCATAAGAAAAAGTTCTGTGTTTAACCATAGAACTTTTTTACGATGGCGGTACAATGTTACGATGTCATATAAAGAAATCGCCGAGATATTTATCGCGTCATCTCCAAGAAATAACGGTGGAATCTATCGTCGGAGGCTAATTCCGGGTGGAACGACGTGGCCAACCATTTTCCCTGTTTGGCAGCTACAATTTGGCCATTCGGCAGTTCGGCGAGCGATTCTGCTCCGTTAGTTACACTCTCAATTAGTGGAGCACGGATGAATATGGCGTGAAATGGCGGATTTTTTGGTGAGACTTTCGCGAGAGCTGGTATTTCCAGATCTATTTCAAAACTGTCTACTTGACGACCAAACGCATTGCGGTCTACCTGGATATCCATAATTCCAAGCAGCGGTTGGGATTTCCCGGCGTCTTTTGACAGGAATATGCTCCCGGCACACGTTCCCCAAACTGCATGATTCATGGCAAAAGCGCGCAGAGGATCTATCAGGTTAAAGTCAATAGCTAATTTTCCGATTGTAGTTGATTCCCCGCCAGGAATGATCAGCCCATCCAACCCATTCAGCTCACTTGGAAGGCGTACCTGCGATGAGTTAACCGATAGGCTTTCCAGAACTTTTTGATGTTCTAGGAAATCACCCTGCAGGGCTAGTACGCCAATTCTCACGGTTTACCAACCGCGGTCAGCGATTAATTCTTTATCCGGAATATTACTGATCTGACGGCCTACCATTGGTTCACCGAGATTACGGCTGATTTCAGCAAGGATTTTAGGATCCTCAAAATGAGTGACTGCCTTAACGATCGCGGCAGCTCGTTTTGCCGGATCGCCGGATTTAAAGATGCCGGAGCCAACGAAAACACCATCTACGCCCAATTGCATCATTAATGCGGCGTCTGCCGGGGTGGCAATTCCCCCTGCAGCAAAATTTACCACAGGAATTCGGCCAAGTTCTTTTGTTTCCATAACAAGCGTGTATGGTGCTCCGATTTCTTTGGCAAACGCCATAACCTCTTCTTCCGGAAGGGTCATAAGATGTCGAACATCTCCAAACAAGCGGCGTGCGTGTCGCACTGCTTCAACCACATCCCCTGTCCCTGCTTCGCCTTTTGTGCGGATCATCGCGGCCCCCTCGCCAATCCTGCGGAGTGCTTCCCCTAAATTTCGAGCTCCACATATGAATGGGACTTTGAATAAACGTTTGTTGATGTGGTGTTCCTCATCGGCTGGTGTTAAAACTTCGGATTCGTCCACATAATCAACCCCTAATGACTCTAAGATTTGAGCTTCCACAAAATGCCCAATCCGCGCTTTTGCCATTACTGGTATGGATACGGTATCCATAATCTTCAAGATCAACTCGGGATCGCTCATACGAGCGACACCACCATCTGCACGGATATCAGCTGGTACGCGTTCAAGCGCCATCACTGCGCAAGCGCCAGCGTCTTCCGCGATTCGAGCGTGTTCAGGCGTGACCACATCCATGATAACGCCGCCCTTCAGCATTTGGGCTAATCCCTTTTTTACTGTAAAGGTGCCAGTTTCTGCTGTCATAAATTTACCTCCAAAATTGATGTTCTAATCAATTCTACCACGCAGGTTTTGTTATTTAGCTTCGATAAGTTTAAAAAGAAAAGCAGAAAACGATGTTTCACGTGGAACATATCCAGGATGGCTTCAGGGGTGTTTCACGTGAAACAATTAATAATCAATATATCTGTATGTGGATATGCTATGCTCTCTACGATAGGGAGGTCGGATTAGCAAAAAAAGAAATGAGTTATATCAATACAATACGATAAATAGATGTTTTCTAGCAGGCATACAAATGATTGTATGGGAGAAATTAATTTATCTTTGATTGGTCAGCAACGAGATATGCAATTGCTGTGCTGTGTTCCTCGTTCATTACTAATCTGAGAGAATGATCTTTGCGGTATTTATTTACTTCAATAACTCTCAACCGTTCTTTGAGAGTATCATCGGCTGGAATCAAATCTGTCAGGGCGTTTGGGGAGTGGTAGAAGAAAGCTGGTTGAAAAATGCTTTGGGGATCATCCAGGATAATCGCGAGTGGATAAATTTGGGCTTCAAGAAGATCCTGAAAAAAATGAGTGCCTAAAGAGGGTTCTGGAGCAGCACCTATATCCTTTCCGGAAAGCTCGATCAATGCGCAAGTGTTGTAGATGTCGCTGTAACTAACGGGGATGCCTAGGTCAGTGTTTGCGCTTCCCCATCTGCCTGGGCCGATGAAGATTGATGTTTTTCCTTTAAGTGCTTTATTGATCTTTCCAATAGTACGCGCCAGTTCAAATCGTTCATTCATTTGCAATTTGAAATATTCGGCTGGTGGAATGAATAGGACATGGCTGATATTGTTGATGGCCCCCTGCGGAACCATGAAATGTGTCTGCAGGATGACGTCTCTTTCGGGCAAATGGCCTGGGATATGCGTTTCTTTACCTTTTGCTAAGTGGCTTTGAGGACGGCACTGCAATAAAGTGAAATGCAGGTCGGAGTTTCCTTTATTGTCTATGTCAATATCCAGAGTGAATTCAAGATCGATGGGATATTCATAAGAGTGCTCCAGTATTTGTAAGAATTGACGCATTCTTTCAGCGAAAGGTGTTCTGCGCAGCAGATCTTCGAAGGTCAACACCAATTTGCTCCTGTCTTTTTCCATTAACCGTGATCGCAGCGACGAGAAATATCCTTCATCGCTAATCTGGGTAATATAGCGCAATGAGGGGTAATCTGCATCTAGAACATCATGGATTGGTGCGGTTTTAAAACTATTTTCATCCAGGTCAAGCAAATCTACATATTTTTGAGAGCAGCGCTCCATTGTACGATGGTCTGGTGTTGGGCGTAGTAAGGGATGGCTCAACGCGATCAGCCGGGGGTAATCATTCCCTACCCGATCCACCGCGCGCGTTCCTAAACCCCAGACAAGGCGTATGAATCCATCTTCACGTCGAATTTGTGGTGCCCAACGGTATAGGTTTCTGCTGAATGCGACCCCTGAGGCGTCTGGGAAAAAGTAATTTTTATAGGCGTTCCCCTCTACTACCATGATAAGGATAGCCATTCGTTCATCATAGTCCTGCAGACCTTTATTCCTCCGATAAAGCAGCGCATCGGGATTAAAGGTTGATGCGTAAACTTTCGCAATTGCGCTGGTAAATGCCGTTAGTTTTGCTGTCTCACCCCCTTGGTTAGCAAGAAAATAGCTCTCATATTTGCCAGCGAAGGAGGTTCCAAAACTATCTTCTAATAAACTTGATGATCGTACGATCAGTGGCTTATTGCCGACTTGATCTAAAATCTTTTGTAATTTTTCAATAATATCAGAGGGGAATTGACTGCTGGAAAATTCTTCGATTATGTCTGGGTAATCTGCTCGCATCCTTTCTTCGTTTTTGTATTTTTGATCATTCCATTTTCCCAGATCGTTCATTGCTAAGAAGGAATACATTTCATTTGACCCAATAAAGTAGTACTCCGGTTTGTTGATGCATGATTGTAGTTCTTCTGGCAATTCATCAATAAGAATTCGATGTGCCAATAACATACCAGCTGCTTTTCCTCCAATCCGTCCAGCACCAATCTTTCGCGATCTTATTTCAGCCAGATCTGGGATAGTGAACCAGCGTTTGGCAATGTTGACATATGGCAATTGATCACTAATCATCGTACGGATAAGAACGACGCGGGATTCCTCTAAGTGATGATTATATTGAGCACGTTCTTCTGGCGGTAATCTTAGAATTGACCAGGCATGTTCAAAGATCAATTCTTGTGGAGCTTGTTCTGGATTGAATGTAAGTGTCAGGTCTGTTCGCTTGATTCCCCGCTCATTTAATATGTTAGTAATAATTGATTGAAAAAGATCAAAAGATAAATGCTGGCTGAAAATCAAATCGGTTAATTGGTCACGAATGCGAGTGTGTCTCTCTTCCCATATTTCCGCTGGTTCTTCACCCACGGGATTCATCAAACCTTCTCGCTCTTGGGATAGAATTGCCTGCTTGCGTACCTGGATTTCTAATTCTTGCTTCTGGATGATGCCGCGGTTATAGAGCTCGTGTCGCATATGATTGCGCATGCGGCCAGCTAATATCGGGTACTGGCCCAGGGCTAGCGTGATGCTCATTAAACGGTCAGTTGAGTTAGAAAATGATTGCATTTATCACTTAGTATTTATTCTATATCTGGAATTACATTGTCTAAATAAATCAAAACCTTTACATTACTGCGGTAACTTAAATTCGCATATTGTAAATAAAGATTATAATATATATACAAGCGTATATAATATATTCTTGTTTAGCCGAGATGCATGGGCATGATCACATGGCGAAAATTGTCATTACCTACTGGTGAGAGCAGCCCGGGTGTGTTATTGGCATTGGCTTCCAAGATTGTGTTCGGAGTGCCGATAACTTCCAGTACTTCGCTTAAGAAGCGTACATTAAAAGCAATAAGTAGTTCCGGTCCTTCAATATTAGCATCTACAACCACTTCACCTGATCCCATCTCTTCTGATTGAGTGCTGAATTCGACTGATCCGGGGGCGCCTTCCTGCGGCTGTAAATTAAGGCGGATCACATAATTTCCTTCACGGGCAATTATCTCTGCCTGCCGGCATGCTTTTAAAAATTCATTTGTTGAAATAACAGTACGGGTTTTAAAACTGCGCGGAATAATAGCGCGGTAATCCGGGAAATTGCCTTCGATCAGCTGGGTCACAAGCTCCGCATTTTTCATATGAAAAATAGCCTGACCTCGATCAGGAGGAACTATCATTGTTATTGTTTCATTACCATCTGTAGCAATCCTGGCGAGTTCGCTGAGAGAGCGGGCAGGGATGATCACTTTCACAGGATTATCTTGTGGAGCTGATAATTCAGCAGTGCGGACGGATATACGGAATCCATCTGTAGCGGCTAACGATACCTTATTATCATTGATTTCCATCAAGACACCCTGAAGCACCGGGCGTGCCTCGTCGCTTGAAGCTGCAAAACTAACTTGGTGAATCATCTCCTTGAAATCCGCAATATTCAATTCCACCCCGGTTGAAAGATCAGGTGAGGGCATTGGAGGAAACTCCTGCGCATCAATTCCTTTGATATCAAAGTTGGAAGTACCACAGTGGATGTTGAGGGTTTGGGTGCGCGTGGTGAGGGATAAATTAACCTTGTTGCCTGGAAGCGTATTGACAAGATCAGAAAAGATACGTGCCGGGATAGTTGTACTGCCTTCTTCTTCGATCTCTGCGCCGATCCAGCATGTGATCCCCAATTCTAAATTTGTAGCGGAAAGGCGTAATCGGCCTTCATCCGAGGCTATCAGAATATTATTGAGCACTGGCAGGGTGCTTCTGGGGGATACTGCTCGGGAGACTATCCCTAATCCATAGGCAAGTTGTGCTTGGGTGATTTTTAGCTTCATCGAAAAAGACCTCCCATCTGGAATTTTATCTCAAAGAAAGTATACAATAATTAATAACCCTATCCTATATATTGTAAGACAAAAAAGCGAAACCGTTATGGTTTCACTTTTTCAATTTCTATTGAAAAAACCTGGTTATATCCACCCTCTGAGCTGCATTGCTTTTACCACACGGCTTATTGCCACCATATAAGCGGCATCCCGCATGAAAACCTTTTCTTTTTCAACTACTTCATATACACTTTGGAAAGCATTTGTTATCTTCTCATCGAGGCGTTGTATGACTTCATCCCGTGGCCAGTAATAATTCATATCATTTTGAACACTCTCAAAATATGACACGGTTACACCGCCTGCATTGCATAAGAAATCAGGGATCACAAACACTCCACGTTTTTTCAATTGCTCATCAGCTTCCAATGTAGTAGGACCGTTCGCCCCTTCGGCTATGATCCGTACTTTATACGAGATCATTTCGACTGTTTCGGCGTTAATTTGCCCTTCGATTGCTGCTGGGATCAGTACATCCACATCTTTGCGGATCCACTCTGGTCCCTCTTCAATTTCATATCCAGCAGATTTAGCTTTTTCCTTATCTATCGCCCCGTATTTATTGGTGATACCCTGTAAAAAGATTGGATCAATTCCTTTTGAATGGCTTATGGTATAGCTCATACGGTCATCACGATCCCAGTATGAAACCGCCATGACCTTGCCTTTCAGCAATGTTGTGAAGCCAATGGCGGCATATTGGGCGACATTGCCAAAACCCTGGATAGAAGCACTGCACTTGCTTGGGTCAATTTCCATCTTTTTCATCGCTTCGCGGATAGCATAGATCACACCAAAACCTGTCGCTTCTGTACGCCCGAGTGACCCCCCGCCCCCCACGGGTTTTCCAGTAATTACACCTGGTGTATATTCACCTGATAATTTTGAATACTCATCCATCATCCATCCCATCATTTGTGGGGTTGTGCCTACATCTGGGGCTGGAACATCTCGACGCGGACCAATCTCTTGCCATATTTTTTGGATATATCCGCGGCAAAGGCTTTCTTTTTCTGAATTTGTTAATGTAGCTGGATCAACAATCACTCCGCCTTTTCCTCCCCCTAACGGAATATTTGCTACAGCACACTTCCAGGTCATCCAGGTTGCCAATGCCCGTACCGTATCAATCGTTTCAGATGGGTGGAATCGTATACCACCTTTGCAGGGACCGATTGCGTCATTATGCTGTACACGAAAACCGTTAAAGATTTTAATGTTCCCACTATCCATTTGGACAGGGATGCGGAAGCTGAATTCGCGCATCGGCCACCGTAGGTATTCTCTTAATTGATGATCCAAATTCAACTGATCTGCGACCTGGTCAAATTGCTGTTGTGCCATCTGAAAAGCGTTGGTTGTGGCGTTCATAATTTCTCCTTACTTTATCAGCACATATACCTTTTGTTTTTCATCGTTTATAGTAGGATTAAGGTATATGGGCGTAAATAACTTCTAAATAATAGTTTAAAAGGATTTCGGGTTCCGTCAATATGATGAATATCCTTTGCTGGCCAAACATTATAAATATTATGCAGGATGGTAATAAAAAATTCATGCAATCCGTAAGGATATAAGAAAGATAAATACACAAAAAACCAATACGATATATTAATCACAGAGTTTAGAAGCGAGAATGAAATTTATGTCTATCTTCTCGAGATAGTAATCCCATAAATTATTGGTGACAGAAAAGTAATTACTATTTTTTCGAATTCAATTGTTCTTGTAATATTTTCTTGACGACCTGAGGATTTGCCTTCCCTTTTGCTTCCCGCATCACCTGCCCGAAAAGCCAGTTAGTAATGGTATCTTTACCCATCAGGTATGCCTGCACTTCATCAGGGCTGTTTTTGAGCACGTTTTCGACTATGTCCTTGATTAGTTCACTATCGGAGACTTGCTGCAGTCCTTTTTCCTTGACGATCATCTCCGCAGATTTTCCGCTTTCCAGCATTTCTGCCAGCACTTCTTTTCCGGTATTCTGATTAATAATCCCATTTTCTACCAGCGCAATCAGAGCTGTAAAATTGGTAGGATTTATTTTGATTTTTTTCAGTGTGTTTCCACTCTGTTTGATCCATGCAAACAAGTCGGTAAGCATCCAATTAACAATAATCTTAGGAGTAAGCGAAGGAGCTGCATGCATACACGCTTCGAAAAAATCCGCGGTTTCCTTTTCTTCAACTAAACGCTCAATATCTTCCATCTGAAGTTTGTAGTCAGCAGTATAGCGTACACGTTTTGCATTAGGTAATTCCGGCATTGCCGCCGATGTTTTCGCAATCCATTCTTGTTCTACGATTAACGGTGGTAGATCAGGTTCGGGAAAATAACGATAATCATTTGCGTTCTCTTTACTTCGTTGAGAGAAAGTTTTTCTTGTTTTTTCATCCCAGCCAAGTGTTTGCTGGCGGACTTTCTTTCCCTTTTCCAAAGTTGCTTTTTGAATACCCATTTGATAGATGATTGCGTTTTCCATGGCTCTAAAGCTGTTCAGGTTCTTGACCTCGACACGCGTACCCAATTCTTTACAGCCTTCCGGGCGCATAGAAAGGTTTGCTTCAAACCGCATTGTCCCTTTTTCCATGTCACCACTTGAAACACCGATTGTCCGCATAAGTAGCCGTAATTCACGGCTGTATGCCGTTGAATCTTCAACTGAGTGCATATCTGGTTCGCTGACTATTTCCAGCAACGGAACACCTGCTCTATTCAGATTAATTAGTGAGTAGGTGTTTCCATCCCGGATAACATGTGTAAGTTTACCGGTGTCCTCTTCCAGGTGTGCCCTATGAATGCGGATATTTTTAGCACCCTCACTTGTGTGGATCAGCAAATGTCCGTTTTCCGCGAGAGGATATTCATATTGGGATATTTGGTACCCCTTGGGTAAGTCCGGGTAGAAATAATTCTTACGGGCGAAAATGCTTGTTTGTGCGATCTCGCAATCAAGGGCAATTGCTGCACGCAATGCCAGCTCAACTGCTTTTCGGTTGATCACTGGTAATGTACCTGGCATTCCACAGCATACCGGGCAGATTGAGCTATTGGGCGGTGAGGTTGTATTATCCACTACCGCACAGGAGCAAAACATTTTAGAACGTGTTGAAAGTTCCACATGCACTTCTAATCCGATATCAGCAATATATTCTGTCAATTTATATACCTGCTTGTGTTTTTTAACCAACTAATTATAGTATGTAAAGAAGTTCTTTTATTCAGCGCGGAAGAGCAATGGGTTTCTTTTTAAAAAAATCGAGCATAAGAATAATAAGCACCTCATTATTGATTGAGGTGCTTTCTTGATCTCGTTTTTGCTTATGATGCTTATAGTGATTTCACAAATTGGTCAATGCGATCCAGCGCTTCTTCAATTTGGTCAAAGGCGGTTGCGTAAGAACAGCGCACAAAACCTTTTCCTCCCGATCCGAATGCAGATCCCGGAACAACTGCCACATGTTTTTCATGGAGGAGTTGTTCGGAGAACTCCTCATCGTCTAAACCGGTTCCACTCACTTTCGGAAATGCGTAGAAAGCTCCGTGCGGCTCGAATGTTGGTAAGCCAATATAGTTCAAACCATCCACGATTAATCTGCGGCGGTGGTTGTATTCAATGATCATTTTTTGCACATCATCCTCGCAGGAGAGAAGCCCTTCAAGAGCACCGTACTGAGCCATAGTTGGAGCAGTCATGATGATATATTGATGAACACGTACCACCCCCTGCATTATGCTCGTTGGCGCGCATACAAATCCGATCCGCCACCCAGTCATCGCATAATCCTTGGAAAAACCGCCGACCAGGATTGTCCGATCTCGCATATTCGGCAACGTGGCGAAGCAGACATGTTCTACGCCATATACCAGGCGGTCATATATCTCATCTGAAATAACAACCAGATCGTGTTTCTCGGCGATTTTGCCGATCGCGATCAGAATTTCTTTATCAGCCACAGCGCCAGTGGGATTATTGGGGAAATTGAGCAAGATAGCTTTCGTTTTATTAGAAACAGCTTTTTCCAATTCTTCTGGATCCGGCATAAAATTGTTTTCCATCTTGCAGGGAACTTCAACAGAAATCCCGCCCGCCAGCGCTATCACACCCTGATAAGAAACAAAGCAGGGCGTGGGGATAATCACTTCATCGCCGGGATTTAAAATTGCTGTGCATGCAACGACCAACGCCTCAGAGCCGCCAACTGTAGCGACGATTTCATCTTCAGGGCTGTAACTGACCCCGTATAGGTTCTTGATCTGACGGCTTAATGCTTGACGCAGAGGCATAATTCCCCTATTAGAAGTGTAATGTGTTTTATGATTCCGCAGAGACTTAATCCCAGCCTCAATGATTGCCGGTGGTGAATCAAAGTCGGGCTCGCCAATACCTAATGAAATAACTTCTTTCATTGTAGATGCGATCTCGAAAAATCTCCGGATACCAGAAGGTTTCAAAGATGCTACTCGTTCAGATAGGTATGATTTTGCCATGTATTCTCCTCAATAATAAAATTTGGGTTACCCCGTTAAACAAATCAACAGTTTATCCTTAATAGAACCTAAATCTCGATCCAGGAATTATCTCCAATATTCATTGTTTCTGCTCTCCCGCGAACCGCGGCTGATCGACCAATGAGCGAATTCTCAAGCACCATATGGTTGATCATCGCGCCTTGCTCAACGATTGAGTTCTTTAATATGGTATTTTCAATTATTGCACCCTGACTTATGGAAACATATGGCCCGATCGCGCTGTTCTTTATCTCGGCTTCCGGGTGAATATAAACCGGCGGAATGACGGTGACTTTTTCGCGTTTGCTAGCATTAGAACTGTTGTCATTACCGTTCTCTAATAAATAGCGATTTGTTTCCAGCAGCGCTTCCGGTTTTCCTGCGTCCAGCCATACATCTACTGGCTGTACACGCATCGTTGCTCCGGCTTTGATCATTAAGTTGATCGCGTCAACTAAAAAAAACTCCCCATTTAAGGAAATATCCTTATCCAATTGCTGCCGGATCGCGCTCACCAGATCCCCGCCATTTTTGAAGTAATAAAAACCAACTACTGCCAGGTTGTTTTCAATTCCCTTCGGCTTTTCAATCAGGCGGGTAATGTGCCCGTTTTTATTTACTTCTGCCACTCCAAAGCGGCGCGGGTCTGGTACTGCCTTTACCCACGCGATCCCATCCAGGTTTTCTTTATCTAAAAAAGAAAGATCAGATTCAATTAATGTATCTGAAAAAGCCATTAGCATCGGCCCCTTCAGGTATTCTTTCGCCAGGTATAAGGCATCGGATTGGCCGCGCATCACTTCCTGAATAACGTAGTGTACTTTCTTGTCAGGGTGATTTTCCTGCATATAGGGTATTACTTGATCCTTCTGATTAGGGCCAAGAATAAGCACAAATTGCGCTTCATTGAAGCCCGGGATGGATTGGAATTGGTCTAATACATAATCCAAAACAGTCTTACCAGCCAGGTGGATCAGCGGTTTTGGTTTGCTCCATGTTTGCGGTCTCATTCGCGTTCCCAACCCGGCCATTGGTATGGCGATGGTAAAGGGTTCAGCCAAGAAATTCTCCTAAG
>Ga0209121_10004287_pt1 | contig 13374 bp, 9 predicted proteins | sample Cruoilmetagenom3_FD_187292 | JGI IMG/M metagenome (GOLD analysis project Ga0209121, IMG submission 187292) | Oil polluted marine microbial communities from Coal Oil Point, Santa Barbara, California, USA - Sample 3 (SPAdes) (version 2) | ecosystem: Environmental > Aquatic > Marine > Oil seeps ... | reverse complement strand
AGAAACTTGCGGCACTCTTTGCCGGATAGGCCTTTAAAAATGAAAAGTGAATCGTAACTGCTCAGCCACAGATTCACACGGATGAACGCGGACAGGTTTAAATACAAAGAAATCACAAATATTATTCCTGGAAGTTTTTATGAAGTCTACAATGAGCCTAGTGATGGTTTTTTGGAGTCTGCCTATGGAAACGCCTTATATATTGTCCTGCAATCAGCTACTTGAAGGCAACAAATATTGACGGTCTCGTAAAAAGCTCCGCTATGCCGACACGTCGGCATAGCGGAGCTTTTTACGATTGCATCAATATTGAAGTCGGCTTATTATTGAATTTTGGCGGAAAACCTGAATTTAAAAGATTTGTATATGATAATAAAAGAAAAAATATCGGTGATAATCCGCGCAGATCGGTGGCTGAATAGTTACAGAGAATCGGGCTTTACCCTTATCGAGGTCATCGTCTCTCTCATCATCGTAGGGATCATGACGGCTGTAGCCGGTATGGCAATCGTCACGGGGATCAGGGGGTATGTGTTTGCGAGAGACAACACCGTCATCAGCCAGAAGGCCCGGATGGCTGTGGCCCGGATGGGCCGTGAACTGATGGAGCTGACCGATGTCACAACTGCGGATGCATCCCGCATCACCTATAAAAGACCGGATGGCGGCGGCGTGATCACACAAACCATATATCTTGACCCGATTGATGATGTGATCAAAATTTCTGCAAAGGATGATGGTGGTGATGGTGATCTTCTTATAGATCGCGTGAGCAGCTTCACGCTAACCTACTGCAAGGAAATGGGTAATTGGGTGGCGGGCGCGGATGATATCCAGTCGCTTGATGCCGTCAAGATCGATCTTGACCTGACACGTTCAGACGGCGGCGCCGATGTCGCTTTTTCCACCACAGTAATCCCCAGGAATACCGGCGCCCCGGGAATCAGTTTCAGAAAGGTAAACTGATGACAAACAGAATTTCTCCCATTATTCTCCCTTCACTCACACGCCGAGCTCTTAAATATTCGAGAGCTGAAATTCGCGGCTTAATCGCGGGCCAAACGGGAAACATCCTGATCGGACTGATCGTCACCATCGTGATATTCGCCGCACTTGGCGCCGCGATGCTTTCTATCTTCACAACATCCACCTTCAGCCAGATCAGCGGGAACAGCTCAATGAGGGCATATTATCTTGCCGAATCCGGCTACCGGTACGCCGCCGCTGAATACAGGAACTCCGGCAGTGAAAGAGCGAAGGATGATAAGCTCGAATCTCTTCATGGCAAAACGTTTACCCTGGCCAATGATGATGGCTGCTTTGAACTCGAAATTTACCCTTATTACTATAAAACCACAGCGGATCATCTGGTCGGAAGCACGACGCTCAACACAAAGGTCACAGGTGGGTTTCCGCCTGAGTTGTCTCTCTCTTCCGGTTACTTGAAGGCAGAAGGGGAAGTCTATCACTATAACAACGCAGCCCAGAGCGATTCAAATGTGACTTTCACGCTGACCGGCGGAACCCTGTGGCCCATTGATAAAGATACAGCCATCTATTGCGTCAGCCATCCCAACGCCCAGCAAACCTTGACAGATACAGACACAAACAATATTATTGTGCTTGAAAACTCAACCGGTTCTGCTAATGCCTTCCCTGATATGAACGGCAGCTTCAGGATTTATGAATCGCCCACGAAATGGTCCTGCTGGTCTTACAAAAAGAGGGACGGGAATCGATTAGAAGGGGTTGCTCCCGCTAATGATCCGAACGGCGCCTTCAGTGTCACTGTCGATAACACAAACGATATCCTGCTTGACAAATTCATTAAACTGAAATCCACCGGCATATTTTATAAAGATGATCCCCTGGAGACAAGACGCGAGATTATATACCATATCCCCATTCCAGAAAAAACACCCACAGAAAAGGTCAGATTTCATGAGCGTTTTGAGGGTGAAGACCTGCCGGAGTCATTCGCCGGCGGTGAAGGGGAGATTGGCGGGCATGAAGTTGCCGGCGGCGCATTGCGCGTCACATCTGCGGAGGAGGATAAAAGTTCCATTGACTTCAACTGGGCTGCGGTAAGTATAGATTTGGAAAATGTTTGGGAAGGAGCAGGCTATCTCCTCAGTTATGACTTGCAGACCAAGATAAAGGTTGACAACAATGAACCCTGCTACATGGCGGGGATAAGCTTCAGAAAGAAAAGCGCCGAATCGGATACTGATTTATACGGTGTCTCTTATTTAAGGGGAAGACAGATTTTTGATTCCATTAATTGGGAAGAATCAAGTGGAATTCCTGATGCTGACAATTTAATTCCAGAAGATCTTTATAATGGGGGGTTAGAGGGCAACGAATCAATAAGATACTCGAAACCTGCCATTGTTCTGTGGCAAAAAACGGTGGGTGGTTATAAATGGCTGGCTTATAAGATATTGACAAGTGATGATTACGTAGTCGGAGGCACATTCAACAGCCGACTCCGGGACTGGTCCAATCTCCAGATTCGTGTCATCGAGGCCTATCCGCTGAAATTCAGCAGTGGAGGACCAACAACATTTCTTTACGGGGACATGATTACTATTATGCGTGGCGCAACAAAGATTGGAACGGCGCGTGTAAATGGAACCCCGGTTCTGACATCCGGGAGCTGGGCCGGCGGGAATGCGGCCGGGATACTGACGCTCTCCAATGCGCAACTTGAAGATGGTATGTCTATACAGCTTAACGATGATCTGCTGGTCTACGGGCAGGCACGCGCCAGGGCGGAAGCAGTGCCGCCAGACCCGTGGACAAAGACAAATTTCATACGGGTATATTATGGTGATACGAGCGCACATGGTACTCCTTCCGATTGTCCAACTGACAACGGCCGGTTGGCTAATCCACAGGTAACTGAAAGCGGCCAGGCTGTTCACTGGCCCGTCGATGATGTCAGTGACTGGGCGGCAAGTAATGACTATTTGACCCTGGCGCAGTGGGATGCCGCTGCTGCCGGTGTTACACTTCAGGGAACGGGCAGTGAGACAGACGCAATCATAGAGAATGACACCCTGACCTCCCCGGGAAGCGATCCTTTCGACCGTCCGGAGATTGCCCTGCATACTTTTGGTGATACGTCTAATAAGATTTACTTTGACGATTTCGCCATTCAGGCGGAGGCAATATCGGGAAGCAGGACGGGATTCCTGCCACCCATCCAGCAGTGAAGCCACATACGGGGCTCTTCACCCCCACCACTTCAACCCTCTGCCCAGGTGGGGGAGGGTGTTACGCTACACGCAGGGATATGTCGGATGCGGGGGGTGAATGGGTGAGCGCTCCCACGGATATAAGATCCACTCCCGTCTCGGCAATCTCCCTTACGCTTGATAACGTGACATTTCCGGAGGCCTCGATCAGAGTCCTTCCACTTATAAGAGAAACCGCCTCTTTCATCTCCCCTGAGCCCATATTATCAAGCATTATAATATCCACACCAGCGGAGAGAGCCTCCTCAACCTCTCTGAGATTCTTTACCTCAACCTCAACTTTTAGCGCATGAGGAGCGCCTCTGGAGATCCTGTCAACTGCCGCTGAAATACCCCCGGCGGCATCGATATGGTTGTCCTTGATCAGGATGCCGTCATATAAGCCGAACCTGTGATTAACCCCGCCGCCTATAGCAACGGCGTACTTCTCCAACATCCTTAGACAGGGGGTCGTTTTTCTCGTATCCAGAATCTTTGCGCCGGTTCCCCCGACTTCATCCACGTACCTTCGCGTCAATGTGGCAATCCCGCACAACCTCTGAAGGAAATTGAGGGCCACCCTCTCCGCGGTAAGGATACTCCCTAACTTTCCGGAAATCTCCGTCAGAATATCTCCGCTTTTGACAAGAGCTCCATCCTCAACATTATCCCTGAACCTGATATCCCCGTCATAAGAGACAAACACCTCTTTAAAAACATCCATCCCTGCCGCCACCATGTCCCCCCTGGCAATGGCCTGCGCCCGGCCGGTCTCATTTCCAGTGAGAACAGCCGAGGTGGTTATATCGCCTGATCCAACATCTTCTTCGATGGCCGATTGTATCAGCCGGCGTATGATACGTTTCTGAAGCATAATTTGTAACCGTTCACCGCTTGAAAAAGATTGTTTAGGCTGAAGGTGAAGGCTGAAGTCTCTTAAGGGCGGCCTCAAGCGCGCCATATTTCTCTTTAAGCTCCCTGAACTTGGCCTCCTCCTTTTTTATCACTTCGCCCGCGGCCTTTTCCATAAAATCGCGATTGGCAAGTTTTTGGGAAACTATGACCATGTCTCTGTCGATCTTGCCGATTCTTTTTTCGATTCTTATCTTCTCCGCAGCCGTATCGATTGCGCCTTTTAGTGATACAAACACCCGAAAATGCCCGGCAACACCGGTGGCGGCGCCCCTGGGCTCCTCGATTTTGCCTGAGACGGTCAATTCCTCAAGATTTGCCAGATTGATAATGTAGTTCTCCCCCGCAGTTATTAGAGGAATTAACTCCTCATCATGAGAGGAAACAACCACTTTCAACTTTCTTGATGGGAGAATATTCATCTCGCCTCTTATGTTTCTTACACAGGCAATCAGATCCATGATAATGCCCATCTTTTCCCCCGCATCCCGGTCACAAAGCATCTCATCCGCCACCGGAAACCGGCTGATCATGACGGAGTCTTCGTTACACCCCAACTTATTCCAGATCTCCTCGGTCAAAAAAGGCATAAATGGGTGCAGGAGCGAAACTGCGGTCTTCAATACAAAGTGGAGTGTCCGTTGAGCGGCAAGCCTCTTCGCGGGATCATCCTTGCTGTAAAGGACAGGCTTTGCCAGCTCGAGATACCAGTCGCAGAACTCGTGCCAGACAAAATAATATATGCTGCCGGCTGCCTCGCCAAACCTGTACTCATCGAGATATTTCGTCACGTCTCCTATGGTCTTGTTGAGTCTGTCCTTGATCCAGCGGTCACAGAGGGAGTAATCATTCCCCGTGCTTTCTGCGCGCGACACATCGGGAGACAGGTAATCTCCGAGGTTCATCATGGAGAATCTCACGGCATTCCATATCTTGGTCACAAAATGCCGGTAGCCCTCGATCCGTTCCTCCGACATCCTCACATCTCTCCCCTGAGTTGTAAATGCCGCAAGCGTGAACCTGAAGGCATCTGTTCCGTATTTTTCTATCATTTCGAGGGGGTCTATGCTGTTTCCCTTTGACTTGCTCATCTTATCCCCCTCCTCGTCCCGGACAAGGGCATGAAGATAAACGTCCTTAAAGGGGACATCCTTCATGATGTAAATGCCCATCATCATCATCCTTGCCACCCAGAAGAAGAGGATGTCAAAACCGGTAACGAGAAGGGAGGTTGGATAAAATGTCTTCAATACCTCTGTCCGCTCCGGCCACCCAAGGGTCGAAAAGGGCCAGAGCGCTGAACTGAACCAGGTGTCCAGGACATCTTCCTCCTGATGGAGTGAAGCGCCTTCACAAGCAGGACATTTATCAGGATCATCCACGGAAACAATCTCATTCCCGCACCCCTCACAATGCCAGACGGGGATTCTGTGCCCCCACAATATCTGTCTTGAGATGCACCAGTCGCGAATATTCTCCATCCACTCAAAATAGGTTCCTTCCCAGTTAGATGGAATTATCCTGGTCTTCCCCTTGACAACGGCCGCGGTGGCGGCCCTGGCCAGCGGCTTTACCTTCACAAACCACTGTCTGGAAACGGCCGGCTCTATAACGGTTTTACATCTGTAACAGTGGCCCACGTTGTGGGTATAGGACTGTCTTCCGGCCAGATAACCCCCTTTTTTCAGGTCATGAACAACATTCTTCCTGCATTCGTAGCGATCCTGTCCACGGTAAATGCCTCCATTTTCGTTTATGGCCGCGCTGTCATCCATAATCTTTATGATCTCAAGATCATGTCTCTGCGCCATGGCAAAGTCATTTGGATCACTGGCAGGCGTTATCTTCACCGCTCCTGAACCGAATTCCATGGACACATAATCATCAGCGATAACAGGTATCCTTCTATTCACGAGAGGAAGGATCACCTCTTTACCGACAGCATCTCCGTATCTTTCGTCTTTGGGATTGACCGCGACTGCGGTATCCCCCAACATGGTTTCGGGACGCGTCGTGGCAACAACAATCTCCCCGCCGCCATCCGCAAAGGGGTACCTGATATCCCACAGGCCGCCCTCCTCTTCCTCATACTCAACCTCGAGATCGGATATGGCCGTATGGCACCTGGGACACCAGTTGACGATATAGTTGCCCTGATAGATAAGACCGTCGTTATAGAGCCTTGCGAACACTTCCCTTACCGCCTTTGTCAGCCCTTCATCCATGGTGAAACGTTCTCTCGGCCAGTCGCAGGAGCATCCGAGACTCCGGAGCTGGTTCATGATTGCCCCTCCATATTTCTCCTTCCACTCCCATATCCTCTCGATGAACTTTTCCCGGCCGAGATCGTGTCTCGTAAGCCCCTCTTTTGCTAATTGCTGCTCAACGACATTCTGCGTGGCGATTCCGGCATGATCCATACCGGGCATCCAGAGGGTATTGTATCCCTGCATCCTTTTATACCGGACTATAACGTCCTGCAAAACGTTATTCAACGCATGACCCATGTGAAGTATGCCGGTAACGTTAGGCGGCGGTATCACTATTGAGAAGGGCTCTTTTTCGCTTCTGTCCTCTGCCCTGAAATAACCGTGATCCAGCCAGTATTTGTACCACTTTGCTTCGACATCATGAGGATCAAAAGATTTGCTCAACAACTTCTCTTTCATTCTTATATCTCCAAAAGTCAGATTATTTAGACTGAAGGCAGAAGGCTGTTCGTTCCTGATAGAGTTTTCGGTGGATTCGCTCCGCTTAATCCGCCCTGCAAACCACCTTCTGCCTTCAGCCTAAACAACCTGAGAGCTTTCAATGTGCCTCATCCCAGTTCCTGCCTGAGGCTATATCCACTTTAAGCGGAACCTTTAAATCAAGAACCCCTTCCATCTCTCTTCCGACCATATCCATGATTTCATCCTTTTCATTCAGCGGGGTCTCAAAGACGAGTTCATCATGGACCTGCATAATCATAGATGTGGAGAATCCACCTTCTGTAAGACGGTTCGCGATATTTCTCATTGCCGCCTTGATCAGATCGGCGGCCGTGCCCTGTACGGGGGTGTTGATTGCTGCGCGCTCGGCAAACTGGCGAAGAGGAGCACTGCCGCTGTTTATTTCCGGAAGATACCGGCGGCGATTAAGGAGCGTGGTGACAAACCCATCCCTTCTCGCATTTTCCACAGTCCTGTCTAAATATTCTCTGACACCATGGAACCTGCGAAAATAGGCGTCTATATATACCTTTGCCTGCTTCCGGCTTATCCCTAACTCCTTTGACAGCCCAAAGGGACTCATCCCGTAAATTATGCCAAAATTGATCACCTTGGCCTGGCGCCTCATATCGGAGTTGACCATCTCGGGAAATACACCGAAGATATCCAGGGCGGTTCTGGTATGTATATCCTCACCGGATCTAAAGGCCTCAATCAGGGTCATATCGCCGGAAAGGTGGGCCAGGACGCGGAGTTCTATCTGTGAATAATCCGCCGAGATGATCTCACGGCCATCCGCGGCGATAAAGGCCTGCCGAATCCTTTTTCCCTCAACCGTTCTCACGGGAATATTCTGCAGGTTCGGGTTGCTGCTCGACAGCCTGCCCGTTGCGGTAACCGCCTGATTATATGAAGTATGAACCCTTCCCGTTTCCGGGTTGACCAGCGCGGGCAGGGCATCAACATAGGTGGACTTCAGTTTCGATATGCTCCTGTAGGCCAATATCTCCGCCGGAAGCTCATGGGTCCGGGCCAGATATGTCAGGACGTCGACGCCGGTAGAATAACCGGTCTTCGTCTTTTTACCCCTTGGAAGACCAAGCTTGTCAAAGAGAATAATCTGAAGCTGCTTAGGCGAGCCGATGTTGAAACTTTCGCCGGCAAGCCGGTATATCTTTTCCTCCGAGAGCGACATCAGCTCTTCAAGCTGAAATGACATCTCACCCAGCAGCCCGGCATCGATCAGGACGCCTTTTTTCTCCATCGCGGCCAGTATCTCAATCAACGGCATCTCCACATCGTAAAAGAGATCTCCCATACCCCCTTTCTCGATCTTCCCGGGAAGCAGGGAGGAAAGCTCAAGAATTGCGTCCGCCCTCCGACATGAATAATCTCTTGTCTTGTCGAGAGAAACAGCTTCAAAACCGATTGCCTTTGAACCCTTCCCGACCAACTCTTCTTTAGATATAATTTCACGATCAAGATGATCCATGACAATATCGGTCAGATCATAACTGTGCTTCGCGGGATTCAGGACATAGGAAGCTATCATCGTGTCACAGCCGGCCCCTGCCAGATCGCCGCCATTTCTCGAAAGAACAATAAGCGAGTTTTTAATATCATGTCCATGCTTTTTTTTGTCTCTGTCGCAAAAAAAAGGGGCAAGTCCCTTCAGCACATATTCCAGTCCCATCTGATCCGGAACGTCTTCACAAGTATTTGAAATCGGGATTAAATATGCTTCGCCTCTAACCGGACAGATGGAAATTCCAACTATTTCGGCCAGCATCGGAACATCCGAGGTCAGATCAAGATTAAAAGAAAATTCCTCAACTTCCTGAAGTCTGTTCAGCAGCGTCTCAAACTCATCCTCCTTCAGGATCACATTATAGCTTTTCTCTTGATCCTCTGCCTCCTCGGTCTTCAATTCCTTAATCAGAGAGTAGAACTCAAACTCTTTGAATAACTCCCTGAGAACATCTGTGTCCGGCTCCTTGCGGCGCGAGGTCTCAAGATCGAATTCGATCGGGACATCCGTCTTTATAACGGCCAGATCTCTGCTCATCCCGGCCCGCTCGGCATACTTTGTGAGATTTTCTCTCACCCTTTTATTTTCGACCTTATCCGCATTCTTCAATACCTCTTCTACCGTGCCGAACTCCCTTATCAATTTAAGAGCGGTCTTCTCTCCCACACCGGGAACACCGGGGATATTGTCCGACGCATCCCCCATCAGGCCTAATATCTCGACCACCTTCTCAGGATCTACCCCGAAGCGCTGTCTGACACCTTCAATATCGTATGTCCTGTCCTTCATCGTATCGATCATAATGATATCATCCGACACGAGCTGCATAAAATCCTTGTCTCCGGAGACAATAACTGTCTTTATTCCTTCCTGAGCATAAGTACTGGCAAGCGTTCCTATGATGTCGTCCGCCTCCATGCCCTCTTTTTCCAGGACAGGAATTCCGAACCCCCGCACAATATCCTTGATACGGGGGATCTGCGGAATGAGAGTATCGGGCATCGGTTTACGCGTAGCTTTGTACTGATCGTAGATCTTATTGCGAAAGGTGGGGCCCTTTACATCAAAGATAACCGCGATATAATCCGGTTTCCCGTCGCGGCAAAGCCCCGCAAGCATCCTGGTAAAAGCGTAAATTGCGTTGGTTGGCAGTCCTTTCGAGCTGGAAAGCTCTTTTATCGCGTGAAAGGCGCGATAAACGCAATTACTGCCGTCTATTAGAAACAGGGCGGGTTTATTTATTTTTTCCGTCACAGCAACCTCTAAAAATACCACAGTAAAATATCACATAGCATATATGAATGCAAACACCGCAAAAAATCGATCCGTAATTTGCGGATATATGATATCTCCTTGACATACAATCATTTTTTTCTTATTCTTTCGGTTATTGCTTATCCGGCGCATTGTATTAATTTTCATCTGATATGGGGGCATAGTTAGTGCCTTAATTGTAAAATTCTTGCAAAAATGGCAAAAGAATTTGGTTAAGGAACTATATCAAATATCAAAATGAAAAATGAAAATGGGAAGCCAGCCAGTTTTTCTGAGATATCATCGCATTGTACAATCTCCTTAATTTTACTTTTAAATTTTCTATTTTGATATTTCCAATTTCCGGCTTGTCCGGGTTAGAGGTATGTACAGTGAAAAAAAGTCGTCAGTTTCAAAAGGACAAGCATGAAAGCATGGTTAACACTGCTATGTGTCTTAACCATTATGTGGCTGCAGGTCATCCCGGCTGAAGCCGCCCGGTTAAGGCATATGAGAATTGGCGAACATGGAACATTCACAAGAATTGTATTTGAATTCGATGATCATGTTCGGTTTCAGGAACCTGATATAAAAGACAGGGGGAAATTCTCCATTGTTTTTTTTGACAGCGCCGCCGCAGAGGCCCCGCCTTTCCAAAAAATTCGCGAGAGAACCAGGCGGATTAGCGCCGTTGAATTTATTCAGAAAGGACCCCATTTAACCGCCGATGTCACCCTCCCTTCACCGGACTTTAAACTCAATTTTTTCTCTCTTTTCAGTCCCGATCGGGTTGTTTTAGACATATATCGGGGGAATGAAGATCAAACAGTTTTTACGCCCCGGAGACCTTTCGACAGGATATTGACGGCGCCCGAGGCAGAAAACAAATCTCTTTCCCACGCCTCCAAATCCGGCCGGTTGCAGATATCTTTGTTGATCGCATCAGTCATGTTAAATGTTATCACCGTCATTATTCTGGCCTTGCTGAGTTTCAAGCTGTTGCGGAGAATACGCGCAGCTGATCCGGCAAATACCGGTGAAGTTTTTGATTCGGATGGGATATCGGATGAAAGAGTATTTTCCATAGATTCCAAGATCAATGAAGAAATGAAAAAGTATGATCGAACTTGATCGGAGAAAGCGCCATGGTTGACGAAACCCAGACAGAATTGAATGTCGGCCTCTCGGAAGATGAAAAAGACGACCTCGAAAAACTGATAAAAGCGTTTAAAAGCGAACAATCTCCCGCCACATCCGGCACCACATTGGAAGATATTCGGAAACAGGTTGTATCCATGGGCGAACACATTGCCCAGCTATCTGAAATGCTGCTGAAATTCGATATGAGGATTAAGTCAATATACAAAATAACACGCCTCTCTCATAAAAAAAGCGAGACCATGAATGAGCGTATAGACGCCGTCATCGGATACGTCAAGCGTGGTAAAATATTTAGCCGGAGGTGAGCATTGAACAATCAGGTTGAGAGACGAAGCCACACCATAAATCGCTTTCTTGACGGTTCTATAGCGATAGATTCCATTGACGAATTTGAAAAAATGCTCGATATCTTCCCCAGGAATCCGGCATTCCATAAAGCCTTTGCCGACTTGCTGGCAAGAGAAAGGTCGTTTGATGCCGCCGTTGATGAATACAGAGAAGCGGCCGGACTTTTCATCGATGTGGGCATGACATTACAGGCCATTGCGTCCAAAATCTCGGAGTGGCGGATCGCCGGGCCTTCGCATCACGAAGGCCCGGCCTTCCATTCAGCCCTTCGTGAAGGCATATCCGGGGATATACCAGTTCACAATTTTTTTGCGAAGATGTCATACCCCGAGATTGCCGCCGTCATCGATGGAATGGTGCAGATCCGTTTACCCGCCGGCAAGCGTGTGAAAAAGTTCTATGACGCGGAAAACGACATTAATTTTATTGTGTCTGGAGCATTAAACAAGAGAACCTATCATCATTCAGGAAAAGAAGAAGAGATCAGAAAAATATCCAATACGGATATGACGGAAGACGATTTTTTTGGCGATATCTATCCATTTGAAGAAGAAAAGAGGTCTCGATCAGATATTGACACGGTTACCCGTGTAGAATTAGTTAAAATTTCAAAACCGAGGCTAATGAGTATTTGCGGAGAACACCCTGATGTCGAACTTCTGTTAGAGGAGATGTATAAGGCACAGTCTGAATCAGGAAAAGAAAGCTCCTCGCGTATGGTGCGGAAGACAGTCCGGTACGAAGTCCCGACAAAGATAAAAATCCGAAGCTTCACAGACAGGGACGGCAGCAAAAATCCTTTAGTCATTGAAGGGATTACCAGGAATATGTCGTTAGGCGGGGCTTGTATAGTTATGGGCGCCAGGTATCTGACCGGCCCCTCTGCCAACATGGTAGGCAGAAACGTCAATATCCAGATTAGTGTCCCGGAAGCGGAAGAGGCACTCAATGTTCTGGGCACAATTGTCTGGAGCAATGAAGTTTCCGATGAAGAGAGAACAACGGTAGTAGTGGGTGTAGAGTTCAAAGACATGACGGTGCTCGATCGTGAGCGTCTAAAAAAATACTGTTATGGGAGCAACGAGGCGGATAATCTTATCTTCAACCTGTGGGAATCACTTATGAAAGCGTGATGCTTCCATCTCCTCAAAGAGGGGCGTTAAATGGGAAAAAATGATAAAGTAAGCGGGAACCCGGGCGCGAAAGTATGGGCAGTCGGCGGAGGAAAGGGGGGCGTTGGAAAAAGCACTGTAAGTATTTTCCTGGCTTTCTGGCTGGCCCGAATGGGCAAGAGAACCATACTCATGGATGTTGATCTGGGCGGAGCCAACCTCCATACCCTCCTCGGAATCAAGAGCCCCCCCCGCACCATCAACGACTTTATCACAAAGAAGTATAGTGCATTAGAAAATATCTGCATCAACACCGAGACAGAGAATCTTCGCCTCATCAGCGGAGCCAGCGAGATTCTCTCCCTGGCAAATCTCCAATTTGCCCAAAAAACAAAGATCATACAGAATATCTCCTTGCTGGACGCAGACTATATCGTGCTTGATCTTGGAGCTGGGACTTCCTTTAACGTACTGGATTTTTTTCTTGCTGCCGATAAAAAAATAGCCGTCCTGACTCCACAACCTACATCGATCCAGAATACATATGCCTTTGTAAGAAATGCAGTTTACCGGAAATTAAGCCGGCTTTCCAGCCGTGATCCATCTCTCCACGCCCTTATTAAGACCTCCATAGATACAAAAAATGAGCTTAAGATGCAGACGGTCAAAGAGCTTTTTCAGTTCATCCAGGAGTTGAGAGGAGAAGATGTGGCGGAATCTTTACGAAAAGAGATTGAGGAAATCAGGCCGGAGATGATCACCAACATGGTCAGGGAACCCAGAGATAAAAACGCAGGCCGCATTATACAACTTGTCGCTGAAAAGTATTTAATGGTGCACTGCGCCGACATGGGCGGAGTGGATTACGACAGATACGTTTATACGGCAACTTCCGGCATGGTAGCTCTTACCAGACTTGATCAGTCGAGCGACGCGCTTGCCTGTACCTATGAGATTGCAATGAAACTGTTATCATAACTGCTCAAGCGGCAGGCTTCAGACCAACTACGGAAGCTGTCCGAGAATGAGAAATTTTTTGCAAGGTCAAGGAGGGCGAAGATTTTAACCGCAGGAATACACTTCCGTATTTTGAGGATTAAAATCTGAGCCTG
>Ga0209121_10004286_pt1 | contig 13378 bp, 8 predicted proteins | sample Cruoilmetagenom3_FD_187292 | JGI IMG/M metagenome (GOLD analysis project Ga0209121, IMG submission 187292) | Oil polluted marine microbial communities from Coal Oil Point, Santa Barbara, California, USA - Sample 3 (SPAdes) (version 2) | ecosystem: Environmental > Aquatic > Marine > Oil seeps ... | reverse complement strand
GGGAGATGTATATCATCCCATCGCTGAGAACCGTAATTGTCGGATGAATAATATTTCATGACCATTTTGCGCACAATTTCATTTGTAACAGACTAAACGTTTATGAGGGGACACACATGGAGGGGCTGCCGCCGGGAACCGTTAAATATCTGCGTGTGGTCGAGTCGCCTGAAAAGCGTTTCTGGACACATGCGCAGTGGGGCGGGCAGGGCGTGCATTGTCCGGCTTTGAACTGGCATAGCTTCGAGAACAAGCGTGTTCTCGGCACTGTGCCGGTGGCCGAAGATGGCTCTGCTTATTTCGAGGTGCCCTGCGACAAGTTCATCTTTTTCCAGCTTCTCGATGCGAATAAGATGATGGTACAGTCTATGCGAAGTGGAACAATCGCCCAGTCCGGCGAGTTGACGGGTTGTGTCGGATGCCATGAGAATCGCCGCCAGACGCCGAAACAGTTTAGTGAGAAGATACCGATAGCTCTGAAGCGGCAGCCGAGCAGACTAAGTGGTTGGAAGGGAGAACCACGACTGTTCAACTATGCAAGCGAGGTGCAGCCTGTTTTCGATAAACACTGTGTTAGCTGTCATGACTTCGACCAGGAAGCCGGGAGAGAGCTCATTCTGGCAGGTGACCGTACTAACACGTTTAATGCTTCCTATAACGAATTGTGGCGGAAGAAGTATATCAAAGCCATTGGAGCCGGGCCATCCGATATCCAGCAGCCCTATTCCTGGGGCTCTCATGCGAGTAAGCTTGTCGAAGTTATTCGAGAAGGACATTATGATGTTAAACTCAGTGGTGACGAATTCGAGCGTATCGTAACCTGGATCGATCTCAATGGGCCGTATTATCCTCGCTACGACTGTGCCTATCCGAATAATCTGACGGGCCGATGCCCACTCGATAACAAACAGCTCAAACGACTCACAGAATTAACAGGTGTGTCTTTTACAAAGCTGGCCGCTCACAATCAAAATACAGGGCCACAAGTGAGCTTCGACCGTCCACGCCTGAGCCCTTGTCTGGCTAATTTTGAGAACACAAGCCATCCCGGGTATATCGAAGCATTGGCAATTATCGAATCCGGCAGACGAATGTTGCTGCAGCGTCCGCGAGCGGACATGCCGGGCTTCGAGGCATGTACTATCGATCAACAGCGTCAACGAAATTACACAATGCGCCAACAGGCCGAGGTGCGCAATCGCAAGGCAATCCACAATGGGCAGAAGCTTTACGACTTTGATTGACGGTAGCCGACTCGACAGTCCTACTGCCTGAAACGATAAATTCCTTTTTCCAACTTCATAAGGATGAGCGGTAGAAAGGCTTAAGGTGAAATTCACAAGATCAAGCATTATTGTCTTGACTTCAATACATCAGAATATACAATAAAAATGGCTTTTTGAAATTTTGGTGGGAGGCGACGTTGTGAAAGGGTGCACATTCCATTATGGTTGAGGTAAAGCACTTCTTATAGGAGCGATATCCACTGGATAGGGTCGCCGCCGGCATCGACGATTTCTTGAGAATTAGTCCAGATGAAATTTAACAGCATTGTTTTTCCGGTTGTTTTAGCGGTGCTGCTGCTTTGCAGCGGTTTATCGGCGCGGCCTACAACCGCATATGAAGCAGAAATGGTTGTTGCCGGCTGGCTTAAGGCCAATCCGCTGCCGCTCGGAACGACTCCTGGCCGGCGGGTGTTGGACGTCGAGACCTACGCCGGTCAGGACGACAGGCCCGCTTATTACATTGCTTATTTGCAGCCGTCGGGCTTTGTGATTGTCTCGGCGGACAACCTGGTTGAGCCGATTATTGGATTTGCCGACGATGGGACTTACGACCCTTCGTTTGAGAACCCGCTGGGGGCGTTAGTTAACAGCGACCTAAACGGGCGAGTGGGGGCGATTAGAAACACGTTCCGCCTGCAAATGTCGGTCGAACCAATTGCGGTCGACACCTCGCAGGGCAAGTGGCGGCACTTTATAGATATTGCCGAAGATTCCGAAGGCGGATTTAACTTAATGAGCTTGGTGATAGCCGGCGATATTCGTGTGCTGCCGCTGGTTCAAAGCCAATGGGGCCAGACACAGGCATTGGGAGATGTTTTCTACAATTATTACAGCCCGAACAACTACTCGTGTGGGTGTCTTGCGACGGCTATGGCCCAGGTGATGCGCTACTACGAGTATCCTGTCGGTCAGATAGGAATACACGAATTTATGATCAAGGTTGACGGTATTAAACAAATAGCCTCTACGCGAGGAGGCGATGGCTTCGGCGGGGCGTACAACTGGAGTGATATGCTCCTGAGACCTCAGTCCGGTTACGGCAATATCACTGGGACGCAGCGCCAGGCCATCGGGGCGATTTGCTATGATGCCGGTATCGCTGTCGGGATGCATTACGGGGCTAACGGGTCAGGCGCTTTGATGATGGATGCGAGGGATGCATTGATTAATATATTCCAGTATGGCAATGCAGTCCTGGGATATAATTTCGGCCGGAACATCGATTCCGGGCTAACGGAGATGATCAATCCCAATCTCGACGCGAAAGCACCTGTTATCCTTGCCATTCTGAATCCTTTTGACCCGAACGGCGGGCATGCGGTTATATGCGATGGATACGGGTATGATTCTTCGACGCTTTACTACCATCTGAATATGGGCTGGGAGGGCGTCAATGACATCTGGTACAGCCTGCCGGATATCGATGCTTCACAGAGCAAATTCACATTAGTTGTTGGATGCATCTACAATATTATGACCTTGGGCAAAAGTGAGATTGTCAGCGGGCGCATCATGGATCCCAACGGTAAGCCCATCGCCAATGCACAAATCTTCGCCGAGCCGAACGGACGGGTTCCTCATATGGTGTTGGCCGATGACAGGGGCATATATGCTCTTAAAGGATTGAACTCGGATACATCTTACAAGATATGGGCGGAGGCGGATGGATACGTTTTCTCCGAAAAGTTGGTTCAGACGCTACACTCGAATAACAACTCTACCACAGTGGGGAATCGCTGTGGGATCGATTTTTATGCCGATATCGTCCTGAATCCGCGTTCACCCAAACGTCTTTATGTTGATGCTTATGCTATCGGAGATCCCGGTCCCGGTGATTCGGCTGTTTCCGATCCTGCTGAGGATGGCTCGGCCGAACATCCCTTTGACGCCATACAGCAGGCAATAGACGCCGCTGTCCCGGGAGATACGGTGGTTATCTTACGCGGGACATATACAGGCGACGGCAACCGGGACCTGGATTTCAAAGGAAAGGCGATAACAGTTACCGGCGAGGATCCGAACGATCCGAATCTAGTAATCATCGATTGCGGAGGAACTGTCGAGGACCTGCATCGGGGCTTCGTTTTTCATCGGTACGAGACGCCTCTGTCGATATTAACCGGCTTGACCATTACCGGCGGCTATCACGAGCGGGGGGGTGGAATGTATTTCGGGGACTACGCCCGGCCTACAGTGACTAACTGCACCTTCCGCGAGAACGCATCATCACTCGGCGGCGGCGTGTATAACGAAAGCAGCCCGGCACTGACCAACTGTACGTTCATTACCAACTCGGCGGATGGCGGGGGCGGAATGTACAATAGCGGGAATAAGCCCGAGTGTAAGCCGGTACTGAGCAAATGCACGTTCATCGCCAACACGGCCGCCAACAACGGAGGCGGAATGTACAATTGGGGACGTTACGCCAAGCCCACGGTGACTCACTCTGCATTTCTCCGGAACTCCGTCTCCGAGGGCGGTGGCGGGGCGATACGAAATAACATGTCGGGCAGCCCGAATCTGGCCAATTGCTTATTTGTCGGGAACACTGCGGCGACGTTCGGTGGGGCGATACGCAATTCCAACAGCGGTGTTACGATACTGAACAACTGTACGTTCAGTGCGAATTCGGCCGGCAGCGGAACTGCCTTTGCCAGCACGCCGGACGATGAAGGATCGCAATCTGCATGTATTCTGCAAGTGATCAATTGTATCATGTGGGACGGCGGCGACGAAATCTATAACGATGACCGCTCAATCGTTAATGTCAATTACAGCAACGTTCAGGGTGGTTCCGGCGGAGGAACGTGGCCAGGGCAGGGCAATATCGATGTTGATCCCTGTTTTGCGGATCCGGATAACGGCGATTGTCATTTGGCATCCAGGACGGGCCGCTGGGAACAGAAGAGCCAAAGCTGGGTTCAGGATGAGGTGACAAGTCCCTGTATCGATGCCGGCAATACGAGCACCCCGGTCAACTTCGAGCCGTCCCCTAACGGCGGTGTTATAAATATTGGCGCCTATGGCGGCACTGAAGTGGCAAGCAAGTCGGAATAAGATTCGTAGGGCTGTAAGATTACCGTTGCCTGCAAATATTTCGTATCTTGTGTAGATTCTGCTGTGGGCATCGGCATCTATTTTTTTGCCGATAGGTCGGCACAGAGAAGTTCTTCGTCGTTTCTGATGTAAACGTGCTTGTAGGCAAATGCGGGATGCGACCAGCAAACGCCGCCGCGTTGGCTTAGCTGGCCTTTTGTCGGATCGATAAGCTTCGTACGGCTGATTTCCTGATAACCGCGGGGCGATAATTTGCTGATGATTAGCTCGCCTCGCTCGTTGAACATCCACGTTCTGTCTCGATTTTGTATCATGTGAATGTTGGCCCAGCGGGCTTTGGGCACGGCGTCGAGACTTTCCCACATTCGGTTTCCGGTGAGCAGATCCAGGCAGCGGAGTTCGCCGTAACTGTCAACACCGTAAATGTAATTGCCCTTGATAATCGGAGTGGATATGCAGCAATGCAGGCTTTCGGTATTTTTTGTATTTTCGCCCTTGCGCTGCCAGACTTTTTCGACGGTGAGCCTATCCGGGTTGAGTTTCAGCAGGAGCGAGCCGTCAAAGAAACTGCTGACAAAGAGATAATTATTTTCGAAAACCGGGCTGGCGATGTTCTGGCTGAGGCGGTCCGGGGTAAATGGGTGTTGCCAGCAGAGCTCTCCATTCAGCGGATCAAGGCCGACAATTCTCTCGACGGTCCAGCAGACCAGCACGCGTTTGCCAGCCTGGTCGATGACGATGGGTGCCGAATATGAAACATTATCATTCAGGGCCCGCCATTTTTCTGCTCCGGAAATTTTATCGAAGGCTACAATGCTGGCATTGTCTTTACCGCCGATGTGTACTATGACCATGTGGTTTTCGACAACCGGGCAAGCCGAAATTCCCCATATTGGCATCCTGATTGCATATTCGGTATTGAGATTCCTGCTCCAGAGGATGTTTCCGTTTGCTGCATCGAAACAAAAAAAATGCCCCATTGTTCCGAGCGAATAGGCACGGTTTTCATCGATGGTAACCGAAGCGCGGGGGCCGTTCCTGTGCTCGATTTCCTCATATTTGCATTCATAGTCGTGAGACCAGATTTTGTTGCCCTTCATTGCGTCGAAGCAGTGAACTCGCTCGATTTGAGTCGGGATCGTTACGCGGTCGGTAACATAAACCCGGCCGCCGGCGACGGTTGGCCCGCTGTAGCCGTTGGCGATTTTGGCTCGCCATCGGATATTAAGGCTTGGAGCATCGAATTTATCAATAATGCCCTTTTCAGGCCAGATGCCGTCCCGGCTGGGACCTCGCCATTGGGGCCATTCCTCGCCCCGGGTTGAAACTGCCAAAAACAAGCCTAAGAACGTTATCAATAAACGTTTATTACACATAAGCCCAATCGTCCTCAAACAAATGGCTTTAGAGCGTAAGAAAATCCGAAAAATGTTCTGAAACTATCGAATATTGCACCTATTTGAGCGTTTGAGTCTAACAAACACGGCGTTGAAAAACAATGTTATTTTGCATATTGGCTGAACTGCAAAGAAAATCCTTTTTTTTGCAATAAAATCCAAATAAAGCCCGTCTTAAACATTACTATATGTGGATTTCTGCGTAAATATTGGGCAGCTTATTCCTGAAAAGAACTGCTGGAAGGCAGTTTTGTTTTGGGGATTTCAATATCTTAGGCCTGAATTTAAGCAATGACGACTGTACGGCAGGATCAGGTGTTTCTCAAAGTGTATGGGATACTGGTTTTTATAGAGGTGCTTATGTGGCAAGAAGTTAGAAATATCTCAGACAGGCAAAGAACAGGCCATGGTAAGTGTTGTTTATTAAGATTGCTGTTAATTTCGTTGATTCTTGTTCCTTTGGGATGTAAATCCCCGGTTGAGCATCGCGCCGAGGCTGATAAAGTTGCTGCTGAGATCATCACTGCCAAGCAAAAAGAGGCGTTTGGAGAGATCGAGCCATTCAGCATTGAAAGGCCGAGCGATATTCTTCGCCGGCGTTTGCTGGAGCAGCAGAATTTAGCTGTTTTCTCAGAAGCTTCGCTCGGTACAGACAAGCTCAAGCCTGTCGAACACTGGCCCGATCCGAACTATATGCAGGCCAAATCGTCCGGAAGCTCGGAAGATTTGCCCATCGAGCCCAATAAGCCAGTCAAGTTGACGCTGATACAGTCACTCCAGGTGGGCGCTCGCAATAGTCCGGACTATCAATCTCGCAAAGAAAATGTCTTTCGAGCGGCATTGGCCCTCGATCTGACACGGCATAACTTCGAAAATATATTCGATGCCGGGGCGGACAGCGAACTTAACACGGATACTACGGCCACTAATTTGGATACCAGCGCGGCTGCGGGGGTGAGTCGTACCCTGAAGAACGGAATCGACATGAGCTCGTCGATAGCGGTCAATCTGATGAATCTTTTGACTCAGGGCGGCGCATCATCCATGGGGCTGAGTGCCGATGCTTCGGTATCTATCCCCTTAATGAGAGGTTCCGGCGAGCATATTGCCGCCGAACCACTGACCCAGGCCGAGCGAGATGTGATTTACGAGCTTTGGGATTTCGAACGTTATAAGCGGACATTCTCGGTTGGCGTTGCCAGGGGATATTTCAATGTGCTGCGTCAGATGGACAGCGTATCCAACGCTGAGGACAACTACCGCAGTGCAGTCGCCTCGTCCCGTTGGTCGCGAAGGCGGGCCGATGCCGGTCGAATCCGTGAGATTGAAGTGGACCAGGCGATCCAGCGGGAATTGAGTGCTCGTAATAGCTGGATTTCTGCCCAGGAACAGTTCAAGAGCACTCTCGATTCGTTCAAGAATACCATCGGTCTTCCGACCGATGCTCGTATCGAACTGGATCCGAACGACCTGGTGCAATTGCGGAGCCGTTCCTCGACGATTCTTGAAGAGATGAGAACAACATCCCAGCAGGGGATTTCCGAAACAGCTCCACCGGCGGATGCTCCTATCGAGTTAATCCCGGCCAGCTATGAAGACGCCGGACCGATGGAGATCGACGAGTCTCTGGCGGTGAAGCTGGCTTTAGAGAACCGGCTGGATTTGCAGGAGGCCATCGGCTCGGTATACGATGCCCAGAGAGATGTTGTGGTCAGGGCCGATGCACTCAGGGCCGGATTGACACTTGGTGGAACGGCCTTCGCCTCAGATACCGATGAAGTTGGCGATATTCGTTTCGACAGGGGCCAATATGCGGCCCTGCTTTCGCTCGATTTGCCGGTTGAAAGGACCAGGGAGCGGAACGAGTATCGAAACAGCCTGCTCAATCTGGAGCAGGCCACAAGAAGTGTGCAATCGCTTGAAGATCAAATCAAACTTTCCATTCGTAGTGAATTAAGGACCCTTCTTGAATCCCGGGAGAGTCTTAAGATTCAGGCTCAGTCGGTTGTGGTTGCGGAAAAGCGCGTCCGAAGCAATACAATCTTTCTCGAAGCGGGAAGGTCGGAGATACGTGATTTGCTGGATTCTCAGGACGCACTTCTGTCGGCCCAGAACTCTTTGACCCGGGCTGTTGTAGATTATCGTATAGCCGAACTGGAAATGCAGCGAGATCTGGGCTTGCTCAAAGTGAACGAACAGGGTTTGTGGCGGGAATTCTCGCCGGAGGTAATTGATAATGGTAAGTAATACTACAACGAATAATCGTCGTGGACTCAGGTCTTTTTGGACAGTTGGCGCCATTGTGGCAGTGGCAACGATTGTTCTGATCTTTATATGGCTAAAAGTGGTCAGGGGTGCTGAGGATCCCACGAGTACTTATTCTACCTTCGTTGCTAAGCGGGGCCCCCTGACAATCAGCGTATTAGAGTCCGGCACTATAAGCCCCCAGGAGAAGATTACCCTCCGGAACGAAGTTGAGGGCAGAACCACGATTGTCAGCCTCGTTCCGGATGGCAGTATCGTCAAGAAGGGAGATCTGCTGGTCGAGTTGGATTCAAGTACCCTTAAAGATGCAATAATCGACCAGGATATTCAGGTCCAGAGGGCAGATGCTGCTTACATCGGGGCCAAAGAGAGCCTTGCCGTTACTGAAAACCAGGCCAAAAGCGATATAGATGTCGCCAAGCTCACTCTGAAGTTCGCGCGGCAGGATCTTCAGCAGTATGTGGATGGGCTTTACCCAAAAGACGTCAATGAACAAACGGCCAGGATTCGTCTGGCCGAAGAGGATCTGAAGCGTGCTGAGGATGTGAATGACTGGTCTAAAAGGCTATATGAGGAGAAATATTTATCGGAGACCGAGTACCTTTCGGATAAACTGGCGGTCCAGCGGAGGAAGCTTGAGCGAGATGTGGCGAACAGCGACCTCGATATTCTGACCAATTTTACCTACCATCGCCAAATCGAGCAGTTGACAAGTGATGTCAACCAAGCCGAAATGGCTCTGGAGCGCACGGAGCGTAAAGCCTCTGCTGATGTGGTCCAGGCTAAGGCTGACCTTCGAGCTAAAGAGCTTGAGTATAACCGTCAGCAGGAAAAGTTAAAGAAGACCGAAGACCAGCTTGCGAAAACGACGATATATGCTCCACAGGACGGGATGGTGGTCTATGCAACCAGCGGCGGCGGAAGGCGCCCCTGGGATCGTCGGGACCCTATGGAAATTGGCGGCGAGGTTTATGAACGGCAGGATTTGATTAACCTTCCAACTGCCGATTTGATGAAAGCCCAGGTTGATATTCACGAGACCAGTCTTGAAAAAGTTCGATTGGGATTGCCTGCTGTAATCACGATTGATGCACTGGCGGGGAAGAAGTTCCTTGGTCGTGTGCAACGTATTGCGCCCTTGCCGGATGCGACAAGTATGTGGGCGAATCCGGATCTAAAGGTTTATCCCACAGATATATACCTGGAAGATAGCGATAGTGCGCTGCGTTCCGGAATGAGCTGCAAGGCCGAGATTATCATTGCGCAATATGAGGATGCAGTGTATATACCGATTCAGGCAGTATTGAGGATTGCAGGGCAGCCTACGGTTTATGTTATCGATGAGAATGGATCCTACACAGGACGGGAAGTCGAAATCGGCCTGGATGATAACAAAATGATAAGAATCGTCAGTGGCCTCGAAGAGGGGGAAGTTATCCTGATGACACCTCCGCTTAGAGCCGGGACTATAGAATCCAGCTCAAGGATATCAGGTGTTGAGTTGCCCGATGGCTCCAGTACATTCCAGCAGAGGGTGGATCAGCGACTTGAAGAAGCAAATGGTAACGGTAATACAACGAAACCGTCCCAGCAGTCTGAAGGTTCTGATAAGCCTGAGATCCCCTCGTCTGATCAGATAAACCAAATACGTCAACGCTTCGAAAATATGTCAGACGAAGAGCGTAAGAAAGAAATGGAGAAAATGAGGCAGCGATTCGAGAACATGTCTCAGGAAGAGCGGGATGCGATGCGGCAGCGTTTTCAGGGCGCTGGTGGAGGCGCAAGGCAGGGAAGAGGCCAGGGGCAGGGAGGTGGCCAGAGACAACAGGGAGGCGGCCAGCGGCAGGGAGGCGGTCAGAGATCTGGCGGAGCGGAAAGGAATCGATAAATGGCTAAACAGGCTCCATCGAAAAACCACCAGGATATCATCAAGCTTGTGAATGCTCGCAAGATATACCAAATGGGTACAGAGCAGGTTAATGCGCTCGCCGGGGTGGACATTACGTTCAAGAAGGCGAGCTTCTGGGCGATCATGGGACCGAGCGGTTCGGGCAAAAGTACCATGATGAATATCCTCGGATGCCTCGACCGTCTAACTTCCGGATCTTATTATCTTGACGGTCAGGATGTAAGCCAACTCAACGATGATTTGCTCAGCGATTTCCGACTAAGATATCTGGGTTTCATATTTCAGAGTTTCAATCTGATACCTCAACTAACCGTTCAAAGAAATATTGAGCTGCCGCTGTATTATCTTGGCTGGGATGCAAGAGAAAGTGCGGCACGAGCAAAGGAACTCGCAGAGCAAGTCGGACTCGGAGACAGAATCGGTCATAGGCCTACGGAGCTTTCCGGCGGCCAAATGCAGAGAGTCGCGATTGCCAGAGCCCTGGCGAACGATCCGCAGGTCATCTTTGCAGACGAACCAACCGGCAATCTTGACTCCACAACAGGTGAGCAGATTCTGGAACTCCTGATCAAATTGAACGAAACCGGTAAAACGATAATTATCGTCACGCATGAACCGGCCATTGCAGAGCATGCCCATCTCAGGCTGCATATGCTGGATGGCCTGGTCGATAGAATCGAAGGGGATTCTAAATGAGAAACACTCGAATCGCACGAAATATATGGCTCGGGATCGAGAATCTGCTGCTTCACAAGCTTCGCTCGTTTCTTACCATGTTGGGCGTCGTTTTTGGTGTAGGCAGTGTTGTGGCGATGCTCTCTGTCGGTGAAGGCGCCAGCAAGGAAGCTCTCGAACAGATTCGCAAGCTCGGCAGCAATAATATCATTATCTCATCGAGGAAATCCGCGGAAGAAGAAGCCACGAGTACCGAGCATTCCCACATGAGCATATACGGATTGACTTATGAAGATTATCGTAGAATAGCGGCGAGTTTCAGTAATATTAAAAGAACCGCGCCGGTAAAACTGACACGAAAGGACACGCGTCTTCGTGCGAGAGAACTGGAACTGAGGATCGTAGGAACTACACCCGAATGGTTTGAGCTTGTACCTCGTGAAATTCTTGCCGGGCGAGTGATTCTTAACTACGACCAGGAAAAACAAGCCCCTGTTGCAGTGCTTACTGAATTCGGCGCTCGCAAAATCCTGGCAACCGAGAGCACCGTCGGCCAGACTGTCCGAATCGGCAGCGACCATTTCGAGGTTATCGGTATCGTCAAAAGCGAAAGCGGTCAGGCCGGGAACATCCAAATTCCCGACCAGGAAGTTGATGCCTATATTCCTATTGATGTGGCACGCCGGTATTTCGGCGACATATTTACGAAGCGTACATCGGGTGGAGACGAACGTGAGAAGGTGGAACTGCACCAGGTAATAGTCCAGGTGGATAATGCGAAGAAAGTGGAAGCCGTCGCAGCGGGTCTCGAAAGAATGCTGGAACGATTTCATAAGAAAAAGGACTATGCCGTGAGTGTTCCTCTCGCGCTGATCAAGCAGGCTGAGGCGACGAAGCAAAGATTCAATATCGTGCTCGGATCCATCGCCGGAATCAGCCTGCTGGTTGGCGGAATCGGAATTATGAATATTATGCTGGCCTCGGTTACGGAGCGCACGCGTGAGATAGGAATCCGGCGTGCCATCGGCGCCAAACGCAGGCAAATTGTCGTTCAGTTTCTTATCGAGACCGTAGTTCTCTCGACCATGGGCGGCTTAATCGGCCTGGGTATGGGGACGCTTATTCCGTTCTTAATCACGTACTTTTCCGGTATGATCACGGTGATAACCCTGAAGGGAATTCTCCTGCCGCTTCTGATCAGTATGACTATCGGAATTCTCTTCGGATTATATCCAGCGGTCCATGCCGCCAAAGTGGATCCGATTGTGGCACTTAGGCATGAATGATTCATTTGTTTTTCGAATCATCGCCTTGCTTGACCCAGGCTTCATTCAACCTCGCGTATTTGATTGTCTTATTCGGCTCACCTCTTCGGTCATTATGATGGTAGCTGTAAACCACATGCAGGATATCGCCGCGGCCCTGGATGATGGACGGATAGGCACTGCTGGTCGCTGTATTTCTGGCTCGCGTGTCCAGTTCGAGGTGCCGGGTATGTTCCCAGCTTTTGCCTTCGTCGGTTGAAATCGAAATCGCCAGGCTGTGCCTGCCGTTTTCCGTATCGTTATATGCCAGGGCCCAGTGACCGTTACTCATAGTAACAACATCGGCTCCCGATCCGGGATTGGGCAATTTGGAATCCCTAACCGGGCTCCACGTCAGGCCCTTGTCTGCGGATGCACTCACGTGGAGACGCTGGGGCGGCGGGCCGTTGTCACGCATATAGGCGACCAATGTCCCATCGGCTTTTTTCGCTATGCTTGGCTGTATGTTTCCCGGTCCCACGAGCGGCTCACTAAACTGCCATGTCTTCCCGCCGTCATCCGTTATGGCCATTAGCGAAAAGCTGAATCCATCGGAGTAAAAGGGGATGATTATCCGGTTCTCATCGACAATCACGGCTTTGTTTTTAGTCTGCCAGCCCATGCGCCTGAAATACGCATAACCCAGTTGCTTTTCAGTGGATCCGCCTTGAGCATCATAGAGCCTGCCTCTCCGTATCATATTCTCACCCCGAGCTTTGGCAAGCAAGTCGTCTTTCCATCTGTCTACCATGTTTCGCATGACCTGCTCGGGTATGCTGGAGCTCTGAGCAATGTATTCTGCGTATTCGTTAATTTGTCTTTCGACAGATTTGATAAAGTGGTCGCCGGGCTGTATGCCGCGTTCGGCCGGATCGCCGGGTTTTACATGCAAAACATCCTGCCATGACCATTCCGGCGGACCATCCGAGTTCATATAATTTTTGCTGATACGATATTTGGGCAGCGATGTTTCCCACTGGTTTGCTATTACCGTGTACCACACTAACCAGAGCCGGTCCTGCGAATCGAGAAACAGGATCGGATTGATATCCGGAAATCCGGGCACATCCGCCATCACGAATGTCTTGCTCCAGGATTCTTCGCCGGCCTTGAGCCTGGCTCCCATGATCGCTACGTCATCCGCCCATCTTTCGCCGGAACCTTGAAACCATGCCGCCAGCAGATCGCCGTTCGGCAGCTCGACGATTGTAGAGCCGTGAACGTGCTGACTTACAAGAGGAAATATCTCAATGGTCTTGCAAACAGCCTTTTCCTCCGCGTCGGGTCCGTTAACCTGTGCGAAAGATGCGTCGATAAGGTCTCTGCCGCCGGATACGAACATTAAGCAAAGAACCAATAGCAAATACAGCTTTCGAGTTGAAATTCTCCTAACCCGGACGAGCCGGAACCAAAGAGGGTTTGATAAAAGGCTGACGCCTCACCGCAGGTGCCTTCTGCTCAGAAGGAGCCGTCTTGTTTGTACGA
>Ga0209121_10004285_pt1 | contig 13381 bp, 15 predicted proteins | sample Cruoilmetagenom3_FD_187292 | JGI IMG/M metagenome (GOLD analysis project Ga0209121, IMG submission 187292) | Oil polluted marine microbial communities from Coal Oil Point, Santa Barbara, California, USA - Sample 3 (SPAdes) (version 2) | ecosystem: Environmental > Aquatic > Marine > Oil seeps ... | reverse complement strand
CGCTCTCTTAACCGTTGCTATCTTTATCGGCACCTCTCGTATCTTGTTCTCCTCCTCCAGAATCTCATCCACGGTTATCTTTCCCTGCTCTATCCTTTCCTTGTATTTCAATATCCAACTTGGTGGCCGCTCTATCCTTCCCATCTCATCTCCATCCCAATCTCTTTCTCACACTAATAAAATATTTATATATTAATTATAAGAGAGTATAAAATAACGGATAAGAAAGGTGGTGATTTCAAATTCCCTGTGGAAAGAAGCGAAAGCTGGCAAAGATGCGGAAGCACAAGTTGAAGAAGCGGCGTAAGCGGATGAGATATAAGAAGTAAGTCGGTACGCAGCTGTTGCACGATTCTATCTTGTTCTCTGTAACTGTTCAGCCCTTTATTTTTCTCACATCGTACTCATCATATATACTCCCCACGATTTCCTCTAAAAGGTCCTCTAAGCTGACCAAACCTTTTGTTCTTCCTTTTTCATCCACGACAATTGCGATATGAAATTTACCCTTCCGAAATTCTTTAAGGAGATCATCAACCCGTGCAGTTTCCGGTACAAAATAAGCGGACTTCATCAGTTTTTTAAGCGAAATGGTACTATCCTTCGCGTTTATCAGCAAATCCTTCGCATATAATATCCCTACAATATTATCCTCAGTCCCCTCGAATACCGGAATTCTTGAATATCCATACTTTTTTATTAGTTCTATAGCGGAATCCGCACTTTGATGAACTTCAAGGCAAACCATATCCTCCTTTTGTATCATCACGTTCTTTACTGTAATATAATCAAGCTTGAGCACGCCGTTAATCATCTCTTTTTCATCCTCTTCTATTGCTCCGTCCTCTTCTCCTATATCAAGAAACGTCTTCACCTCCTCCTCGGATAGCAATCCTCTCTGTTGCATCTTCAGACCTAACAGCTTACCAAAAGCGTTTGTCATAACCGAAAGAACTTTTGTAACAGGACGCAATACAAAAATCAAGATCTCCAACGGCTTAGAAACAGCGATAGAAATTCGTTCGGCATGGTGCACGGCAAAGGTCTTGGGTATGATTTCACCAAAAGTGAGGATCAAAAAAGTCATCACACCTATTGCGATGCCTACGCCAAAATCACCGAAAAACTCTATGGCAATAGAGGTAGCCAATGCAGACGCTGCGATGTTTACCACATTGTTCCCGATAAGCACGGTTGTGAGGAAAGCCTCAGGCTCATTTACCAGCTTCTGGACGGTATCAGCGCCTTTCACACCGTCTTTTAGCAGAGACCTGGCTTTTACCCTACCCATCTTAATTAGAGCGGTTTCGGAGCCAGCGAAGAATCCAGACAGGAGTAGTAGCACAAATAGAACTACAATTTTTAGGATGAACCACGACACCTTGTTCCTTGTTCCCTCCAACTATATTTATGTCTTAGGTACTTATAAATTTATCGCAGGCATACATAAAGAAGGGGGACGCAAGGAAAAGAGAGAAAAGGAGGGATAAGTGGAGGCGTAAGGTGAAATATGAAGGAACTAACAGAAGTAAGAATGTTAAAAGAAGGGAAATATGCCGTCATAGATGATGAGCCGTGCACGATAATGAGCATAACCACTTCAAAGCCTGGAAAGCATGGAGCGGCAAAAGCGAGAATAGACGCGATAGGTGTATTTGATTCGCAAAAAAGAACGGCAGTTCAACCGGTTACTGCGAAGTTGTATGTGCCAATAATAGAGCGAAGGAGTGGACAGGTGCTCTCGGTTTTGGATGATACAGCGCAGATTATGGACCTTGAGGACTATTCAACTATTGAACTTAAAATACCAGAAGAATTGAAGGAGAAGGGGCGGATTGCGCCTGCCAAGGAGATATCTTTTTTACATTATGAGGGAAAATACAAGATAGATATAAAATAAATATTAGAAGGTGGATAAAATGGCAGAGAAGAAGCTAATAGGAAAAATTACGCATTACTTCTCGAAGATAGGGGTGGCTGTGGTCGAGTTGAGTGAGGATGTAACGGTAGGGGCGGAAATAAGAGTGGAAGGGGAAACAACTTCTTTTGAGCAGGTTATAGATTCAATGGAGATAGAAAACAAAAAGGTGGAGACTGCTACTGCGGGGCAGTCAATCGGGCTGAAGGTGAAAGAGCGGGTAAGGTTACACGATAGTGTTTACAAAATGATGGACGCTGAATGACGAAAAAGCAGAAAGAACGCGAGAGGATGACCGTACGTGATATCATGGTAAAAGATGTCGCTTACGTGGCAGTGCCAGGGACAAGGGAGGATGTAATGGAGATTTTCAAGGAAAAACACGTCTCGGGCGTTCCGGTTGTTAAAGATGGAAAAGTAGTGGGTGTCGTTACGAGACAAGATCTGTTGAGAACCCCTGACGAGGAACAGGTAGCGTTGCTAATGAGCAGGGACCCCATTGTAATCAGTCCAGACGCGACCATTGCAGAAGCAGCTAAAGTTATCCGTTCGTCTGCTATACGCCGTTTACCGGTGGTTGATGGTGAGAAGCTCGTAGGGTTGGTAACAGTTGCTGATTTCATTAGAGAAATAGCGAGCTGTGAGGATAATATCCCAATAAACAGGTACATAAGAGATAAGACCATCGCTCTGTGGGACGAGATGCCGTTATCAGTTGCAGGTCGACTAATGGAACTTGCGAGGGTGAAAGCAGTTCCGGTTCTCAATTCAGAGTTCGAAATAGCTGGATTGATAACCGATCAGGATTTGATAAATGCTGCGGTAATAGAAGAAGGGATGGGACATTCGGACTTATCTTTGGGCTCTGACGGGGACCACTGGTCATTAGATGGGATGAGGGATACAATGAAACTTTACTATAGTGTATCAAAGATAAGATTGCCAGATAAGCTTGTAAAGGATGTAATGGTGAAGGAAGTAGTTACCGTGACTCGCAATTTTGAGGTGAGTGCATGTGCAAAGATGATGATCGAAGGTCGGTTCGACCAGCTCCCCGTTATTTCCGCAAGAGGAAAGTTGATAGGGATGCTCATTGATAGAGATCTTTTGCGGGTTTTAAAGTAGTAGTAAGGGGAAATAGGCTTTTTAGTAGGGATTTTTAGGCAGAGCGGAACACGCTACGTGGATAGAGTAGTAGCGCAATCAGAAGTGCAAATCAAAAAATGTTTCTTCTTTGGAAGAGAAAACCAGTGCTAAAAGAGATTAGAAGGATACCTGTCTCTTATTTTATTTATTAGTGTTCTAAAATAAGAGGGACGAATGGGACAATAAGAGATGGTGGGCGCAGGTAAAGAAGGAAAGAAGGATGAAACCGCAGAACTCGCTCGTAGAAGGGGCTTTATATGGCGGGCATTTGAGATCTACGGTGGTGCAGCGGGTTTTTATGATTACGGGCCTTTAGGCGCATTGTTAAAAAGACGAGTGGAGGGAAAATGGCGAGATTTTTACCGGCGCGAGGGCTTTTACGAGATCGAGACGACGACCATTGCACCGAGGGACATATTTGAGTCGTCAGGGCACTTGGAGAGCTTTACAGATCCCACAGTGATATGTAAGAGCTGCAAAAGTGTTTTCCGTGTGGATGAAATTGTGAATGTAGATGTGAAATGTCCTGAATGTGGTGGAGAGCTTGAAGCATCTGACGAGTTAAATCTGATGTTCCAGACGAGAATAGGTGTGACTAAAGGTGCAGGTGACGAACAAGCGGTTAGGAAAAGCGAAGGCTATCTGAGACCTGAGACTGCACAGGGCATCTTCATCAATTTTCAACGATTGCTGAAGTTCAACCGTGATAAACTGCCTTTGGGTATAATACAAATCGGGAAGGCGTACCGGAATGAGATCTCACCGAGACAGAGTCTTATTCGACTGCGGGAATTTACGCTGGCTGAGGTGGAACTTTTTGTAGACCCTGCTGAGAAGGGCGCCCATCCGCGATTTGAGGAAGTAAAGGATAGAAAGCTGAGGATCGTTCCAAATGACGGTGAAGCGGAGGAAAAGAGTGTAGAGGAAGCGGTTAGTCGTGGGATAATTGCAAATGAGTATCTAGGCTATCATGTAGCGAGGGTGGATGAGTTCCTGGAAAGCATAGGACTTCCACGCGCTAAATTACAATTCCGGCAGCATCATAAGGATGAGATGGCGCATTACGCAACAGATTGCTGGGATGCCGAGTTCCTTAGTGATAGGTATGGCTGGATGGAGATCGTGGGTATAGCGGATCGTGGTGATTACGACCTTTCAGCGCATGCATCGTCTTTGAATGTAGATATGAGTGTGCATACCGAGTTCGGGAAGGTAGTACCGCATGTGATTGAGCCTTCGTTTGGAATAGATCGGATAATTTATGCGTTGCTGGAAAGTGCTTTTTATGAAGAGCAGGTGGGCAAGGAAAACAGGCGCGTGCTGCGGTTCAAAAGCGATATAGCACCGATACAAGCGGCGGTGTTTCCCTTACTTAATCGGGATGAGTTGAAGAGCAAGGCGATTGAGGTGTTTCAAAAGCTCAGGGATGCATCATTCTTCGTTGAATATGATAATTCCGGCAGTATTGGTAAGCGGTATCGCCGTCAGGATGAGATCGGCACGCCTTATTGCATTACCATAGATTACGACACGCTGGAAGATGATACGGTGACAATCCGGGAACGAGACACGATGAAGCAGGTTCGTGTTCCGATAGCGGAGATAAAAAAGGTATTGGTTTAGTCCTTTAAGATTGGTGGTCCTTAGTTGACTTATTTTGATTCTTGATTGCACCACCTTACCAAACACCAGTGATGAGGTTGCACCATAGCGGGGTTTATATACGTACATTTTTATACTTCTAAGTGCATAAATGCACATTGAGGTGAGAAGATGAACATAAAAGAGAAGATATTTCTCGACGAAGAAGAGATCCCGAAGGAGTGGTACAACATACAGGCAGACATGCCTTCGCTACCAGAGCCACCGCTCAATCCGATGACGAAGGAGCCAGCAAAACCAGAGGATTTTGCGCCCATCTTTCCGATGGAGATAGTACGGCAAGAAATGACTACAGAGCGATGGATTCCGATACCGGAGGAAGTGAGGGACGTTTACAGGCTCTGGAGACCAACGCCGTTGTATAGGGCGACGCGATTGGAGGAGAAACTGAAGACGCCCGCGAGGATTTATTACAAGTGGGAGGGCGTTAGTCCGCCGGGGAGCCATAAGCCAAACACAGCAGTTGCACAGGCGTATTACAATATGAAGGCGGGGGTAGAGCGGTTAGCAACAGAAACAGGAGCGGGCCAGTGGGGCTCAGCACTTTCATTTGGCGCTATGCTGTTCGGGTTGAAGGCTACGGTCTACATGGTTGGTGCAAGTTACGACCAGAAACCATACCGAAGGATAATGATGGAGACATGGAATGGAGAAGTGTACCGAAGCCCAAGCAAGAATACGGAATATGGGCGGAAAGTTTTAGCAGAGGATCCGAATACAACGGGTAGTTTAGGGATGGCCATTTCAGAAGCGGTAGAGGATGCAGCCACGCACGATGATTCGAACTACGCCATAGGTTCTGTTCTGAACCATGTTGTGCTTCATCAAACGGTCGTGGGATTGGAGGCGAAGAAGACTTTTGAGATGATAGACGAATATCCCGATTTCATCTGCGGAAACGTCGGAGGAGGCAGTAACTTCAGTGGCGCTAATTTCCCGTTTGTGGCAGACAAACTCACAGGCAAACGGCCAGACCTCAAAATAGTCGCTTGTGAGCCGATGTCATGCCCGACGCTGACCAAGGGGCTTTATCTCTATGATTATGGAGATACCGCGGGGATGGCACCCATAATAAAGATGTTCACTCTGGGGCATACGTTTATTCCGCCACCAATTCACGCTGGCGGGTTGAGGTACCACGGAGACGCTCCCTTGCTGTGCAAATTGGTGAAGGACGGATATATCGATGCGGCGGCATATCATCAAACCGAAGTTTTCAGGGCTGCGAAATTGTTTGCCGAGACCGAAGGGCATATAATAGCTCCAGAATCAGCGCACGAAGTGAAAGCGGTTATAGACGAGGCGTTGCGATGCAAAGAAGAAGGTAAAGAAGAAGTGATCTTCTTCAATAACAGTGGTCACGGGCATTTCGACTTAGGGGCATATGATGCGTTTTTAAGTGGAAAACTCGTGGACTATGAGTATCCCGTGGAGTTGGTGAAACAGGCGCTGGAGAACTTGCCGAAAATAGAATGAACAGGTAGATGGAAAAGAGAATTTTAACGAACAGCGTAAGAAGGGTGGATATACCATTCACCCCTCTTGAAGTTTTTTCACGGATAAGAAGCATCTTTGACAATAGTTTCCTGCTCGAATCAGTAGAGGGTAGGGAAAAGATTGCGAGATATTCATTCATCGGTTTCGACCCGCTATTGGAATTCAAATCTAAAGGGCTGGAAGTGGAGATTAATGGCGAAAGCTACATGGTAGAAGACCCTTATGAGGAGATGGCGAGAGTACTTAATTCCTTCGAGTGCGATGTAGTAGAGTCATTGCCATTCTCGGGGGGTCTTGTAGGCTTCTTCTCTTATGACATTGTCAGATTTTTTGAAAATCTCCCTTCATCACTCCCGGATACGTTAGGATGTCCAGACGCGCACTTTATCATACCGGCATACCTGCTCTGTTTCGATCATCTCAAGAAGGAAGTGACTCTCGTATCGTACAAGAAGGAGAATAATGCAATAGAAGACCTGGTGGGTAAAGGAGGAGAGAATGAGGTTGATGATTTTTCCGTGTCTTCCCTTCATGCAGAAATAGGAAAAGATGAATTTGAAGAAGGAGTGGTAAAAGCAAAGGAGTATATCAGAGAAGGGGATATATTTCAGGTGGTTCTTTCAAGAAGGCTTGAATCGAGCTATAGTGGCGACCCGTTAGGTTTTTACAAGACTCTGCGATCAATAAATCCTTCTCCGTACATGTTCTATCTGGATTTTGACAACATAGTTGTAGGCTCGTCTCCGGAAATGCTTGTAAGGCTACGAGATAGCATACTAACGCTTAGGCCGCTTGCCGGGACGAGGAAGAGGGGAAGAACGAGAGAGGAAGATGAACTACTAAAGGTGAATATGTTACTCGATGAAAAAGAGAGGGCTGAGCATATAATGCTTGTAGACCTTGGTAGGAATGACCTTGGGCGGGTTGCTCAGTCAGGAAGCGTTGAAGTAACAGAACTGATGAATGTGGAGAGGTATTCCCACGTCCAACACATTGTCTCAAATATAAGCGCAGAATTGGACGAAGGCAAGGATGCGTTTGACGTTTTTCGTAGCTCTTTTCCCGCAGGCACTGTCACGGGAGCACCGAAAATACGTGCGATGGAGATAATAGAAGAAACGGAGAAGAGCAGAAGAGGCATATATGCCGGGGGGGTTGGTTATTTCGACTTCTCGGGCAATCTAGATTTTGCAATCACGATCAGAACAATGTTCACGGTTGGTAAGAAGGCGTATTTCCAGGCAGGTTCGGGCATAGTGGCAGATTCGGTTCCAGAGATGGAGTTTTTCGAGACTGAGAACAAATTGCGTGCTTTAATATCTACTGCGGAAAATGAAAGTGCTTGTGATAGATAACTACGATTCCTTCGTATACAATCTCGTACAATACGTTGGAGAACTTGGTGCGGAGGTAGTAGTGCGGAGGAATGATGTAGGGATAGAGGAACTCAAGAAGATCGAAGCAGACAGGGTCATCATTTCTCCAGGGCCCGGAAGACCGGAGAGCGCCGGAGTTTCTGAAGAAGTAGTGAAAGAGCTTAGGTGTCCTATTCTCGGGGTTTGTTTAGGACATCAAGTAATAGGGCATGTTTTCGGTGCCAGGATAGGCTACGCACGGAGATTAATGCACGGAAAAGTTTCAGAGATACATCACGATTCCAAAGGGCTATTAAAAGGAGTGAAGAATCCCTTTCACGCAACGCGGTATCACTCACTTGTGGTTTGTGAAGAGGATCTCTCATCTTGCTTACAAATCTCCGCACGAGCAGAAGATGGCGAGATAATGGGAATACGGCATAGAACGTTGCCAATAGAAGGAGTTCAGTTTCATCCAGAATCCATACTGACCGGAGAAGGGAGAAAGATAATAGAGAACTTTTTGAGGAAATGATAAAAGAAGCGATCTCGAAAGTTGTGGAAAGAGAAGACCTTGAACCGGAGGAAGCGAGGCTTGTGATGGAAGAGATAATGAGTGGAAGTGCGACGAGTGCACAAATAGCCTCCTTCTTAACTGCATTGAGGATGAAGGGCGAGACCGTGGAGGAGATTGTTTCGTTTGTTCATGCGATGCTTCGGTATGCATCCATAGTTTTTCCAAAAGTTGATAGAGTAATGGTAGACACCTGTGGAACTGGTGGCGATAGGATAAAAACCTTTAATATAAGCACCGTTTCAGCTTTTGTCTCTGCTGGTGCTGGTATTGTAGTTGCAAAGCATGGGAACAGAGCAGTTTCGTCAAAGGCAGGTTCTGCAGATGTTCTGGAAGCACTTGGTCTTAATGTGATGCTTGAGCCGGAGAGGGTGTGCGAGTGTATAGAAAAAGTAGGAATGGGCTTTATGTTCGCTCCGGTATTTCATCCTGCAATGAAATATGCGTTAGGTCCGAGAAGGGAGATCGGGATAAGGACGGTATTCAACATCCTTGGCCCGCTGGCAAATCCTGCGAAGGTAAAAGCGCAAGTTATAGGGGTTTATGATGTTTCACTCGTCGAAAAAATTGCGAACGTGTTAGCAGGTCTTGGCGTGCGGCATGCAATAGTCGCTCACGGATTGGATGGCCTGGATGAAATCTCGCCAATTGGTGAGACTAAAATCGCAGAACTCAAAGACGGAGTGATAACAACGTACAACATATCTCCAGAGGATTTTGGGCTGGAAAGGGCGACAGTGGTAGAAATAGAGGGCGGAAATGCAGACGAGAATGCGCGAATTGCTATTAAAATCTTGAAAGGTCGTAAAGGAGCGAGGAGAAATGCTGTTTTGATGAATGCCGCAGCAGCACTGGTCGTTGGGGGACTTGCAGAAGACTTAAAAGACGGTTTTGGGCTCGCTTCTCTTTCAATAGATTCGGGAGAGGCATACAGAAAACTTGAGGGTTTAGTTCGATTTACAGGAGGTCAGTCAAGACTTGAACGATTTGATAGATAAGATAGTCAAGGACACGAAGATAGGAGTTGATAGAAGGAGAAAGGATAAAATCCCAGAAAGAAAGAGTGTTATTTTCAGTTTATCAAGAGCAATTAAAATACCTTATAAGTCAATAATAGCGGAGATAAAGCCGAAGTCACCGAAGGATGGCGACCTTATAGGAAACAGAGATATTCTAGCGTTAGCGAGTGAGTATGAGGAAGGGGGTGCATCGGCGCTATCTGTTCTCACTTCTCCTTATTTTGGAGGGGCTGTTGAAAATGTGTCAATAGTAAAAGAGCGAGCCGAAATTCCAGTGCTTTACAAGGATTTTGTTGTGGATGAATACCAGATCATGGAGGGTTATGGATACGGTGCGGATGCGATATTGCTCATCGAAGGCATATCTCCGGTTGAGAAGCTGCTGGATGTTGTGGCGGATTTAGGTCTTGAGGCGGTGGTTGAATGCCACTCGATGGAAGAGATAGAAAAAGCAGTAAATGCGGGGGCGGAACTCATCGGAATTAATAACCGGAACCTTAGGACGTTTGCCGTGGACCTCGAAACAACCGCGAGACTTTCGGAGTATGTGTCAGAGGATACGATACTGATAAGTGAGTCCGGAGTGAAGACACCGGAAGATGCGAGTTATTTATTTGAATGCGGCGCTGATGCGCTGCTCATCGGAACTGCATTGATGCGGTCAGAGAATCCAAAGGAGTTTATACGGGTATGCAGCTATTCTCTATAAGTTGCTAGGGCACGAGAAATATATACTCCTGTGAGTAATAAGGATATAGATAGGATTAAAAGTCCGTTGGACACCATTGAAAAAGGAGGTGAAAAATGGTCAGTAGGATAGTTCGTCAAGAGTCGTGGATAACCGAAGTACTTCGGATTAATTCCCACTTTGGAGGGATAAACGAACTCGAGTTCGGTTATTCACAGTTATATGAAATTGCGAGCCCGTTTGAAAAACAATAAAGAGAAAAATGGCAACTGACATCGTTTCTGGATTTGAAAAAAGCCGATATACTTTAATACTTGCTTCTAACTACCTTCCGGGATTTTTGCTTTTTGTATTAGTTGAATTTGCTGCGGGTGTTAGAATACCATTGGCGTTTAAAGTCCTCTTTGCATATTAGCAGGATCACTCATCACCGAATGGTTTTATGAATGGATTTCTATCTGGATGAACATCTATACCTGCACGATAAAAGACCGAGACAGATATGAAAAATTCTTGAAGATAATGAGCCCTATCAGAATATTAAGATGCCTTTCAAAGGTTGACGAAAAAGAAAAATCTGGGGTTGAAATCGCAAGCTATCCGCAATCAATGGCTTTAATGTGCTCTTACGGATCTATTGGCTGGCTTTTGATATTTTCCTCAATTTTAACTTTGAAAGGGTTCTTTTTTATCATAATTGGAATCCCCCTCCTTATAGCTTTGAAGACTATATGTCGAGCATTTTCCAAAGAAGAGGCAAAAAATATTGGAGCATATTCAGCATTTCTAGTACTGTTGATTTTTTATATATTGATTATATGCATCGTTTTCTTCAATCCAATTGAACTACACGACGCTCCAGAGTCCTTTTCTGCGATTCATATGTTCCTTATTGGGCTATGCTTTCTCCTAATGGGAAGTGCATATTATTTAAATTCTGTTCAAAAAGCAATAAATTACCTTTTTCCGTATTTGTTTAGCTGGGATGATGTTCCTGGAAACGATTGCAGACGACTCCTCAAATTTTTAGATAGAGACCTAAAAATAGAGGGGCTAGAAAATGCGGAAATTACAAAAAGCAATGATGGGAAAGCCATAACTGTTAAAAACGACAAAAACTTGCTTACATTCAAACTTAATGAGGAAGAAAATAAAGTAAATTTAGAAACAAGTGGTGGAGAGGTCCATGAATACATATCAAAAGAAGAAAATGGTAAGCGAAACATATACCCTTTTCCAAATGAACAACATGAAAGTTGCTAATTTTCCGGCACCAAGAGACGAGCCTTTAGAATATCCTGGGAAAAGACCCCCTTTTCCCTATTTGAGTGATGGTAAGTATATATATGAAATAAGATTTGGAAAAACCTTCCAAGATGGAAAAGTCTACTATAAAGGGTGTTGGGAGGGTTTTGATGAAATCTTGAAAGATTTAACAGGTGCAAAACTAAAAGATCGGCATCCCATGTTGGCCTATGGTTCTAATTCATGTCCAGGTCAACTTTCGAATAAATTTAAAAATAGGTGTTCTGTGGTTGTGCCTGTAATCAAGGGGTATTTAGAAAATATGGACACTGTGTATGGTTGTAGCATTTTGTATGGGAGCATTCCAGCGGTTCTGGTTAAATCCCCGGGTACTAAGGTGGAGTGTTGGATGACTTTTCTTGACTATGAGCAATATGAAATAATGAATGAGACTGAACAGGTTGGCGAGGATTATTATGTAATGGAATTTGGAAATTTTTTTACAGACTTTGGGCAGAATATAAAATCGAGAGGCTATTGGGGGTTGATGAAAAGATATATAGGGCAAGACGGCGACTTAGTTGCTTTAAAAGAAATAATAGCAAAAAAAAGAAAATTTTCAGAAAAATCCCAGTTTGAGATCCATCATTCAATCATGAATAGAGAAAACATGAAAAGATTTCTTCTGCCTTTTAATATTAAAAATGTGCCAGACTTTGTTGCAAGATTAAAAAATGATGAGATATTTCGAGATGATGTGAATAAAATCCTAAGAGAGAATTATTGTTCAATTTAGTTATTGTTCTCCAATGAAGTTTATTGGAAATGATGACTTAGCCCTTCGATGGGCTCTCTTTTTGGTCAGATTGGGACATCGCATTTCAATCCAGCACAGTGCCTTTGCGAGGAGATCTTGGATTCAAATGCGCCGCTTATGGACGTCACACCCTTCGCAGAATTATGGTCACGCCCCTACATGATGCGATTTTTCATGACCGGAACATGTTTATCGTTAAGAGTAATTATTTGATTAGCTAAATCCAATAAACATAAATGAGAAAATACTAAATAATCAAAAAGTGCGCCTGTATATAGCGCACTTTTACTCACAATACAATGAAAAGAAACAACAATTAAAATATGAAACTAATGGACAAAAATAAAGTATCAATAGCAGTTGGGTCTTGTTTGCTTAGCCCTGTTATTGTACTCAAAAATTTTTCCATGTTCTGGCGGATATTTTAAATTCAAGAGATATTATCGTCTATATTATTATTTACGGATCTTTTGCTGTCCCTTATTGTTGCGCATGTAGCAGAGGAAAAGAAGTAAAAAGATCGAAATGCGATATCCCCCTTATACTGGAATTTGCTTAAAAATTTAACTACATTAGCTATTATTGCTGTATATGCAATATGAATGACATTGGGCTCGCAACTCAAAATTGCTTCGCAATTTTGGTCCTAACGGACTTACATAACAAACGGATAAAAGGTTCCGTTTCACTTCGCCCAAATTCCGCTTTCAGCGACTTCAGATACCCGCCAAACGTTAAGTGAAATCAGGGACAAAGGTTAAATGAAAATAAATAAAGAGGATAATCATCATGTCTCGATGGCGAATTAGCAAAGGTCAGGCGATAGATTTACAAGACTGGGCATTAGAAGAAAGCGGAACCAAAGAATTACTGAAAAACTTGCCTGAACTTCCTAAAAATGGTGTAATAAAATCCGGACTTTATGTGAGTTATGAAATTGACGAATCAGAACTTGATGGAGGAATTGACTGGCCTGATGTGGGCGTTGCCACAGTAATTGCTGTACTTAAAAAGGGACATAAAGAATTTATTGGAGAAGTTCGTGCTTACAATTGGGAAACTATTTGGCGTAGCACGATTAACTTTGATGAAGTAGATAGCCCACAAGAATGGTGGAGATGTGTTGAAGATGCTTATGAACGACTCAAAAAAAGTGATGAGAAATGATGAATCTTGAATTGGAACATTTGCCCATCGCTACGCTTCACCCAAATTCCCCTTCAGGGAACTTCAGATACGCTTGGAACGTAAAGCAACATCCTTTAATAAATGGAGGTAGAAGAATATAACGAGGTATAATGTACGGAGTTAAAGTGAAGATCTGCGGAATTACGAATAAGGAAGATGCTCATCTTGTTGCAGATAGCGGTGCGGATATGCTGGGTATGATAGTGGACGTGCCGGTAGAAACGCCGCGGAAAATAAGCATAGACGAAGCGGAAGAGATCTCAAAAGAGATA
>Ga0209121_10004284_pt1 | contig 13382 bp, 13 predicted proteins | sample Cruoilmetagenom3_FD_187292 | JGI IMG/M metagenome (GOLD analysis project Ga0209121, IMG submission 187292) | Oil polluted marine microbial communities from Coal Oil Point, Santa Barbara, California, USA - Sample 3 (SPAdes) (version 2) | ecosystem: Environmental > Aquatic > Marine > Oil seeps ... | reverse complement strand
GAAAACCTTAGGCGCGTTACTCCCATTTCTTCACATAAAAAGTCGAGCATTTTCTCGCTCTCTACGCTGCCAGCTTGCCACTCTATTCCTGAATATACATCTTCGCTGCTATCACGCAGCACTGTTATGTTAGTTAAAAATGGATTTTTTAACGGCGATGGCAACGCACTTAACCCTTTAACAGTGCGCATATTTACAAATAAATCCATTTCGTGCCTTAGCGCCACATTTAATGAGCGAAAACCGCCGCCAAGAGGTGTAGTTAGCGGCCCTTTAATTGCTATTTTGCACGCACGTACTGCGTTAATCGTCTCCTCTGGGAACCAATCGCCATCATATAACTTTGCTGCTTGCTCGCCGTTATATACTTGCATCCAGTGAATTTTTCGCTCCTTTGCATAACAGTGTGTAATGGCATTATTCACCACATGCTGCATGGCAGGTGTGACCTCTTGCCCAACCCCGTCACCATTAATATAAGCAATAATAGGGTTTACAGGCACATGCCATTGGCCTTTAGCATCAATAGTAATATTTTGTCCGAGCTTAGGGGTTTTAATATGCTGATAAGCCATGGTTAATACCTATACTAAAAACAGTGTTACCTGATTAAATCATGCTTGATTGAGCATGTATGCAATTTGCTTTTTATAATTGATATTAGTTAAAAAAATAACGAATTACGTGTGCTTAATTACGTAAATAGTGGGTCTAGTATTAAGTGCGTATTTAGGAGGTATAAATGAAGTTATTTTGGCTGTTATTGCTATTAATGTGCTCTTTAAATGCCTCAGCTGTTGATGTAGTTATTCATAATTTAGACGCACTGACGACTAAGGGTCAAAAAACGGTAGCTACTTGGGTAAATCAAAGCCTTAAAAAAACACAAAATACTTTAGGGCCATTACAACAAAGCACCCTCCCTATTTATTTAAAGCCACAATATTTTGCTTTTGAACCCGTGCCATGGGCTAGCGTAAAACGAAATAATCCCGATGGATTAGAGCTGCATATTGACCGCTACGCAAGTTTAAATGCATTTACAAAAGATTGGACGCTTTACCATGAGCTTTCACATTTATATTTACCACTACTGCCTTACTCTGGCTTTTGGTTAAGCGAGGGGTTTGCCAGTTACATGCAAAACGTAATAATGCGCAACAGCGGTGTTATTAGCCAAGCGCAATTTGTTCAGCGCCTAAACGCAGGGTTTGAGCGAGCACGCTTACAAACTAAAACAAAGCAACAGCCACTTAATAAACTTTCAAGTGATATGTGGAAGCAACGTGCACAACAGCGGGTTTATTGGACAGGGGCAGCATTTTTTGTAGAAGCCGATCTAGCCCTTCACAAACAAGGTAAAAGCGTTGCCGCTATAATAAAACAATACCAACTATGCTGCAGAGCTGCGCGCACAAGTGCTAAAACGCTCATAAAAGAGCTAGATAAGCTCTCACGCAGTAGTATTTTTACTACCTTGTACGCGCAATATAATACGCGTACCGACTTTCCTGTTATTACTAAAACGCAGTTAAATACACTTTAAGTGCTTTTAATAAGTGCGCAATATTCATCATATGCTTTTACATTGTAATTAGTAGAGTAAGCATTCATAAAACCATGTAAAAACGGTGTTTTGTTACACGTAACTTGGCTTTTACTGGCTAAAGCACTTATCACTTCATCTACATTAAAATGCATTTCGGTATGTGGAAAAATAAACGTACAAGGTACTTTTGCCGCAATATCTAAATGATTTCTAATTTGTGAAGGGTAAAAGCCAATCAGCTTTTTTAGGTGTGGATTGCCTGTTAATAACTGCGCGCGCCACGCGGCACTTGCGCCTGCACTAAACCCTATACAAGCTGTTGGCTCTGTAAGGTTATTAAATACATTTAAGAGCTTAGCTACGTAATTGTCATGGCCACAGTCATTTATAAATTTATTATAATAATACTTTTCACTATCAATGGGTTGAAGTTCTCCTTTATAGGGGTCTATAACCTCTGTATTGGCTTGCATAATATCTAACAACCTCGTTAAAGGTGCTGTTAAACCATAAATATCGCTGACTATTATGTAATTCATACTTACCCTTTTAAGGTTAAAATCCATGAGTTTAAGCAGTTGATAAAATTAAGTATAAATAATTTTTAAATAAATAGCTTGCACACATTTTTTATTTAGGTTACCTTTCCTCTCTGGTCTTAAAAAACCACCGCGGTTAACCTTTTTACCCTGATCCAGTAAGCCCCGCAAAACGTATATTTTAAAGCTAAGTTATTGTACGGCGAGAACCCCTATTAATACCTTGATGATTTTTTTAATATCATCGCAAAAGTGTCATAAAGATCGTCAACACTGTAATGAAGCTAAACACAACATCGTTAATTTATTAACTGCATTTGGCTATAAAAAATAGCGCAGAGTAAATAACAAGAATAAAGTGAGTTTTATTATGTCTTATAAATACAATGGATCTATGATCCAAATTGCCCATCCGGTGCAATCAATTTCTGTAAACAAACAACGTGTTATTTTTAGTGATACACAAGGTTTGAAAAACGCAATGTTTCAAAAAGCAAGCGAAGCGCGCGAATTTGTAAAATGGTTAAAAGCCAACTAATCATTGCGAGCAATTAACTGCTTAAGCAGTTAATGTTAATATAATGTGCCAGCTTTGTAGCTGGCATTTTACTTTGTTGCACTTAATTGACTACAATAGCGATACTTTCATTGTTTTAGGTAGTTGTAGTAATGCTCCGTGCATTTTTGTGTATCACCTTATATTTAAGCATTTCTTCAGTCAGTTACGCCCACACGATTAACTGGCTAACGCACGACTTTGCGCCCTATTACATTTTAAATGGAAAATACCAACACCAAGGGCGTGATGAAAGCGTTATAACCTTACTCGAGCAACAACTTGAGCACATCACGTTTAATCGCCTTGTTATCCCCTCTGGCAAAGTTACGCAAGAACTAGCCAATAAATCGGCCACACATTGTGCCCTATCCCTTTATAAAAATGCATTTAGAGAAAAGTTTATTCACTTTAGCGAGCAAAGCTCAACCACGGGCCTTTCACCTTCCATTGCTATGCATAAAGGTTTGGCGCATTCGCTTGAAGTGCCTAACTCAGAGGCGGTGTCGTTGCAGGATTTACTAGCAGAAAAAAAGCTCACGTTAGGTGTATCTATGAACCGCTCATACGGCGAGCAACTCGACAGCGTAATAAATAACACCCCCGATGTTGATATTGTTATTCGCCCAACGCGAAATAGTTTAGCCAGCCTTACCTATATGCTTAATTTAAAGCGCTTAGATATTTTATTAGGTTACCCAAGTGAGCACCATTACTTAGCTAAATCTATGTACTTTGAAGAAAACCTAACTCAGCGAGCGGTTGTTGAAGCGCCACCGTTAAGTTATGGCTATATTGGCTGCACTAAAAATGAACAAGGTGCTAAAAATATTCAACTATTAGATGAGCAATTAAAAAAAATTAAGCAAACCGAGCAATACCACCAAGTAATGTTACGCTGGTTGCCCCCACATTTAAAACCCTTATTAGAATCAAGAATTCACGCTACAAAAAACAAAAACGCCACTAACTAAAGTGGCGTTTTAATTTAATCTACGCTTTATTATTTACGCACACCTTCAATAGACAGCCCAATATCAACATGGGTAGACGCCGGGCCTAAATTATAATCAATGCCGTAATCGGTCAGTTTTAAACTGGTTTCGCCCTCAAAACCAGCACGGTAGCCACCCCACGGGTCTTGCCCTTCACCTACTTTATCCATTTCAAACGTAATGCGTTTAGTTACGCCATGTAAAGTAAAGTCGCCCGTTACTGTGGCTGTATCATCATCGGTAAATTTCACATCGGTGCTTTTAAATGTTGCTGTTGGGTATTTATCCACATTTAAAAAGTCTTTACCGCGTAAGTGTTTATCACGCTCAGCATGGTTAGAGTCTAAACTTGCTGTATCTATATTTACTAAAATATTAGACCCAGTTTGCGCTTTAGCGTCGTAACTGAAGCTGCCATCAAAACGGTTAAATCGCCCATGCAGCCAGCTATAGCCTAAATGCTTAATTTTAAAGGTAACAAATGCATGCGCCCCTTGCGTATCAATTACATAATCTGCTGCATTTGCAGTAGCCGAAAACATCATTACACCCGATAGAGCTGCACTTACTAGTCGTTTTTTCATGTTAGTATTCCTTTGGTTTGATCATTCTTGTTAAGGTTTTATCTTTATCAATAAAGTGGTGCTTTAATGCCCCCAGTGCATGCAAAACAGCCAAGCCAATTAATGTACACGCACCGTAGTAATGAATTTTTCCGGCAATATCGGCTTGTCCATCAAAGTTATAATCCAGAGCTGGTACATTAAATATCGAAAAAACAGCGATTGCTCTGCCATCGGCGGTAGAAATCAAATATCCCGCCACAACAATGACTGCTAAAATTAGGTACATAACAATATGCGCTGTATGTGCAATGTGGTTTACTGTTTTATTTTGACTAAGGGGGCGAGGTTTGGGGCTGAATACGCGCCACAAAATTCTAAAAATAAGCACTGCGGCGAGCGTTATACCTATACTTTTATGTAAATCCAGTGAACCTTTATACCAGCTGTCGTAATAGGTTAGCTCAACCATGTATAAGCCCAAGCCAAATAAACCAAACACGGTAAAAGCCATCAACCAGTGTAAAATAATGGCAATAAGGCCATAAGATGTGGGCGTATTTTTAAACATGTGGGTTCCTCTAAATTCAATAATTTAAGAATATAGAGGGTGAAGAAAAACTAAAATAGCGTATACAAACAACATCTGTGCATATACGCACATACAACTTGAGCTACAGTTTTACTAATTAGCTATTTGGTGTGTCGGTAAGGTTTATGTAAATGAGGCTATCAGGTGAGACTTGCAAACAGCTAATTAAGCCTTCTTTTATAAGCTCAAGCATAGCAATAAAGCTAACCACTACACCGCTTCGCCCTTCACTAAGGGTGAATAAATCGTTAAACGGCAGCGCTTTTTTTGCGTTACTCAGCTGGGTTAAAATTTTGCTCATCCGCTCACGGGTAGAGAGGATTTCTGCGGTCACTTGGTGATGCTCAAATGTTTTGGCGCGCGCCATCACGTCGCTCAGAGCTAACATTAAATCTTTTAACTCAAGCTCTGGCAGGTTTTGAGCGGTATTTTCAATAACCGGCATAGTTGCATGTGCAACAAAAATATCACGGCCTACACGGGGGATGGCATCTATATTTTCGGCTGCTTTTTTAAACTGCTCGTACTCTTGTAAACGCTTGATCAGTTCTGCGCGGGGGTCTTCCTCTTCTTCGAGCTCCTCGTGCACAGGCAATAACAGACGCGATTTTATTTGCGCCAATAACGCTGCCATTACTAAGTACTCACCGGCAAGCTCTAACTGAAACTCACTCATCATTTCTACATAACTGACATATTGCTCAGTAATGCTAAAAATAGAGAGTTCGAGCACATCTAACTTGTGCTTTTTTATTAAATACAGCAGTAAATCAAGCGGGCCTTCAAAGGTTTCCAAAATAATTTCAAGTGCATCGGGCGGAATGTATAAATCTTCAGGCTTATCTACAACGGCTTTGCCATGCAAAAAAGCCAGTGGCAGCTTTTGCTGCACTGGCTCACTTTGAGTATTTTTTTCGCCCTGTGTTGTATCACTCACAAAGGTTACTCAAACGGGCTGGTATCGCCACACCCTACACGTAAAATGTGAATATCGTCTTCTGATAGGTCAATAACCGTGGTTGCTTGCTCTGCAAGGTGTCCACCGTCAATAATTAAATCTACGTGTTTATCTAAACGCGTTAAAATTTCATCTGGGTCTGATTCTGTGAACTCTTCTCCAGGTAAAATTAACGAACACGACATTAACGGCTCCCCAAGCTCTGCAAGTAATGCACATGCAATTGGATGCTCTATAACGCGCATACCAATGGTTTTTTTCTTATCGTTTAATAACCGCTTTGGCACCTCTTTTGTGCCTTTAAAAATAAAGGTGTATGGCCCTGGCGTATTATTTTTAATAAGTCTAAACATTTGGTTATCTACACGGGCATAAGTTGCCAGCTCAGATAAATCACGACATACCAGCGTAAAGTTATGGTGTTTTTCTATTCCACGAATACGCTCAATGCGCTCTTTTGCTTGCTTATTACCTAGGTTACACCCTATTGCGTAGCCCGAATCTGTTGGGTATACAACAACCCCGCCCTGTTTAATAATATCAACCGCTTGGCTAATAAGTCGTGGCTGTGGGTTTGCTGGGTGAATATGAATTAATTGACTCATGATAATGCTCCTTCTTGCCCTTCCCACACTTGCCAAACCCCTTGGCAGTCTTTGGGTAAGTATAAGTTTTTACCTAGCTCTAAATAACTAGTTGGAAAATGAAAGTCAGAACCTTGCGAGCACAGTAAACCGTACTCTTGGCTCAATTGCCCTAAAAATTGGCGTTCAGTAGGCGCTTGTTGCGGCTGCGCAACTTCCATGGCATCGCCCCCGTCACTTTTGTATTGCACAAGTAGCTTACGTAACCATTTATTAGACATTTGATAACGCCCTGGATGTGCAAGTACTGCAACCCCGCCCGCAGCATGAATGGCGCTAATAGCTGTTTGCATATCACACCAATTGCTTGGAACATAACCTGTTTTGCTGCGCCCTAAGTATTTTTTAAATACCCCAGGAAAATTTTTAGCAACGCCTCTTTCAATCAATGCACGCGCAAAATGAGCACGGGTAATTTGGGCGTTTTCTGCAAGCGCCTTGGCTTGTTCGTAAATGCCATCAAAACCGTTTTTTGCCAGCCTTTTGCCAATTTCAATGGCGCGTTCATCACGCTTTTGCTGCTGCGCCGATAACAATGATGTAAGGGCATTGTTGTTTATATCAATATTTAGCCCAACAATATGTATTTCAAAGCTTTCCCACTTGGTAGAAATTTCTACGCCAGATATAAGCTTAAGCGGCAGGTTTTCTGTTTCGATATACGCTTTTGCCGGCGTAATAGCAGCCACAGTGTCGTGATCAGTTATCGCAAACACATCAATGTTTTTTTCTACGGCGCGGTTTAATAATTGCTCAACTGTTAAATGTCCGTCTGAATGCGTTGTATGGCTGTGTAAATCGTATTTTATCAAAAGAAAACTGCTTAAATTTAAGGGTAATAGATGTTTATATAAGTATAACAACTTTTTTAAGTAAATTGTTTTAAATAAACACTTGACACAAAAGCGCTAAATACGTTTTACTGTAGCCACTTTAAGACACATTAAGAATTAATAAAAATGATCAATTCAATTCAACACACTATCTGGTGGTGGCACTCATAATTTTTGGGTGATGAATTGTCGTGTCTAGCAAATATTCAAAACCCGCAACTATGCGGGTTTTTTTATAACTAAATTTTACGTATTTAATTTTTTATTTTGAGGCAAAAAAACATGAATAACGGTCTTACTCTTACACATCGTTGGTGGTGGCGCCTGATATAGCGGGACGGTAATGATCTGTTTGTAATTTAGATATCGTTATTCAAACCCCGCATTGCAAAAGCATTGCGGGGTTTTATTTTTTGAGGGAATGAGGTTTGATTTTTAGTCATATAACTACCACACCAGGCGAAGTTACTAGCATAACGCAAGTGCGCGACTACATTAGTAGCCCACTTGCACTTTATGCGGCACTTGATAAGCCTAATTCGCTACTGCTTGAATCAGCCGAAATTGATTCTAAAGACAGTGTTAAAAGTTTAATTTTAGTTGACTGCGCGCTGCGCATTGTTTGCCAAGGTAAAACCGTCACGGTAAGTGCTCAATCTAATAACGGTAAACAGTTACTGCCGTACTTAAGAGCCAATGTGCAAAGCTGCAATGCAACCTTAACCGACACAAGCCTAACCCTTGTTTATAAAGGCGGCTCTAATGACATTGACGAGGCAAGTAAACTGGTTGCCGATAATGCATTTAGCGCACTACGCACCTGTATAAACAGTATCAAAAGCACCACCGAAAACCCGTTTTCGGTATTTTTAGGCGGTGTATTTGCCTACGACATGGTCGCTAATTTTGAGCAGCTAAGCGACGTACCCGATGGCGAAAACACCTGCCCAGACTACGTATTTTACTTAGCCGAAACCTTAGTGGTTATCGACCATCAAAAACAAACCACCGAGCTTATTGGTAATGTGTTTAATGGCCCAGACGTACACGCTAATTGTTTTGAAGTAGGTAAAGAGCTAGAACGATTAAATGCCCTATGCGATAAAGCAGAAGAGTTTAGTGCGCCTATGCAAACAGGCACCTGCGATGTAAGTGTTGATATAAGCGATGAAACTTACTGCGAGCAAGTGGTTAAGCTTAAAAAGAACATCGTTGATGGTGATATTTTTCAGGTTGTGCCTTCGCGTACGTTTTCACTGCCCTGCCCTGATTCGTTGCACGCATATAGCCAGCTTAAAAAGCAAAACCCAAGCCCTTATATGTTTTATATGCGCGATGAAGAATTTGCTTTATTTGGCGCCTCACCTGAGTCTGCTCTTAAATACGAAGTGCAAAGCAAACAAGTTGAAGTTTACCCTATTGCCGGTACTCGCCCACGTGGAAAATTTGCCAATGGCGCAATCAACCCAGATTTAGACAGCCGTATAGAGCTTGAACTAAGAAACGATCAAAAAGAGCGTGCAGAGCATTTAATGCTCGTTGATTTAGCTCGTAACGATGTGGCACGCATCAGTGTAGCCGGCACGCGCCATGCTAAAGAGCTATTAAAAGTAGACCGCTACTCGCAAGTAATGCACTTGGTTTCTCGCGTGATGGGCACATTAAAGCCTGAACTTGATGCACTACATGCTTACCAAGCGTGTATGAACATGGGCACGCTGGTAGGCGCTCCAAAAGTACGCGCTGCCGAACTTGTACGCCAAACCGAGGGCAAGCGCCGTGGCAGCTACGGTGGCGCAGTAGGCTATTTAACAGGCGATGGTGCAATGGATAGCTGCATTGTTATTCGCTCAGCGTTTGTTAAAAATAATACCGCGTATGTGCAAGCAGGTGCCGGTGTCGTTTACGATTCTGATCCACAAGCCGAAGCTAACGAAACCCGCGCTAAAGCCCAAGCGGTGATCACCGCCATAAAATCGACTTATGAGGCGGTATAAAATGAGCACAGCAAACCCAATGAAAATATACTTTTTAGATAACTTTGATTCGTTTAGCTACAACCTTGTTGATGAACTAACCATGCTGGGCTGTGAGCTTGTGGTATACAGAAATAACATAAGTGCAGAGGTTATTTTTAATAAAATGCGCCAAGAGCCTGGGCAAGTATTATTAGTGCTTTCGCCAGGACCTGGTGCACCCAGTGATGCAGGTTGCTTAATGGAATTAATCGAACTGGCTAAAGGCCACTTCCCCATGCTGGGCATTTGCCTGGGGCAACAAGCACTTACACAAAGTTATGGCGGAGTAATCGGCCACGCGGGCGAAACCGTACATGGTAAGTCATCAATCATTAATTTAAACCCGCATCCAGTGTTTGAAGGAATGGGCAACACCATGCCCGTAGCCCGTTACCATTCATTAATGGCAACCAAGGTACCTGAAAATATTGAGGTAATTGCACAATTTGACGATATTCCTATGGCCATATATCACCACGACGATAAAGCGTTAGGTTATCAATTTCATCCTGAGTCAATACTTACGCCAAATGGTGCAATGCTACTTCAACAAAGTGTTGCGTACTTAACGCGCACCAACTAATAGAGGACATTATGAGTACCCAAGCACAAGAGACCATAAATGTTCAATACGCTATTGAGCAACTTATTCAAGGCAAGTCGTTAAACTATGCCCAATCAAACGCATTATTTAACCAAATAATGCAAGGTAACATGAGCGAAATAGAGCTCACTGCATTGCTAATTAGCCTTAAAATAAAAGGTGAAGTAAGCGATGAAATAGCCGGCGCTGCAGCGTCAATGAGAGAAAACGCCGTTGCCTTTACAACCGCTAGCACGCAACTTGCCGATAGCTGCGGCACCGGGGGCGATGGCTCAAACACGATTAATATTAGTACTACCGCTGCGATTGTTGCAGCTGCCGCGGGTATTAATATGGTAAAACATGGTAATCGCAGTGTATCGAGTAATTCGGGCTCTGCTGATTTATTAAAAGCATTGGGCATTAATATTGATATGAGCCCAGCACAGGCTGCACAGTGCCTTGAACAAACCCATTTTACCTTTTTGTTTGCACCGCATTATCACAGTGGTGTACGCCACGCGATGGGCGTACGTACTGCGCTTAAAACACGTACCATTTTTAATATTTTAGGCCCGCTTGCTAACCCTGCTGCACCACACGTGCAATTACTGGGTGTTTACGATGAGTCTTTATGTATGCCAATGGCGCAAACACTTAAAACTTTAGGCTCTAAGCGCGCGATGATAGTGCATGGTTCTGGCACTGACGAAATAGCCCTGCACGGCCCAACTAACGTAGTTGAGCTAAACAATGGCGAAATAACGCAGTACACATTAAACCCAAGCGACTTTGACCTTGCAAACTATTCACTTGAACAACTAGCCGGTGAAGGCCCACAATACAACGCAAATGCGAGCCTTGCTATTTTACAAGGTAAAGGCAGTGATGCGCACAATGCTGCAATCGTGGTCAATGTGGCTGCACTTTTATACCTAAGCGGTAAAGTACAGTCATTAAAAGAAGGCGCAAAACAGGTACAAACATTACTAAGTTCAGGCAAAGCCATGAACACATTAAATGCAATTATTGAGGTAAGTCATGGCTAATGTATTAGACAAAATTGTTGCTGATAAAAAACAAGAGCTAATAGAGCGTAAAGCCGCGCGCCCACTAGAAAGCTTTAAACACCTAGCAGTGCCAACCAGCCGCAGCTTTTATAAAGCGTTAGCAAAGCCGGGTACGCAGTTTATTTTAGAATGTAAAAAAGCATCTCCTTCAAAAGGGCTAATAAGAGAGCCGTTTGATTTAACCGAGATCACCTCTGTTTATAAAAAATATGCTAGCTGCATGAGCGTACTTACAGATACTAAATACTTTCAAGGTAGTTTTGATTATTTAGAGTTTGTACGTAGCCAAGTAGAGCAACCACTTATTTGTAAAGACTTTTTTATTGATGAGTACCAAGTTTACATGGCACGTATTTATGGCGGCGATGCTATATTACTAATGCTTTCAGTGCTTGATGATGAACAATATAAAGCGCTACATGCAGTTGCCGACTCGCTTAACATGTCGGTATTAACCGAAGTAAGTAACGAAGAAGAAGTGCACCGTGCCCTTGCACTTGATGCGCAAATTATTGGTATTAATAACCGTGACCTTCGCGATTTAAGCACTGATTTAGCAACCACCGAAAAGCTACGTAAACTCATCCCACAAGATAAAGTGGTTATCTCAGAGTCAGGTATTTACACTCATCAAGATGTTAAACGCCTAGCGCCATTATGTGATGGCTTTTTAATTGGCAGTTCTTTAATGGCTGAGCGCGATTTAGAACAAGCCTGCAAAAAAGTGATTTTAGGTGATAACAAAGTGTGCGGTTTAACCCGAGCACAAGACGTACAGGCCGCTTACAACAACGGCGCAGTGTACGGTGGACTCATTTTTCACCCTAAATCGCCTCGTTATGTTGATTTAGATTGTGCGATTGAGCTGAGCCAAAGTGCGCCACTTAAATTTGTCGGTGTTTTTGTTAATGCAAGCCCGCAGCAAGTAGTACAATACGCGCACGAACTAAAACTTGCCGCAGTACAATTACACGGTCAAGAAAGTGACGATTACATTGCCGCATTACGTACACAGTTACCTGAAGGTTGTGAAATTTGGAAAGCACAGGCAATTAAAGATACATTGCCAACCCCAGCTACGGGCGTAGACCGCCATCTTTATGATACCCACAGCGATACACAAGCCGGTGGTACAGGTAAAGCATTTGATTGGGCAGTACTGCGCGACGCAACAACCCCCTTTATGCTAGCGGGTGGCTTAAATCCAGACAATATAAAAGACGCGCTTTCTCAAGGTGCCCTAGGCCTTGATTTAAATTCAGGCGTTGAAGAATCTGCGGGTAAAAAGTGCCCTATCAAATTACAAAATGCTTTTACAAGCATCAGAAATTATTGAGGTTATAATGCAAAATCCAGCTTATTTTGGCGAGTTTGGCGGTATGTTTGTACCTGAGCTACTTGTCCCTGCGCTTAAGCAGTTAGAGAACGAATTTAACAAAGCACAAAAAGACCCTGAGTTTGAGGCTGAGTTTACAAAATTATTAAACGAGTATGCCGGTCGCCCTACGCCGCTTACATTAACGCGTAATTTAATTAAAAACCCTAAAGTAAAACTTTACCTAAAACGTGAAGATTTACTGCACGGCGGCGCACACAAAACCAACCAAGTACTTGGTCAAGCGTTGCTAACTAAACGTATGGGTAAAAAAGAAGTTATTGCCGAAACTGGAGCGGGCCAACACGGCGTGGCAACAGCCCTAGCCTGTGCATTACTTGGCTTAAAATGCCGCATTTATATGGGTGCTAAAGACGTTGAGCGCCAACAGCCTAACGTATTTAGAATGAAATTAATGGGCGCAGAGGTTATTCCGGTAACCGCCGGCTCTGGCACATTAAAAGATGCGGTAAACGAAGCGCTACGTGACTGGTCTGCAAACTACCAAGACGCTCATTACTTACTTGGTACCGCTGCGGGTCCTCATCCATTCCCAACAATTGTACGAGAGTATCAAAAAATCATTGGTGAAGAAGCTAAACAACAAGTACTCAAAGCAGAAGGACGCTTACCAGATGCCGTACTAGCCTGTGTTGGCGGTGGCTCTAATGCCATTGGTATGTTTACTGACTTTATTGACGAGCCTAGTGTAAAACTTATTGGTGTAGAGCCTGCAGGTAAAGGCCTAGATACCCACGAGCACGGCGCTACAATTTGTAAAGGTACTAAAGGTATTTTGCACGGTACCTATACGTACATTATGCAAAACGACGATGGTCAAATTGAAGAGTCATACTCAGTATCTGCCGGTCTTGATTACCCAGCAGTTGGACCACAGCACGCGTTTTTACACGAAACAGGCCGTGCTCAATATGTGGGTATTACCGATACAGAAGCGCTTGACGCGTTCCAAGCACTGGCTAAAAACGAAGGCATTATTCCAGCTCTTGAATCAAGCCATGCCCTTGCTTATGCGCTTAAATACGCCGAAGAGCAAACAGAAGAAAGCATTTTAGTGGTTAACTTAAGTGGCCGTGGCGATAAAGA
>Ga0209121_10004282_pt1 | contig 13384 bp, 11 predicted proteins | sample Cruoilmetagenom3_FD_187292 | JGI IMG/M metagenome (GOLD analysis project Ga0209121, IMG submission 187292) | Oil polluted marine microbial communities from Coal Oil Point, Santa Barbara, California, USA - Sample 3 (SPAdes) (version 2) | ecosystem: Environmental > Aquatic > Marine > Oil seeps ... | reverse complement strand
TGGATACGAGCGGGCAGAGGGCACCATCAACGCCAATATTTTTGCCCATATCCTCGCGACGAGCGGAGGGATTTTTACGATCTATCTTTTTCTGGCCATTAGAACTGCGCCGGGCCTGAAGTCGCTCGCTACATTACTAGGGTGGTTGCTGCTATTTCTGTTCGGCACACATCTCACCGGCACAAGGGGCGTCATCATTGCCTATTACCCACTGTTGCTCGGCTTGGGGCTGGCCAGCTTGGTGTATTTCGAGGAGCGTAAATTCCAAACCGTCCTTATTCTGATAATCGCGATAGTTTTCCTGACGCTGCTTTCCCAAAACGCCGGCCGCTTTGCGCTTGGTATGTCCGAACTTTCGCGTACCGCTAGCGGGCTCGAAAACCAAGGCTCGATCGGTATGCGTGTCGGGGCATGGCAAGAGGCACTAAGGCTGATCGCCGAGCGTCCAATTACCGGACACGGCCTTCGATATTTTTCCGATTTTAACGCGCTACCGCTCGACAACCCGGTTCAAGGTTTCACCCATGTCCACAACCAGTATCTGGATATCTGGGTGAAAGCAGGCATAGGAGGATTGGTATTCCTGTTGATGTTCCTCGGGCTCCCGTTCTTTGTCGGGATGAAAATGCTATTCAAGAAGCTTGATTTGGGCGTGGGGCTAACACTGATATGGCTCAGTGGCAGTTTTATGGTTTTCGGGCTTACCGAAGTGTTCGTTAACCACACAAACACAATCGTCATACTGGCTACTTACATCCCACTGTTCTTGCTTTTAGCCGATGGAAAATTTCGCTCCGGTACCCGGTAAGGCCACGCATCAACGAACACATTTCGCCCAAATTCGTCTTAAAATTACCCAAATCCCACCCCAGAATCACCATATCTGTTTGGCATAAGTATCAAGTGAGCACGGAGTAACCAGTCCCTACACCGTAATCAGTTGGTGTTCGCACGCATGCAGCTAATTCCGACCTGCCTGCGAAAGCCAGCTGCGCGCTATAGCCCCAAACTCGGCGCGCGGCTGGTGCTTTCATAGGAGAAATTCACAAAACCGTGATTCTTTCCATATTGACAACTATTTCAAATTCACCATGATCGTCCGCGTCAGAAGCATTGCTGGCACTCAAGTTTTAAGCAACTTCTGACGCCGCAGCCTCTGCGGCGTTAATTTTTTGTGCCGTGCTTATTTCTCCAACCCCTGGACAATTTCGGCGTAGGTTTCCAGCGCTGTGTGGCCCTCGGCGGCCAGTTCGTAAACGCCGCGCTCCACCCGTATAAACCAGCCATAGTAGTTCTTCTGCAGGATCGAGGGCACCTGCGGGATCTCCAGAGCCCGCGCCAGACTTGTCGGACCATTTGGGCCGGATCGCAGCGCCACTGCCACCCGCAAGGCGTCCTGACGATAGGCCGTGATAATCGCCCGCCGGGTTTGCCCACCAGTGTTAGGATCGCCGACGCGGCGCTGGAACTCGCGCAGCAGGGCCGTCTTCCGCTTGGCCAGCTTGTGCACGCCGTGTGCGCCCGGATCACAATGCACCAAAACCAGTGCTTGCCCGCCCGTAAACCGGACCGAGATCAACCCGAGCCCCAGCCGCTTACAAATCCGCACCGCATCCTTGACCCGCGCTGTCCACGCCTTACCCGTACCGGCCGGAACGGCGACGTAAACCGCATCGGTAATCCGCTGCCGCTCGATCCCTTGCATCAGAAGGGCCAGCGACAAGGACAGCTTCAGTTCGACAATAACCACGGGGTCGTCACCACGCACAGCCACCAGATCGCAATCCTTGACCTCGGCTTTAACCTCATAGCCCTGAGCTACGAGGAATTTCTTGATCGGAGCATATAGGTCGGTTTCTTTCATGCTAAGATCGGCTCCGTTAAAGTCGTGTAATCTATGTTATGTTAAATAATCATCGCAGGTTCCGACAAAAATTCCGTGTTGACGCCAACTTCGCAAGAGAGCTTATTTTTAGTGCTGGAAGCAGTAAATCATCATATTCATATGCTTGCAAAAATTTATTGTCAAAAAGACAGCAATAGGGTGCATTTAGCACAAGCTAGCATTAGAATGTCTGCATAAAGGCGCAATTGTAGCCTGAATTACAATAAAAAGGCTGTGTGAGGACAACTTCATGACAAGCGATACCAAAACGGAAGACATGCCAGCAGAATTATTCGACACAGTAGCCCATGCCATCGTCAGTACCGAAATGGCGATTTTACGGCCCGGTGATGGTGGCATCTCCGGATTTCTGGAATCCAGCCTGTCGCGCAAAATCATGTACCGGCATGTTATCCGCTCGTTTTACCGCGATCTGGATACCGGCATTAGCGACCTGATCGGGCTGACCGGCCAAAGCCGGCAGAACGTCGCACATCAGGTTAAAGAGATGATGGACATGGGTCTGATGATCTCGGCCACCTGCCCCGACCGGCGCAAACGATGCCTAAAACCAACGCCGGCCCTGATGGATTACTGGAAGAACTATTGCCTTGGGCTGATCCAAATGCCCAAAGCTGGCGAAGTTGAGGCGGCGACAGAGCTCTATCTGGAATTCAAAGCTTCCAGAGTTTGATCTAGTCGGGCTCAGACAGACGGCCACGGTTGATGATCCGGAACAGGAACACCAGAAACACCAGTCCCAACACTAACCCGACCAGATCACCGATGAAAACTTTCGACATCACGACCATAAAATGATCGCCGTCGTCGAGGCCGCCAAACAGCCCCCCTCTGAGAATCGAGTTGATGATTGAGGCGACCGCGCCGATTATCAAAACCGTCCGCCAATTTTCCAAATCCAAACCGCGCGTGTTTCTCTGTCGATTCACCAGATCAACCAGAAGATACGCGATTGGCGCACAAATAGCGCCAATCAACGACCCCAGGATCACCTCCGACGTCATTGCGTCAACCGCAAAACCGCCATGAAAGAACCGGATCGTGATAAAGGTCGGGAAAAGCGCAAAAAACGCCCGAGGGCCGACGATAACGGTGCATAGCACGCTAGCCGCATGGGGTAACCAAAAGACACTGGCGATCTCCGGCTCGCTAATGACCATCCTCTCCAGTGGAAAGACGACAAGTACCTCAATGAATAAAACCGCAGTGTAGCAAATCGCGACGATCGGGCCCCATTTTGCAAAACCGTCAAAAAGCTTTCTCATTTTTCCCCGCGAAAAATTATTTCGTTACCAAACAAACAAGCCCACAATTTCTGTTTTAGCAACAGTTTAGTAAGAACTTTGTGAACACTTCATGGTAGTACCGGAACTCCGATCCACATGTAACACACGGAATTCTCACGAGGTTTGCGGAAGTGCTTTCCTTTTTGCGAAAAAACGGTATTATATGTCGCAGGGATTTACTTTAACCAGAATGTGACTATGTTCACCATCGGTTCAAATTGAAAGATAACGAAGATGAAAAGCACAAATAACGCAAAACTGGCAGGATATGCCCACATGATCGCCGTGTTGCGTTCGCTCGAATCAGAGATGGGTTTGAAGGATCTCACCCCGCTCGAACGATGCATTGTCGCGACGATGTCACTCGAAGAGTTCGCCGAAGGCGCCCGCACCGAGAGTATCCTTAACCACGACATCCTCGACACCCCTACCCCGTCGTCCTTCTACCGCGCCCTGAAAAGCCTACGTCAGAAGAACATCGTGGAGACTGTCGGCAACCGCAAAACCGGCATCTACCGGATTGCCAACTAGCGTTGCATTTCGCGAATCAAGAATATTATGAAGTTGACGTTTACAGGCTGACATCGAAGAGCTCGTTGTGTACCAACGATAAGCTCACCGGTTCAGCCTGACAAGATGAGCTTTACGCCTACATAGGCTTGGTTTCCTCGGCCACTAAAGAGTTCACATCCCTCCGCACCGCAAAAATGTTACCTCGCAAGCCAATTGGTAATTCTCTGATAATTTCCGCCAAAAAGAGTAAACAGCCAATTTACAGAACAGATTGTTACCTCCTCAAATTGTCACAAATGTCGGGCATATTTTAGTTTTCTTTCAGTACGTTAAGTATTTTTAGGAGGACACTCGAAAAAGTTTTTTTACGTCTGTCGCCCGTGTTATATATATTTTTCAACCACTTATACATATTTACGACATAACTATTTAAAGTAGTACAATATTCATACTGTGAGAATACACATATATAGACCCTGTTAGCGCACTCAGCTATACAAACATCAAATATTGCCAAAACGGCAATACTGTGTCATCGTTTTAGACAAGCTGCTGTTTTTTAAGAGGAATCACAACGACGGATGAAATTTTCGGCTATTAAAAGTTGTATAAAATGAATTTATAACCGAGGTTAAGTTATTAAAATAGATAGAAAAAAGTTTGCCCGACGTTACGGTTGGCACTTAGACAAGATATCCCAATTCACCTATGTTAAATATTCAGGAACTAGATGGGTGAGACGTAATCGTGTTGGCAAACGTCGAACGCAAGTTGGTGGAATCAAAATCGGCACAGTCTTTATCTTAGCGTCGTATGGGCTCATTAAATTTGAAGGAAAAATAATTCGAATTACCGAGCGCGGTAGAGGTGTTTTGGCCATATGGCGGACCAACTAGACGAGAAAACGTCGTGCACAATATTTACGTAGGCAAGAACTTCACAAAAAGTTTCCTCAACTAAAAAATCTCCCGAAATTTGACCCGCCCGAATAGCGCTCTCCAAATCACCTCTGCTTCCCCAATATCAAATTGGGCGCCATCTCAGCTTAGGTACTATCTATACAATGGGCCTTGTCCAGGGGGTGCGGAGAGCCACGGAACTCAAAACTTTTGGAAACTTGCCCGAACTTTACAAAATATTTTGGAAGGTTCGGCTTCACGCCGATTTGAAAGTCCCAACCGCGCGGTATTAGCTACGACGACGAATTTCCCTTAAAACCGCCCTCGTCATCGATGAATCTAGAGACAAATCAACAAACGCAGCTCACTTTCGCCAATACTTCAAAACTGGGAATAAATTTATTGTGCATAACATCAATATCCAATAGAATTACAGTCTTAATTTTGACGCTATGCGGGAATTCTCCATCTGGTTGGCAAAACCCTATAAGAAGGCTACTTAATGCACGTCGGAATTATCATGGACGGGAACGGTCGCTGGGCAGTTTCACGCGGGATGGCACGTTTGATCGGCCATAAACGAGGTGCGAGCCGCGTTAAGGAAATCGTGAAAACCAGCCCTGCCCTAGGTGTCGAGACCCTGACGCTTTACGCTTTTTCAACCGAGAACTGGAAACGTGCTGCGCATGAAGTCGAAGGCTTGATGAAACTTTTTCGCGGATATTTGCAGAATAATCTGGTCGCGCTACACGAAAACAACGTCCGCGTCCGGTTTCTGGGCGACCCTACCCCGTTGGCCGACGATATCCGCGCCCTGATGGACCGTTTGGTCGACATGACCAAGGATAACACCGGGCTGGAGCTGAACATCGCCGTCAATTACGGCGGCCGCGACGAGCTTTTGCGGGCCTTCCACGCCATCAACGACAAGATCGCCGCCGGAACGCTGGCGAAATCTGCGGTGACCGAAGACACCATCACCGAGCACCTCGATACGCGCGGGCAGAGTGACCCCGATTTGATCATTCGCACTGCGGGCGAGATGCGGCTCTCGAATTTCATGATGTGGCAGAGTGCCTACTCCGAATTCGCCTTCGTCAAAGAAACCTGGCCGGATTTCACCCTCGAAGTTTACCAGCACGTCCTGTCCGACTACCAAACCCGAACCCGCCGTTACGGCGCGGTTGTCTGAAAGACCAAAAATGATGCATAAAACGCCCGCTCGTCCACTTAAAGCTCTGATGTTCGGGGCGGCTTTGGTGACGCTCGGCGCTTGCGCGACGGTTTCGAACACTGATTTCCCTGTGACCGCGGAAGACCAGGCCGAAATTAGCAATGACGCTGTCAATATCGTCCAGCTGACCCCGCAAAACATCGCCTCCTACAAGTCCTCAAAGGCGGTCTGGCACCCGAATGCCCCCCTGCCCCGCGCGACTTCTGAATGGCAATATCTTGTCGGCGTCGGGGATATCCTGAGCATCACGGTCTGGGATCACCCCGAACTGACCCTCCCCGCTGGTCCCGAACGCAGCCAAGTCGAATCCGGCAGCCCCGTCAACGCCAGCGGCGAGATTTTCTACCCCTACATCAACCGTATCAAGGTCGCGGGCCACACCGTCAGCTACATTCAGGAAATCCTGACCGAAAAGCTGTCCGAATTCATCCCTGACCCACAGATCGAGATCAAAGTCGCCGCCTTCAACTCGCAAAAAGTCGTGGTGACTGGCGCGGTCGGCCGCCCCGGCTCGACCACGGTCAGCAATATTCCCCTAACGCTGATCGAAGCCGTGAATGACGCAGGAGGCCTAAGTCCCGAGGCCGACAGCACCCACGTTACCCTGCAAAGGAACGGCCAGACTTATTACATTCACCTGCGCGATTTCCTGACCAAAGGCCGCGCCGATGGTAATCCCCTCCTGCAAGGCGGCGATATCGTCAATATTCCGGTTCACGAGAACAACGTCGCCTATGTCATGGGTGAAATCCAGCAGCCGGGCGCGGTGGATCTAGGCCACGACGGCGTCAACCTGACCGAAGCCATAACAACCCGTGGCGGCGTGACCAAGGAAACCGCTAACGCCCAAGGCATCTTCGTTTTTCGCGCCAAATCGGGCAACAAGGGCTTTGACGTCTTCCAACTGGACGCCACAACCCCCCTAGCCTTCGTTCTGGCCACCCAGTTCGCCCTACACCCGCAGGACGTGGTTTATGTGGTTGCTGACCCAGCAGCGCAATGGAACGCCGTCATAGCGGCTCTGTTGCCCACTGTGACGGCCGTAAGGGGCGTTCAGGTGGTCGGAGGCGGATTCTAGTGATCTCGTCCGTCCTTGTCGTTTGTGTGGGCAATATATGCCGCTCCCCGATTGGCGAGCGGATGCTGGCACAGACCCTCCCTGCCCTAAGCGTTGAATCTGCCGGAATTAACGCCGTGGTCGGGAACCCTGCCAGCCAGCACTCGGTCGATATCGCCGCCGAAAACGGTATCAGCCTCGATGGCCACGTCTCCCGACAATTCACCAGCGAGATCGCGGCGGATTTCGACCTGATACTGGCGCTCGAAAAAGGCCACATGAAGGTCATCGCCGAACAAGCCCCCGAGGCCCGCGGCAAAACCATGCTGTTCGGCCATTGGATGGACGGCAAAGACATCCCCGACCCCTACGGCAAAAGCCGCGAGTATTACCTCGCCGTTTTTGAACAAATACGCGAGGCCAGCGAGGGCTGGGTCGCCAAACTAGGTAGCACATAATGTCAGAGACCCCTGCCCGCGACTTTATCGACGACGACGAAATCGACCTGCGCGAACTCTTCGGCCTGTTCTACGCCCTCAAGTTCACCATCATCGCGATAACCTTTCTGGCAACGCTGATCGGGGTCGCCTATGCGCTGGTTTCCGTGCCCGTCTATCAGGCCGACGCCCTCGTCCAGCTCGAGGAAAAATCCAGCGGCGGTTTGGCGTTGTCTTCCGAACTAACCGACATGCTCGGCGGGACGGCCCCGCAATCGGTCGCCGAGATCGAAATCATCAAATCACGTATGATTTTGGGCAGCGTCGTCGAGGAATTGAACCTCGACCAGACCGCTACTCCCAAGCGCTTGCCGGTAATCGGCAACTTCCTGACCCGCTACACCCTGCCCGACCCCGGCTGGGGTTTCCTCAGCTCCTATGCTTGGCACGACGAAGCCATCACCCTTGGCGCCCTATCCGTCCCAGATGCTATGCTAGGCGAGCCGATCACCCTAACCTACCTCGGCAACGACGCATTTACTGTTGATCTCGACACCGGCTCCTTGATAAGCGGCAAAGTCGGCGAGAAACTGCAAGACCCTACGACAGGCTTCGCCCTGCTAATCGACGAACTATCCGGCGCTGCTGGCCGCGAATTCTTCATCACCCAAAACGCCCCCGCCAACGTGGTCAAAAACCTGCGCAGCAACCTTTCCATCAGCGAAAAAGGCAAGAACTCCGCCATCCTCCAGCTGACTCTGAAAGGCGAGAACCGGACAGAAGCCGCCCGCATCCTCGACCGGATCACCGAAGTTTATCTACTGCAAAACCTCACCCGCAACGTCGCCGAGGCCGAAAGCAGCCTCGCCTTCATCCGCCAACAGCTCCCTGAAGCTAAAACCAGCGTTACCAATGCCGAGGGCGCGCTAAACGCCTTCAAACTATCGCAAGACTCTGTTGACCTAAGCTTCGAAACCCGATCACTGCTGGAACAGGCCGTTCAAATCGAGGCCCAACTGAACGCCCTGATGCTGGAGGAACAGGAACTCCAGAAACGCTACACGCAAAGCCATCCAGTCTATCAAACCCTGCTCGACAACCGTTCACAGCTCGACGACCGTCTCGCCGAAATCCGAAACCAAACCGTTGATCTACCCGAAACCCAACAGGAAATGCTGCGCCTCTCGCAAGACCTCGAAGTCGCACAGGAAATCTACCTGCAGCTGGTCGGCCGCGCGCAGGAATTAAACGTCGTCAAAGCTGGCACGATCGGCAACATCCGCATTATCGACACCGCCGAAGCCCTGACCATCCCCGTCGCCCCCAACAAGAAGATGATCGTATTGCTTTCGATGGTTCTGGGCGGCGTCGCGGCGCTCGGCTACGTTCTGCTGCGCTCCTTCCTCAGTCGCGGTATCGACAGCACCGACGATATCGAACAACTCGGCATCCCTGTCTACGCCTCCGTCAATAAGGTTGGCAACGGCAGTTACGGCGGCACGGGCAACAAGGCCAACCTGAAAATCCTTGCCAACGAGGACCCAACCAGCCTCGCAGTCGAGGCCCTGCGCAGCCTGCGCACCAGCCTGCACTTCGGAATGCTCGACGCTGAAACCTCGCTGTTGGTTATCACCAGTGCCCGCCCTGCCGAAGGCAAAACCTTCATTAGCGTCAACCTCGCGACCGTGATGGCCAAGGCCGGCCAGAACGTCTGTCTGGTCGACGCCGACCTTCGCCGCGGCTACCTTCGCCGTTTCTTCGGCATCGACAAATCTGCACCGGGCTTGACCGACGTCCTCGCCGGCGATGCCCTGATCGAAGACGTGATCCAGCTCGACGAAGCGACCGGCCTTCACTTCCTGCCTTCCGGCAAGTACCCCCCTAACCCGTCGGAGCTACTGATGAACAAAGCCTTCGGCGATGTGCTGGAATACCTCGACAAACGCTTTGATCTAACCATCCTCGACACCCCGCCCGTTCTCGCCGTGACCGATCCGGTGATCATCGGCAAATACGCCGGCATGATCCTGCTGGCCGTGCAATACCACGTGACAAACGTAGCGGAAATCAAGGCGGTCCAGAAGGTGTTCGACACCAACGATCTGAAAATCACAGGTGCCGTTTTTAACGGGTATGATGCCAAGAAAAGCGCGTACGGCTATGCGGCGACGAGTTACCAATACGAATACAAGCCACGAAAGCCATAAAACAGCAGTATTGTAAGTGACTGTTATATAACCATAAAAAATTTCTGCTTCTCAGCAACCTTCCCCGCGGGGAAGGTTTTTTATTCTAACTCGTCCAGCAGCTTACGCACTGCGCCCTCCAACTTCCGGCGGTCGATAGCGGAAAAGTCTCGCGGCAGGCGTAGCTCTAGCCGACCGTTGGAAGCTGTGCACTTTGCCGCCCCCTCCGGTCGCTCGATCTGGAAGGTGGTCTTGGCCCTGCGCGGCGCTTGGGGTTTCGAAACCTTCCCTGCGGGGAAGGTTTCTACGTCCCCTGCCCCACCGGCGTATTTGCGCAGCACATCGAGTTCATCGTTCGTTGGGCGATCATGCCAGCCGGACAGTTCGGCGTTTATCTTGGCGGCGATGCCCGGCACTTCCTCCATGCGTTTACGCAGGCTCAGGCCGAGGCTGCGCGGGATCGCATAGGCGTGCTCCAACTCGTCGCCAATCTCCTCCAGCAGCGCCACGAAGGCGCGGATATAGCTGCGCTTCTGATAGCCCGCCGATTTGTAAAGGATCGCCACGGCCTTGTCGGCGTCAAAGCAATCGGTCAGTGGATCGGCCGCATACCCCCGCGCCAGTTCCGCCATTTCGCCAAACGAGATGTCCTTGCGCACAAGGTTCTCGTCGACCATCCGGCGATAGAGCGACTCCAGACTTTCGCCATGCGCCACCAGCCCTGCGGGGATGGTTTTGAATTCCTCGCCACCGGTTTCATCCAGTAACTCGCGGAAAGCCGACAGACGGCGCATACCCTGCACCAGTTCGTAGCGGCCATCGCTATGGGCCTCGACGCGGATCGGATTCGAAAGACCGATGCTTTTGATCGAGTCCTTCAGCTCCTCCAATTCCATGTCCGTCGCCCCTGCCCGATCGCGCACCAGCTTGCCGGCGTCGATTAGCTCCAGCGGGATCATATCGACGATCAAGCCCAGCTTTTTGAGGCGCACATGTTCCTGCGCCAGCATGTCGTTTTCCTCGCGGATCGCTTGCACCAGTTCCTCGCGGTTTCGCAGGGATTCCGAATTTTCGGTGATCGCGGTCGCCATTGGACCACGGCGCAACGGCATGGATTTGGTTTCGGGTGCGGCCTCGACCTTCCCCGCGGGGAAGGTTTCTTCTTCGGGCATATCTATATCGAATACACGGCGCTTCTTGCTCATGCCTCATCCTCCATCTGGTCCCAGGCGTTCAGAACGGCCTCTTTGAATTCCTCATAACCCTGATCGAACGTGGCACGCGCACGGCGCCATGTTTCGCGGGTCATATCCCTATAATCAATCTCGTAAACCGAGCTAAGGAAGCGGCCCGACTGTTCGACCGCGCGGGTCATTTCAATCGGGTGCTCTGCTACGTTGTCGCCAAAGACCTTTTTGAAGGCATCAAACATGGCGCGGTGTAGCTCGTTGCCCGGCTCGTATCGGGTCAACAGGAACCTGATATCATAAAATACTTTAGGAAGTGTTACCTTCCCCGCGGGGAAGGTTCCTTCAAATCCGGCCGCCAGATCTTCGAGCGCTTCGGCCAGCTGTCCGATGAAACTGGTGGTGCTGTCGTATTCCCAGTAGCCGGGGCCCGACGGGATATAGAGCATGTCGGCCGCAAACACCGCGTTCATGGATTGATACCCGATTGCGGGCGGGCAATCGAAGATGATCAGATCGTAGGCATCGTCGGCTATCTGGTCGAGGTAGCGCGACACCGCAGCGAAGAACGACCATTCAGGGTTCAGGTGACGGTATTGAGCCGAGGCAAACTCGACAAAAGCGGCGTTGGCACAGGACGGGATCAGGTCGATTGTCGGCCAACTGGTCGGCTTGATGAAATCGGCGACGCGCAATTCGCCAAGGCCAAGGTCGCGGATCGTGGCAGGCAACCGGCGCTGGGGCAGGGCGGTGCCGCTCTCGGCGGCTTGCGGGGCGGCGTTCATGCGGTCGGTTTCGCGGATCAGGTCGCGGGCCATGATGCCCCAGACGGTATGATCCTCGGCGACGTCGGACTGGCCCATGGAGTGGGAGAGGGTGGCTTGCGGATCAAAGTCCACGCACAACACGCGGTAGCCGTCGAGCGCGGCGGCGTGGGCGAAATGCAGGGCGACGGTGGATTTGCCGGCCCCGCCCTTAAAGTTGGCGACGGCAGCGCGAATTGCACGTTTCCCCGCGGGGCGTTTTGGCATCAGGGTCTTGCGGTTGATCTTCATACGACGGCGCAACTCGTTGATCTCTTCGAGGCTGAACCAGCGTTGGCGGCCGTCGTCGATGACCTCGCCTGTCGGCAGGGAAGGGTCGGCGACGAGACGACCGCGGAAGGTAGACTGGTTGACCTTGAAGATCAGCTCCGAGACCTCCCAGCTAGAGAAGCGGCGCAGGGTCTTTTCCATCTCGGGCGAGAAGGTCTGACGGCGGATCCAGCTCTGCATTTTGAGGGACTGATCCTGCATGTTGCTAAGGTCTTCGTGCGTATACATTGTGATTCCCTGTGTCGTAGGACGCTAATATTCGATAATTTCGTAAATACGCTGAATTTGCAGAAAAAGCAAAAGGGAATATTGTAGGAGGGGCAAAACCTTCCCCGCGGGGAAGATTCCTGTCTGACAAGGGAATGTGGCCGTGATTCGAGGGCAGGGGACCTGGAGGCGAATCGGTGGGCGTTTCAGGGTCGGAGCGGAATATATAGGGGGACAGTTTGCGGTGATCCACCACCCTTAGGGGGACATTTTTCCGCAATAGGGGGACATACAGTGTGTCCCCCATTACCATTAATACCTTTAATAAATCTTTTTGAGGGATAAAGGGTCGATAGATTTGAGGGCCGGAATAACAAGGCACTTGACAGAATCGACGAAACGGACGCTAATTCAGAGACATTGAGTAAAAGCGTTGACTTCAGCCGAATATCAACCTTAATCAGGGCATCATCACGGTGAACAGAGATTCGCCGGATTTGAGGTAAAGTAACACGCTGGCCGGACTTCCGGCTATGCCAACAGGAAAGAGCGCCACGATGCTGGCCAGTAAACCCGTCGGGCGAAATGCCTCGACGAAAAAATACGATATCCTGACGGCCTTGGCCAGCTTTGCGCTGTCGCATGACAAAGGCACGCAACGGCTGGTTCTGCGGCTGATGGTGCTGATCACGGCGCGCTATAACTGGGGCCGGAACGAGCTGAGTATGGGCCGACGCGAAATCGCCCGGATCTGGGCGGTGGACGAACGCACCGTGAAACGCGAGATGGGCAAGCTGCGCAATCTTGGCTGGATGCGGGTCAAGGTTCCGGCGGCGCGGGGCAGGGTGGCGGTTTACAGTATCAACTTCGATGCGATCCTGTCGGCGACGGAAGGGGACTGGGCCTCGGTCGGGCCGGACTTCGTGGAGCGGATGGGGCTGACCTTCCCGCAGGGCGAGGTCAATGTCGTGAAGGTCGACTTCGGCGGGGCGAAACCCGAAGCGACGGCGCCGTTGGAAGCGGGCGAGTGGGGCAGGGTGCAAACTCATCTGCGCGACGCCGACCCCGATGTTTTCCGCAACTGGTATGGCAATCTGACGCTCAAAACCTGCGACGACGGTGATCTGGTGCTGCGTGCTCCGAACAATTTTATTGCCAGTTATATCGAAACCCACCTCGATAAACCGCTGCTGGCGGCGGCGCGTGAGGTATACGGAAAAATTGGTGCGGTGCGGATCGAAGTTGACGGCTAAATTGCTTCGAATACATTTTTTAATTATCATATTGACAATAAAATCGATTCCCTGTTAGCAACCTGTTGCGGGGGCCTACCCGAGTGTATCAGTAACGAGTCCCGTGTGAGTAACGGACGTCAACC
>Ga0209121_10004281_pt1 | contig 13384 bp, 12 predicted proteins | sample Cruoilmetagenom3_FD_187292 | JGI IMG/M metagenome (GOLD analysis project Ga0209121, IMG submission 187292) | Oil polluted marine microbial communities from Coal Oil Point, Santa Barbara, California, USA - Sample 3 (SPAdes) (version 2) | ecosystem: Environmental > Aquatic > Marine > Oil seeps ... | reverse complement strand
TTATACGGGTACCGATGCACCGATTTTAAATATTGATCAGGTTAACCTGAGCATGAACAATATTCAGTATAGGGCAATTGTTTCAAACTCGTCTTATGTCTGTAGCGCACAAATTCAATCCAATGCGGCTGTATTGACCGTCATAATAAGAACCGTGATTTCGAATAGAAGAATTACTTACCGTGTTAAGAAGAATTAGTCTTTTAAATTACGATTTGAGTACTCCTTTTCTATAAAATGGCCGTCAGGTGAAACGGTTCTGGAAAATGTCCAGTGTCCTAAAAAACGTTCGTGGCTGTTTATGGGACCATTTTCAACTCTTTATAAAAAGTGCATACTGTAAAGAGTTTTCTTACTTATACGATTGTTTATTTGAAGTTTCTCATTCTTAATTTATGAATCGTCTATTTTTGAACTATGAACTCTAAAGTCTCTCTACCCATTAGTCCATTTCCATCAACTCCTTCAATGACGCCGATAAAACGGGTGTTCAAATCCGAACAATAAAAGGTTATCGTAGCTTCTCCATTTTTATCCGTGATTACCAATGGATCCCACAACAGGGTATTGCGATAATCCGGGAATGGGTCATCAATTGATTCCTTATCATATAAAGGTTGGTAAAATTCCTTTTCTCCATAATACCCGTTTGTATGTCGTCAAATAAATCTGAACTTTTTGGGTTAAAATTTAAGAGAGTGCTTTCACGAAGTTAAATGATTTTCCCTGAACTGTTTTTTTCTTGCTTCCAGTGTTCTGTTTTTTGTCATTTTTCTTTGTTTTAACTTCTTTTGCCCTGTTCCAAAATATATATCTGCTGGAGTAAGATTATCTAACGATTCGTGGTATCTCTGATAGTTGTAATACTTTACGAACTCTTCCATTTTTACTTCAAGTTGACCTGGGCTAAAGTAATTATCCAACCTAACTACATTTTTCATGGAACGATGGTATCTTTCGATCTTTCCCTGGGTCTGTGGATGTAAAGGTCTGCCTCTTACATGATGGATATCTCTTTCTTACAAATATTCTGCAAGTTCACTTTTTGCTGACACTATACAGGCTACTTGGTGTGGTCCCCGCATAAGAAAGAGCAGGACTATGGTTCCAGTATATAACGAATTTAAAGATAAGGGATTTACAATAGTAGGAGTTGCTGGAGAATTAAAAAATACATCTAGATTAGCTAAATTCCTCAAAAAGGAAAAATGGCCTTGATTAAATCTAGTAGAACTTGACAGGCAAAATAATATTTGGCAAAAATACGGTGTTGACAGTGCTGGTGGTGAAATTTTCCTGATAGATGAAAATGGAAAAATTTTAGCTAAAGACCCAACAGCAGAAGAAGTCAGATTAGAATTATAATCTCGATTGAATTAAAATTTTTTGTAACATCTTGTAAAATCAATGCTAGTGCAAGCTTGCTCACAAAAATCCTTAAGGGTTTTCTATTCGGTTTGTATTTTCCGTATTAGGTGCTTAAAACATACTGCTAATCTGACACCAAAGGTTATTTACTTATCTTCCTAAGTTCCTTAAAACGAACGTAACCGTTGCGCAAGCCATTAAATTGCATAATACCGAATGCATATAAGCCCTTCTGTGAGGGCTTTTTTTATACCAACCTTTTTTAAAACTAATTGCTAAACCTTAATTTATCTGAATTAAAACATCACGGTATACTTAATCCCACGTTTATTTATACTTCTAAATGCTACAATTATATAGTTCATTTTCCCATGCCCTTTTTTGAACTTTCCAGAAATTTATTGAAAAGCTATTGTTAGTAAACGCTAAAGAGTCGTTAAAATGTACTTTTTGTGTCGCACAAAAGTTAAATCTCGATTATCGGGTAAATTTGGCTAAAGTCGGCTATTTAAACCTATTTGAATACTATTTTTGCATTGAACATCCTTAAATTCTTTAAATTAATAACTTTCGACCATAAATATTTAAACTAGGATAAAGGATTATAATTTTACACCGCTAAATTCGAACAAATAACGAACTAATTAAAATTTACAAATAACTAACTACATGAAAATAAAGTCGTTACAGATGTAATTACGATACACAGAATGTGTTCCACAATATAAATATTTAAGTATATAATTGATTATCAGTTACTTACAAACTCTCTAGAAAATTTGTTCTGTACATCATACACTACTTATTTTACGGTTACTTAAAGCTTGACAGAATTACACAACTACCTTTAAATTAGTAATTTAATTTATGTGAAGCAGCAAATAGATATGTACAATCAAAATGTAACTGCATGACTTTTATTTAATTATCCACTTTTTTGTTGCAAGTCCAAACGTCTACTATCACAGACTCCTTGACGAACCATTCAGCGAATCTAATCCGAAGTCAAATATCTACTGTATAATTAATCGGATTTTACTATATTTCCGTAGAAATCACAGAACTACGTTTAGTGGGGCGATGGCAGCAAAATGAACTCAACCAAAATGAAAGAGCAAATCACAAAACATTTTAGTCGATATGTTGAGTTTAGTGATGCAGAAATAGATGAAATCTACTCAAAATTGACTTATAAGACTTTCGAAAAAAAAGACTATTTACTTAAAGAAGGTCAGGTATGTAAGTGTAATTATTTTCTTCTAAATGGCTTAGTTCGCTCATTTTATATTGATAATAAAGGAAATGAAAAAATTATTCAATTTGCTCTTGAAAATTGGTGGGTTACTAATATGGAAAGTTATATACAAAATGTTCCTTCTTATTCATCTATTCAAGCAATTGAAAAAACTACAGCTTTAATAATTGACAAAGTAGAATTAGAAACACTATTTAACTCCATTCCAAAGCTTGAAAGATTTTTTAGATTAATTGCCCAAAATATGCTAATTGCTATTCAACGTAAAAACGACATATATCTACAAATGAAAAGTAAAGACAGATATGATGATTTAATACAACACTTTCCTGTTTTCGCCCAAAGAGTTCCTCAATATATGATAGCATCATATTTAGAAATTACACCCGAATATTTAAGTGAATTAAGAAAACAGTAATCTTTTTCATTTCTTAAGATACCTTAATTACTAAGGAATTAATAGCTGATAAATTTGCTCTATAAATTAATCGTTAAAACAATTAAATATTATGGAACGGATATCGTATCAAGAAGTACCTGCTGAAATTTTCGAAAAATTAAGAGCAATTGAAGTTTATTTAGAGAACTCATCTATTGATAGACAATTTTTAGAATTATTGAGATTAAGAATATCCCAAATGAATGGCTGTGCCTATTGTGTGGACATGCACAGTAAAGAATTGAAATACTTAGGTGAACCAGAATTAAGATTAAATGCATTATGTGTATGGCAAGAAACACCGTATTTTTCTAAAAAAGAGAGAGCGGTATTGCACTTGGCTGAAAAATTAACAAGAATTACAGAAGAACCCTTGGCAGACCTTTACTTTGATTCATTACCAAATTTCTTTTCAAAAGAGGAAATATGCAATCTTACATTAGCAATCTCTCAAATTAATACTTGGAATAGGTTGATGAAAGTTTTCCGATTTACACCCGGGAATTATAAAGTAAGTGAATAAATACTGTTGTCAACAAAGTGTGAAAACAATAAGAGTTTTAGTACTTAATCCAAAGTTTACTTCATTTTTTTAAATCTGCAGAATTTACAATTTTGCAGATTTTTTTAGAAGAAAAATTGTGAATTTCGCTAAGTGGTAAACTGTAAAGCAAGTGTTTTAAAATCGCTTACTATTCTTATGCTAGACCGTTAAAGTTCAATTAGCTAAAGTTGACCCGTGTCGCTACACTTTGAAAAAAAATACAAAGACCTGCAACACAAGAAATGTACTCTATTGCTGCGCTAAACGTAATTAAACCTGTTCCTTTCACAAAAAAGTACCACTAGGTGGGCATCGAGCCAAAACTGACACGAACGCCTACTAAAGGCAATTTGGCTCTTTAATTTATGCTCCCAATACCGTAAAATCCCAAAGGTAACGTACGCATTCGCGGACTGCTTAACGAACTATTCAGCGAATCTAATCCGCAGTCAAATATCCGCTGAATACTTAATCGGATTTTACTATATTTCCGAAGAAATCATAGAACTACGTTTAGCGCTGTAGTTAGGCACAATACGCAAAAATGAATATCAACCTAAATAATAAAAAATTTAAATCTGAATTCTATTCTAAAAATGGAGAGGTTTCTGACCAAACCATATTTTCTTACAGTCAAAAAGACAATATCATTTGGGCAGAATATAAGGGTGGACGAATTGTAAAAGGTAACATTGTTGGAAAAATTTTTGAGAATCATTTAGAATTTGTTTATCAACATATAAATAAAGAAAATGAACTAATGACTGGTAATTGCAAATCATATCCTGAAAAAACAGAAAACGGAAAAATCAGATTAAAAGAGATATGGCAATGGAACTGTAAGGACAATAGCTCTGGTAAATCAACATTAATTGAGATTTAAGATGACTACTCTAATTATATATTGTCACCCAAGCAAAGAATCTTATACATACCAAATTTTAAATCAACTCGAAAGGATTCTGAAAAACGAAAATATAAAATTCGAAATATCGGATTTATATGAAATGAACTTTCAATCTGAAATAACCGAACAGGAATATATGCGAGAAGGGCTTTTAAATTTTAACTTACCAATCCCTCGAGACGTAAAACAAGATGATTGCCCGGCCAAATTGAAGGGTTGGTTTGATAGAGTATATTCAGTTGGATATGCGTATGGCAAAAATGAAAAAATGAAAACCGTTAAATATGGCATTTCTTTATGTACAGCAGGGCATTCAAATAAGTATTTAGACGAGATTGGAATTGCTGACAGTATGAGAAATATAATGATTGACGACAGACTTGGACAACGATTTAATAAAAAAGAGATGATAATACTTGGCGGAACGTTAGACAGAGCAAAAGTAGAGAAAGAACATTCTAAAATTGTTGAAAATATTGCGAAACGAATAAAAAAACACTGTAGCTAAAAAAGTATAAGAAAACATAAGGTTTTTGGGACTAAGGCAAAGGTCTTTGATTATTTGCAATGTCAACAACTATAAAATTTGGCATCTACAAAATGATAAAAGCAAAATATCTATATTTGACTTAGTACCAATCCAAAAGATATCACTTATCACCTGCCCTACATTTCTTATACGAGATGATGAATTACATTCAGCGAAAGCTGACCAAAATTGCCCCACAACTGCGTTGTTTATGCCCTTTGGAATATGCATTCTATCGACCTGCTAAACCAAATTGATATATACCTTTATAACACAATCAGATCCTAGCTGTCCGCTCAAAGGGCTAACCTGCAATAACATGAGCTAAAACTCAATTTGGCCCGTCCTTCATTTCGGTTTCTGCAATTGGATTCTTTCACTTTACCATATAGCTGTCGAAAAAGGGATATTTCAAAATCTTGTAGAACATAACTATGTGTTTTTAGTTTTATTGGTAAGCCATTTGTACAACACCGGTACGACTAACAAGGTTAATAACGTAGATGAAATCATTCCACCGATTAGTGTCCATCCTAAAGGCGACCACAAGGAGGTTCCTGAAAGTGTCAAGGGCATAAGACCGAGTATGGTAGTTAATGAAGTTAAAATAATAGGCGTGAATCTTCTTTTTGCAGCAATTTCGATGGCCCGTATTTTTTCTTGGCCTTCCGAAATGAGCTGATTTGTATAATCGACCAGAATTATCGAGTTGTTCACTACGATACCTATCAAGCTAATGAAGCCTACGAACGCGAAAAATGAAAATGACCATCCAGACAGGAACAGAGCGATGAATGAACCGCTTATGGCCAATGGGATTGCCGAAAAGATAATCAGCGGCTGGGTAAGAGATTTGAACTGAAGTACCAAAACCGCTAAAATTAAAATCAATGCCGTAAGCAAAAGAATCCCCAAATCCCCAAAACTTTTGGTCTGGGTTTCATATTCACCACCTAAGTAATAGCGATACCCTTCAGGCCAATCGTATGCATCCAGTTTCGGAATAATAGCTTCGGTATAGGCTTTTGTATTATCCGGGTCGACCACATTTGCGGTTATAGCAGTATTTCGTTCCGTATTAAAGTGATTGAGTTTCGCATAATCTTCCTCAAATTCAATAGAAGTCAATTGGCTTATCGGAATTTGTTGCCCTGTTCGATTAGTTACATAGACCTTGCTAAAATCCTCAATCGAAGGCTTATCCATGAAGGGTAGCCTTATGATAAGAGGATAATCTTCATCCTCACTATCAATTTGAATATTGGCGATAGTCAGCCCATTAAGACTTGCTCTAACTGTTTGGTCTAGTTCTAAGAGGGAAACATTGTACAAAGCCGCCTTATCCCTATTAACTTTAATATTAATATCGGTTTTGGCGACGGCAAGAGGATTGTCAACATCCAAAGTGCCTTCCGTTTTACGAATGATTTTCTCAATATCGTAGGACAATCTTTTCAAAGTGACCAATTCGTCGCCTATTAAAAGAATTTCAATAGGTGCTTCAAAAGGGGCACCGTTCTTCAATTCGCGAAACGAGATTCGTGCATCAGGATAACCAGAAAAAGCTTGTCTAAACCGATTCAAAACTGAATAGAATTTTTCAGGATTCCATTCCTTAAAATTGACCAATACTTCACCGTGATAGGTCTTGTATTCTTCTGGAATCCTATTGTAATACACCTGTGGGTTTCCGTGACCAGCATTTGTAGTATAGTTAGTAACAAAATCGGTCGTATCCAAAACCGATTCAATAAACCGTAATGTCTTATCGGTATGTTCGATATTGCTGGAATAGGGATGGTTTACATCAATAAGCAACATCGGTTTGTCTGCAGTCGGGAAGAAACTTACCCCAATGGTGGGAAACAACATCACAGAACCAACGAGTATTGTAAAACCCGTGACCAAAACAATCCAACCTTTTCTCAAAGAAAACCTAAGTAAAGGGGCATATCTCCTATTTACAAAGCCTTCCAATCTTTTAACGACTAAGGGTGTCTTTTTCTCTTTTCCTTTCTTCAAAATTCTACTGGCCAGAATTGGGGTAAAGGTCAAAGCCAATACCAAGGATGCCATTAACACGTAAATTACCGTCAATGGCAGACTTCTTAAAAATTCGCCCGGCCCACTTTGCAATAAAGAAAGCGGTGCAAAAGCCAAGACCGTTGTTATGGTGGAACTTACAATGGCGTATCCGACCTCACCAGTTCCCCTTGCTGCAGCTTCTAACAAGGAGTGACCTTCCCGTTTGAAACGCATAATATTTTCGATGACAACGATACCGTTATCCACCAAAAGCCCAAGGGCTATGACCAAGGCCGCAATACTAATCTGCTGCAAGGCATAATCCGTAAAATCTAAAAAAGTTACCGCAATCAAAATGGATAGCGGAATAACGGTCATAATGACCAAAGCAGGTCGCCATCCCAGAAAGATTAGAATGATTATCCCGACAAGTACAATCCCTTGAAACAGGTTTGAAATAAAATCATTGATACGTAATTTAACCGCAGGTGCTTGTTCAAAAGCGGTTTCAAGAGCGATGGTATTGGGCAGTTTCTCTTTAAAATTTGCTTTCATCAACGCTAGTTCTTCTGAGAGCTTAATGATATTTCCACCCTTTTTCTGGGTTACGGACACATATATCGCCTTTTGCCCATTGAACCTTCCTATCCATCGCATATCCTCGTAATCATAGGATATCGATGCTATGTTTTTAAGGTAGACTATCTGACCATTATCAGAAGTTATTGCAGTATTTCGTAATTCGTCTAGCGTTTTATAATTACCTGTAGATTTGAGATTAAAACTCAGGTTTCCGGATTTTACATTGCCACCGGGTACATTGACGTTATTTTCTTGCAGCGTGCTAATGACTTGATGTAGCGGAATTCCGAGATTTGACATCCGTTGAAAGTCAAGATTGATTCGTATTTCTTCCTGTGGATTTGCCTCGACATCTACTTTTTTAACGTACGCCGAAGTTTCAAGTCGCTCTTCAAAATCTTCTGCAAAATCATAGAGAATATTGTAAGGTACGGTTTCTGAAACCAATGCAAATTGATGAACAACCACGCGGTCTTCCGGCTTAAATTGATCTACATTCAATTCGATAATACCCTGGGGCAATTCATTTCTTATCTTATCGATTTCAGAAACGATATCGTCATATGTGTCGTCGTAATCAATCCCGAATTCGGCTTCAATCCGTAGTACCGCCAGTCCATTAGCTATTTCTGTTCTAATTTCTGTTACATCGTCTACTTCTTTAACCACTTCTTCGATAGGGTCTACAATAAGTTCTTCCATATCTTCTGGACTTGCCCCAGGATACACCACTACAACAGTATAATTGGGCAATGATAGAAAGGGATCTTCGGAACGAGGCATCGTATTTAAGGAGCGAATACCAATAAAAATCAGAAGGGCAACGGCCGTAAATACAAAAAGATGATTGTTTAAAGCTAATTGGGGTAGTTTCATTGTACAATGTGTATTGAGTCATTAACCTTTAGATAAGGTGCACCTTCTGTGATTACCTTGGCACCACTAGGAATTGCAGTGGTTATAATCGTGAAATAATCATCCTTGATATCTAATATTTCTACTACCGCGTTTTTGATAGTGGCATCATTCTCAGTGTAAAAAATAGATGCCTGTTTCTGTTTGCCTTCTACCAAAGCATTCATTGGTATTTTGAAGGTTTGCGCCGCTTTTGAGGGCGCAATGGTAACAGTTGCAATAAATCCATTCTTTAGTTCGGATTCATAATATTTCAAGGTCAGTTCCACTTCAAAAAGTCCTGTTTTTGGATTTGAAGACTGGGAAATTTCAGTTACAAGTGCCGTGTATTCAGCTTTCGCGAAAGCGTCGAAATTTACGGTTGCGGAATCGTTCAATGTAATTTTGACTACATCCTTATCAGATAGTCCCAAACGGATAATCTGAGAACCTTTAGTGCCTGAGCTGCCTATTTTATATATGGGTTGACCAAGGGAAACCAACTCGCCGGCCTCAACAAATCGTTGTAGTACTTTACCCGTTACAGGCGAATTGATGGCCGAAAAACGTCTATTGAAACGTGCAATTTCCAAATTAGAATTAGCGATTTCCATTGCGGTTTTTGCATTTTGTTGTTGCTCTAGTGTACCAACGGTATCACGATATAAGTTCGTAGCGCGTTCTAAGTCCCTTACCGATTTGTCATACGCATTGCTTGCACTTGTTACTTGAGCATTGATTTCGGAAAGGTTGATACTGGCAATTTGTTGATTTATTTTTACCGATTCCCCTGCATCTACCAGTAATCGGTTAACAATGCCCGCAATTTTGAAAGAGAGTACGATTTCTTCCTTCGACTGTAATGTACCTGTTGCGGTAATGGGTTCAATTTGCTCTAAGCCCTCTAATGATAGCGCACGCACATTTTTAGCACTCGATGTTCTAGTGCTTGATTCTTTGATATACTTTTGTTTACAAGATATAAGGACCTGTAGCGTTAGGATTATGATAATGAGATACTTGTTTTTCATCTATACGTATTTAATTATTCTTACGGCTTGCCGTATTAGTTCATTTGGACGGTTTTGTTGAGATTCGCTTTGGCAATTTTGATATTGAACCTAGCAATGGATTCGTTCAATTGTGCATTGGTCAATTTTGTTCTCGAATCGTTGAACTCTACCAAAAGCACTTGATTCTGTTTGTATTTTGATTGGATAACCTTAAAACTTTCTGCTGTGCTTTTCAGTTGTGCGAATTGGAAATCATAAACACTCAACGCCTCTTCATAGGCATATACAGAAGTAGAAACTTCTAACTGGATTCTTTTCTTTATGTCAGTAAAATCTGCTATGAGTTGTTGTTTTTCAAGCTTAGCTTTTCGCACTTGCGCATTATTTTTACCGGCTTGGAATATGGGCCAGGACAAGTTGAAACTAACTAGGTAGTAATCTTGATTTTTATCGAATTCATAACCGAATCCTTGATAACCAAATTCGGCTGCGGCGGATATATTCGGGATTAAAAATCCTTTACTTCGCTTAATCTCATAGTCGCTTGCCGCTATGCCATTTTGAACTTGAACGATTTCACTTCGATTGGAAAGGGCATTTTCCGTTAATTCACCCATCGATAGTTCTTCGCGTTCAAAATCAATGTATTCCGTGGTTTCAATATTTGCTTCAAAATCTCTATTTAGTAAAAAGTTGAAAAAATTTCGAGATGTATTTATGTTCTTGTTGACCGTTGCTAGTTGTGCATCCACTTGGTAAAGCTGAGCTTCTGCATTGTAGAGTACATCTTTTGTGGCTACATCATACTTTACGAATTTTCCGTTTACGCGAACAAGTTCTTTTACAACGCTTCTAGTGCTATCAAGAATTATCTTTTGTTCCAAGAGCTTCAAATGATTGAAGTAGGCTTTTCTAATCTCAAATTCCAGTTGATATTTATAGGCTTCGGCTTTTGCCTCATTTAAAGAAACCAATGATTGTGCTGCTTTATAGCCGTAGTAGATGTCCGTATTTAAAATGGGCTGTACAACTCTAATTTTGGTTTCGTGAAAGTCATTGGGTAAAAGTTGCTCGTTTAAGTTTTTCAAATTAGTTGGAAATTGGTTGGAATTAGTCAATTGACTGAGCGTCGCATGAACAGGGTTGAATAAATCGCCAAGGGGAAAACCTATGGTTCTTCCGCCATCCGCAAGAAGATAGCTTGCGTTAAAGCTGACATCAGGGAAGAAAAGGCTCTTAGAAATGTTATTTTCCTCAACCGCAATTTTAGCGCTCAACAATTCTTTTAAATATTGTTGGTTGGATGCCAGCCCCTGTTCTACGTATTCATCTAGAGTGTCTTGCGCATTCGATTTTGAGAATGCAAATAGAAAGAAATATAACGAAAGTATTAATCTGATATTCATATGGGTAAAAGTTCAAATTGCTTAAAATGATGATTGAAGTGATGGAAATAGAACTTGCACCATTCGCCTAAATGCACAGGTCCGAAATATGAATGCACCGTAGGTGTTACCTCACCCAATCCGGTAATTACTTCACTTTTCATAATATTAACTTAAAGACCTATCGGTCTTTTTATAGATAAAAAAATTATACAATATTTTGAATGTATTTTTTTAGATGGTCCATATTAGTATTCAATATGCTTTTGTCCTTAAAGGTTTTAGCAAGAACAATAGTTCCTTCTATTGTTGCGATAATGTACATCGCTAAGACGTTTTCATCTAAATTCTTATCGAATGTGTTGGATGATTTTCCTTCGTTTATAATTTGTACAATTAAGTTTTTCCAAGTAGAAAAAGCATTTTTGACGACCTCATTCATTCTTGGGTCTGTATCGTCTACCTCAATGGCCGTATTTAGAATTGGACATCCACCAGGGACAATATGGTCTATAGCATTACTCAAATAAAAATCGGGAACGGCTAAAAGCCTATCAATTGCTTTATCATTAGATTGGATAGCTTCTATAAGACCTTTTTGTAATTTTTTGAGATTATGTTTGAATGCCTCACGAGCAAGTTCTTCCTTATCTGTAAAAGTTCTATATAGTGCGCCCTTGGAATACCCAGCAACATCCAAAATTTCAGACACAGCAGTACCTGCATATCCTTTTTTATTAAAAAGATTTGCACTAACTTCAATGAAGTGTTGTCTGGTACGTTGGCCTTTTTCGGTGTACATAATCTGTCAAAGAGCCACAAATATAGTAAAAATTTATAAAAAAAACCGAAACGTCTTTTTTGTTTAAAACTTAGAAAGTACCTCTGGTCTTTCACAGATAACAGAATATCGGTCCGGTTTGAGAACGAATGGTAAGATGTAATATCAGGTAAATGGCACAGAACTCATGGAAAGGAACATTTGGAATTTGATTCAGAAGGCTTGATGTGCATCAAGGACATGAGTGCCAATGATTTCAAAAATCAGCCAATCAGACCGAAAATATTAATCCAGTATTATTATAAAGCTATTAAGGGTAAATAAAAAACATGGTGTATTTGGGAATTGATTAGTGAGCAACTAGAAAAAATTGTAAGATTAATAGAAAATGGTAACGTGAAAATATTTATAGACAAGCTATTTTCCTTTTCAGAAGTAAAAACGGCTCTTACGTATCAAAAAATGGGCGTTCAAGGGGTAAAAACATTATTATTCTCGAATAAATTATTCCTAATTGAACATATTACATAGCACTCAACTATCAAAAAAGGATAAAAGTTCTTTAGTGTAACTTTAAACAAATTTGAAGCCTATAATATGAACTATTACCAACAAACAGCTATTGAAAGTTTAAAAGAGTATATCAGATGTTTTTGGTGGTTAGATAACGATTCATCAAAAAATATTGACTACACAATTTTGCCTGACGGTTTTTTTGATATTATCGTACGCTTTGATACTTATGATTATGAAAGTACTGTTTTAACTGGAACATATACAAAAGAGATAGAAGTGGTAATACCACCAAATCAACAACTTTTCGGAATACAATTCAAATTACCGGCTGCTGAATATTTATTTGGAGAAAGCATTGCCCCGTTGTTAAATTCTGAAAAAAAATTACCCGACGATTTTTGGAATCTGAATGCAATAGACTTTATAGAAAAATTAGATACGATTGATAAGCTCAGTTCAATAATAAGTCAAGAAATTGATAACCAAAATAACATAGACGATAGAAAAATTCTTCTTTTTAGGTTATTAAGTCAAACTAAAGGCAATGAAAGCGTAGGTTATTATGCTGATCAAGTATTTTGGTCTAGTAGGCAAATCAACAGATATTTTAATAAAACGTTTGGACTTTCATTAAAGAGCTATTGTAATATATTGCGATGTTCTGCAGCATTTAAGGACATCAAAAATGGAGATTTATTGTCAAACCAAAACTATTACGACAGATCCCATTTTAATAAAGAAATAAAAAAATATACCAACCACACTCCAAAAAATCTGTCAATTAACGAAAACGACCGATTCTTACAAATTTCTATCATACCTAATAAATAGCTTTGCGGTATTACTAACAGTAATAAATATAGGAATGGACAAAGAAGTGGTTGCATGGAAGAACAAAGGCCAACTAACAGTTGTAAACGGTCATAAAATATTTTACATAAAGGAGGGTAGCGGCCCCAATCTTTTAATACTTCATGGGTATCCCTTCAATACCTTCGAATGGCACTTTGTTTGGGATAATCTAGTAAAAGATTACACCGTTTATACTTTTGATTATTTGGGTATGGGGTTTTCAGATAAACCTAAAGATCATGACTATAGCTTTCATGAGCATTGTGAAATAGTTAATTCTCTAATCGAATTTTG
>Ga0209121_10004280_pt1 | contig 13385 bp, 8 predicted proteins | sample Cruoilmetagenom3_FD_187292 | JGI IMG/M metagenome (GOLD analysis project Ga0209121, IMG submission 187292) | Oil polluted marine microbial communities from Coal Oil Point, Santa Barbara, California, USA - Sample 3 (SPAdes) (version 2) | ecosystem: Environmental > Aquatic > Marine > Oil seeps ... | reverse complement strand
CGCGGGCGCCGACGACCGCGCCCGCGAAATCCACGTCTTCGACCTCGCCGCGATCGAGGATCCGTTCGGCCGCGATGGCCCGGCCCTGTCGCCGCCCGAGAACCGGGTGTTCCCTTCGGCCGCGCTCGGCTGGCCGGAAATGCCAGACAAGCCCGGCGATATCGATGCGCTGAGCGGCGAGACCGACGGGCCGATCCTTTCCGAAACGGCCGGTATCTCGGCGCGCAGCGCAGATTTCGGTGCCGCGCCACTCGCCCGCACCGGCCGAAATGCCCTCGCCGCGCGCTACCTCGCCACATCGGCGCGGGCCATGTTCCACCACGGTTCCACGGCCGATGCGCTGTCCTTCCCCGCGCCACCCGCCTTGCACTTGTCGGTGGTTCCGCCGCGGCTGCGCACGCCCGCCGAGGGCCTGCGCGAAATGGCCTTGCGCCAGGCCACCGGCCGCCCGGAGCTTGACCTCGACACCACGCTCGGCCTGCTGCCCTCGGGCTACAGTCGCAGCATGATTGGAGAGCGCCCCGGCGTGATCGAGACCGTGCTCGACGCCATTCTGGCCGGCGCACCCCCCGGAGATCCGGACAGCCGCGACCAGGCCGGCCGCCCACATGCGTCCACGATCGGGCCGCTGATCATGCGCCAGGTTCGGATGCCGCGCAGCCCGGCACTGATTTCGGGCGTGGCTAACGACGACGGGAAGGCCGCCACCGACCCCGACCTCGACCGGCGCCGCCGCACCTACGTGTCGCTGGCCGATCGGGGCGCCGGGCCCGATCCGCTGCGCTCCCACCTCCTGCGCCCGCACCCAGCTGCCTTCTGGCGCGCGAGCCATGGCGGCGCGTCATACCGCATCATCCTCGAGCTGCTCGACGAAACGCTGTCGAGCCAGACACTCCTGGCCCTGCTCGCGCGCGGCGACGGGCTTCGGCTGAGGCTGCGCGCCTCGCTCGCTTTCGAGCCTGCACCCGACGGCGGCGCCGAACTCGCCGCAAGGCAAATTGCTGCCATTCTCGAACACGAACGCCTGGCGACAGAGCGCCTCGGCCCGGGACTGCCGGCCGCCGCCTGGATCGCCATCGGCGCTACCCGGCTCCACGCCGAGGGCCAAAGCATTGCGGTCGATCCCACCGGCGACGGCAAACAGCGCATCCTTACCCTCGACTTCCCCGTGCCGAAAACGCAGGCCCTGCTCGAACTGCTGGCCGATCCCGACCCGGACACCCCCGCCACGCTGGCGCTGGCCGCCTGGACCGATCAGGCACCCGAGGCAGAATCTGCAGGCCGCGACAAACCCACAACCCGAGACCAGACCACGTCACCGGATGCCCTGCGCCCGGGGGTGCCCCGGCTGATCCGCTTGCCGCTCAAGCGCAAGCCCCGCTGGCGCGAGACGCTCGATGTCGAAACCCGCACGGTGCTCTTCGCCGACCCGGCCCTTGACCAGCTCCTAGCGACACCGGCGAAATGGTCGAGCCCGCTGCGCCTCGGGACCGAAACCTGGCTGCTCGCCGCCGACCGCACCGACTACGATTCCGACGCAACCGTCCATTTCGCCTTTGGCAAGGTATCGGATGAAACCGGCAGGTTCTTGAGCGATGGCGGCGCGTTCTCCTTGTCGATCTGGCTGCTGCCGCCCGCGCGCCCCGGGCAGGCGCCGCCGAAGGAGATTGCCCTGACGCTGGCGCCCGAAGACGGCCTGCGCAGCTCCGACACCCCCGAGGTCTTGCCCGGCACAGCCTATGCCCTGCCGCTGGCCGCGCTGGTCCCGCTGGAGGAGGAAGAAACCGCACGCCTCGACCCGGGCAGCGTGATCCGCCTCACCGTCACCGCGAAAACCGGCGAGAAGAAAGTTCTGGAGCTGGCGTTCACCCTGGCGCAGCGAGTCCTGTCGCCGGCCGCCGAGGCGGTGTATTCGGCGCTGCACATGGACGGCATGTTTGCCGACCGCACCGTGCCGGAAGCGCCGGGGATCGCTCTGCACGCCGCCGCCCCGCAACCCTCGCGCATCGCCTTCGTCGATCTCGTGAACGACCTTGCCGCCGGCCGGGTCCGCCGCCACGGCTTCTTCGAATGGCACATGGCCGACCTTACTGGCACCGTCGCGGACCCCACCTCCGTCGCCCTGGTCAAGACCGACAGCGCGGGCGGGGCGCAACTGCCGTCCGCCGAGGACGATTTCGAAACCCTACCGGTCCCGGTGCCGGACGACACGGAAACGAGACCGCGCCGCGACGCCTCCGGCCCCTCCCCCGATTGAGACCCAGCCTTCCAGGAGATCCCCATTGGCACAGGAAATCACCGTCAAGCTCACCGTTTTCATTCCGTCCGACGCCGTCACCTATTCGGTGCTCGGATACGGAGGCACCTTCAACGGCGGCGTGAAATGTGCCCCGGAGCCGAAGATCGACCTCGATGTCTCCGGCCCTGGCTCGCTGGTGTTTCCGACACCCAGCTGGGGCACAACCCGCGAATACCTCGACAGCGACAGCCTGCCGGTCAGCGGCAAACCCGACTGGTATCGCGCGTTGAAGGCCGGCGCCGCCGTGCAAGCCGAAGAGCGCCTCGAACGCACCACCGACAACCTGAACGCCACCTTCGCCCCGCCCGCGGGCGCCACCCATGGCGTGTTCTTCAAGGTGGTGGGCGCAAACCCGCTGCTGACCCTCGCCCCCGCCATCGACGCAGAGATCACAGTGGGGTTGCGCAAGCGCGGAAGCGCGGTCGAATACATGGTCGCGGGCGAACACGACGGGTTCCCGAGCTATGTCCTGACCCTGAACGGCAAGGAGGTCTACAACCACGATTGCGTGGCCAAGGGCGAGACCCCGAGCGCACTCAAACCCTGGATGGATATCTCCGCGAACATCGGCTGGACGAGGCTGTGAAACCGATCGGGCACCCGATCGGTCGGGCGCCGGGACCGGTTCCGGTGCGCCCGCGCGACCCGGCAGGCGATCGGGCTGCGGGCAGGACCGCCGCAACGACCGGCCCGGCGAGAGACCCGGCTCATGGCCGGTTCAACGGGCGGCGTGGCGCCGCGGCGCCGTCGGCAGCGCTGAAGCAGGTCGGCGGGCCGAGGACACCCGCGCATCGCCTTCGCCCGCGCGCCACGGCCTCCGCGTGGCGCGATGCGCCGGGCACGCCCGATCCACCGTGAACACGGCAGCGACGCGACGCGGTGCCACATGCCGGTGCTGACACGCGCGCCACCACCGAAACACCTTCACACCAGAGGGACCCATGAACGAGACCGGGCGCATCATCGAAGAAATCGTATGGGACCTGACCGAGCGGTTGGACCCGAACACCGAGCCCACCGCACTGGCCCGGTTCCAGTCCGTGCTGACAGCGCTCCTGCTTAGCTCGCCAACGGAGAACCTTGCCTATCATCCCAGACGTGCGGCTCAGGTCTCCGATGACGCCGGGCTTGCCCGGCTCAAAGCGATGAGGGCGGCGGTCCGGCAGGGCTTGGCCGGCCTGCCGGAGCTTGACCCCCTGCCCGGCGCAATCGCCATCTGGCCCGTCGACGACGACGCGTACCCGCACAAGCCAATCTCTCATGGGAAAGAAAGCTGGTTTGCCGAAGCATCGGCCAAACAGGTATTCCAGCTTCGCGACAGCGCAAAGAAACTCGGCCTGTTCGAGCGCGCCGGCGCGGCGCAGGACGGCGGCAAGCGGGTCGTGTCCTACTTCTCCGATATCGCGCTCACCGTTGACACGATGAGAAAGCCGTTGATCGGCTGGGTGCTCGGGCTCACCGGCGTTCTGGTGTTGTTGGCGGCGCTGGCCGGGGCACGGGTGACCGGCAACACCCTCGGGCGCGCCTATGGCGTCGTTTCGGCAGCCGCAGTCCAATATGACGACGCCACCTCCAACATGGAAACCTGGAGCAAGCTGCGCAAAAGTCTGAACGATGAATGCACCCCGCCGGACGGCAAGACCGAGGGACCAAGCCTTGCCGGCCTGTGCGCCGGCGGCGCGCTGGATGTTCCGATCTACCTGAACTGCCTCGCGAAACTGACCGGTCGGGCGGTAGACATGAAAGCCGGGTTCACGAAGCCCTGCCTTCTCGTCTGGGAACACGCTCTTCTCGATACCGAAACTGAAAATGCGTCAACCGATGCCGCATCAACGGATGCCGCATCAACCGGTGGCGTTCTCGCGGGTCTCGCCCTCGAGCTGCGGAACTTCATGGGCTATTTCGGCCTCCACGGCGCCGACATCGCCGAAACGCGCACCTTGTCGCTGCTGTCGTTCTACTATGCCGCCGGCGCCGGGACGATCCTGCTCATCATCGGCTATGGCTACGGCACCAAGGGGCGCTGGAGCGGGCTTCTGATCGGCCCGCAGAAGCGCCTGTCGCTCTCGCTGTTTCAGATCACCGCCTGGACCGTGGTCCTTCTGTCGGCCTACGCTGTCTTTGCATTCTTCAATCTCGGCGCCACACCGGGTTACTGGAACCCGTGGGATGAAACGGGCGTTTTTGAGCTCTTTCCGGAAATGCCGTTCTGGACCTGGGCGGTGCTCGGCATATCCGTCGCCGCACCGTTCATGTCGACCCTGATCAAGGGGGCCGAGGTCCCTGAGGGCTGGGTTAATGCGCGCAGCGCCCTCGACACCCGGTCCAAGGTGGTGCCACGAAAGCTGAGCCAAAACCCTTCGGTGCTCAACGCCTCGATCGGCGATCTTGTTTTTTCGGAAGAAGCCGGAAAGCGCGGCCAGGTTGCGATCACCCGCGTGCAGGAGCTGATCATCAGCCTGATCCTGCTGTTCACATACATGAGCGCGATGAGCGCAATGCTTGCGACACCGGAACCGCACATGATCCTCGCGGCCTTTACCAACGGCGATCCGATCTTCATCGGCGTCCCTACCCCGGGCGCGTCGTTCACCGCTCTTCTTGCACTCTCTCACGGCGCCTATCTGGCAGGAAAGCTCAAGCCGGAGAACGAGGGCAGCGGCGCAGACCGGTCGGAGGACAAGCAACACGACGCGAAGTAGGTTTTTGGGGGATGATCTAGACTGGGAGACGAAGCGGGACCGAAGTCCCCCCTCTGACCCGGGCGAGCCAGGTTGAGGGGAAGTTCCGGTATCTTTCTGCTGATACGGTTTTAGGCCTATTCACATGTGCTGCCAGAAGAATTCGAACTCGCCGCAAGAAACCAAGCGGGCGGAAACTACGCTAGGCAGACATCGCGCCAGTCGGCTATCGCCTGACCGCGAGGTCGTTTGAAGTGCTGGCGACTGCGATTGCGGCGTTCCTTACTTCAGGTCCTATCCGCTACTCGGAATGATGTTCCCCGTCGCCGCGGCCATCGTGCCCCAATCCATCAAGGTCCGCGACGTAGGCCTCCTCGACAGCCCCTGTGGGGGTGATCATGCCGCAGACCGCCTTCAGCCTCGGCTTCTCGGTGCTACTGTTCAAGACCTTCTTCGACCAGCTGCCGCGTGAGCTCTTCGAAGCGGCACGGATCGACGGCATCACTTACACCGGCTGCTTCTTCCGCTTCACCCTGCCGCTCTCGACCCCGATCCTCGGCACCGACGCGGTCTTCGTCTTCGTCACCAGCTGGAACAACAACCTGTTGCCGCTCATCATGCTGAACTCGTCTGAGCAGTTCCCGTGGACGCTGGGGATGATGAAGTACCACGGCGAATTCATCGTCGAATGGAACCGCATTCTCGCCTTCGTGAACCTTACGCTGGCACCCGCGGTGATCTTCTTCCTCGCCGCCCAATGCTATATCGTGGCCGGGCTGACGGGGGGCGCCGTGAAGAAGGGTTGAGACCGCAAACATTGGCGAAGACGGCCGATCTGGCGCCAAGGCCACAAGCCGAGCAATTGAAGGTTGTTCCCGCATTGAACGCTTGGCCAGCACGAAATGGCTGGCGTCGGGCTGTCGTCCCTGCCCAAAGCTCCATTAGAGGAGTCCGGTGCTATCTCGACCGAGCCCGGCATAGCCCACTTGAGTGTCGGGACCGCCCCCACCCCTTGGGTCCCTTCTGGGGCACTTGCCTGTTGCGCAGTCGCCGCAGCCCGATACCTGGGTGTTTTTCGAAAATCGAAAACGCGAGTTTAGTTTAGAAGTTTGGCCCTCAAGTCATTGATCTTGAACGATCCGATGGCCCACGAAGCGATTTCGGGGTCTGGGTCACTTCGGACCTATGCACGAAGGGGGAGCTGCGCCGCACGGCCGTCTCAGGACAGGTTGTGTACGGGGCATTGCCCACGCTCTTGCAGCGAATTCCCCGACTGCCCGTGAAAGAAGGCGCCCCGGCGTTGCCTCGCGTCTCGATCTGAAGGCACCGCAATTCGCTGCACCCACAACCTGTTCCATACCGCATTGAAAAAGAGAACATTCTGTGATTCTCTTGAGGGAACAAAACAAGATCGAGACTGGGGCGATGGGAAGTCTGATTACGAAACTTAAGGAAGACGCGAGCGTCACCGTTGCGCTGATCAAGTTGACAGATCTGGCGCTCTACGAGCGGAATGCTCGGACACATCTGCAGGACCAGATCGAAGAGATCAAAGCATCGATCCGCGCCTTCGGTTTCACCAATCCGATTTTGGCCGACCTCGACGACGGTGGCGTGATCGCGGCCGGCCACGGTCGGCACATGGCGGTCGAGCAGATGTACGAGGCTGAGGAGGACGTCCGGCTTCCGAACGGCAAGGCTCTGCCCGCCGGCTACGTTCCCGTGATCGACTGCTCGGTTTGGTCAGATGCACAGCGGCGGGCCTACACGCTGGCCGACAACAAGATCGCGGCGAACTCTGGTTGGGACGACGATCTGCTGAAGATCGAGATCGGCGACCTGCTCGACCTCGCCGATGAAGAGGCGCCTGTCCTGGGGTTCAGCGAAAAGGAACTCCGGGCCTTCGCTCGGGCCCTAGACGGCATCGAGGGAGCCGAGGAGCGAACGCCAGAGCCGCCTTGGGACCCGGTGTCCCGTCCCGGTGACCTCTGGGTCCTTGGCGTCCATCGACTGCTCTGCGGCGACAGCACGTGCGCTGACAACGTGGCCAGACTGCTCGAAGGCGCCCTGCCCCACCTGATGGTCACCGACCCGCCCTACGGCGTCGACTATGACCCGGCTTGGCGCAACGATGCAGGCACCTCGCAGACCAAGCGAACCGGCAAGGTCCTGAACGACGACAGGGCCGACTGGCGCGAGGCCTGGGCCTTGTTCCCGGGCGACGTCGCCTACGTCTGGCACGGCGCCCTGCACGCCTCCGAAGTGGCCGAGAGCCTCGTCTTCTGCGGCTTCGGCATCCGGTCCCAAATCATCTGGGGGAAGGAACGCCTCGTCCTCTCCCGCGGCGACTACCACTGGCAGCACGAACCTTGCTGGTACGCGGTCCGCGGGACCGGCCACTGGGCCGGCGATCGGACCCAGACGACCCTGTGGCACATCCCGAGCCGTGACCAAGACAGTGACACGGTGCACGGGACGCAGAAACCGGTCGAATGCATGCGCCGGCCGATTGCGAACAACTCGGTCGAGGGCGACGCCGTCTACGAGACCTTCTCGGGTTCTGGCACCACGATCATCGCGGGCGAGATTGAGGCGCGGAGGGTCTACGCCATTGAGCTGTCGCCCGCCTACATCGATGTCGCGGTGACCCGTTGGCAGGACTTCACCGGCAGATCCGCGGTACTGCTCGACGACGGCCAGACCTTCGCTGCGGTGCAGGAGGCGCGTGGTCATGGCTGAGGTCGACAACGAGCTTCCGGCAGGTGTCATCACGACGGCCCAGGCGGCCAAACTCCTGATGGTCTCCGAGGCCTGGTTAGGGCGCCTTGTCAAGGAAGGCTACATCCAGAAGCTGGATCGCGGGCGCTGGAACCTCGTGTCCGTGGTTCAGGGCCACATCCGGTTTCTCAAGGACGAAGAACGCCGGAGCAGCAAGGGCGCCGCCCACACGCGCATTCAGGACATCCGGGCCGAGCGCCTCGATCTGCAGCTGCGGGCGGAGCGTCGAGAGCTCGTGCCGCTGGAGGACGCGAGGCTGGTGTTGGACACGGCGGCGGCAGAGATGCGGTCGAAGGTGATGGCGATCCCGCCGGCCTTCACGCGGGAAGTCGAAGAGCGGCGTAAGCTCGAGGCGCTGGTGGTCGAGGCCCTGAATGAGATCGCCGACGCGATGGGCCAGAAGGCGGCGGCGCTGGAGGCCGGCGACGTGGACGCTACCTAGCGCGCGGGAAGGACCAATGTTCGACACACTAATAGATCCTAGCCCAATGTTGATGCGGCGTTTCAGCGATCTAATTCGGGCCCCTGCCCTCACCACGCCAGACGCAAGGGCTCAGGCCAATCGAATCTACGGGCCCGAGACAGGCCTGCCGGGCCCGCGCAACCCCTATCTGTCCCCTTCCATGGTCCCCCTGGGGCGGGCGGCGGTATCAAGTCTCTACCGACGCGTTGTCGGCGTCACTGGAGCGCAAACAGGAAAGACCGACACCGTCCTAGATGTGATCGGCCAGCGCCTCGACCAGCGACCGACCCCAATCATCTATGTGGGGCCGTCGAACGAGTTCAATCGAGACCAGTTCGAGCCGCGGCTGCGGCGCATGATCGACGAATGTGAAGGTCTTGGCGACAAGCTGGTGCGTGGCCGCCGCGAGAAGAAGACGCTCAAGACAGTCGCCGGCGTGCGCGTTCGCCTCGCCAGCGCGGCCTCCTCCACTTCCTTGAAATCTGATCCAGCGGGGTTTGCCATCGTGGACGAATATGACGAAATGCTCAAGAATATCAAAGGCCAGGGTGACCCCCTCGGCCTGGTCGAGGCACGCGGCGACACATATGCCGACTTCTGCACCATCATCACCTCGACGCCCGGACAGGGCGTGGTCGAGACAGAGGAAATCGAGGCCGGGACCGACGAAGACGGTATCCCGATCGTACTGGAGTTCTTCGCCGTCGGCGACCCGGTCGAGATCGAGAGCCCGATCTGGCGGCTGTTCCAAGAAGGCACGCGGCACCACTGGGCGTGGCATTGCCCGCACTGCGGAGTCCCGTTCATCCCGATGCGCAAGCACCTCCACTGGGCGCCCGGATCGACGCCCGTGCAGGCGGCCAAGACCGCCTTCCTGCTCTGTCCGCACAATGGGTGTATCGTTGAAGACGACGCCCAAGGGTCGGTGAAGGCGTCGATGAACGCGAGCGGCTTCATGATCGCGCCGGGCCAGACCATCGAGGAGACGAAGGCTGGGCGCAACGTGCCCGAGAACCGCACCTACAGCCAATGGTCCTCGGGACTAGCCTCGCCCTTCGTCTCTTGGGGCGAGCGCGCCGAACGCCTCTTGAAAGCCGAGATGTCGGGCGAGGAGGACAAACGACAGACCGCGGTGAACGCCAATTTCGGCGAGGTCTATTCGCCCTTTGTCAGTGGTGACATGCCGGATTGGGCCGCGCTCCTGAAGCACCGGGGCGACTCTGGCCCCGGGGACCTCCCGACCGGCGTTCTGCGGCTCGTCATGGGCGTCGACGTGCAGAAGCGCGGGCTGCACTTCGTCATCCGAGGGTTCGGCGCGCGCGGCTCGTCCTGGTTGATCGACAATGGCTACCTGATCGGCGACACCGATGAGGACTCCGTCTGGCCCGACCTCGCTAACCTGATGCTGACCCCGATCCAGGGGCACCATATCGAGAAGGTATTTGTCGACTCCGGGTTCCGCCCCGACAAACCCGAGGCCGGCAGCGTCCACAAGGTTTACGATTTCTGTAGGCGCTACTCCTTCATGGCCACCCCTTGCAAAGGTCGCAGCACCATGGGTAGGGCGCCTTACACCGTCTCCAAGATCGAAGTGAAACCGGACGGACGGCGGCGGCCCTTTTCGATGAGCCTTGTGATGTTGGATACCGATTTTTTCAAGAGCCTGGTTCACAGCCGGATCAAGACGCCGGTTGATACGCCAGGCGCGTTCCACCTGCACCGCGAGGCGGACGAAGACTATGCGCGGCAGCTCCTATCCGAGGTCCGCATCGTCACCCCGGGAAAGTCCAAACCCGAGTGGCGACAGGTGAAGCGGGCGAACCATTTTTTGGATTGCGAGGCGCTGGCCGCCGCCGCGGGCTATTCACTGAACGTTCAGCGAATTCCCGAAGGTGTCGAACGCAACGATAGTGTTTCTTCGCCGACATCTACCGCTCCCCAAGGCCAAGACTCAACACTGCCTGCCGCGAGTGTCCAGAGCGGCGACGCCACCCGTCGCGCCCTCCGGGCGAAATTCGCCCGCCTAGGTGCGCTTGCCAACCGGTAGTCCGACGACCGCTATCTCATCCGTTGGCGGAGCGCCCCAAGGCGCAGATTGAAGCACTAGATCTTCGGCGTCGATGCGCTGAGTAGCGCATTCACCGGTGGTCAGTCAGCCTCAATGGTTTCAAAACACCGAAGCTCAGGTTCGGCTGTTTTTCAAAGGTCGCGCCCATATCGGCACAAGGGCAACCCACGCCGAACTGCAGACTATTTGGCTTGTTGCCTCGGCAAAGTGGCGGATCAGAGCGGAAATGTTGGTTTCACCCCCCAACGCCCCACGGGTTTATAGTTTACATATGTAGACGGGATTCCGTTGCCTTTGGCCGTTCATCACCGCGCCTTCGGTCACGGTTGCTTCGGCGGCTGCCTTGGGTTCGACTGGGTGTCGACCTCCAAACGGATGCGATTGGTGTGTCAAAACAGCACGAGCGCGACCGTGCAACCGAGGAATCGGAATGGGGCCGCGCGCCCTGGACGGAACAACTCCATGGCGAAGTCTTGTTTTTTGCGGGGTTCGCGGACTGCGCCGCTCAGCGAATCGTTGTTCCGGCACATCGATAGAGGCCAAAATCGAAAGGAATCAACTTCGCCCGGATGATCCCGGCTTGCCTGAAGGGAGAAATCGATGCCTCGCGTTCACCGTTTTGAGCCGTTTTCAGAGATTCCGAACCTTGAGATGGTCAGTTGGGGTAGCGAAAAGGATTCATATCGGCAGGGCGCAAAGGACGACCCGCAAATTGAGCAGCTATACGAGACATTCGATGAGGCCAGGACGGCGATACTTCGCGACGGTCCAATCGTAATCGCGCGACCATACGCGGATCTGGTGATCCATGCACCTGAAGACATGGTCGATGACGTGCTATTGGTCATTCGGTTCTCCGGAAGGAACGTACGGCGTTTCCTGATTCGAGAGGCGAATTTCGGCGACAACTTCGCCGACTTCCCAGAATGCGTCGGTCGCCTTCTCAGCAACAACGTCGTTGAAAGCGAGCTTGAAGAGACACAGCTCCGTGACCTCTTCAAGCTCGTGGATCCTGACCTGCAACAGTTCGAAACGGGAGAGTTTGATCGTCTGGACATGGATCTGTTCGCGGCAAACCAGTTGCTGGATATCAAGGATGAGATCGCTGAGGGGAACAAGGGAGCGCAGTTCATGTTTTCATTGGGGTACTCGGTTGGACGCATCTTCTCCGGAATCCAAAACATGGCAACACTCGAACACGACGCTCGAAAAGCTTTCGAGTACGAGGAGAGCTACCGAGAAAGGGGCCGAAAAGGTAAATCCCCTCAGCGGAAAACAGAACGAATTGTGCATCTTCTCGAAAAGCTGGAAAGCCTCATCTCGGCAAATTCGGCGTTGTCACGGATGAAGCCCCTTCAGGTCGGAGAGCTCGCAATACAGGATGCAGCGAAGGAACGTCCGGAACTGTGGTCCCAAGGACAGGGGCAATTGGAAAACTTCCTCACTGAGCTTGCCAGTGATCCGGCGTATCGACAACGTTTCAACGCGCTGTTCTACGAAACCGGCTAGGCGGTTTTTGGGCTCTACCGAAAGCGGCTAGCTATCGAAAACCACTTGTAGAACTTCGAGAAAATCCGCCCATTATTGGGAGCCAGGAAGCGAACCCCGAAGGGGATTGTGAATGGCAACGACCTCGGACCAATGCTGCGACTTCGCCCAGCGTGACCCTGAGCAGGGTCTTCTCAGATATGGGCAGCAGTGGGCCCGCTTGGAGGCCGAGATCGTCCGCCTGCATCAGGCGGGCTTCTCTCTGGTCCCGCTCGGACTGGGTCCCGACGGCAAAGCGCCCCTGCTCAAGTTCAAGGACATCCCCCGACTGCCGGTACAGCGGGTGCTTGCACCGATGAAACGCACGCAGTCGTTCATGTACGGCGTGCGGCTTGATGGGTCAGTTGTACTCGATCTCGACCGCGACGACGACAATCTCCAGTTCGAACTGGAAGACCGGTTCGGGCCCGCTCGGGTTAGCGTCCGTACGCCCCGCGGGTTGCATCTATACTACCGCGCACTGGCGGGGAATCTGCCCAACCTCAAAGCTGAAGGACTACCGGTTGATGTGAAATCGGGACCCAACGCCTATGTCGCTGGACCGGGTTCAAGGCGTCCGTCAGGCGGCGAGTATTACTACGCAAGCAACGCCGTTCTGGGTGAATCCAATCTGATGCTTCTCAACTCGGATTCAGAGCCGGCGTCCTCCGTTTCTGCTACTTCGCCGAGCTGCGATATCTCCGCAGAGAAGAGAGGGAGAGTCCGGGTCGGATCCCGTAACAAGCACCTCTACAGGATTGCCAGAGAGGTCGCCAAGCTAGTTGCTGGTCCGGGGGAAATAGTGGAGCAGTTGCGACTCGAACGGGATGAGAACTGCCAGAATCCGAAAACTGTCACAGATGCGGAGCAGGAGAAGATCGCCCAATGGGCCTGGCTGAAACGCCTCGAGAATTCGTTCTACGAGGAGCGCAACTCGTCCTTCCTCATCAATCGCTCTGCTGTCGATCGCCTTCGGGGCAAGCCTGGTTCTTCGGACGCGAAGGCACTCTATCTTGACCTCGTCGATCAGCACGGCCATTGCCCCGGTCGGGCTTTCGGTCTGGTCTACTATAGCATGCGGACCGCAAGCTGGACCGATCTATCACGCGAACGGTTCCTTGCTGCACGACGGATGCTCGAGACCGAGGGACTTCTCCAAAAGGTTGGATGCCATGTCCGCGGCAAAAAATACACGCAATTTCAGTTGATGCGCCCCATGCCGGATACCGTCGAGAGGATTCCGTCATGACCGGGATCCGCCAATCTTCCGCGACGAGCAACGCGTTGTCTCCGGCGCACTTGTCGCCCCAAGATCGCCGCGCCGAGCTTTGCCGCATCCTGGCGCTCGGGGTGATCCGGTTGCGGATGCGTCATGACGCTCAACATTCTGCGGACAATGGAGAAATTGCGCTTCACAACTCGGCCGACCAGAGCGGTCATGCAACTCCCAAAAAGAGGAAAACCGCATGACCGACACGACCCTCGCCCGCTTGGCCGCACTGAAGACCACCTCGACGCCCGATTTGAAAGACCTCTGGCGGGAGCTGTTCGACAGCGACCCACCGCCGT
>Ga0209121_10004279_pt1 | contig 13392 bp, 10 predicted proteins | sample Cruoilmetagenom3_FD_187292 | JGI IMG/M metagenome (GOLD analysis project Ga0209121, IMG submission 187292) | Oil polluted marine microbial communities from Coal Oil Point, Santa Barbara, California, USA - Sample 3 (SPAdes) (version 2) | ecosystem: Environmental > Aquatic > Marine > Oil seeps ... | reverse complement strand
AGTTGGGGGGGGCTGAGGGGGGGCGAACTTCCCTCCCAAAGTTGGGGGGGGCTGAGGGGAGGCGCCTTCCCCCCCAAAGTTGGGGGGGACTGAGGGGGGGCAGCAAAGGCAGCGACAGCCTCACGAGCGGCACTGATGGCGATGAGGGCCGGGATATTGTTGCTGGCATCAACGATGAGTTGCACCTGCGGTGTTCGCGAGACGTCGGCCAGGTCGGCAGCGAAGCCGGCGGGGATGATGACGACGACTATGGCCTCTCCCTGATCGAGGCACTGGTGGGTGTCCGCCAGTGTCGCCAGGTAGTAGCGGACGGCCAACTCTCGCCTGTTATCGAGCGCGGTGACCATACGGCGACTAGCGCTGGAACGGTCGTGATCGAGCACGGCTACGTGCAGGTCGGAGATGCGGGGACCGGTGGCCTGGGCCAGCAGGACCAGTTGAAGGACGGGCAGTGTGAGGATAAAGGTTGTCATCAACCAGTCACGGCGGAACTGGATGAACTCTTTCAGTACCAGGTTCCATACACGCAGGAGCGCAGCTTTGGAAACGACAAATGGCAAATGGCAAGTGGCCAAAACTCACCTCAGGCGAGTTTCTTCTTGAACAGCGCCAGGCTGATCACTTGGGAAACGATTCCAGTCCCCAGCAGGATGGATGCCGGCCTCCACAGGGCGACTGGCCCTAGCCCCTTCAAAAACACGCTGCGGCAAATAGTGATGAAGTGGGTGGTCGGCAGGGCGTAAGCGGCGGCCCGCGCGATGGGCTCATCGGCAACGGGGAGAACGAGGCCGGCGATGAAGAAACTGGGCACGAAGAAGACCATTAGGATGAGGAACGTCGCGGTCTGCTGATTGCGGACGAAGTTGGCCACCACCAGGCTGATGCCCATACTGGCGACCATGTAATCGGCGGCGAGCAGGAGAAAGGCGAGGAAACTGCCCCGGAAGGGGACGCGAAACCAGAGCGTGGCGACGAGCCAGGCCAGGACGACACTCACCATGCCGCTGGTCTCGTAGGCCAGCCATTTGCCGACCAGGTACTCAGTACTGCGCACCGGTGTGGCGATGAGGCTCTCGAAAGAACCCGTCTCCTTCTCGCGGGTCAACGCCAGTGCCAATGCTAGCGCGGGCATGCAAAGGATAATAGCCATCATACCAGGCACCATGCTGATCAGCGATTTGAACGTCTCGTTGTACCAGGCGCGGTCGCTGACGTCGAAACTGCTCCTCACGATACCTGGTCGCCAGGGGCGCAGGCTGGCGACAAAGGCATCCACGCGGCTCTTCAGGATGCCGATAGTCTGGCTGGCGGTGATAGCATCTGTGCCATCAGCGATGCACTGTACTTCGGCAGTGCCGCCACCCAGTGCTGCATCGGCGAAGCCGTGGGGGATGACCAGCACCAGATCGGCAAGGTCACGGGCGAATAGAGGCTCAATCTCCTCTTCTCTCTCCACGTAGGCGACGACGACGAAATCCCCATCGGCGGTGAGACTGGCGATGAACTCCCGCGAGAGCGGGGTGCGGTCCAGGTCACGGACAGCGACGTCCACCCGATCCACATCCAGGGCGAAGACGTAAGAGAAGGTGACCAGCAGGAAGGCCGGTGCAACGGTGACGAGGAAGGAGGTGCGCACGTCGCGAGTGATGTGGCGAAATTCCTTGAAGGTGACGGCCAGCAGACGACGAATGGACACGATGGCGGGGATTGTAACACATCAGGGGACAAGAGGCAAGGGAGTATGAGAATGTGAGAGTATGGGGTTATCGCAGACGGCGTTGCCACTCCTCTTTCAGCTTCAGTGAGGCCAGGTCCTTTCCAGCGTCGAGGAAATCTATCAGCAGCCGGTTGAACTTGTTCCGCTTCTCTAGCATCGGGAAATGTTGCGCGCCGTCCAGAAAGATGGCACGCACATTATCGTCACAATCTTGTAGCCATCCTGGCTGCGGCGGCTTGATGAGAGGATCGTTTTCACCGTGCACCAGGAGCACAGGGATGTTGAGAGGGGGCAAAACGCGGCGCAGGTCGCGCCCCATTGCGGAGCGCATGCTATGAGTGATGGCGGCCATGTCAGCTTTGCCAGCCTCCATGCCCACCTCAGGGAAGTTGGCCCGCCGCGCCACCAGCCGCGCCAGCGCCCCCCCGTTGCCGGGAAGACCAGTGAGCGGTCGGTTGATGGCCGCACCCACGAGAGGCACGCTCACCCCCATCACTTGCTCCACCCGCTCCGGAGCCTGGGCAGCGAACAGCAGCGCGACTACGCCTCCCAACGCATGGCCCACCAGTGAGATAGGCGGGACACCTAGGTAATCTATGAACTCCCCGAGTAATTCGACGTAGGCATTAATGTTGTATTGCATCTTCAGTTTGTCCGAATCGCCAAAGCCCCACAAATCGAACGCATAGGCACGGTGCTTGACCGACAACTCATCCATTGCTGGCACCCAGTAACGCCACGACCCCAGCCAGCCGTGAAGAAAGATCAACGGCCTGCCGCGCCCAATCGCCTCGTAATGGACGAGGCCCTCTCTGATGACAACGGCACTCATCGCAGAACTACCGCCCTATGCTGCACAGGCTTCCACCCGTTACTCTGAAGCCCCCACACGCTGCAGAATATCCCTGACCTGCTCGGTCAGTTCGTCCGGCGCGAAGGGCTTAACGATGTACTCCAGTGCTCCTGAAGACAAGCCCTGTTGGATCTCGTCTTCCTGCCCCTTGGCCGAAAGGAAGACGATCGGAATAGCACTGGTGGCAGGATTCTCCTTCAACTGGCGACACACCTCGTACCCCGTCATCTTTGGCATGCGAACGTCGAGGATGATAAGGTCAGGTTGTTCCAGCGGCACTTTTTCGATGGCTGCGATGCCGCTGTCAGCCAGTAGCACCTCGAATCCAGCAAAGCGTAGCGTGAATCCTATTAGCTCACGGATGTCTCGTTCGTCTTCAACGACGAGAATTTTCGACATAGTTCTCCCTAATCTTGTTGAGCACCGGCCTGCAGCGCCGGTGTCGGGCAGGCCCATCCGGCCCCGCCTGTTTACGGTGGGGCGGGCTCCACTATCAACTGGTGTCGCCTGGCCTGGACCGGCTGCCCTCCCACAGGACCATCTCGATCTCCTCTATCAGTTCACCTACGGAGACCGGTTTGGTCATAAAGCGGACGGCCCCCAGAGCGAGTACCTTCTCTCGCCTTGCATCGTCACTGGCCATATCGTCTGTCATCACGATGACCGGGATGTTCTGGGTCGGCACGTTGTCCTTGAGCCGCTTCAGAACAGCATATCCATCCAGGTCTCGCAGTTTGAGATCGAGCAGTATCAGGGCAGGTTGCACCTCACGCGCTACACGCAGGGCACGCAGACCCCGGCTGGTCGTCCGTACACCGAATCCGTTGGTGCGCAGGATCTCACGCATCCGCGCAAGATTGTCCCTATCGTTGTCCACCACCAGCACAGTACCGCGCCGCACGAGCACCTGACGTACTGCGCGCAGCAACCTCTGCTCATCAATCGGCTTGGCCACGTAATCCGTCGCCCCCAGTCGCAGGCTCTCCTCCCGATCCGGCAACACGGAGACGACGATCACCGGAATCTCCCGCGTTGCAGGGTTTGACTTCAACTCCTCGAGTACGGCAAAACCGTCGGCATCAGGAAGCAGGATGTCGAGTGTGATCAGGTCAGGGTGCTCGCGCTGTGCCATCTCTAGCGCTTTGCTACCCTGCTGCACGATCAACACGTCTCGCCCATCCCCAGCCAGGTGCAGTTTGATCAGCTTGGCCACATCGAGATCATCCTCGATGACCAGCACTTTCGTTGGGGCTCGTTCTGGTTCCTCTCTCCTCACTTGAGCGGCCCGCCTGGTTTCCACGGTAGGGAGAGTGAACACGAACGTGCTTCCCTCACCCAATTCGCTCTCCACCCAAATCTGCCCGCCGTGTATCTCCACCAGCGACTTGACAATAGAAAGCCCCAACCCTGTACCGGGTGTCTCCTGCACCAGCGGATCATCGGCCCGGAAGAAGCGATTGAAGATTTTCTCCTGATCCTTCCGTGCGATGCCGATGCCTGTGTCGCGTACCGAAATGTGCATCTCGTCGCCGTGTACGCGGGCCGACACCACAATCTCGCCGCCGGTCGGTGTGTACTGATAGGCATTCGCCACCAGATTGGTCACAATCTGGATCACGCGGTCAGGATCAGCAATGACATTGGGGAGGTCGTGCGGCACATTGGACCGCAAGGACACTCCTTTCTCTACCGCCTGGGCCTCAATCGCTGCGACGACCTGATTCACCACTCCATCCACACGCATCACTTTGGGCGAGAGTACCACCCGCCCGCTTTCAATACACGAGATGTCCAGCAGGTCGTCTACCAGCATAGTGAGACGGTCAGCGTTGCTCTTGATGACCTTCAGAAAACTCAACTGATCCTCCGCCAACACGCCAGCCGCTCCCATCAGAAGTAGGTCAGCGTACCCCTTGATCGAGGTCATCGGCGTGCGCAGTTCGTGCGAGACTGTGGAGACAAACTCCGTCTTGGCACGCTCAGCCTCCACCTCGGTAGTCACGTCACGGAAGACCGAGACAGTGCCCAGAAACTCGTCGCCCATCAGCACCGGTGCCAGGTGGACACTGACGATACGGTCTCCGATGTTCAACTGGGCAGCCAGGTACTCTCCTGTGACGTATGTCTTGGGCTGGTTTGCCCACTTCCCGACCATCTCCATCCAATCCCGCGCCCGGGTGCCATACAGCCCGAGCATTTCGCTGGTCGTCCGCCCCAGAGCCTCTCCTCGTGACAACTCCAGAATATGTTCTGCAGCCACGTTGAACAAGATCACTTTACCACTGGCATCAGTCACCATCACCCCATCCGCAACGCCCTCTAGGACAGCGTGACTCTTGGCTGCCTCGACCTGCTGGGCCTTGAGCATGCTTCCCAGCCGCTCCGCCTGGTCACGGATCAGGCTGTAGAGTTCGGCGTTGCCGATGGCGTTGGCAACCTGGATGGCAGCCGTCTCCACCAGACGCAAGTGATCCTCGTTGAAGAAATCGGGCTGAGTGTGGAACAGAAGCAGTGTACCCAGCACGTCATCACCGATCATGAGGGGGACAGCCAACGCCGACCGGTATTCCTGCCCTTCCTCCTGTGGCTCCATCCAGCGGGGGTCCTGTCGAATGTCGGGCACGATAGCCGCTTCACGATGATCAACCACCCAACCCGCCAACCCCTCCTTGCGATGGAAGCGGGTGGGCACGCCGCCGGGAGGCAAATGGGCCCCTGTTCCCAGAGCAGCACGGTGGATCAACCGACCAGACTGCGACTCCAGCATCAGGATGGACGACTGTTCGGCTCCCACAGCCTCCACGACCAACGCAAGAGCACGATTCAGCACGTGGTCCAGATCGAGGCTGGCTGAAAGCTGGGAGGTGATACGATAGAGCGTCTCGACCCGGTCACGCTCCTGGGTCAGCTCTGTCATCGCCTCGGCCAGTGCCTGGGTGCGCTCCTCGACGCGCTGCTCTAGTTCCTGCGAAAACCGGCGCACCTCCTCAAACAGGCGGGCGTTCTCTACTGCCACGGCTACCTGGTCAGCTAACGCCGAAAGCGTCGCCACCTCGGCTGGCGAGAATCTGTGAGGCTCTTGGTGGCTTACCCACAGAGCGCCCACGACTTGGTTGCCAACCGTGAGGGGGGCCAGCATTGCAGAGCTCATCTCAACCCCTATGGGCCCAGATGTGAAGCGCGGATCCTGATTCACATCGTCAACCGAGAGTGGCATGCCGCTCTGAGCCACCGCACCTACAAGCCCCTCGCCTGGGGCAAAGGAGATTTTCGAGACGTTCTCAAGCGCGAACCCGTGCGCTGCCCGTGGCACGTACCGCTCACTCTTGGCATCCAGGAGGAGAACACTGCTATGGTCACACTCCAGCAATCGGGCGACTGCTTCAACGACAATGTCCAACACCGCGCTCAGTTCGAGTTTGGCCGTGGCCGAACGGCTGACCTCGTTGAACAGCGCCAGGGTGTCGGCCCGGCGTTGCAGCTCCTCAACCAGGCGGGCGTTCTCGATGGCGATCGCCGCCTGGGCCGCGAAAATCTCCAGCGCCTCGACGGTGGCCCGATCCGGGATGCGACCCTCGGATGGCCGATCCACAGAGAGCAGTCCCTGTATGTCGCCGCCGGGCCCGGTCAGCGGGACGAGTAACATATCGTTGGAATGCCAATGAATGGGCTCGCGTGCCACGCTCTGGGCTTCCTCCTCAGAATATACGTCCAGGCGACCACGCCAATGGGCCTGTTGTTCGGCGGGGATGTAATAACTCTGGCTGATGCGGAACTCCTCGCTCATCACCTCCGCTACAACAGACCAAGGCTGCCGTACTTGCTTCATGCGCTCGAAGGCGGCGATGGGAATGCCTGCGGCGGCCACGCGGCGCTGACATGGCGGGTCACCCTCCAACACGCTGATCAACACCTGGTCGAAGCCCACGCTTCCCTGGATGGCGTACGCAACCTCCTCCAATATCTTCTCCAGGGGCCGATCTGAGCGCATCGCTTGACTGACTTCCAGTACCGACGCGAGTTGGTCGGCCCGGCGGTGCAACAACTCCCCACGTTTCAACTGTTCCTGATAGCGCTGCGCGTTGCCGATGGCGATGGCGGCCTGGGCAGCGAGTGCCTGGACGAACTCGATCGTCTCGTTATCGAAGGCATAAGGCTCTAAACTGCGCAGGTTAATCAGGCCCGCAATCTGTCCTTCGAAGAATATGGGGACGGTCAGAGCAGAACGGGTGTCAACCCGCACGCAGACCGAGCGTTTCTCCACACGGGCATCGGCGGTGAGAACGGGCTTTCCGGTCTCCAGTACCTCGGAGACGACGCTCGCCTGCGGAGAGGTCAGTAATTCCTCAATACGGGCGCTTTCCTCGTCGCTGTAGCCGACCGCGACCTGCAACCGCACGCGCCCGGTGCCTTTATCCTTCAACATCACGTTACCATGCGTGGCACCTGCTGCCCATACAGCCTCCTCTAATACCAGCCGGAGGATGTGATCCAGGTCCAACGTAGCGTTCAATTCCCGGCTGATGCGCTGCAGGACGTTCAGTGCCTCCACTCGTCGCCGCAATTCTTCGTCTGTCTCCCCGTATAGACGGGCATTCTCAATCGCAACCGCTGCCTGGTTGCCGATGGCCCGCAATGTCTCCAGATCGTGTTCTGAGAAGGCATCCCTTTGATAACTAGCCAATTCAAGCGTGCCAACGAAGTGGCCTCGGCTTTGCAAGGGGATGCCAATGTACGATCCGAAGGGATGCTCAGGCGTATCCAACTTGGGACGTACGTCCCGCCGGGCCTGAACATCGGGAATGAACAATGTACGGCGGTTACGGGCTATCCAACCCGTGTATCCTTCGTCGAGAGTATAGCCCCCTTCCGCTTCTTGGGCATAGGCCCGATCCCCTCCCCAACCCTGGGTAACGCAGTGTTGACGTTCTTCATCCCAGAGGGTGATTTCGGCAACGTCGTAGGGGATGAGTTGACCGGTGCTCGACAAAATAGCATCCAGGGTTGTCCTCGGGTCAAGGCCGCCATTGATAGTGATGCCAATGTGGCCCAACACTGTCTCTTCGTCCAATGGTTGCTGGGAAGTCGCCTCGACTGGCTTGTGCTGCTCCCCCCACCGGGCGACCAGCAGACTCGCGGGGAAGAGTAGCCCACTGGCGAGCAGCCTCTCTACGACCTGGGGAGACAGTGCGCTGGCGGCAAAAGCGCCAACCAGGGAGGCGAAGATGAGCAACGCACTGGTTGCCGCAATCCAGGCCGTCTGGCGGCCGAACCGGTAGGCGACCAGGCTCGCTGGCAGGATGAGCAGGTAGCGCAGGACGGTGGCCCACTCAGGTGGAGCCTTCACTATCCACGCCACAAGGCCGAGCGTCGAAACCGCTGCGCCTACAGCGGCGACCACGTCTGACCGCCTGTACCAGCGTTTCCCTGCCCGTTCACTCATACGATCACACCCACTTCAAGCATGCTAGCCCATCCGTCCTGCGCGCCGTGCGTTGGCGGCTTCCTCGGTGATCTCTCGAATATCAGCGAAGGGGCCATCATCGGCCGTCAACACACCGATAGAGAGTTTCATCAGGTCGGATTTGGTTTCGTTGCCTGCCTCGTCGTGCAGGATCAGGTAGCCCCGTTGTCGTGCTTGCCAATCGTAGTGTGTGCCCACCCCTGTGTCAAAGCGTTGTTTGAGGTCCTTGACTATGGATATGACAAGATCCTTGTTGGCAATGACAATGAAGTCATCGCCACCGACGTGACCGATGAAGCCGTTGGCCGTCCCCACGCTATCTACCGCCTCGCCCAGAACCATCGCGGTGAAGCGCAACACCTCTTCACCGGCCACGAAGCCGTATGCTTCGCCGAACGCGGTGAATCCCTGGATGTTCACGTAAATGATGCCCCAGTCGTCCCGCCGCATCAACTGCCGCAACTGATCCTCAATCAGCCGGCCACTGGGCAGGCCAGTGATGGGGTTGGTCAGGCTTTCATAAGTCGCACGGGCCATGGCGTTCTTGACTCGCAGTTTGAGTTCTTCCACGTCAAAGGGCTTGGTGATGTAGTCGTCGGCGCCTAATTCGAGGCCAAGGATTTTGTCGGAGCGCTCGTCTTTCTGCGTCAGAAAGATGATCGGAATGTGACTGGTGCGGAGGTTGCCCCGCAACTCACGGCACACGTCGTAGCCGTCCATGTCCGGCAACATAATATCCAAGACGATGATGTTAGGCAGTTGATGCCGGCACATCTCCAACGCATCCTCACCCCGTTGGGCCACCGCCACCTCGTAACCCTGCGACTGGAAATAGATACGCAGCATATTGGAGATGTCAAAGTCATCCTCAACTACTAGGATTCTAGCATGGGACATATTTTTTCCTCCTATCAGCCGGTAGCCTGGTAGATAGCTGCCGCCGACTGCTGACTGCTAACCGCTGGCTGCTAACTGCTGACTTGTCCGGCAGCCGAAAACCATGCTTGCGAGCCAGTCGAGCGATCTCGCGCACCTGTTCGGCTCGAATCTGCCTGCCTAGCGAGTAACTTTCATACTGTCCCTCCAAGGCCAGTACCATTGCCTCTGCCATGCAGGCGTAGGCCTTGCCGGGCGGGAGTCCGAAATCAAAGCCGAAGTCCACCTCACCGGGTACATTCACTTCCCCCCCCTCGATGAGCAATATATCTTCTCGCTCTTGAGCCACCCGCCGCGACACGTCCGGTGGGAGGGCCACGTCGCACACGATCGCGCCGTGCTTGAGGTGTTGCGGCTGAATAATCGGCCTGGCGGCGCTGGTGGCGCTCAGCACCAGGTGTGCCTCGCGGATGTCCTCAACTTGCGTCGAGGTACGCACCGACCGCGCCCCGGCCGCCTCGGCCTGCGTCCGCACCTGCGCCAGGCGCGATTCTCGCCGGCCGATCAACACCAACTCGGCCACCATTGGAGCGAGCAACTCGGCACACGCTGAGCCGATGCTCCCCGTCGCTCCGACCACAGCCATGGTGGCCAATTCCGGCCGGATGTCTCGGCAGCGTGCGGCCTCCATCAGCGTCTCAATCACGACAGCCACGGTTAGGCTGTGACCCGTGGTGACAGGGATGTTCAGACGCCGGGCGATGGTCATCCCGCCGTCGCCAACCACGGATGTGAAGGCCCCCAACCCCAGAATACGCGCGCCCAATCTCTGTGCCAGGTGGCCGGTCCGAACGATCTTCTTGTAGACCGTTTGAGGCGGCAGCCGCACCATCTGCCGGGCGGTGAACGGGCAGGCTAGCAGCCAACCCTCGATCTCCTCCCCTGTGGCCTCTGAGCGCACGCCGGTGATATGCGAAAGATAGACCGGTGGCCAGAAGCGGGAGAAGAAGTGGATCAGCGCCGTGGGCAATACTCTCGCCAGTAGCGGGTACTTGCGTGCCACGTCTTGTTTGGGATTGAGCGGATGGATGACGAAAGCGAAATTGTCCATTGCCGTACCTGAGTCTAACGCGGGTACATCCTGGGGTGCGACTCTACCCCACTTTCTATGGCGAAGTGGTCGCTGTCTTCGTAATAGACGTTCCGATCAATAATATGCTTCTTGGCCGAGGCCAAGAGGACCACGTCCGATTCGATAGCCCGTGCCGGATACACCACCATGCCAGAGCCGATGAAGCAGTTGTGACCTATGCAGCCGCCCAGCACCGGCATGCCTGTCTCTTCCAGTCTGCCATCACACATTGCACGGATGGGCTTGGACACCAGATTGAAGTCGGTGAAAGTGTTACCTGCGCCGATGAAGGTATTGCGCCCGATGCTGCAGAACTGCAGACATGTATTCTGCGCCACCATCGAATCTTCCATCATCACGCTCATAAAGAGCGACGCTCGGAAGGGAAGGAAACAACGGTCCGACACCATGCTGAGCAGAATCTGACTACCCTGTGCAATATCCACGTTATCTCCGATGACCGAGGCACAGATAACAGCCCCTGGACCAACGGTGACGTTATCGCCGATACGGGTCGGCCCCTGTATGATGGCGGAGGGATCAATGTTGCAGTCCTGGCCTATATGCACCACCTGCGATGAAGATAGCACCTGTTTTCGTTCCAGCACCGCGCGCCATAGAATCTTGAGTAGTTTCCCTGCGCTATGTTCGATGTCGCGCTCCAGCCGCGCCCCCTCGGCGAACACACCAAAGATGACGTTGGCGGTGATGGTGTGAACCCAATGTTCAATAGAGCAAAACGGTTTAGTAGGCACCTGGTATACCAGGTCGCCCTTCTTATCCGACATATGGGTTGGGACGTGATAATAACCCACTTCGCGCGCTTCGGTGTCCATTACCAGTGGGCGCATGTTGGCCTCGACGCCATGCGGGAAATACCACATGTCGGCGACGTACACGTCCCCCTCGCGACGGATGCCCCGCTGCATATGGATGGCATGGGCGGTGATAGCACGGTCATCCAACGCGAAAGCAACACGGCAAGACTTGCCCAACTCCCGAGCCCGCCGGATGAACTCATCCAAAAAGAAATGATCGAAGAACAGGTTGTCCCGGTAGACCAGTGTCTCCACTCGCCGGGAGTCGATCTCCGCTAGCGAAGCCACCTCGCGTTCCTCTGCAGTGTAGCGCGCCAACACGTCCCGTTGGTAGAGCCACAGTGGCTTGTTGAGCACACGGAGGTCACGCGCTGGCTCGTTGAACGGAAATATCTTGCGGCGGTCTCGTAGTATAATCTTGCGCATTCCCTGCTCAATCCAGTGGGCGCCTGCCAATCAGAATAGTGCAAGTGCTGTCGCCAGCAGCGATGCACGACACCTCTTCGACGTAGAAATTCCTGCCACCACTAATCCAATAAAGCCCCTCCTCCAGAATGCCGACAGCCAGGTGGCAGCATGGCGAGTCGGACTTGCGTCCCCAACACACACCGCAGCGCTCGATAATCCAGTGATAATATTGCTCGTCCTCTCCCAGTCGTACCAGGTGGTCGGTGAACCTGTTGAACGTCTCAGCCATGACTTCGAAGCCTATTCTAAGTTTCATCCCCAGAGGCAGTACGCGGAGGGCTATGTCCGCGATACCCAGTATCGGCCCGAAGTCCTTAATCCCGAACTTGAAACAGGACCGGCCGGCCCGTCGCGCCAGCCCGCGCCCACTGCGTGGCCCGTACATCTCATCCAATGCCTGTAGCAGCCGCCCCAACTCACCGAAGGAAAACTCCTTATCGAAGTTATTCGGCGGGTAGTTCCCGATGCGATGCTGAAGCCGGGCCAAATTCAGGATTGCGTTCACCCCATTGCGGCCCATTACCTCTTCCAGCGCCAGGAGGACAATCCGCCCCATCTTATTGGGGAAGAAATACTGCCGTGGCTCCTGAATCACTGATACAGGTCTATCTGTCATGCGAACTTATCCTCTGGTCGGCTGCCGAATCAACGAAAAATGTAAAGTGTGACCGGCTACGCATCACGTTCTACGCATTACGCGCTATGTTTTATGATCCAGAAACTCGCGTAGCGTCTGGTAGAACCGTTCGGGCTCGTCCAGCATTGGGAAGTGGCCCGAATGTTCGAAGTAACGTATCTCAGCCAGTGGTGTACCCTGCGCCAACACCTCACCCTGCCCGGAATCCACAATGCGATCCATCTGACCATAGACGCCCAGCGCCTGTACCCGGATGTCCTTCAGCCGTGGGCGTAGGTCCGTTTTGCGCAGCGAAGCGATGCTATGATGAAAGGATTCCAGCGTAGTGCGCGAAAGATCGCGCTCAAACATCTTATACCATGTCTTCCAGTCCCGTGCCAGGAGCGGAGAGAAGAACCTGACACCCAGTGGGAGGGCGCCAGGCACCCGATAGGCCAGGCTGGCCAGGGAACGGTGTGCTGCCAACCGCAGAAAGAGAGCCAGCCCGTCGCCCGCAATGGGAGAACCCACCACCGCCACCTTCTGAACTCGCTCGGGGTGATCCAGCGCCAGATTGAGCGAGACAGTGCCGCCCATAGAATGGCCTATGATGGGTGCCAGCTCGATCCCCAGGCGCTCCATGAACTGATACACCATCTCGACGTAATCCTGGACCGTGAAGGTTCCCCCCTGCTTCCCGGATTCGCCAAAACCCCAGAAATCAAGCGCATAAGTCTTATAGCGGTGGCCCAGCCACTCCATGGTCCCTAACCAGTGGTCCCAGGACTCCAGCCAGCCGTGCAGCAAGATCACGGGCCGTCCGCGGCCGTACGCTTCGTAGTGAACCACTCCCCGGTCGGCAACAATGGAACTCACGGCTGTGTCACTCCTGGCAACTGAATATGTGAAACGCAATTACGTTTCACGCCTCGTTTCACGCCTCGGCGACCTGTGGGCACAATCCCCAGGTTGCACCAACATATCATATCACGAAACTGCATGGAAACCATTGCAGTTACGTTAAAATGAGGTTACAGTTGCTGATATGAACAACGGTCGAATTCACCGTCTTGCACGGTTCGACCGCCAGAAAGAGGTATCTCAGAAGTGCACAGGCGGAACTTGCATTGCCGCATACAGCACAAGCCTCAGTACATACAGGACGGTGCGTCTGCCCCTTTCTCATCCGCGCCTTCAGTTCTCATCACCCATCATTTCGAGGATCGAGTATAGGAGTTCCAGCAGTACCTGCTTGACGCTTTCCCGATCGGTCGCTACACAGGGCAGCACTTTGACTTCCTGAGGGATACGAAATGCGATGCGCAGGTCTTCGGGCGACCATGCGTCCTCTAAGTAGCTGTCCATTAACAACTTCGTAGTTTTCGGGTATAATGCTCCTGCCGAAACCAAGCAGGAGGGTGAAAGATATGCCAGTCAGAGCTGTACAT
>Ga0209121_10004277_pt1 | contig 13394 bp, 12 predicted proteins | sample Cruoilmetagenom3_FD_187292 | JGI IMG/M metagenome (GOLD analysis project Ga0209121, IMG submission 187292) | Oil polluted marine microbial communities from Coal Oil Point, Santa Barbara, California, USA - Sample 3 (SPAdes) (version 2) | ecosystem: Environmental > Aquatic > Marine > Oil seeps ... | reverse complement strand
AAGTTTTTCCTTGTCATATTGCCAGCCTGCCAGTGGCGGTTAATTTGCAATGCTGGTGTGACCGCCATGAAGAGGCGATTCTGTAAGTGGGGGTAAAAAATGGCTGAAGTTGAAATTGTCGAAAAGGTTCTGATGCTTGATATCTACATTATGGACAAGCATTATCAAGTTCCTGAAGGGCTTACTATCCAGACAGCGTTGGAATATTGTGGTTATAGACTGATTCGTGGCTGTGGATGTCGTGGGGGAAGTTGTGGTGCTTGTGCTACTGTATACAATTTTAGGCATGACCCTACGTTAAGGTATGGGCTTGCTTGCCAGACAGCAGTTGAGCAGGATATGTGTGTAGTGCAAATTCCATGTTTCCCTACTGCCAAGCCTATTTATGATATAAAGAAGTTGGAGCCCACAGGTGAGCAGGTATTGGAGATTTACCCTGATTTGGCTACTTGTTTTGGCTGCAATAATTGCACGCAGTCTTGCCCCCAGGATATTGAAGTGATGGACTTTATGTCCGCTGCCTTGAGAGGCGACTTCCCTGCAGTGGTGGAAAAGTCTTTTGAATGTGTCATGTGTGGCATGTGTGCTGCTAGGTGTCCTCAGGGTTTGTCACCCTATAACATAGCTATGCTCATTCGGAGGTTGCATGGTCGTTATCTTCTACCCAAGTCCAAGCACTTAGATGACAGAGTAAAAGAGATAGAGCAAGGCAAGTTTGATGCTGAATTTGAAAAGATAAGGAAGATACCTGTGGAAGAGCTACGCCGCATATATGATGAAAGGTGGATAGAGCCTAAATAATGTAGGAAAGAGGTGTTTGATATGCCATATCCTGCCTATATGGAAGAAAGCATTAGAAAATTAGAGGCTAGCAGGCAAAGGCGGATGAAGGGAGAAATTCCCCTCATTAGTAGTGATGAGAGGGATATTATGGTGCGTAAATATCACCCTGATTATAGGGAAACAGGGAAACGTAAACTACTTTTAGGGCCAAACAAAGGCGAAACGATGCCTGAGGAGCTGGCGAATCAATTGGAAGGAAACAGCCGAGTTGACCCTGATAAGGTTGACCTGAGTAAGATTGACTATGATGTTGATGTTTTAATAATTGGTTCTGGAGGTGCTGCATTATCAGCAGCGCTTCTAGCTCAGGAAAAGGGTGCTAAAGTTCTAATAGCAACGAAGCTAAGATTGGGCGATTCTAACACTATAGGAGCTGAAGGAGGAACGCAAGCGGCTGATAGACCAAGCGATTCCCCTGTCCTTCACTACTTAGATACCATGGGTGGAGGGCACTTCGAAAATGTGTCTGAATTGGTATGGGCCATGGCAAGAGATGCTCCTATGGCAATTAAGTGGTTAGAAGATTTGGGTGTTAATTGGGATAAAGAGCCAGATGGTTCGATGCGTGAATTGGAGCTTGCTGGGGAGTGTAGAAGGCGGGTTCATTCTTGCAAAGATTACACTGGCCTTGAGGTAATGAGGGTTCTGCGTGATGAGGTTAGATGTAGAGATAATATCGACTACATAGAATTTGAGCCGGCAATAGAATTGATAATGGATGATAAGGGGCGAGTGGCCGGAGCAATATTGGTGAACTTAGAGACAAATGAATTAAGCCTGGTGCGAGCCAAAGCGGTAATCATGGCTACTGGTGGCTTGGGAAGATTGCACACTCAAGGCTTTCCCACCACTAATCATTATGGGGCTACTGCTGATGGGTTGGCGATGGCTTATCAGGTAGGTTGTTCACTCATCTACGGGGATAGTATACAGTATCATCCCACAGGTGCAGTCTACCCTTTGCAGTTTGTAGGAATACTGATTACAGAGAACGTAAGGGGTTTGGGGGGACAGATAATCAATATTGATGGAGAGCAAGTTGCCTGTAATTTAGAGCCACGAGATATACTAGCTTCGTTCGAAATTCGAGAGTGCACCGAAAGGCATAAGGGTATAACGACACCAGCAGGGAACGTTGGCGTTTGGGAAGATATACCGCTAATTGATATGATACACGGAGAAGGCACCATTGCGCGGAGGTTACCTAGTTTAGTTCATAAGTTTAGCCGTTTCAACATCGATCTAATTCATGAGCCAGTGTTGGTTTATCCTACACTACATTACCAAAATGGGGGAGTCAGGATGGATGCTAACTCGGCTACAGAAGTACCTGGACTATGGGTCCCCGGTGAGGTTGGTGGTGGAGTGCATGGTCGGAATAGACTTGGAGGCAATGCAACACTGGATATATATGTCTTTGGTAGGAGAGCTGGTAGAGAGGCAGCTGAGTATGCTAAAGAAGTAAAGCTAGGTAAACTTACTTTAGACCATGTACGCCAGTGGCAAAGGGAACTTGAACAACTTGGCATAGCGAAGGAAAGGCCATTTTCACCAATGTTATTACCGAATTACGCCCGACAGCCAAGCGATTACTTGGCCGATCTCTATACCGAAAAATTACAACCTGGCTTGGTGAAATTGGCTTAAAAGCAATTTTGTAGAAGGAGGTAAGGATGGCTGAAGTTGCTGAAAAAGAAAAGGTTCAAATGCTGGACATCTATGTTATGGGTAAGAGGTATAAGGTTCCTGAAGGGCTTACCATCCAGACAGCGTTAGAGTATTGCGGTTACCATATCATCAGAGGATGTGGCTGTCGTGCTGGATTTTGTGGTGCCTGTGGCACCATCTATAACTTCACCTATGACCCTACAATAAGATATGCCCTTGGTTGCCAGAAAGAAATTGAGCAAAATATGGTTATAACGCAGATACCGTTTTTCCCTGCCACTGAAGCTGAGTATACTATTGAAGATTTAGAACCAGAAGAGGGTGAAAACAAGTTACTGACGTTATACCCCGATATTATTACCTGTTTTGGCTGCAATAATTGCACTAAGACCTGCCCTCAAGACCTCGAGGTTATGGAGTTTATGGCTGCTGCTATAAGGGGTGATATCAAGAGGGTAGCTGAGCTATCATTTGATTGCCTCATATGTGGTTTATGTGCTGCCAGGTGCCCCCAAGGATTGCAGCCATATAATATAGCTCTGGCAGCTCGACGCATATATGGCCATTATATGGCACCTAAATCTCAGCACAATTTGAATAGAGTGATAGAGATAGAGGAAGGCAAATTTGATGCTGAGTTAGAGGAGTTAAAGAAGGCAAGCGAGGCTGAGTTACGCAAGAGATATGCAGCGCGAGAGATAGAGTCGGCTAAATAGGAAGGAGGTAATTTGATATGCCATATCCAGCTTATATGGAAGAAAGCATTAGAAAAGTAGAGGCTACTAGGGCCGAGCGGTTGAAGAAAGGACCTCTACCTCGTATTCCTGAAGCCGAAAGGGAAGCCCTAGTGAATAAATTTCATCCTGATTATAGAAAAGAAGAAATGCGTGAGTTGAAAGTAGGGCCGAATAAGGGTGAACGCACACCTCGCGAGGTGGCTGATCTGTTGGAAGGTAGCAGCCGCATTGACCCTGATAAAATCGACCTCGGTAAGGTTGACTATGATGTTGACGTTCTGGTAGTTGGTTGTGGTGGGGCTGGTGGTTCAGCTGCTCTCTTAGCCGAGGAAAACGGTGCCAGTGTCCTCATATCGTCAAAATTACGTTTGGGCGATGCCAATACTATAGGAGCTCAAGCGGGAACACAGGCAGCTGACAGGCCTAATGACTCTCCTGCTATTCATTACCTGGATATAATGGGCGGGGGCCATTTCACCAATGACCCTGATTTGGCAGAAGCATTAGCCAAAGATGCTCCTGATGCTATTAGGTGGCTGGAATCGCTGGGTGTTGAGTGGGATAAGGAACCAGATGGTTCATATCATGAGCTATCGGGTGGTGGCTGTGCTGTAAGGAGGATGCATTCCTGCCGAGATTATACTGGCCTTGAAGAAATGCGTACTATACGTGATGAGATGAGGCAGAGGAACATGCATGGAAGGAAGATAGATTGGTTAGAGTTCGAGCCGGTGATAGAGCTGCTCATGGATGATAGGGGGCAGGTAGCTGGAGCTATACTGATGAACTTAGAGACTAAGCAAATGAGTGTAGTGCGAGCCAGGGCGGTAGTTATGGCTACTGGTGGCGTAGGCCGCACGCATATTCAGGGTTTCCCTACAACTAATCATTATGGTGCCACTGCCGATGGTTTAGTATTGGCTTATCGGGTAGGCTGTCCCCTTATCCATATGGATACTATGCAATATCACCCTACGGGCGCAGCCTTTCCTCCCCAAATTCTGGGGTTACTGATTACAGAGAAGGTGAGGACTCTAGGGGCAGAGCTAGTCAATTGTGATGGAGAGCAGTTTGTCCATCCTTTGGAAGCACGAGATACGGAAGCCTCGGCAGAGATTCGAGAATGCAAAGAGCGCGGAAAGGGAGTAACAACGCCAACAGGGGAGGTTGGTCTGTGGGAAGATTCACCAATGGTTGATATTATTCGCGGGGAAGGGACTATTGCTAGGGAACTGCCGGCAATGGTTCGCCAGTTTGCTCGCTTTGATATTGATATGATTCATAAGCCAATGTTGGTTTATCCTACGCTGCATTATCAAAACGGAGGAATCAAAATTAAGGCTGATGCCTCTACTCTAGTCCCAGGGTTATTTGCTGCTGGTGAATGTGAGGGTGGAGTGCATGGCAGGAATAGGCTTATTGGTAATTCGACTCTGGATTTATTCGTCTTTGGTAGAAGGGCAGGCAGAGCGGCAGCTAAGTGGATTAAGGAAGTAAAGCCAGGCAAGCTTACTTTAGAGCATGTGCGTCAATGGCAGAGGGAGCTTAAGGAAGCCGGACTAGAATCAATGCCTGTCTCTCCCATGCTCCTGCCTAATTATGCCCGTGGTAATCGACCAGTGCCTGGTTTCGTTCCGCTTGGTGAGGCAAGTGAGTATACGCCTTTTGGCGATAGAGCTGTACGCTGGATTTAGAAGGAGGATGATATGCCACTGCGTGAGCAAAGAGATGTCAAGGGAATTGAAGACGTTTTAAATAAAATCTTGAGCACTGCTTCCCCGCCTGTAGCTCGGTGTCGGTTGCTTTCAAGTGGTTTTGGCGAGTCTTATGCCTTAAATATAGAAGAGGATATCAGAGGGCATAAAGAATGCCTAGGCTGCGGCAACTGTATCGATGCTTGCCCTTTCTTATTCCGTGAGCCCTCCCGCCGCGACAAGACGGAGCAGCGAACATCTATGGCGCTGGAAAGCATAGTTGGTGAAGACTGCGATGAGTGCGATGCCTGTGTTTTAGCTTGCCCTCAAGTGGATACCACTATCAAGAATTACGTTGTTCAGCACCGTATGATAGAAGTTATGTCTCGGCTGGAGCAAAGGATAGGAGACGAGGATGAGCCCGATTTAGATTTGTTTGTTGAGGAAGCCTTGTCCTGAGCATAGTGAAGGATCTAGGGGGTGTTAAATGGATTTTGAGATACCAGAAGAATTAAAAATGATTCAGAGTATGGTGAGAGATTTTGTCACTGACCAATTGAAGCCATTGGAAAGGATTGTTTTGGGGCGAGCCGCTGACCTAAGTGATGCCCAGATGTACCTCCCCCCAGAGGAAGAGGAGAGGCTGATAGGAATGGTGAAGGGTATGGGCTTATGGGGGGTAAGTGTTCCCGAGGAGTTTGGTGGCGTGGGTCTGGGCACTTTGGGCAATTGCTTGGTTGAGGAAGAGCTGGCTCAGACAGTTGTCCCTTTCACTTTTGGTGATGTCACTCCGATACTTTCTGATTGTAGCCCAAGGCAAAAGGAAACTTACTTCTTACCAGTGCTTAACAGGCAAAAATATCCTTACCTAGCGCTAATGGAGCCTGGAAGGGAAGCATCTAAGATTGAGAAACTCGAAGTCAAAGCTGAGAAGGCTAATGGTCGTTATGTTCTTAATGGTAAAAAGGTCTCTCTTTCCCGAGCCGGCGAGGATTATTTTGCTATAGTTTTCGCTGCTACTGAGCCTGAGAAAGGGCCTAGAGCAGGGGTGACTTGCTTCTTGGTGGATAAAGATACTCCGGGATTTTTGGTGAGTGGTGGTGAGGAAAAGACAGGGTGGCAAGCTCGGGTAAGACAGCCTCTTTCCTTGATTTTTGACCGTTGCCAGGTGCCGGCGGAAAATATACTTGGGGAGGAGGGGAAGGCTTTCTATTTAGGTAGGAAGTGGCTTCCCTCGAGGCGGATTGTGCGAGGTGCCAGATGCGTAGGAGCAGCTCAGAGGATACTTGATGAATGCACTACACAAGCTCAAACATGGACCTCATTTGGGCAATTTATTTCTGGGCGGCCTAGCATGCAAGCAGCCTTGGCTGATATAGCCACCAATATTCATGTTGCTAGATTAATGGTTTATGAAGCTGCTTGGAGAGCAGACAAAGGAGAGCCGATACAACGTCTGGCGGCTATGGTGAAACTATTCGCCACACAAATGATTCATTTTGTTGCTGATAATGCCGCTCACATTTTCAATGCCCCAGCGTATGTTGGCGGATTGCCTATGGAAAGGGTTTGCCGCAATGCTATCGCCATGAGCTCTACTGAATTTGCTTTGCAACTTCAAAGGAATATTATTGCCCGGGATATACTAAAAGGATTGAAAGTAGGATAAGAGGAGCGGTCAGCGATCAGCATTCAGCAATTAGCTGAGAGCTGTTTAAAAATGTAGTTGCCCAATTTATTGGGCGACTGTGCCTGATAAATCAGGCAACTATTAAAGGGAAAGGAGGATGGTTATGGCTCAAGTTAAAAAAGTTACCCTTCCATTAACTGATGAGACTCTGAAAGACCTTAGAGCGGGGGACAATCTTTTGCTTACTGGCGTTATGTATCAGGGTCGCGATGCTGCTCATAAGAGAATTGTTGAGGCTTTGGATCAAGGGAAGCCTTTGCCTATAGATATCAAGGGACAGACGATATTCTTTATGGGTCCTTCTCCCGCCAGGCCCGGGAAGCCGATTGGCTCGGCTGGTCCCACTACTAGCATTCGTATGGATAGTTACTCTCCTAGGTTGATAGCTGAAGGGCTAAAGGGGATGATTGGTAAAGGTATGCGCACAAAACCAGTAAAAGATGCCATGGTGAAGTATAAGGCAATATATATGGCTGCTATTGGTGGTGCCGGCGCTCTCCTTTCCAAGAGCATCAAGAAAGCAGAGGTGGTAGCCTATGAGGATCTTGGGCCTGAGGCGCTCCGCTGCCTAGAGGTAGAAGACTTTCCCGTCACAGTAATAAACGATGTTTATGGTGGGGACCTTTACGAAGAGGGGAAGGCTAAATACCAGGTGAAAGCCTAGCCTTGTGGAGCACTTTCGGCGTAGTTAAGCTGATCTCGGCTGGGTTGGGAGTAATAATAGTTCTGCCATGGAGAGAGCTTTTATTTTCTCTGAGGCCTTGCCGGCAGTGCCAGTGATGATCGCTCCAGCATGACCTATTCTCTTCCCTGGGAGTGCGGTGCTGCTAGCAACGAAGGCAACTACAGAGTTGGTCATTTCTTCTTTGATGGATTAGGCCCTCTCTTGCTCAAAGGCGCCACTAATGGTAACTGCAGTTTTAGTATCCTTCATGTGCTCGGTTACCCCGAAGTATCAAAGTATAGGGAACTGCGCCCAATAATTGCTTTTCTTTAGGCTCTTATTTATCCGTTACTAAGTCTTGAACTTTGAATTGGCTAAAGGGGCAAGGTTTCGTTACTTACCCTATTGTCAAGTAAAGCTAAGTCAGTTTATTATTCTAGTCTAAGGAGGTAAATAAAAATGGAAGTGTTACAGGAAGGCAAAGGTGAACTCGTAGGCTGGCATGCCCCCGATGAGGCGAGGGAATGGGTGTTAAAAAATAAGTCGCGCGAGTTAAAGGATAAGACCATGTCAGCTAAGGAAGCTGTCTCTAAGTTCGTTCACGATGGTGACTTCATAGCTTCGGGAGGATTTGGGCACATAAGAGTGTCAATGGCTATTATCTATGAGATGATCAGACAAAAGAAACGTAATCTGATTATGGCTGGTAAGACAGCAGTTCACGATATTGACCTCCTCGTAGCTTCAGGCTGTGTAAATAAGGTGGAAGTAGCTTACTGTTTTGGCCATGAGCTTAGAGGATTATCTCCAGTCTCGAGAAGGATGGTGGAAGGCGGGCAATGTAAAGTCATTGCTGAAACCAGCAATGCCGCATACCAGTGGCGATGGTTAGCTGCTATGATGGGTCTCCCCTTTATACCCAGTCGCAATTTGCTTGGCAGTGATACCGGCGGATATAGCTCCTGTAAAGTAGTGAAGGACCCCTTTAGCGGCAAGCCAATCAATCTGATCCCGGCAGGTTATCCTGATGTAGCGTTTATCCATGTTCACCGAAGCGATATTTATGGCAATGCCCAAATAGACGGCATTATAGTGGAAGACTTTGAGCTCTCCAGGTGTGCACGAAGATTGATAATAACTACTGAAGAAATAGTGGACAGTGAAGTTATCCGAAGAGAGCCCTGGAGAACAAATATACCCTTTTTTGTCGTGGATGCTGTAGTTGAAGTTCCCTATGGCTCACATCCTTGTGAGATGCCTGGCCTGTATTGGTTCGATGAAGTCAATATAGCTGAGTGGCTAAGAATTTCTAGAACCCCAGAAGGCGCAGATGAGTACTTGCAAAAATATGTTTTCGGTGTTGATAACTTCGAGGATTATTTGGAGGTCTGTGGTGGGGTGAAGAGGTTGAGCTACTTAAAGAGAAGAGAATTTTACCAGGAGCCGGTGAAGGCCGTATCGTACAAGTGATAGTCACAAAATTATTGCCTAGTAAGGAGGATTTAGAAAGATATGGCAGCAGAAACCAAGTATAACTTAAGAGAATTATTGGCCTGTAATGGTGCCAAAGTGCTGGAGGATAAAAGGTCTGTCTTTGTCGGCACAGGACTTCCCATGATAGCTTCCATGCTGGCTCAAAAAACACATGCCCCTAACTTGCTTATAGTATTTGAGGCTGGTAGCTTGGGGCCTCTGATGTGCGAGCTACCTATCTCAGTGGCTGACTCTAGAACTTTCTATAAAGCTATAGCTGCTTCCAGCATGCACGATGTTATGTCACTTTCACAGGCGGGATATGTAGATTACGGATTTTTGGGTGCTGCTCAGATGGATATGTATGGGAACATCAACACTACCGTTATAGGCGACCACGATAGGCCCAAGGTTCGCCTGCCTGGCAGTGGTGGCGCTAATGACGTGGGCTCTTTCTCACAAAGGCTTATTATCATTATTGCTAACCAATCGCAGAGGACTTTTGTCAATAAGGTTGATTTCCTGACCACCCCTGGCTATCTGGATGGGCCAGGGGCTAGGGAAAAAGCAGGATTGGCTAAAGGCTCAGGACCATACAGGGTTATTACTCGGTTAGGTGTCTATGGCTTCGATGAGGGAACAAAAGGGCTTAAATTAATCTCATTACATCCCGGGGTGAGTTTGGAGGAAGTAAAGGAGAATAGCAGTTTTGAGATTATTATACCTGGTAAAATTGGAACAAGCTATGTGCCCACTGAGGAGGACTTGAGGATATTACGCCAGGAAATAGACCCAGTGGGAATAGTGTTAGGGAAGTAGAAGCCTTTTTGCTTCTGGCGGAGGGGGTGGGATTCGCCCCCAAGTTCGCGTAGAGGCGAAAACGGTTTCAAGACCGCCACCATAAACCACGCGGTCACCCCTCCAAAATATAATGAGTATGATGACTATTGTTCAATTCGTGTTAACTAACTCAGCCTCTGCCAAAAACTCTTTGGTGTAAGTGCTCAGTGGGCGGTTGACCCTTCAAGAATATTAAGTGCAGGATTTGGAGGAATACAAGATGGTACGGGCGAGGGTATTTATTTTAGAGGAGAGGTGTAAGGGTTGCGGGAATTGTATTCAGTTTTGCCCCAGAGATGTTCTTGGAATGTCAGAGAGGGTGAATCACATAGCAAAGCAAATTGTTTTCGACTTTTTAGCTGCCCTGCTGGCTCATATGACTGGCTCTGCCATAGCTAAAAGCGACCCCGTGGAAGACAGGGGTGAATTCTTTTAAGATAGGAATTGGAAAATACCCTGCGCCTATTGTGTTTATCTACTATCCTTCAGTGCTTCTAGTTGGGGCAGACTTTACCCTATATTTTACAAACTATACTTGTTTTAATATTCGCATTTATCAATATTATGGCAATAAATAGTGGAATTGTTTGATATTTTATTAAAAAGGAAGTAGCAAACTAGTTAGGCTAATTTACATTGCTTCCGGCGTTCTTATGATATATCCAGAACTCATTGCGAAAATCGCTGGGATGGCACTTTTTGGAGCCATTGTTTTCATTCAGCGGCGAAGCCATAAAGCTGCTTAGATAAACCATACTAGGTGAATCTGTGATATCAGCCGGCAGTTAGCTCTTGAACATGCCGCCTAATTTGTAGCCTTCTTTTACTGCTTCCAGATTGACGTCAGAAAATTTTCTAGCTTCTTTTTTAATCACTACCAAAAGATTCTCAAGAGAGAGAAGTCCGGTTACTGCTGCTACCGCCCCAAACATTACCATATTAGCCACGATTTGAGAGCCAAGTTCGTTGGCCACTTTAGTTGCCGGAATTGGGTATTGTCGGGCGCGAGACGGGGGCACAGTTTTTACCAGATCAACATCGAAAAATACTTTAGATTCCAAAGAAGTTTTAGAAATCCAAGCATTGTATCCTTCCTGAGACATCGCCACTAAAATATCAACCATCAATACCTCCGGCCAATCTTCTAACGATTCTTTAACCACAACTTGAGAGAAAGAGTTTCCTCCTCGAGCTTCTGGACCATAATTTGATTTAAGAGAGATGAGAAACCCTTTGTTATCTAATGCCTTTGCCAGGGTTCCCCCCAGCCTTTGAATCCCTTGTCCACCGAAACCGGCAATAACGATTTCTCTTCTCATTGGCTACTCCTCCGGGATAAGATTCACATACTCTTTCAGGCTTGAAAATCGACCATAAATTATTTGCCAAAGCTCTTCAGTTTTAACCTCTTCCCTAAAGGGCAAAAACGATTTGAATTTCTTCCTAAGGGTAGTTTCTGATATTTCTTGAGCCATCTCCTTGGCAACATAAGCTTGATTGAGCTTTTGCCAAATTTGTGATGGCGAAGAAAGCTCGTTTCTTCTTCCATATCCCATTAGGCATGGAGAGACAACTTCTACAAATGAAAACCCGTCGAAGCAGAGAGCCTCTTTTAAGATTCCTTTCAAAATTAGGGGTTTACTGATTGGGCAGCGAGCCACATATTTAGCGTTTGCCCCGAGCATCAGCCTTACTAAGTCAAGAGGCAGTCTCTTATTTCCGGTAGTAGTGGTAGAAGTTACTGCCCCTAAGGGGGTGGTAGCTGCTACCTGCCCTCCAGTCATCCCAAAGACAAAATTGTTAAAGCAAATAGCCGAAATGGGAAGGTTTCTTCGGGCCCCGTGAATTGTCAGCCCTGCCCCAATGTCGAACAGGTCACCATCCCCGCTTATAACTATTACATGTAAATCAGGCTGGGCTAGCTTCACTCCGGTAGCAAAAGGAATAGGATAGCCGTGCGTGGTATTTGCTGAATCGAAAGGAAGGTGATTGGGAAGCCTAGCCGTGCACCCTATCCCTGAAGCTACCACTATTTTCTCCAGAGGCCAGTTCATTTCTTGGATACATTTTAGTAAACAGTTCCTTAAAATCCCCAATCCACACCCAGGACAGAAGGGAGTTTGGGGACTGGAGCTCACCTCAGGAATTTCCCCTTTTTCTTCCCTCCACTCCGGTGGATCATAGATAGTAGGGGGAAGGATGTGAGTGATGTTTTGATAGTATTTTCCCCCCATTGTTTCCAGAAAATGCAAGATTCTTCTCGGATCGATGCTTTCGCCATCGGGTTGAGGGAGTGAGATTACTGGTGAAAAAGAAGATTCCCGAACAACATAAAATAACTGTCCTTGGTTCATCTCAGGAATTAGCACACACTTAGTGACCTTACTCCACTCCTTAACCTTCTCTTCCGGGAAAGGATAAAGAGTTCTAAGATTCAGCATCCCCACTTTCATTCCTTTTTTCCTGGCCTCTTTTATCGCCCACCTGGCTGAGCGAGCGGTATGACCATAAGCAACAATCATAATCTCAGCATCGTCAAGCAAATACTCTTCAACATCAGTTAGTTCCTCAATTTTGGAAACAATTTTTCTTCTTTGATATTTAACCAGTCCTTCGTGAACCTCAGGGACATTTGCACAAGGAACTCCTCTTTCATTATGGGTAAGCCCGGTGACTTTCAAAAATTCGCCATCGCCAAATCTTGGCATACTGGGGACAGTTCCGTCTTCGGTGGGTCCGAAAGGAGGAGCTTCGGGAATATAAATACGATCAAACACTTCTATTTCTTGTGGAATCTCCACGCCTTCTTCTAAATGGGCGTTGGAAGCTTCCAGCATCAAAATCACCGGACTTCGAAACCTCTCAGCTAAATTAAAAGCTTTTATTGTATAGTGGTACATTTCTTGAACTGTTGAGGGATACAAAACAATATGTTCAGTTCCCCCATGAGGTCCCCACCTTGCTCCTCTTACCAGCCAAGAGCCAGTTCCGGTGGGACGACCGGTGCTCGGAGAAGTTCTCTGAGCTACCACGAGCACCATCGGCAATTCATTAGTAAGAGCAAAGGCTAAGTTTTCTAACATCCTTTCAAAGCCTGGGTCAGAAGTAGCTGTCATTGGTTTGGCTCCAGCTAGGGAACTACCGCAAAGAGCAGCCATTGAAGCATCCTCGTTTTCCATCTGAATAAAAACCCCGCCAATGTGGGGCATTAGCCTTTCCATTTCGTAGGATTGCTCACTGGCTGGAGTAATGGGATAGCCAGCAAAGAATCGACAGCCAGCATCCAAGGCCGCCCAGGCACAAGCTGTGTTGCCACTTATGAAACGCTTTCCAGGGTGAAGAGTCTTGACCTTTCTCCAGCCTCCCCTGGCCTGAGAAGCCTTCTTTATTTGCTGAAGTTGCTGCCAAAATTCATCAAGCAAACACTCGCTGTCTAATATTATTGCTCCTTCAGGACAAAAATATTTACACAGACCGCAATTAGAGCATTGGCCGCTTAATTCAGGGATTCTGAGCCTAAATCCTTTGGCACCTATCTCTTGACTTTCTTGGAATACCTCTTTTGGACATAACTTAAGGCATAAATCGCATCCTTTACACCTTCCCTGGTCAATCCTAATTTCTGGCATTTTACCTATCACTCTTTCCCCCTTTGCTTATCCCTGCTTTAGGAACCTCCTCATGTCTCCAGACTTAAATGAGATAGGGACTATATCATTCATATGTAAGTATTCCCGGAGGGGCATTTATAGCTCTTGGTATTAAACTTACAATCATTGCTACAG
>Ga0209121_10004274_pt1 | contig 13396 bp, 12 predicted proteins | sample Cruoilmetagenom3_FD_187292 | JGI IMG/M metagenome (GOLD analysis project Ga0209121, IMG submission 187292) | Oil polluted marine microbial communities from Coal Oil Point, Santa Barbara, California, USA - Sample 3 (SPAdes) (version 2) | ecosystem: Environmental > Aquatic > Marine > Oil seeps ... | reverse complement strand
TAATATCTGGCTTCGGCTGGGGGGTGTTTGAAAAGATAAAAACAGCTTCGCCGGAGGCGATTCCTTCTTTTTTTACCCACAAATTATTCCGAAGAGCCGCAAAAGCGAGGTGTTGGCTTTTCTGGTATCAACGATGGGTATTTCCGTATCGCTTTGGCCGGTGGCGACGTTCTGTTCGGCGTCCACGGTAAGAAATATATCATTGTTGTCGGTCAGTGTTGCTTCGACATCCAGTTGAATGCCGACGTTCTTGAACTCGGTGGTCGTAATGGCCGCCGCTCCTCCTGCCGCGGTGTCCCTGATTTCGGTGTACGGCAGCTCTTCCACGGCCTGAATGGAAGCGGACTGGCCGCTGACCATCATCACACTGGGACTGGCAAGAATCTCGACCTGCCTTTTTTGCTGCAAGAGGTGAACGACGTTGCGGACCGTGCCGCTGATTACCGAGAAAGAGCCGCCCAGCCCCGTAGTGTTGAAAGCGGTTGCATCCCCGATGGTCATGTTTGTTTCCGGCGTCGAACGCAGCCGATTTGTTGTGAAGTTCTGCCTGTAGCCGATGTCGTCTCTATCGTCCGAGAGGATGTCCCAGTTGATGCCGATTTCCGTATCATCGTTGAGCTGGACATCCAGAATCACAACCTCAATCATAATCTGCCGGGGTGTAATGTCCGCCTTTTTGATCTCGGTAATGATTCTCGCCAGGTTCTCCTTTGTGTCACAGATGATCAGCGAGTTATTTTTCTCGTTGATTGCAATGCTGCCGTGCTCGGAGCTCATGCTGTCGATCACCTGCCTGAGACTTTTGGCATCGAGAAATTTGAGCATTACCGTTTGCACATTCAGCTCCGGATTATTTTGACCGACGACGGTGGACGTCGCAGTTACGGCCGGCAGCATTTGCGGCGCCGGAGGCGGGATGAGCTTCGCGAAGGGGTCATCTCTGCCTATGTCGGCCGTTCTTTGCCGCCCGGCATCAATTTGCTGCGCCTGCACACCTGCGTTCGACAGGCAGACGGCGGCAGTTAACAAGTATATGGCTGTTTTTTTAACATACCCGGATTCAATCATTGAAGGTACTCCTCCTTTCTTTGGATGACATAAATCGTGACCGTCATCCCGCATTCGAGGTGTGCAGTCCTAGGGACTCCTTGCGGAGAATCATGTTCGTCGGAATTGATTCCGACCGAATCGATGCACACCTGTTTCGGCCCGTCCTGCAGTAAGTCCATCAGTGCCAAAATGTTCCCGTACCCCCCCGAAAGACTCAATGTCGCGCTTTGTGCGGTTATATATTCATCAGTCCGGGGTCGGGCCGTTTTAGGTGCCGGGCGGGCGGGCGAAAATGTCAATGAAGATAAGATGCAGTTTACCTCTTCGACCCTGGCCTGGATGTTGCTGAAAAATTCTCCCGCTTCGACGGGATCGAACAGCCTGGCGCAGCTCTGCTTATATTTATCTCGCAGCTCTTCGAGCTCTTTTCTCTTTGTTGTAACTTGATTGGAGATAATTTTATTTTTCCTGGCGAGATTAGTGACGGTCGATTCAAATATATCCGCGGCCCGAAGATAATTTCGATGTGGCGCGATAATCCAGTTGTAGGCGGCGATTATCCCTATCAGCACAAGCGCTCCGAAGAAAGCCGTGCTCGCCGAGCGAGTCGATTTTGTCCAGCGTTCCGGTAGCATCAGCGGCTATTCCTTTCCTGAGTAAGCGAACAGCTAATAGAGTAACTGACCAAATTGTCCGGGCCTTTGTGTTTTTCAGTTCCTGTCAGCGACGCGGATTCTATGTTCCCACAGGTGCCGAGCGAATCAACGAAAAGATAAACAGCAGCGTATGAAAATGCCTGGCCTTCGAGCAGCATTTTAAAGTTATCGCTGCTGCTAAGTGCCGTGATTCTCACCGATTTGGGTGTTGCTCGCCTGATATCATCCAGGATGCGGCCCCACTTAAAGGTCGAGCCGGTGCTCAAGGTGTTGTTCGTCAGGCCGAGCTTCTCGGAGAGGCCGGTGATTTGCCTCTGCAGTGATGAATGTTGATTCAGCAGGGCCGGGGTTTTCCGGCTGACCTGCGTTTTTCTATTGTGCTCTACATGTGCGTTGGCCTTTATACCTTTTGCACTGAGAAATCCAACGCTCAATATAACCAGAAAGATAAATGCCGCTGCGACATTTGCAACCGCCAGAGTCTGCTTTTCCGCCGTTTTGGCCTCGATCAGCTCTGGTGGAAGAAGATCGATGTTAAGACCACAGTCCGGAACGTTCAGAAGTTTCATTGCCAGCCCGACTGCAATTGTAAGGCGCGCGTGTTCGAGCGTTCTGACCTCCAGCTCTACCGGGCCGAGCCAGGCCTTCAGCGATTCGGTCGTTCCGGGAACGGACTCGGCGCCGATGTCGGTTACAAGCGTGAGACGCCATTGATTATTTTTACCGGGATTCTCAAGCTCGTAGAACTTTATGACCGCATTTATTTCCTCGGCCAGCCATTTCAAATATTCTTCGGACTGCAACAGGAAAGGCTCGATTCTTTTAGTGCGTACGAAATCCAGCCTCTGACTTTTTAACACCGACAGCGTCAGCATCCCGTCATAGATGGTGGCGAACAGGCGGTTGGTATCGTATGTCCCTGCGATTTTTTTTGCGTAACATGCCCTGGCATAGGCGATCCAGGAAGGTTCGATTCCGTCGATATTCAATCCTTCCCTTCTCAGGGCCCTGACGGCGGCGGTAATCTTCTGGCTGTCGGTGGCGACTACGAGCAGACGTTGTTGCCGTGATTTTGATGATGGTTTTATTCCGCAGAAATCTACCGCGGCTTTTTTTATCGGCAGCACGGCATAGTGTTTGACTTCATTATTCACAAATTGCCTTGCATTGCCGCGGGCCTCTCCGGGCAAATCGAGAATCTGCATGAGGGTCGGATTGGCGACGAGTGAAAATACCGTACGATGTGATTTAATTCTGTTTTTTGATTTGAGTTTCTTTATTGCTTTGGCCAGAGCGGTCGCATTCGTAATATTGCCGTCCTTTACCGCACCGTCCGGAACCGGGGCGCAGGCTGCCTTCAACAGCCTGGCGCCGTATTTGTTCCGGGCCAGCAGCGCCAGGGTTATCCAGCCGTCCGAAACATCAATACCCAATGCTGTATTAGACTTCAGCATTATTCGTTTATCCTAAAATGGTCTATTCTTATCACGCAGGGGCTGGTGCTTGCGATTGTGACATCCGCTTGGGCCCGCCCGATGAAGCCCTGGGAGGAAGTGCCCGTCGATGTAATGGTGGTGCCGTTGACATCGACCGTGTACGAGCAGGAATTAAAGGCCTTGTCAGTGAAGCCGGCGTTCCAGTTCGGGTCAGCTCGAAGCTCGCTGAGAGCGTCATTCAGGCCGGCTTCGGCGGTAGCCATAGCCTCGGCGGCGAAAATCTGATTCTGCATAATCTGGATTTCCTCGGTATTCATCTGTAGCATACCCATAGCCAGTGCAGAGAGAAACGCTATAACAAAGACTGTTATTAGCAGGACCGAACCATTTTTGTCCGTGCTGACTTTCATACTTTTATGCTCCTCATGGCTCCACTTGCTCGACTGCGGGTTGTAATACCACCGACCAGCCATCAGAGCCGGTGCCGGTATAGGCGCAGAGATAGTTGTTTGGATCTATCTGTATTAAATTTGGCGTTGTTGATGTTGCACTTTCGTACTCAAAAGCTGTTCCGCCTTTTATAGTCCAGTCATTCGGATTAACAGTTAATATGGCGACATAGCCGGCAGAAGCCGGTCCTGTGTAAGTACAGAAATAGTCGTTTGGATCGATCTGTGCTAAATCGGGATTCAATCCTGATGTGCCTTCATACTCATAAGTGGTTTCCGTGGAGATGGACCAGTCACCGATATTTACTGTTAGAACAACGGCCCAGCCGTGACTATCAGGACCATCATAAGCACATAGGTAGTGAGTTGAGTCTATTTGTATCAATGTCGGCGTTTCACCATTAGCTGTTTCATATTCCAAAGGAGCTTCTTTTGTAATATCCCAAGTGCTTGTATTAACTGTCAAGACAACTGCCTGGCCGTCAGAGAATGTGTCGGCATACACGCAAAGATAATGACTGTCGTCTATTTTCGCCAGAGCGGGATCAGTTGCCTCGTCTGCATCAAATCCGAAAGGAGTTTCCTTCGTAATATCCCACGTGCTTGTATTAACTGTCAAGACTATCGCCTGGCCGTCAGAGAACTTGTCAGCGTACACGCAAAGATAATGACTGTCGTCTATTTTCGCCAGAGCGGTGTCAGTTGCCTGTTCTGCATCAAATTCAAAAGGAGTTTCCTTCGTAATATCCCACGTGCTTGTATTAACTGTCAAAACAACTGCCTGGCCGTCAGAGAACTTGTCAGCGTATGCGCAAAGATAATGACTGTCGTCTATTTTCGCCAGAGCTGTGTCAGTTGCCTTATCTGCATCAAATTCAAAAGGAGTTTCCTTTGTAATATCACACGTGTCGGTATCCACAGTAAGCACGACTGCCCAGCCGTCATCCTTTGGTCCGGAATAAGCGCAGAGATAATGGGTCGAGTCTATCTTCGCCAGAGCGGGAGCCTCTCCGAGAGAAGCATCATACTCAAATGGCGTTCCGCTGCTGATTCGGTACTTGATGTTTCCATTTGTACGAAGGTATGCTGAGGTGATTAAGGTTTTATCCAGGCCGAGTACGGCGGGATTGGTCAGGGTCGTTTCCACTTTCACAAATCGGATCGAATTGACGTCCGTTATGGGTGTGTCCAAATCGCAGGCATCGTAGCAGGTGAACTGCAATTTGCTGACCGGGCCGGCCAGATCGTAAAGCTCGCCGACATAGCCGAACTGGACGTAGTTGGTTGTACCGTTAATGTCATATCTGAGATTATTCGCATCATTGTCCTGGAATTCGATGTAGCCGTCGGTTTCGGACGAGTCGCTGACGGCGGTAATTCGTGCGGCTTTGGAGAGGCTGCTGTTCAGGTGGTCGAGAAGTATCCTGCCGTTCTGCAATGTCTCGGCGGCAGACTGTTTGGAATCCCAGCTATTTCGTATCTGTCCGAACAGCGGCACGATGGCGGCAAAGACAATCCCCATCATCGCCAGAGCGATTATCATCTCTACGAGCGTTAGACCCCTGCCTGATGGCTCTCCCTTTGGGACGCCTTTCGGCGGATACTCTCTACGCGAACATTTTATGCTGTTTTTGTAAATCATTTTTGAGCGCACCCTCAGTGCTCTTCCTGTTGCTATCTTCGGCATAAAACGTAGGTTTTGTTACGACAAGTTTTGCGTTGTCGGTCATTGATCAGTAGAATGAAAAGATTACGAGAAAAGCCGGAAAAACTCCGGGTATTTAGCCCCTCGTGTTTGTTTTTATCGGGAATCAAAGACTCGCGCGGGATTTTTTATTTAAAAGATTTCGAGCATCCGACGATGTCCTATAACGTTCTCAGGAATCCCATCTTTTTGCGACGTAAGTTGACAAAGTCACTTCGATTTCGTCAGAATCGAGAATGCTATCGCCGTCGAGATCGTAGCCAACCGCGACCGTTATCGTTCTCAGGTTGGAACCTGCGGATACATCCGTTACACTACCCAAGTATGAGCCGTCGAGAGAGGTGTTTGTTTCATCAAATGAATCACTGTAATGATAGACCGAGCGAGCCTTTATTTCATCAAGTTTTGCCCGGGCAAGGATCAGGCTGCGGCTTTTTCTCTCGATAATCACCGAGCCGAGATGTGCGGTTGTCAGGCCTTTGAGGATCGGGACCATTGCGATAATCAGCAGGGCCGAGGCGATTACGACCTCGGTGAGGGTCAGGCCTCTTGTTCGTTCTCCGTGCTGTGTGCTGCGTGCTGCAGAACGCAGAACGCTGAACGCTGTCCTTGGGACTCTCCCGAAAGGGACGCCTTACGGTGCTTACGGAGAACGATTAGTTTTCTTCGCATTTTACCGTACCTGTAGCGTGGGTGATTGTGATTGTAAAAGTTTTGCCCGAATCCGAGATGAGAAGCTGGGTATCGCTTGAGGCCTTTAGATTTCCCAGCGGTCCGAATTGGAAAGCCTCGCCGCCGGTGCAGCTTATATTCGAGTCGATAGAGTGAGAATCTATCGTTTCGGAAGTCTGAAGGTTCTTTATCTCGTAGCCTTCGTACGGTTCACCGCCGGTCATATTGAGTGTGAAGCCGGATGGATTAAGGGCGGCATCGGAAATGGCAAGCCGGCGGCTGTGGCGAAGATCGGTGACGATTTTCCCGGCGAGGGCATCTGCTTTCAGCCCGGAGGTGGCCGAGAGGTTGAGTCGCGGCACGGCGATAGCTGCTATAATGCCGATGAAAATGACTATTATCACCAGCTCGATCAGGCTGTAACCGGTTCGGTTCTTTGCCATTAATGCTTTTCTCGTTCAGAGTTCAGCGTTCCGCGTTCTGCAGCACGCAGTACACAGCACGCAGCACGAACTCAGCACGAACGTTAGGGATGGTTGTGTGCGCTTCTGTCAACTCTGTTGTTTACCAGTACATCAGGGTAGTTCGCATCAGTTACAGGGCACTGGGGCGGGCCATCCGGGAAATAAGTAGTAGAGTTGGTTATTACCTCCAGGTTGGCCGGATAAATATTATCATTTTCGGCCGCGTATAGCTCAATCTGAGAGTTGATTATATCAATGTTTGTCGCACACGCGTTTTTCTTGGCCGTATCGGCACTTTGGGTTAGTCTCGGAATCGCAATTGCAGCAAGTGCACCCAGGATAAGTACTACAATCAACAGTTCGACTAATGTGACGCCGTTTTTGTTACGCATTTTTGCTCCTTTGGGATTCCCCCACCTCAAAAACATTTACAGCTATGCCTGTAATTTCGGAGTAATAGGAATGGTACTTTTAGGATTTTCTGGAGAATCTCTGTATTATTCAATATGACTCATATAGTCGAACATCGGTAAATACACGCTCATAAGTATAAAACCGACGATTAGACCCAGAATTATCGTCATTGTCGGCTCGATTTTTACCAGCAGGGACTTGAGCATTCTATTGATGTCTTTGTCAAGAAAATCTGCTCCTTTGTCGAGCATGTCCGATAAGGTTCCCGACTCTTCCCCGGACGCCGCAAGCTGTATGATAACCGGCGGGAAAATACCGCTTTGTTTCAGTGAATCTGTCACGGTATTGCCTTTTTGTATCGATTTCTGCAACTGGCCGGTTATTTCCGTTATCTTTGCATTATCGACGACTGCGCCTGCAACTTCCAGGGCTTTGACCAATGAAACACCGGCCGAAGCCAGCATGGCAAAGGTCCTGATAAAGCCGGAAGCGACGGCCAAACGATAACATCTTGCCAGAACCGGCATTTTCAGTTTGAACGAATCCCACCTGGTTTTCAGATTTGTTTTTTTCCACAACAGTCTCAGCAGCAATGAAGTTGCTATTATAATCAGCAGTATCACCCACCAGCCGTTTCTTACAGTAGTGCTCAAAGTGATGAGAGCCTGTGTGGGGCCCGGCAATGGTACATGCATTTGTCTGTACATCTTGGAAAATACCGGAACGACGAAGATTACCAGAAAACCAACCACGAGAAAACACATAATGCCCACGATTATCGGGTAAGCAAAGGCCGACTTTACCTTGTGCCTGAAATCGGCTTGTTTTTCCAGATAGATTGCACTGGCCTGTAGCGTCTCCGAGAGCCTGCCGCTTGTTTCGCCGGCTTCGAGCATCCCGAGGAAAAAATTCGAGAATATGTTGCCGTGTTTTCCGAATGCGTCTCTTAGTGATGAACCTGTTGCGACGCTTTGCCTGATTTCTGAGAGTAAACGCCTGAATGAACGATTTCGGGTTTGTTCCTCGAGCGTTTCGAGACATCTGATTATCGGCAATCCAGCCGAGCACATTTCTGCAAGCTTGTAGGTGAAAGTGACAATCTCATCCGGAGTTATTCTTACATATTTCGAGACGCCTGATTTTTTTCGTCTGGCCTTGAGCAGGGTGTCGCCCATCTTGGCAAGGTCTCTGCGGAGAGCGGCAACGCTGTCGATCCCGTCGTAAATACCGGATATTTTGTTGCCGTTTTGGTCCGTAGCCGTGTACTCATACGCAGCCATTATTCGGCCTCCATATCAACGAGGCGTCGTAATTCTTCGAGAGTAGTTGTGCCGTTTAGAACCTGCTCGATGCCGTCTTTTCGCAACGTTTTCATCCCTTCGGCAATTGCCTGCTGTTTGATATTATCATCGTTGTCTGCATTGATTATCATCTTGCGAATTTCGTGTGATACGGCCAATATCTCGTATATTGCCTTGCGACCACGATATCCGGTATGGTCGCAGTCGTCACAGCCGCCGCCGCGATACATCTGAACCGTCTTGCCGTCGTTGGAAGAATCGAATCCGTCCGAGACGAGCTCGAGTTCCTCGGGCGAGGGCGTATACGATTGTCTGCACGCCGGGCAGGTTGTTCTGATTAGTCTCTGGGCCACTGTCCCCAAAAGCGCCGAGGCGACAAGAAATGGCGGAATGCCGAGGTTCATCAGACGCGAAATTGCACCTGCGGCGTCGTTTGTGTGCAGGGTGCTCAGGACCAGATGCCCGGTAAGAGCCGCACTGACGGCGATTTCCGCAGTTTCCTCATCGCGAATTTCACCGATGAGTATGATATCCGGGTCCTGTCGCAAAATGCTCCGCAGGGCACATGGGAAAGTCCTTCCCACGGCCGGTTTAATCTGGACCTGGGTAACGCCGTCGAGACGATATTCGACAGGATCCTCGACTGTCACGATATTTCTCTGAGGTGTATTGATCAATTGAAGAATCGAGTACAGCGTTGTTGTCTTGCCGCTTCCGGTCGGGCCGGTCAGCAGAAGCATGCCGTAAGGATTTTTGACGAGCGACTTGAATTTTTCACGGTCCCCGGCGCAGGTCACGATAGTCTCGATGGACCATTGCTTTACACTTTTGTCGAGGATTCTGATTACGATCTTTTCACCTCCGACCGCGGGCAACGATGAGATCCTCAGGTCGTAATCGTGCCCGTCATGGGTCATCGTGATATGCCCGTCCTGGCCGATACGCCGTTCGGATATATCCATTTCGGCCAGAATCTTGATATGCGAGACCACTTCCTGCTGAACGGACGCCGGAACGTCGATGGTATCTCGCAGCAGACCGTCGATTCGGTAACGAACCCTCATATCCGGCAAGGCGGGCTCGATATGAATATCGCTGGCCTTGGCGTCGACCGCACCGGTGATAATCGACCACACAAGCCGGGTGACAGGATCGTCCGACTGACGCGATGATTTGTCCGCAAGCTTTGCACGGTCCGGCTCTTTGGCGCCGGCATCCTGCTTAAGCCGCATTGAGGCGATGGCCTGGCGCGTGGCGTTTTGCACATTAAAGTGGTACCTGACAGCCTGTCTGATTGCAGTCGGCGTGGCGGCCAGAGGTACGACCTTGCAGCCGGTTCGAATCTCTATCTGGTCTCTCACAACAAGATTCAAAGGTTCGCTCATGGCGACCCGCAGCTTGTTATCGGCCCTGGCCACAGGAATCACATTATGCTGATTGGCAAACTCCGAAGATATCATGTGTGCGGCGTTCGGATCGACCATGTCCGAGGAAAGGTTTACGAACTCAATCTTATTGCTGGTTGCGATCACTCTGGTTGCCTGCTCTTCGTCGAGAATATTTTCTTCCCGGAGAATGCTCATCAGAGGCTGTCCGCTCTCAGTATGCCTGTCGAGGACGGCCTGGATAACGTCCGGGTCGCCGATCTCCTGGCAAAGTGATGTAATTATCGGATCTCGATTTTTCATAATAACAGTATCGACACGGCCTTGCGATGACTTAAAGACAAATATCGTCAGGAACATTTTGGGGGCACACGGCGGTGTCCGCCGGACGGGCGGCAACCTTGGCCGAACTCTACGGCTCTGAGTGCCGCGGAAATTTTAGAAGTAGCTGATGATTAATGCCGATACTTTTCACCTGAGAGGTTTGACGGGCGTTTGGTGCTGGAGGGCCGGAATGCCTCGTCTTCGCTCGGCATGAAGGCTCCCTTCTTCACCCGGGCGGAGTCGAGGGGCGAGCGGAGTCGAGGGGGTGAACGAATTTGAATTATGCAAAGGACTGGAAATGAAAGACACTGTTGAGCGTCCTGAAGAAATCGTAACTGTCGCACATGACACCACGGTCAAGTCGGCCGTAGACATGATGTCCGGCAATCAAATCGGGTGTCTTATCGTTAATGACCCCGGCGGTAAATTTGCAGGCATCGTGACAGAACGGGATATCGTCAGCCGGGGGGTTGCCCGCTCGGTGGACCTTGAGACTACCACCGTCGGAGAGATTATGACGCCGCACGTGGTCTCGTGCTCCGTCGGTACTCCCGCCGGTCGAGCGCGGGAGATTATGGCCGCAAATCACATCCGTCACCTTCCCGTCATTGACAACGGCGTGGTTGTCGGAATTCTCTCTGCTCGCGATCTGATGGGCCAGCAACTGCTTGAGGACAGGGCGGCGGCTGAAGAGGTTGCGATGCTGTCCAATTGCCTCAAGAGTATAGAACTTGGTGAAGCAGCCGATACGGTCACCAAAGAAGTGCCCAAACTTTTTCAGGCAACACGGTGCCTGCTGTGTCTCTGGGGTACGCCGGACGATTCTCGTGAGATGTGTGACAAGCCCCCGGCCGTGGCAAGCAATAATGAGTGTTTGTGCGGCAAAGACAACCTCACATGTCCGGCCGACTACAATGAACTGTTCGGCGAGAACGAATTCTACCGTGACAGCGTTCCGGATGAATGCCGGAACGCAGGTGCACAAGGACCGCGTTTGTTGATTCCGCTGTCGATCTCGGGTTTTAAAGAAGACGCCAAGGAACAATTGTCCGGCTATCTGTGCATGTGCGGATTGGCTCACAGCAGCATAGTCAACAGGGAGCTGACTTCCTACAAGGCGAAACTTACGCGGGAGATTCTGACGTCTCATCTTACCAACGCCAGTCTCTATCATCAGGCGAGGCTTACGTCCCTGACCGATGCACTCACATCAGTGGGCTCAAGGAGACTTCTCGAAGATAAGCTCGAAGCGGAATGCGCACGTGCCAAAAGATATAAGCGTCCATTCTCCGTTGCGATCATAGACCTCGACAATTTCAAAACTATTAATGATGTATTTGGCCATGCAACGGGCGACGATGCGCTCAAAAAACTTGCCGAGTGCATGAAGAGCCAGAAGAGAATCCCGGACATACTCACCCGCTATGGTGGTGACGAGTTTGTCATCCTGATGCCGGAAACCACAGCAGAAGATGCTCTGACGTTTCTGGAGAGAATTCGGGCGAAAGTCCAGCAAATACAGGTGGCGAAAAATGTCTTGATGACAATCAGTTGCGGGATTTCGCAAAGCATGCCGGATTTCAGCGACTCTTCCAGCGAGGTAATCCGCAGGGCCGACCTGGCTCTGTACGAAGCCAAGAGTGCCGGCCGGAACTGTGTAAAGCTCTGGGATAAAAAGATGTCGAAGGTTCTAAAAGCCGGCGACATCGAGTTTGAAAGGATTAAGAAGCTCAAAAGACGTGTTGCCGGCCTCTCGGAGCAGGCGGAGAGGATGTTTATTCAAAGCATCTGGGGATTGGTCCAGGCCCTTGAGGCTAAAGATCCGTATGCGAAGAAACATTCCGAAAGTGTCATGCACTATGCCATCGGCATTGCCGAGACGATGAAAATTCATCCCAAACAGTTAGAGGTTCTTCGCCGGGCCGCTATGATTCACGACATCGGAAATATCGGGGTTCCGGATGCAATTCTATCCAAACCGGGAAAGCTAACGCCCCGCGAACGCAAGATTATCGAGCAGCATCCGCTCATCGCCGTGCGCATCCTGGACAAGATGAGTTTCCTGGAACAGGAGGTCGCCATTATCCGGGCCCATCATGAGAAATGGAATGGCCAGGGCTATCCGGACGGTCTTGTTAGTACTTCAATACCGATTGGCGCTCGCATTTTGGCTGTAGCCGATACGTTTGACGCTCTGACATCGGATCGTTCTTATCATAATTTGCGGTCCATTGAAGAGGCGATCGAGATATTGACCGATTCATCCGGGTACGATTTCGATCCCGAGCCCGTTAAAGCGCTGGTCTCGTGGGTCCGGATGGTGCAAAGCCAGTTTGGCAATCCGGATCAATTCACGCCGGAGGATTTGCTGAATTCGCAAAAATATCTCGACGAGAGCTCTATGACTGAGCTTGTTGCTGATACTTGCGGAGCAGATATTTGATATTGTGTATACGGGTATTGAAAGGCGGGTGGGATGAAAAATAAATACCCAGGTCAAGCCGGCCGGTAGGGTGACTCAGTTTGGCCAGGCGTGAGAATAACCGCACGCAGGCATCCGGCTCGTAACCGGCGGCGGCGGTCAGACGCACTCCCAGCTTATCGGCTTCGGACTCCATATCCTGTGCATAAGCGCTCTCGAGAAATTGCACTCCCACCTTGCGCAGCCAGCCCGAAAGGATTCCGCGAATCGGCGCTGCCCTGGATGCGGCGGCAATTGCTGAATTGCTGACGATACGGTTCATCGCGTGCCCCCGGATGACGTGACTCATCTCGTGGCCGAGTATGAACGCAATCTCGTTTTTGTCCTTCCGGCATAGTTCGACCAGCGATTGGGTTACAAAGATGAATCCGCCCGGCAGAGCAAAGGCGTTAGGCTCGTTGCCTTCGACAGTTTCAAATCTGAATGTACGATACTTGTTGGTCGTGCAGGAAGCCAGACGGCCACCTATTTCATTTAGGGTTTTGTCGATCTGAGGGTACTGAGCACGGCCCAATTGCTGTCTGATTTCATTCGCCAGGTCCTGGCCGACCTGGTGTTCGACTTTGATTGCGTCGGCTTCGCTGCCGGTGATCGATTGCCACATCCACCTGGCCTTGCGAACCTTCGGACCGACCTTTCTGCCCAAATTATAGAATAAACCGCTCACTTACGTTCTCTTCTCGGGAGCCCAATATAAAGACAAATGAGAGTGTTGGGACTCGAACCCAAGACCTACGGCTTAAAAGGCCGTTGCTCTACCAACTGAGCTACACTCCCGAAAAATTCTAAGTTGCGGTAATATAACAACTTTCCAAACATGCGTCAACAATCTTTTTAGCCTCCAAAGAGGGGCGTACCAAAACGTACCAATTTTTGACGCAGACCCTGGGCAGTTGCAGCCCTTGCTCGGCCGATTAAATCATCAGCTACAGCAAGGTAAAATTCGTGAGTTGTAGCAAAACTTGATAGTATAGGAATTTGTATTTGTTAGCTTATGACGCACATAGGCGGTTGTCAATCAGTTTTGTATGTTGCAAAGCAGGTTAGAAGGAGTGATC
>Ga0209121_10004273_pt1 | contig 13397 bp, 11 predicted proteins | sample Cruoilmetagenom3_FD_187292 | JGI IMG/M metagenome (GOLD analysis project Ga0209121, IMG submission 187292) | Oil polluted marine microbial communities from Coal Oil Point, Santa Barbara, California, USA - Sample 3 (SPAdes) (version 2) | ecosystem: Environmental > Aquatic > Marine > Oil seeps ... | reverse complement strand
ATATTCACGTTATTTAGGTCAGTTGCAAGAGAAAGACCTTTGATGTATTTGGGATTGCCTGGTATAGGGCTTATAGGTGCAGGATTGATGTTAGGGCTGTATTTGTTATGGATGTTTAACACATCACGGTATTTTAGCATACCTGTGGCTATATTAACGGTTGGGGCGTCAACGGCAGGACTATTACTAGTTAATTACCGCCATCCTGTTACAAGGATTAAAAAGAATAAATGAAAGATTGACTAGCGCGCGCCCAACATAGTTTTGGAGAAAACGGATACTTTGTGTGTGCATACGCTTTCATCGCTACTGCATTATGTGTTAGTGTTGGAGAGGGTGTTGATTCGGTTGAGTTGGGGTTGACAAAGCCTGAAGATGGAGCACATGCATATACAATGCCTAGATCTAGGTGAGCCCCACACGCATGGTGGAGCAGTGATTTTCAAGGTTCGAAGAACTGGGAGGGAAAAGTCTCCAAAATGAAAATTCTAATAGTTTTGGGGACTCGACCGGAAATTATTAAGTTTTCGCCGATTATTCGTGAATGTGAACGTTTAGGCTTAGATTATTCTATCCTTCACACAGGTCAGCATTATTCGTATAATATGGACAGGGTTTTCTTTGAGCAGCTTGAGTTACCGATAGTGAAGTATAATCTTGATGTTGGCTCGGGTTCTCATGCAGAGCAGACCGGAAGTATGTTGATTGGAATAGAGAAGGCGCTTCGTAAGGAAACGCCGGATGTTGTTTTGGTTGAAGGCGACACTAACACTGTTCTCGCCGGGGCTTTGTCCGCGGTGAAGCTTTGCATTAAGGTTGGGCATGTGGAGGCTGGTTTAAGAAGTTATGATAGGCAGATGCCTGAGGAAATCAATAGAGTTTTAGCGGATCATTGTTCTGATTTATTGTTTACACCCACAGAGAAGACTGCACTGATACTGCTTGGCGAAGGAATTTCGAAAGACAAGGTTTTTGTGACTGGTAACACCATTGTTGATGCTGTCTATCAGAACTTGGAAATCGCGAAAAGGAGAGCTAATGTTCTTGACTGGTTGGGCATTGATGATGACGGCTATTTTTTGGTCACTGTTCATCGGCAAGAAAACGTCGATAACGAGAAAAGATTTAGAGGGATTCTAAAAGGCTTAGAAATGGTGCAGGAAGAGTTCGGTTTACCTGTTGTTTATCCGATTCATCCTAGGGCTAAGAAGCAATTTGAGGTTTTCAAGTTCAAGGTGGATCATGTTAAGATCGTTGAGCCCTTAGATTATTTGAGGTTTCTTCAGCTTGAGAGTAACGCTAAGCTCATTTTAACAGATTCTGGTGGTGTACAAGAAGAAGCATGTATTTTACATGTTCCGTGTGTAACCTTGCGGTACAATACAGAGAGACCTGAGACTTTAGAGGTCGGATCTAACGTGCTGGCTGGGACCGACCCGTACAACATTGTTGATAAGGCAAAATTAATGCTTAACAGCTGTAATAATTGGGAAAACCCATTTGGTGACGGCAAGACTGGAGAAAGAATAATTCAAATATTGAGAGAAAAATTTGCCTAATTCATCATTCGCGCATAGAATATAGGCGGACACTTGTTAGTTAAGAGGAATCTTAACGCTTGAAGGAGCTATTGAAAATTTGAAGTTCAATAAAAGACAAGTAGACTTAGTCGCTATTAGAACACCACTTCCTCTAAGATATAGAAAGTTTTTCCAGAGCATCAGCAAGATCGCTCATGTACACCTTATTACTGGCACTCTTGTCCCTACGATTCATTTGGGCATGAATGTGAGTACAGTGTTGGCCTACACAATGTTGTTTTTTAAACCTGTCAGGAAACTACGTCCTACTTTGATGGACATAAATGCATCGGTATACACATTGTTGAGGAGCAGGAGGGATTTAATCGTTGACTTCCGAACCCCTCTCTCGCTAGAATTGGCATGGCTCGGTCATAGAAACTTGGCGTCACTAGCTAAAAGAATGGAGAAAAACATTCAGGATCGATTAGCTATTGCTGCAAATAACAGAATGGCATCGGTGTGTAAGGAGTTAGGCGCAGTTTCTGTGCTAGTGATACCTAACTACCCAACTAGAGACTTCAAGCCAACCGTGAAGCCTGAGAAGTGGAAAGTCATCCATAATCTGGCTCCTGATGGTTGCGTAGTTTTGTTTGCAGGCTGCAAAACGGGCTGGAGGTTTGAGTCGATTTACGGGTTGGACTTGCTTCTACAGAGTTGGAGGTTAGTCGAACGCTCAGCGGACGCTGATCTTGTAATTCTAGGCGACGCACCTTTTGACTATGTGCATGAGAAAATGCGATCTTTAAATATTCGGCGCCTTCTCCTTCCGGGTAGAGTAAGTTTAAATGATGTTGCAAACTGGATTAATTGTGCTGATGTGTGTCTTGCCCCTAGGACGCCTGGATTTCCTCAACATTTTTACGATGATAAGGATTCAACCAAGATTTCGGAGTATGTTGCTCTGGAAAAGCCAATAGTAGCTGCAGGTTATGCGCCATCTAGCCAATACCTGCTTGTAAGCCAAGATCCAGAAGCTTTTGCCGAAGGCATAATGAAAGGGCTTAATGGAAAAATAAATCCTCCCAAACCACATTACTGGGAAGAAAATGAGCCAACAATGCTGAAGTTGCTTGAAGATTTTTGGTTTGGATAACTTAGATGGGGGTGTAGATGTGAACCTTTTCGATGCAATCTCGAAACGCGCTTGCAAAATTGGCGTGATCGGTCTTGGACATGTAGGTACCACAGTTGCAGGTGTTTTTGCAAACCAAGGCTTTACCGTTTTAGGTTGCGACCTGATTCGGAGCGTTGTTAAAAGTATTAATTCTAGAAACTTGAAACTTCTTGAACCAAAACTTGCCGAGATTATAAATAACACCGTAAAATCAGGCAAACTTTGGGCGACTACAGATGCAATAGATGTGGCTAAATCATCTGATGTTATAATAATATGTGTTCAAACCCCAGTGGACAAACAAGATAGGGCAGATCTGTCTTTTTTGCGATGTGCTTGTGAAGTTGTTGGTCACACCTTGGTAAATGGCAAGCTAGTCATTATTGAGAGCAGTGTTCCACCAGGAACCACGATGAAGATGTCAGCGATATTGGAGAGCGTAAGCGGCTTAACTTGTGGGAAAGAGTTTTGGTTGTCGTACTGCCCAGAACGGTTGTCTCCAGGCAATTCGTTTAGAGATTTTATCAACAACGATAAAATAATAGGTGGACTTGATCCTCAGAGTACTCAACTTGCTAGCCATCTCTTTCGACAAGTTGTCAAGGGAAAGATATTTTTGACAGATAGCTTAACAGCAGAGATAATGAAGTTAGCAGAAAACACATTCAGAGACGTGAATATAGCTTTCGCAAATGAGCTTGCTTTAATCTGCGAACACTATGGAGCAGATGTTCAAGAAGTGATAAAGTTAGCTAACACCCATCCAAGAGTCCGCATTCACCATCCGGGATGTGTGGGAGGCCCATGCTTGCCAAAGGACCCATATTTGCTTTTGAGCCAAATCGGACCAAACAATTTTAAATCAAATATTGTGGTGGATGCACGAAGGTTAAATGACTATATGCCAAACCATATAACGAAACTGACCATTAATGCCTTGAGAGAAGCTGGTAAAAGTGTCGAAAATTCGAAGATTGTCATCTTCGGGACTGCTTACAAGGGAGAAGTCAAAGAGGCAAGAAATAGTCCTGCTGGGAAAGTAATACATAAATTAATGAGTTTGAGAGGTAAAGTCGTGGTTTATGATCCATACTGTAATGAAAGCTTTGGAGCGAGAAAAGCTGGGGATCTTATGGAAGCTGCTAGGGGAGCAGATTGTATACTGATACTCACTGATCATAAAGAATTCAGTAAATTAGAACTTCCTAGAATCAAGGCATTAATGAAAGAAAACCCTATTCTCGTTGATGGAAGACGAATAATAAATCCTGTGGAAGCGAAAAGTCAGGGATTTATATACGTTGCAATAGGTTACGGCGCGGACTTGAAACAATAATTAAGAAAATTTCGATTTCCTAGCCATCATGAGGAGTTTTAAGCAAAAAGGAGCTAGTGGTGAATTTCATGAGAGTTGCGTTGATAACGGTTGAGGGTGGTGGCATTTCTTCAGTTTGTTATGGGCTGGCTTATAATCTTTCCAAAAAAAAGATACGCACCACAATCTTTACCCAGACATCTGGAAAGCGTGAGGTTGAAAAGCTAAATGAATTTTTGGACGTCAATCGTCTCTATCATTTTGACATACCCCCTAGGTCTTTGTGGTTTCAGATGCAAAACTTTCGATTTCTTTCAAAGGCATTCAAAGATTATACTTTAGTGCACGGTGTTAGCCCTGACGCATCAGTGGCTTTTACCTTTTATAAAAGAAAACTAAGGAAACCATTTATTGCATCATTTCATGCAGTGCCGCTCTCAACTGCAAAATCATACCTTAACGTGCCTATTTCCTCTTGGACTCTCGCTGAGTTTGCTCATCACATCTTAGAATACCCTTTACATGATTTTACTATTAGGAGATGCATAGCCGATGCAGATCATATTATCACGTGTAGCTGCACTACGCTCAACGAGTTTAGAGTCGCCTATAAGGATTTAAGCTTAGAGAAGACCTCTGTAATCTATAACAGTTTAAACTTTGACGAAATCGAAGACACTAAAATACCTTACGACTCTAGAAACGAACAGAGCGGTCCTTCGATAATCTTTGCTGGGCGTCTGTTCTGGCTGAAAGGTCCAATGTATCTCTTGAAGGCTTTTAAGATGTTGAAAGAGGATTTTAAGGATATAAATTTAAAAATATTCGGAAAAGGTCCGGAAGAAAACAGGATGAACAGATTTATATCCGAGGCTGGATTAAAAAATTACGTTCATTTTTACGGACGTGTTCCACATAAAAACTTAATAGCAGAAATCAAAAAATCAGATGTGGCTGTTTTGCCCAGCGTTTATGAAGCGCAATCGATGTTTGCACTTGAAGCAATGGCTTGCAAGAAGCCTCTGATAACTTTTAATATTCCCTCAACACGGGAAATTATAGAAGATGGACGCAACGGCTTCTTGGCAAAGGCCTTCGATGTGAAAGATTTCGCCTACAAAATTGGATTAGTTCTTTCGGATCGGAAGCTGCGGTTGAAAATTGGTCAAAACGCTTACATTTATGTCAAACGGGAACATAACTGGGAAATCCAGATTGAGAAGTACCTTAATATATACAAAACAGTAATCTGATGAAGTCCAAGAAATAATCACTCTTTTTGACATGTAAAATGGTTGATTAAATGGAAAGCAAATCCCTTATCTCGGCTATTAGGTTACATAATTACATTCTTAAGAATTTTTGGAATGGATATGCCATAGTAGGTCCAGATCCAGGACTCTGGCTTGAGTCAAGATTTTTTAGATTCATAAAGAGTTATTTTCCTTCCGTAAACTGGTCTGACGACCATTGTTTTCTACAGGCTCAAGGTTACTGGATAAAAAGTAATTGGGATCTCTTCGAAATTACTGGTGATTTTAACTACAAAAAAGTAGCAATTGCATGTTCGAAGCATATAATAGATAAACAAAAGAACGATGGATCATGGGAATATCCTTTAAGAGAATGGAAAAAATATGTATCTACCGTTGAAGGTACATGGGGATCGCTTGGTTTATTAGAAACGTTTAGGCAGACTAAAGAATTAACTTATTTGAAAGGCGCATTGAAATGGTATGATTTTTTAATTAATAGAATCGGTTTCCAAACCTACAAGGGTTCTTTAGCAATTAATTATTTTGATACCCCCAAATCGAGGGTGCCAAATAACACCACGCTTGTCCTTTCGTTTTTGGCTGAATTATATGGAATAACAAAAGACCCGAAATTTTTAAAGTTTAACGATAAAATGATCAAATTCATTCAGTTGTGCCAAAATAGTAATGGGGAATTAAGGTACTCCGTTGAAAGAGAACATTATTTGTGTTATCAATACAACGCATACGAGTTTCTGGATTTATCGCGTTATTATGAAATAATTGAGGACGAAAGAATTAGGATTATTCTTAAAGGTGTAGCAAAATTTCTATCCACAGGAGTTACTGAAATTGGAAGCGTTAAATATGATTGTTTTCAAACATTTCCAGAAGTAATCTATTATTCAGCAGCGGTGGGCGCTGCATTGATCAGAGCGGCCTCGATGGGTTTTAAAGGCTGCGAAAAACATATAAAACGTGTGTATAATTTTCTGTTTGAAAGGCAAAAATCTGATGGATCTTTCATATCCTGCGCACACGCTATGCCTTATGTAAGAAAGCCGATTTCGCATGGTTTTTTTACTGATAATAGGTCATGTCCACGGCAATTATCTTATATATTACAGCATCTTTTAATTATGAAGCGAAATTAGAAGAAAATCTTAATGCTACCAATATATTGCGCTCGTATGTGCTGTTTAGTCGCATAAATTCATGCAGTACCGCTGTCTGCTGCAAGAGCATGTGTTAACAGGCCCATTTCTTCATGGACCGCGGCGACTCTTTTAGGAAAAGAGTAGGGGAAACTTCTAGAAGATTAATTGAGGATTATCATAGCTGCAGTTGCGGAGGTCATTTTGTGATTTATAATAAGCCCAGATACGGCTATTTCTTAATGCTTTACATCCTCGTTACTATCAGTTTCTTTTTCACGGTCGTTCTTAACCAAAGGAATTATCAGGACGCTTGGATTCTAGATGGAATAGTTGTTCCAACAGCAATATTCATCTTCTTTTTTCTTGTTGCTGAAACGTTTGTGCAGGGAAACAAAAAAGTTGTTATACTCGCAGCATTCCTTCTTGCCGCAGTAAATCTAATTCCCGGATTAAAATATCAATTATTCTCTGGCTGTTTCGATACACCGGGACATTTTAGGTTCACCAACGAGATAGTTTCTTTAGGCTACATTCCAGAAAATGAATATATATCCGAAATGTACGGTGGAAACCCCAGTATGCATATTTCCATGGCTTGCGTTTCAATCATTTCTGGAATTTCCATCAATGAGATTTTCAGGTTCATCATTCCCGCGTTGTGCGGTCTCGTGCCTTTATTAATTTACTTCACGACAAAGGACATATTGGACGACACTATTCAGAGATATGTCATTATAGCCTCTAGTTTTCCAATAGCACAAAGATATGTTATTTATGGCACATCCCTTGCCCTATTACCTTACTTTTTGCTTATCGCTATCTTTCTTCATTGCGCCTTCGCAAAAATGAACAAAAAAATGTTCTGGCTAATTTTTATTATTTTAAGTTTTAACTTAATAATTTCTCACGCTGTTACATCACTCTTTGTTTCCTTCCTTTTGATAGGGATGCTAATTATTTTGAAGTCTCTAGAAATTACGAGAAAGAAATTTCTGGGTCGGTTCCCAGTTTCCACACTCATTGCACCATCTTTACTATACGTGGTTTTACTCATGACTTGGTGGATGAATACACCAACTTTTAATCTGAATATTCTCGCTGATTTGATACGGACACTTTTCGTCGGTGGTCCAATGAGAACTCCTGTCTCACCGCGATTTTATGAAATACCACTTTTGCCACAACTTCAAGTTCTTACAGTTTTTCATTTAAGAGATGCTGTAATAGGGATACTAAGCCTATTTGGTTTGTTTGTATTCTTGAGAAAACTTAGAAGAAATGAATTATCTGATAAAACTGAAACCTTTTACTTGTACCTCCTTGCTCTTCTTGGCATCGGTGTGCTTTTCTTGCTCTTTCAATTTGTTTCTGGTTTTGGTACAATCCAATATGCTAGATTCATAGCCTACATGATGCCCTTATGTGTTTTCCTAGTCGGATTGACATTGTGGCGTTTCAATAAATTCTTGAACGGCATTTCTGTAAAGCTTATAATAAGGAACCTGGCTTTCGCCTCTTTTCTTTTTGTAGTAGTCTCTTCTTGTTTGATTCAATTCTACCATTGCCAACCGTTGGTTCCAAGATCCAACGTTTTGTCAAAAGATATGCCAGAAAATGAGTATTTAGTTTACATTGGAAGAGTAAACACGATTTACCAGATAGAAATGATCTCTTTCGCTGAGATGCATTCCCATAATGGAAGAATCGCTTCAGACTATGCTACTCGATATCAAATTCATGGTTTCTCTAGCCCTTCATTTTTCTCAAGACACATATGGTACAGCCCTTTAATACCAAATCCAGATCAAAACCTAAAATGGGATCTGTTCTTGCTTCACACCATTAAAGCCGGTCCTTTCAGTGAGCCAGCAGAATATCGGACTAAAGAAAGGATAGAAAATTTTCGCCTCAAAGCAGGCAACGTCATCTATGACAACGGAGAGTCATTCATCCTATCGTATTTTCCCAAATAATTTTAACCCAACCCAAGAATAGCGTGTTTTTGGCGCTATCCCCCCCACCTAGTATTATCCTTATACTCGTTTATCACTTTGGCGCTTTCAAAGTAAGATATTAGTAATAGTTTTAAGTTTAGAAATTTTTAGATCAGAAGTGCACATGGAGGATAATGTAGTTGGAAGAAAAGTGCAAGATAGCTATAGTGGGTTGTGGGGCTATTTCTGAAGCTCATTTGAAAACTTTAAAGAAAATAAGTGGCTTGAAGGTTGTAGCAGTATGCGATAAAGATGAGAAAAAAGCTATTACAGCTTCAACTAAATTTAACATACACTCTTACTACACTGATTTTTCCAAAATGCTGGATAACGAAGACATTTCTATAGTTTCAATCTTAACGCCGCCCAGATCTCATGCTTTGCTAGCCGTTGAAGCCATCAAACGCGGGATAAACGTGTTGGTCGAGAAACCTCTTGCAGAGACCACCAAAGAAGCAGAGTCAATTATGAGCGCTCTCAACCATAGTGACGCTAAGATGACCGTAGATTATTCTTGGTTATTCGGCAAAGCAATGTTGCAGTCTTTATCTCTGATCAGAAAGCATGAAATAGGCGACGTCCTCAGAGTGGAAATAAAATACTTACACACTGGAAAAGACCATATGACATCTGATCCGAACCATTGGTGCCATAAACTACTTGGAGGCAGATTCGGCGAAAATCTTCCTCATCCTGTGTATACTATGCAATCTATTTTAGGAGATAACCTTCAGATTAAAGAAGTATATGCCTCACAACGCGGAAGGTATCCTTGGATGCCTCATGATGAGTTATTTGTAACTCTACAAAGCGACAAAAGCTTAGGATCTATTTACGTTTCATTCAATGCCGCAAGAGACACAACATTTATAGATGTGTACGGTACGAAAAAATTCTGAAGATTAATCTGTATAATCAAAGTTATAGGATTGCGGTATAGACCGCCGAGAAAACTCAATATTGGTAGAGATTCCCTATGGCTTTCGTTCAAAATGGCGCTTTCGATTATGAGAAATGCCTTTGAATTCCTTCCTCGTGAAAGCAGTGAAAACAGTCTTCGAAATCTTTACACCATGTTCATAGATACCATTAAAAAGAGCGCTGACCCGCCGGTCACGTCGAACATGGCTTATAATACAGTAAGAATAGTTGAAGAAGTCTGCCAACGCCTATAACTGATAAAAAAGTGTGCACGTATAGAAAAAAGACCTTGCAAGCTTATTGAAATACTGTATGCGCACGCATTTATATATTCTATTACAGCCCAACGATCTGTTTCGTGTTTTAAGCCCTCTTGCATATAGTCTATCTAAAGAAATGCAGTAATGACTACACTGATACCTAGAACTGCCAACGTAAGTATTGTAGTATTAATGATATATCCTTTATTTATTTTTGCTATTCAGGGGAAGATTATTCTACATATTTACTTGTCACCATGACATCCTTAATGCAAATAGATTGTCCTTGAGATTCGCGTTGCCCTCCATAGTTCCCAATGCCCCAAATCACAAAGGGAGTGCCACTATAAGTTGCAGTAGGCATCTCGTCGCTCTCGAAAACTTTAATACCATCCATCCAGATAATAATAGTCCCATCCAAGCTTCGAAAGGCTGTCCCCTGTTTCACGTAAACTTGTATTGTCACCCATCTTTCTTTAGGAAGCCCCGTGTTGCTAATCAGAATGTAACTTTTTCTTTCACCGCCTGGCTCATAATAAGGGCCAGTTTGAAGAAGCAAATTGTTTTCGCCGAAAGTCATTGACAATTGAGGATGATACGTGTGTTCTGGGTTCCCATATACGCCTTCCTCTCCGCAATACTGCCAAATCAGCCTCCACGACTTCGGCTCAACTCTAAAATCTGATGGAAACCAATATTTTGCTGAGTAATAAGCCTCTTTAAGCGTTGGGTAGGGTTCCACGTAGTTCTGTGGTTCTCTGCCTTGACACTCGTAGAGTTTGCAATGTTGGTCTCTTGGTAATGGTCTAGTTCCGGGAATGTCTAAAAGGAACTCCGTACAGTAGCGACCCGGATCAGCCGGGTCTTCCACTATTTTGATTATTCCCATTTTGGTACCAGCCGGGTCACAGTTAACCCAGTGCCAGACGCCCAACTCATTTGGGTATCCACATGGCTCTTTTAGCACCCAAGGCTGATCTAGTTTGAACCCTTCAGGGCCCTCCTTTGAGAATGTACAATGAAAATAAGTTATGACATCAGGTAGCACAATACTTCCGTAAGATGATATTGCTTGAGAACTTTGTAACATAGCTTGAGAAAATTGAACAGTGAAGCAACTAAAAAGAAGAAGCAACACGGTTGCCCAACTGGTTTTCGACTTCATCGTGACCACTCCATGAAAGGCGTGTATCGTAATACTTCATATTTAATATTTGAATCCTGCTTAATAAACCTAATGGTATAAGAGGCCCATGAAAACAATTAGCGCGCGCAGTGTTCTTGATCTAGTAAAAACGATTGAAATCAGAAGTTAAGCTTGTCCCTATTAGAGCAACAAAAATGTTTAACGCGACACGCACCTCAAAAAATGAGGGAAACATGATGAAAAAATATGTTCCGTTTTATTCACAACTATATCATTTTTTGGCTTATTCAATTAAAAAGCCGAAGATGCAGCTTGAAAAGGGTATGTTTATAATTTCTATTGATGTGGATGTGGGGAGCAGAGAATTGGGAGTGATAAATAGAGGAAAAAATGATGTGAACGTTAGCAATCACATGAGTGAATATAGGGTCGGCGAGATAGAGGAACTAGCTCTCTCATTGTTTGTTGAAATGTTTGATGATTTTGAGATACCGGTAACTTTCGCTATCAGAGGGCAACTGACGGAGGTGAATGATTCAATTCTAGAGATTCTTCTCAAATCCTCCGTTAAACATGATATCGGAGCACATGGATATTACCACAGAGAGTTCACAGATCTTTCTCGCGATGAAGCTGAAAACGAATTAAAAATGATCTCAGCGGGGATGAATAAGTTTGGCTTTGTCCCAAGAAGTTTTGTCTTTCCTAAAGGGAGTGTGGCTCACCTAGACCTGCTCGAGATATGCGGATACAAATGCTATAGAGGTTATGGAGATTTCATGAATGATTGCATGTATATAGAAAGAAAAGGTCAATTATACAATGTTCATCCAAGCTTATGCCTTGGTCAAAGTATGAGCTCTATATTTCTGAAAAAGACCCTCAATATCGCTATAGCAAAAAAGCTACCATTCCACGTCTGGTTCCATTTATGGAATTTTGGAGAAACAAAAGAATCAATACAGAGAACCATTAACAACGTGTTTATTCCAATGTTTAAGTATGGGAAGAAAAAAGAAAAAAATGACATGCTAACTTTCGAAACTATGTTGTCAGCGACCAAAAAAGTTGAATTGATGTCAATCAGCGACTGATTAAGTAGTTTTTCGTTACGGCAGCGTTTCTATACAATTCAAAAAATTGGTGTCACCGGATTAATCAGAATTGAGAGTGAGCAGATGTTTGTCGAGGAATTAAAGAACACCAAAGAATGGGAGAACTTTTTAAAAGTCACTCCAGGAGCAACTTTTTACCATAGCATAAAATGGAAAAACGTGATAGAAAAATCATTTTCACATCCAACCATCTATCTCGTAGTCAAAGATGAAAATGGAAGATTAGTTGGCGTTTGCCCCACAGCCATTTTGACGTCAGGCCATTTAAGAATGCTGGATTCATTGCCACATTCGGATTTAGGCGGTCCCGTTATAGAAAAGAAGTATATCGAAGAGGCGTCGCTTTCACTGCTAAGGTTTATAGAAGAGCTTAGCCCTGAGAAAGGCATATCATGTGCGAAGATGTGTTTTTTGAAAGACGGATCTGAACGTTTTTTCAAATCGTCACGATGTTATGTTAACAATAATAAGGGTGTTGTAGACCTTGATCTTAGGGCTAACCCCTCAGCATTCATATGGAGCAAAATATTCCGCAAGCGGCACCGGAGGAAAATTAAGCATTTCGAGCGAGACGGCTTTCAAGTTAGAGAAGCAACCACCAAATCGGATCTGAAAACATTCTTAACCCTTTATTATTCAAACATGAGACACATCGGCGCACCACCACGCCCGTACACTTTCTTTGAGAATGTGTGGAGCCTACTCTACCCTGAGAACTTCAATATTCTACTTGCTGAAAAAAAGAAGACTGTGGGAGGATTAGGTTTTTTCAAATACGGTGAAACAATCTATCTGACCTACGTCGGGATGGATAGAGAATCGCTCTCAGCTAGGTACAGCATTAGCCCTTATTTAGATTGGAACGCAATCAAATGGGCCGAAGAAAACGGGTTCAGGTATGTTTGCTTCGGATCAACTCCTGCTCACCCAAAGAGCGCACGTGAGAGAGCAAATTACTCTCGAAAAGTAATGTTTGGAGGTTCATTCTCACAACAGGAAACAGTGTTTATTCCCTTCGACCTCTATGCGTTTACTACTCTTTTGCTTGGATCAAAAGCTATCAACTCATGGAAGGCGATGAGGGAAATATTGCCCACAAGATTGCAACAAACAATAGAAAGCAGATTACGCGGAATATTCTGAATTGTAAATCTAAGAAATAGTGTGACTTTAGAATAGCCAAGTTATGTTCGGTACCTCATCTAGTGCGTAAAGAAATATACCTGCAAAATTTAATGGCGAAGAAGATGGGAAACACGCGTGCACGCACAATAAGTAATTTCAAAATGAAACTGGGGACTCTGTTTAGGATTATTTTCGGAAAAATACTTGTATTTGAAAAAACTGTTGTGTTTGAAAAAACTCTCTCAAAAGTTTGTTTTGAAATGGGGAACAAAGCCAAAGTCGATGTAAGACTCGCTCAAAGTGAGGATATCTTAAAATTAGTTAAAAAGTTTAAGAAATTTAGAGGAGGAAAAGCTGAGGAAAGGCTTAGAGCGAGGCATTTATGTTTTATAGCACAAAAAAATGGAGAT
>Ga0209121_10004272_pt1 | contig 13397 bp, 12 predicted proteins | sample Cruoilmetagenom3_FD_187292 | JGI IMG/M metagenome (GOLD analysis project Ga0209121, IMG submission 187292) | Oil polluted marine microbial communities from Coal Oil Point, Santa Barbara, California, USA - Sample 3 (SPAdes) (version 2) | ecosystem: Environmental > Aquatic > Marine > Oil seeps ... | reverse complement strand
ATCACCATGAATAGCACTTTATGGTTAGGGATATTTCCGGCATTAGGTAAAGAACATCTCGATTTTATTGCGGATAAATTGGAAGAATTTTTTGGTGTGAATTTCTAACATGAAAAGAATATTGCTCACAGGTGCAACGGGATTTTTAGGTTCGTATCTACTCGAAGCCTTATTGGGCGAAGGGTATCAAGTGGTAATATTGAAACGCTCAACATCTGATACGTGGCGAATCAAATCGATGTTAAATCAAGTCACGAGTTATGATGTGGATACACAAAGCCTGGAGTTGGCTTTTACAGAACAGAGAATTGATGCCCTTATTCATACTGCTTGTAGTTATGGGCGAAAAGGTGAGTCGTTTAGCCAAATGGTCGATACCAACTTAATGTATGGCTTGCGGTTGCTGGATGCCTGTTTGAAATTTAATACAGACACCTTTTTTAATACAGACACCTTGTTACAGGAACACCTTAATAATTATACCCTATCTAAAAAGCAATTTATCGAATGGTTGAAGAAATTAAGCAACAAGTTACAAATCGTTAATTTAAAGCTGGAGCACATGTATGGGCCAAACGATGATTCGACTAAGTTCGCTTCCTGGGTTACCGGGCAATTTAATAAAAAAGTTCCTGAAATAGAATTAACAACAGGTGAGCAAGAACGGGACTTTATCTATATAACGGATGTTGTATCAGCATATATGACAACTCTTAAACAATCAGAAAAGCTACCTGTTTTCAGTGAGTATGATGTTGGAACCGGCCGTTTAATAAGCGTCAAAGGCTTTATAGAAGAATTAAAGAGAAGTTATGAAAATCAGTTTGGCATAATTTCAACACAATTGAATTTTGGTGCAATTCCATTAAGAAAAAATGAGATGATGACGGTTGATGTTGATAATTCCTCCTTAATTGCTTTAGGCTGGCAGCCAGAAGTGAGTTTAGAGCAGGGTTTGCACAAATTGTTGAGTGAGGTTGGTTTAGATAAAGGGCGCCTCTAAAAATTGCGGCTTAATGTATAATGGCCGCCATAAATAAGTTTACGAGAAAATAGTCATGCGCCAACCAAGCTTCTTCGAATTAGACGAGCGTTTTAAAAAATCGGATGAAAAAGACCCTCTGGTTGGTTTAAATAAATTGATTGACTGGGAAGTGTTTCGAGATACATTGAACAAAATCCGCAAAAAAGACCGCAAAAGTAATGCAGGCCGAAAACCCTTTGATGTAGTAGTGATGTTTAAGGTATTGGTTCTCCAGCATTTGTACAACGTATCCGATGATCAAATCGAATATCAAATTAGAGATCGATATTCTTTTTGTCGATTTTTGGGCCTTACCCCCTCTGACGGGATTCCAGACGCCAAAACAATCTGGTTGTTTAGAGAGCAGCTTGTGAAATTCGATATAATGAAGGAGTTATTTTACGATTTTAACTGTCAGCTTAATGAACAAGGATTTATCGCCCAGAAAGGGCAAATTGTTGACGCCAGCTTTGTTGATGTGCCAAAGCAGCGTAACAAGAAAGAAGAAAACAAACAGATAAAAGAAGGCGAAATACCCGATAAATTTACTGAAAATTCTAACATTGGCTCACAGAAGGATACTGATGCGCGCTGGACAAAAAAGAACAGTGAGGTTAATTTTGGGTACAAGGATCACGCCGCAGTAGATAAATGCGCACAAATTAATTTGCGAATATGCAGTGAGCTCATCGGAAGTGCATGACTCAACTATTTTCGAAGAAATATTAGCGACTAACACATCGAAAAATGTTTGGGCAGATAGTGCCTATCGAAGTGAAGAGCATGAGTTGACGTTAGAGGTTATGGGGTATCGCAGTCACGTGCATAAAAATGGAAAAAGAAATAAACCGTTATCAGAGCAAGATAAGCAGGCAAACAAACGAAAGTCACATATCCGGGCAAGGGTTGAGCATGTGTTTGGATCCATCACCAATGAACAAGGTGGACTTAATTTCAAGGTAATTGGCATTGCCCGTAATGCGGTCAAGATTGGCATGATGAATGTTGTTTACAATATGAGGCGTTTTGTGACGCTACACAGGATCAATGCGTCGAGTGAGCCTGACCCAGGTCAAACGGGCCTGGGTCAGGCTACAGAACTGCAAAAATGCCACTTTATTTTTGCGAATGATTACGGTTAGCATTAACAGTCTTTGATTTAAGAAAATTAAAAAAAGCCGCCTTCAAATCCCTATTTTTAGAGGCGCTCTATAGTTTTGATTACATGGCCATACCTTTAATTTGTGAGTATTCGACACTCCAGTTTTTTATTATTGTTGGGTGCATTCAACGAATGCTAATATTGTGTAAACAATATTATAATAATATTTTAATACTGTTGTCTGTTGAAGTGTTACTTACGCAGGTAACTTTCAGACAAACTAGCTAAATTAACCTTAAAAATTAATGAGAGATAATACAACTGTGTATGAGTTAAATATTTGTATCCCAACCTTTAATCGAAAGAATAAGATCTTGCACCTTGTTGAATTTTTGGTTAAGGAGTTTCAAGGCAGGTCATTCGCAATAACTGTCAGAGATAACTGTTCCTCTGATGGAACATATAGTGCTCTTTTAAGTAAATTTAGTGGTCAGAAGAATGTATATATATTCAGTAATTGCGAAAACCTTGGTTTGGGCGGTAATCTCTATTTAATGTATAAAGAGCAACGTTCGAGATATATATGGGTGATTGGGGATGACGATGTAATAAATAGCGGAATTGCAGATTATCTATTTTCTCAAATAATGGGGCACCCGGGTTTTGGAAGCTACTTTTTGAATCACTCGGCAAAAGAAAAAAATAACAGTGTTATTTTTGATTCGGCTTATTCCACGAACAAGAATTTTGATAGTAGTTTGCTTGGGATCTTTAAGGATCGCGGAAGCACGATGATGCTCTTGTCTGCTATGATTTACGAGGTCGGCGCTGTTCAAGCGGTGATTAACGCTAGCCCAGCATTATATGGGCCACGATTAACATTACCCTTATATATGGCGTTAGCTACGTCGGAAATTAGAGGGGTGTTCTTTCTTCGGGATGCGGCATTTCTAGAAAATATACATGGGCAAATATCGTGGCGCAGCGAAGCTTGGAAAGTATTTGTATTTGGTGTGCCGTTAGAAGTTGTAAGAATAGCTTTCATTGGTAAGACTTTATACCCACTGATTTTAGCATTTCGCTATGTTATCAACCGGGCTTTATCTAAGGTGACTAGACTAATGAGGCGCGTTGGTGGCAGCTGAAAATAACAAGGCTTCATTGTTTCACAACTTATCTGTACTAATAAAGCTTTTTTCTGGGCCTGTTACGCTGCTATTTTTGTCTCAAGGATTGTCGGAGATTGATCAGGGGCTTTTTTTCTCTCTCCTGTCAATCGGTGCGCTTCAGATTGTATTTGAAATGGGGGTAAGTACTGCGTTTGTCCAGCACCTATCAGTTTCCCTGGCAGGTGAGGCTAACGCGGCGAAATCGGACGCAGAATCTAATGGTTATATGATGCTTTCTGCTTATTGGTGTATTGGCATGGCATTGTTTTTTAGTGCGTCATCATTTTTATTATCCATATATATTTTCAATGAGGTGGAGAAATCTCTGTGGTTGTGGCAAAGCACAGCATATTTCGTTTGCATAAGTTTTAATTTGGCTTTTAATTTTGTATTGATTATAAGAGAGGGGCAGGGTGATGTGGACTTTGTTTACAAAAATAAGTTTTTTTCTGCAATAGTTGGCGTTGGGTTTTTATGGGCCGGTCTAGCCAGTGGGTTTCAAATGTGGGCGATTTCATTATGGCAGATTGGTATGCTGCTTCCTTTGCTTATCCATGAAAAATCATGGTGTACTTTTCAACAAGTGCGTTCTATTAGGTCATATTCTCTAGTTACAAACTTTAGATCAATGTTGTCATTTCAGTGGAAGTTGTCGCTAGTTTGGGTGACCGGTTATTTTTACTGGAATACGCCAACCTTATTTCTTTTCAAGTTTGTTGATCCAGTTTTTGCGGGGAAATTTGGGCTCACGTTTAGTTTGTTGAATGCTATTAATCAAGTTGGGCAAGGGTGGGTGGTGACCAATCGCGTACAGATCGGGCGACTGGTTGGGCTGAGAAAATACTTAGAGGCTAAAAGAGTGTTTAAACGTGCTTCGTATATGTCGATTTTTATCGTTGCTACTGGAATTTCTTTGGTGTTAGTTCTGCAGTCCATTTTTGGCGGAAAAGCTATATTTTCCAGAATGTTGGGAATGGAAGGGTTGGTGTGCATGTCGATTTATTTTCTACTTTTGTCGCGGATGTCTAACCTTGCCACCTATACTCGCTGCTATTTAGATGAGCCTTTAGTTTTCGTATTTTTGGCGATGAACATTTTGATGCCGCTTACGCTTGTGCTATTTGGGCTTACATTTTCAGCTAATGTCGGCTTGTTCATTTTGGTGATATTTCATGTCCCCTTCTATTTTATAGTGGAATACAGCGTGAGGAGATTCGAAAGAAAGTATGTGTAGGTCTTAATAGGAAGAGTTGTGATGAAGCTCAAGTGGTTGTTTAATTTATGTTGTATCTCTGTTGTTTGTATTCCTTACCCTGGGTATCTCGGCAAAGCGTTCCTGCGAGCAGTAGACCTTTTTGTTGTTGGCATCGCGGCTTCATCGCTAGTTATACTTATTGTAAAGAATAGGTATGAGATAGAAAGGTCGAAAACGTATCTGGTTTTCATTGCAGTGTTTATTATACAGTTCATTTCCATCTTTAACTCTGACTCTAGTGTAAGTCTTGTGAAGGACTTAATGGAGTTATATAAGGTGATAACTTTAATTTTTGTTTTTGGTGTTGGAGTTATGTCTGCAAAATATATTAGTGATCAGTCTGTTAATAACCTCCTTTTGTTTTTGTTTGTATACTCTACGTGTATAGCTTTGCTACAGGTCGTTTTTGGGCCCTCTGTTTTCATGTATTTCTATAGTGCTAGGCCTACCGAAATGATTGATGCTCAGTATGGAGCTAGGGTTATTGGGACAATGGGGAATCCCAACTATTTTGCACTTTTAAACATTGGTTTTTTTTTCTGGTCATTGTCTAACTTCGTTAGAACGAGTTCTATAGTATATGGCGCTGCCCTATTTTTTTCATTTATGCTTATTCTTTTTTCGCAATCCCGCACTGGGATCACGGTGTTTTTTTTGATCTTGCCATTGGCATATTTTTTGGTCAGCCCAAAAATAACGGGTTTAAATATGACTACCCTTCGATCAAGCTGTACTTTCTTTTTCCTGTTTGTTTTTATGAGTTCTATTATTCTTTATGTGTTTATGTTCTCAAATCTGGGCTATCTTACTAGTGGATATAGAACAGTATATGACTCAGGGCTTACTTCCCAAAGTAGTTTTCATGCACGACTAGTATTTTGGGAGTATTTTTACGAGCTGATAAAGGAGAAACCTTTGTTCGGTTACGGGCCAAGTAAGGATTTTTTTATGTACAATTTCGCAGACAATAACTATATTTATACGACGTTCAAGTACGGCTTGGTTGGTTTGGTGGTTATTTTGGCGCTGTGGTTCTCGGTTCTTCTTTTCGTTTTTAGAGCTGTTCGAGCATATGACCTTAGGCATGGAGTCTTTGCGCTATTTTTCGGATTGTCAATTTTACTTACGTCTTTTATGGCTGAAACGATGGATGGTTTGAGGGTGGCACCGCTTTTCTTTCTTATTTCTGGGTTGATTTGTGGGAGGTTGCTGCTCATCAGGAGAGATTTTCACACTATTCTTTGAATTCTTGGGTTTGTAATGCTAACGATAGCGATCTCTACAAATAGTGTTAACTACAATATCATGATATCCGACTTGCTTGAAAACGGGCCAGCGTACCAGTCGCTTAATATCAGTGTCATTGTATTCGTTCAGAGTGTAACGCCGATATATATTGAGCTGCCGCCATGGATTGATGTTCATCATGAATCAAGTACGGGGTTAAGTAAAAGTAGGAACGCAGTTATAAGGTTATGTAGGACTAAATGGCTTTGGTTTCAGGATGATGATCTGATTATTGACTTTGGCGAATTGAAAAGGCTAGTATTTTTTTTGGAGTCCTACGCGGGTGATTTGGTTTTTGTTAAAATACGCAGCGCAGAGGATGGGTCGGTATACTACAAAAATTATTCATTTCACAATAAGACATCACAACTCAACTGTAATAAAATTTCTTCAATTGAAATTATAGGTCGGGCGGATTTTTTTAGAGACAAGGGTTTGTTATTTAATGAGCAGCTTGGACTCGGGTCGCCTCTTCCTTGTTGTGAGGAAAATCTATTTATTTGGGACTGTTTTAAGAGTTTCGCTAGGGTGGTATATCTGAATTGCTCCCCTTGTCTCCATACTCTTTTGGTTAAAGATAGGTATAAAAATTCTTATCGCCATTATTTAGCTAGGGGTTATTATTTGCGCTATCTGCCATTGTATTTCGCCATTCCCTTGATGGTTCGATGGGGGGTACGTTCAAGAATTGATGTCGGAATGTGCTCAGGTTTTCGTGGCTTAATTATTGGCTTCTTTTCACATAAACCAGATTGAGCTTTATTAACAAGTGCTTGGGATGACTTAGAGACATTCTTAGAAATATATGATGTCACTTGGTTTTCCGAAAAATTTAAAATTGTTTTGGTGACTATATTCCAGTATGGATTTTTTGGTGGCCAGTGTATTAGTAGATCGGTATGTTGAATATTCTCAACTTGTTGAAAAGTAATGGCTGATTCGATACTGAAAAGCGTAGGCACATAAATATTATTCGGACTTAAGTTTAAGAGGGGTATTAATGAAAGTACTTTACCTACACCAATACTTTGCTACGCCTGACTCATCAGGAGGGACTCGTTCCTACGAAATGGCAAAACGGATGATAGCTGCTGGCCATGAAGTAACATTTGTCACAAGCTCTGCCTTTCTGCCAAAGGAGTGGGTTACAAAAAAAGGCTGGAATCATTTTGATTACCAAGGCATTAAAGTTGTAGCACTACATTTGCCCTATTCAAATTCTGTGGGTTTTACAAAAAGAATGGCTATTTTTTTTGAGTTTTCTCTCCGGTCGTTGTTGATGTCCAGATCGATACGCTGCGATGTAGTATTTGCTACTAGTACACCGTTAACCATTGCTATTCCTGGTGTTTACGCCGCTAGAAAAAATCGTGTACCGTTTGTTTTTGAGGTGCGTGATTTATGGCCGGAGTTGCCAGTTGCAGTGGGGGCTATTCGTTCTAGGTTATTTATAGAAGCTGCTAGAAGGCTAGAGAAGTGGGCTTACTTTAACGCTAACGAGATTGTTGCACTATCACCAGGTATGGCTGAAGGGGTAATTGCGACTGGGTATCCAAGAGCGCGTGTTAGTGTGATATCGAACAGTTGCGATAACGCCCTATTTAGGGTTGGTTTGGATGATATTAGGAGCTTTCGAAATCAATACGACTGGCTACAGAGCCGCCCGCTGGTACTATATGCCGGAACTTTGGGTGTTATTAATGGAGTTAGCTATCTTGCAGAATTAGCAGCTGAGACTTGGAAGTTGAATCCTGAAATCCGGTTTTTGGTCGTAGGAAGTGGAAGAGAGGAGTCTCTTGTTAGAGATCGAGCTCGTCAGCTAGGTGTGTATGAGAAAAATTTCTATATGATGGCTCCTGTAACAAAGAATGACATGCCAGTTTTTTTTGGTGCAGCAACGGTTGCTATGTCACTATTTATTCCCCTTGAGCCGATGTGGAATAATTCAGCTAACAAATTTTTTGACGCATTAGCTTCATCGACCGCTGTTGCAATTAACTATAGGGGTTGGCAGGAAGGTGTGTTGGAAAAAAGTGGGGCTGGGTTTACTCTTTCTCATAATGATTTCGCTATGGCGGCGCGTGACTTAGTGGAATATATTGGCGACGCAGAGTTTTTGGAAAGTGCATCGGTAGCTGCGCGTGATTTGGCTTCTAATGAGTTTGATCGTGACGTTTTGGCAAGGAAGTTGTGTGATGCGTTAGCGCGAGCTGTATCATGATTAAAAGGCTAATAGATGTAATTGTCGCGTTTTCTTTGCTTCTCTTGTTGATGCCTGCATTGGGCTTGATTGCACTACTTGTTTTAGTTTTTCTTGGGCAGCCAGTTTTGTTCTATCAGTTGCGTCCTGGCCTTCATGGCAAGCCTTTTAGCATGGTTAAATTTCGCACCATGCTCGATACTTATGGTCACGGTGATACTCCGCTACCGGATGCTGCGCGCCTTACGCCCTTTGGCGATTTTCTTAGACGTTTTAGTTTGGACGAGCTGCCTGAATTATGGAATGTGTTGAACGGGGATATGAGCTTAGTGGGGCCGCGCCCGCTTTTAATGGAGTATTTACCCTTATATTCATCCGAGCAGGCTCGGAGACATAATGCTAAACCGGGTATAACGGGGTGGGCACAGATCAATGGGCGGAATGCTATCGATTGGAATAGGAAGTTTCAACTGGATGTTTGGTATGTAGAAAACCAGAGCTTTTGGTTGGATGTTACAATTTTAATGTTGACAATAAAAAAAGTTATCTGCTCAGATGATATTACTGGTGAAGGCCAAGCTACTGTAGAATATTTCAAAGGAAACAAAGATGATTAAAGTTTTGTTCATGGGACGAAAGCCAGTGGCCGCGAAATGTTTAAATTGGCTTCTTGATAATGAAGATGTTGAGGTCGTAGGGGTTCTGACTGATAGTCATTTATCACTTTCTCCAACACAAGACGGTGCAAAAGATGTTGGAATTCCGGTTTATGAATATTCTGAAGCTTTATCTCTAATGAAAAAGGGGGCGTTAACCTTCGATTTAGGGGTTTCTATGCTTTACTGGAAAAAACTAAAAGACGAGTTTCTAGCTATTCCAAAGTTGGGTGTGATAAATTTCCACCCCGCTCCATTACCTGAATACAAAGGTACAGCCGGGTACAACTTAGCTATTCTGGAATCATTGAGTGAGTGGGCGGCTACTGCACACTACATAGATGAAAATATTGATACTGGAAATATTATTAAAGTCCAATCTTTTCCCATTTGTTCAGAAACAGAAACAGCGAAATCCTTAGAAAAAACTAGCCAAGCAGTTTTGTTTGATTTATTTATTGATATATTTAGTAAAGTTTTATCCGCCGAAACACGCCTTCCATCATTTTCAAACATTGGCGGGCGTTACGTAAGCAGGTCTGAAATGGAGAAAATGAAACAAATAAAAGAAGGTGATGATATTCCAAGAAAAATTAGAGCATTTTGGTTTCCGCCATACGACGGTGCGTTTATTATGATTAATGATCAAAAGTATACTTTGATAGATCACTCTATACTGAGTATGCTGGCCGACCCGTCTACTAGCAACTTATTCACAAAGCCAACTAATTAAAATGGCTAATATAGAATTTTCCCCATGGCCCTCTTTTTCCCAACAAGAAGCCGATAAAGTTTCCCGGGTATTATTATCTAATAAAGTAAACTACTGGACTGGCACTGAAGGCCGCAATTTCGAGAAAGAATTCGCCCATTTTTCTTGTTGTGAACACGCTGTGGCCGTTACTAACGGCACGCTCGCGCTGGATTTGGCCTTGTTGACGTTGGGCATAGATACTGGTGATGAAGTTATCGTAACCCCACGCACTTTTCTTGCTTCTGTTTCCTGTATTGTAAATGCTGGCGCAACTCCAGTTTTTGCCGATGTAGATAATAATAGTCAAAATATTACTACTGATTCTATTCGGGCTGTTTTAACGCCTAAAAGCAAAGCCATTATTTGTGTGCATTTGGCGGGGTGGCCTTGTGATATGGATTCCATTATGGCGCTGGCCAATGAGCAGGATTTGTTGGTTATTGAAGATTGTGCCCAGGCGCATGGGGCTAAGTATAGAGGGAAATCGGTGGGTTCCTTTGGTCATGCTGCGGCTTGGTCATTTTGTCAGGACAAAATAATGACAACAGGCGGCGAGGGCGGCATGTTCACCACTAATGATACTTCGCTGTGGGAAAAAGCCTGGGCTTATAAAGATCACGGGAAGAGTTTTGATGCGGTTTATCATAAAGACCACCCCCCCGGTTTTCGCTGGTTACATGAATCCTTTGGTACTAATTGGCGTTTAACTGAAATGCAGTCTGCCATTGGGCGCATACAATTGCAGCGTATGGAAAATTGGCATAAAAAGCGTACCGACCATGCTTTGGCCATTACCAAAGCATGTGAACCCTTCGTTGATGCAGGTTCATTAAGAGTGCCTTTACCATTGGGTGATATTGAACACGCGTACTACAAATTTTATGTTTTTGTAGTGCCAGAGGCATTAAAGTTTGATTGGACTCGGGATCGAATTGTTAATGAAATAAATCAGCATGGCGTGCCTTGTTTTCAGGGTTCTTGCTCTGAGGTGTATTTGGAAAAAGCCTTTGATGGCACTGGATTTCGACCGGCTGAAAGATTACCCGTAGCCAAAACCTTGGGCGAGACCAGTTTAATGTTTCTGGTGCACCCTACCTTAACAGCCGATGAAATAAATCAAACATGCGAAGCTATTCAGATGGTGATGAAATTAGCGCTTAAATAGCACTTTTCCTCGTTGCCTTCTACATCAATGCGCGAGAAGAGCTGGGGTTAGGTCTTGCAATGACACATTTTTGCGTTTGTATGCACGGGGCCTAGATTGATAGCTTTAGGGGTTTTGGAATCAGATCTAGAGCATGGTTTTATCCTAAAAAGCGCAGTTGACTCTGCAAATTAGTGGCGGACTCAACTCCGAAGTGCATAACCATTTAGGCTCTCAAGAGAGCCATGTGTTCAGCTATTGATTTGGCTGGTGTTTCGTAACCAAGTATTTTTCTTGGCTGCTTATTGAGCTCAACAATTACAGTTGAAATTTCCTTCTGTGAGATTTTGTTGAAGTCCGTAATCTTTGGCCAGTATTGCCTCAATAATCCATTCGTATTTTCATTGAACCCCCTCTGCCATGAGCTATACGGGTCTGCGAAATAAACGTAAGCGCCAATCCAATCACGCCCTGCCAGTAATTATACAAAGCGATTAATTATGGAAATTTAGCAGATTAATGTGTCCAGTTTTGTTGACCAGAACAATACCATGGTTTATAGATCTATATCTATGCGCCCTTAATATGACTACTATCAAACCCTTTCCTCCAACTCCTTACAAAAAGGTTACAAGCATTGAGTTGTACAGAACCCAGTAGGAATTACATGCATCATGGAAGATACAGCAACTGGTATCTGGCTTCAAATTGGCCCAACTCCAACCCATGAAGTACAGAAGAGAAGTTGATGGGCTTCGCTCTATTGCTGTTCTGCCTGTGATTTTCTATCATGCAGGAATAACATTATTCAGTGGGGGGTACGTAGGGGTTGATATATTTTTTGTTATAAGTGGCTACTTAATAACTAGTATAATAATCACTGAAAGAGCAAACAGTACATTTACCCTAAGAAACTTCTACGAGCGCAGAGCAAGGCGGATATTGCCAGCTCTTTTTTTCGTGATTATCCCTTGTATTCCGTTCGCTTGGGCATGGATGCCCCCTTACCAGCTAAAGGATTTTTCACAGAGCCTTTCCGCTGTTTCCTTATTCTCTTCGAACATATTGTTCTGGCGTGAGAGTGGGTATTTTTCTCCTGCCGCTGAATTGAAGCCCTTTCTCCACACTTGGAGTCTAGCTGTTGAGGAACAGTACTACATATTTTTTCCATTATTCATTCTAGCTACTTGGCGTTTTGGGCAAAAGGCAATTTTCACATCACTTCTTTTAATTGGCTCTACCAGCCTTCTACTTTCTCAATGGGGCTCAGCTAACCACCCAAGTGCAAACTTCGTCCTGTTACCTACACGATTATGGGAATTACTAATCGGCTCATTGATTGCTATATACCTACTAAACAAAGAAGTTGGTACGGCTACTGATACAGAGCGGGCACTCCATACCGAGGAGCTACTTAGCTTTCTTGGTTTGGCGTTAATTTTCTACTCAATTTTCACATTTAGTGATGAAACCCCATTTCCTAGCTTCTATACGCTAGTTCCAACAATTGGAACAGGCCTAATCATTCTCTTCACATCGAAGAAGACCGTAGTTGCCAAGCTATTGAGCAATAAATTGCCCGTTGGTATTGGGTTGATCAGCTATAGTGCCTATCTGTGGCATCAGCCCCTTTTCGCTTTCGCGAGAATAAGGAGTGTTAGTGAGCCAAGCCAAACTTTAATGGTACTTCTTGGTTTCCTATCACTAGCATTAGCCTTTATTTCCTGGAAATATATCGAGAAGCCATTTCGAAATAAGTCAAAATTCACTCGCAGTCAAATTTTCTTCAGTTCCTCCATTGCATCTGTGATAGTTATTGGGCTGGGTTTCTGGGGTCATTTGAACAATGGGTTTTCTTCTCGAACTATTGCGACCGGTGAAACATATGCTGACAAAGATTTTGACGAAAGAATTCGAACAAACTATGGTCTAAGCAAAAAATGTGGGAGCAGCTTCACTCTGGCCGAAGATTGTCAAACCAGTAACCAGCCCGAAATTCTAGTCTGGGGTGACTCATACGCCATGCATCTCGTCGCAGGAATCCTTTCTTCAAATGAGGACGCAAAAATTATCCAAATAACGAAGAGTGTTTGTGGTCCAATAATCGGACTGGCACCAACAAATAAAAAGTACCCTGAGCAATGGTCTAAAAAATGCTTAGAGTTTAGTAACTCAGCCGCTCAATGGATTCAGGATAACGACAGTTTACGTTACGCTGTGCTCAGCTCCCCATTTAGCCAATATTTGTCGGCAGACTGGAATGTGAGGACTGGAGGTGGCGTCTTTAGAGCAGATGAATCCAAGGTTTACGAATATTTCTCTTCCACGTTAGACTTCCTACTGGCGCAAGGTATACAGCCAGTAGTATTCGCACCACCTCCATCAATAGGGAAAGAGAGAAATATTGGTTCGTGTCTAGTCAAGACATCTATCTTTGATGATGACATGGATAAATGCAATTTCTCAATTAGTAGCTACAAAAGTAAGAAAAAGAATGTATTAACTTTCTTAGAGAAGATTGATCAAAAGTATCGTGTGGTTTGGATGGATGACTTTTTGTGCGACCTGGAGGTTTGTAGGGCTGCGATAGACGATACGTTTGTCTATCGGGATACAGGGCATTTGTCCCATGAAGGTTCCGCTTTAGTCGGCACTAGAATGGATTTCTATAGCCTTATTACATTTCCAGACATGCCAGATTGAAGTTCGGTGTAGTGGTCAATCTTTTTTGGCCATAGAATTAGAGGTTTTCCAATAAAATGCCTCTTTTGCATTCGGCGATAATCCCAAGTTATGACTATGGGGC